>ENA-OROR01000249-OROR01000249.1-human-gut-metagenome-genome-assembly--contig:-NODE-249-length-52006-cov-4.699525_pt1 | contig 52006 bp, 33 predicted proteins | sample MGYA00242135_ERZ509060 | MGnify/ENA primary metagenome ERZ509060 (study PRJEB26280, sample SAMEA2338742) | human gut metagenome | biome: human gut; feature: human-associated habitat; material: faeces... | reverse complement strand
CGAAGAGATCCCCAAGCGCCTGAAAACGCGTAAGGACTCAGTAGGGAATCTCCGTCCTTGGGCGGAGAGGATGTCAACGAATGATTATCGAACAAGATGTACTGGAAGCATTGGAGCACATGCGCCAAATTGGTGCTGATACTCAGCACTGGGAGGTTAAGGAGGCCGTTGTTGATCTCCCAAAGAGCTTGCTTGATACCATCTCCGCTTTTTCAAATATGCATGGTGGAACCATTATTCTTGGTGTTTCTGAAAAGAATGGTTTTCATCCAGCCAAGAGTTTTGATGCTAATAAAACTTATACGAAGTTACAGACTGTCGGTGATCGTTTAACACCCGTCGTTCGAATGGAGATCGAAAAAATGATCTTCGAGAACCAGATGATTGTGGTTGCCTATGTGCCAGAGTTGCCTAAGAATCAGAAGCCTTGTTACATAACGCAGAAAGGTCGTTATGAGGGGGCATTTATTCGTTCCGGCGATGGAGACAGACGTTTGTCGCCTTATGAGGTTGATCGACTGGCAGAGGGGGCATTCCAGCCGCATTATGATATCGAACCGGTTGCAGCGGCAAGTATTGATGATTTAAATAAAAATACTCTAACAGCGATCATAAGAAGAGCCCGAGATATTTTTCCAAGAGTGTTTGCGACACTACCTGATGAAACAATATTAATTCAACTCGGTGTGCTCACGAAGGTTGATGATCGAATTTGCCCGACTTTATCAGGGCTTTTAGTGGCGGGAATATTCCCTCAGCGATTTTTCCCTAGATTAGAGGTTGTTTTTACAGTTTATCCTGGCGTTAGTAAAACAGGCAACGAAAAAAACTGGGGTTCGTTATTTGGATTCAAAAGAAATTGTTGGATCTATTCCCGACATGCTTGTTGAAACACTAACGATGGTTCAAATGCGAATGAATACAGGCGCATTCCTTGAAGATGCCTTGCGGAAGGATGTGCCTGATTATCCGTTAATTGCGGTTAGAGAGGCTGTTGCTAACGCATTGCAGCATAGGGATTATTCACCTGAGGGACGGGGAACTCATGTAGAAGTTAATATGTATTCAGATCGTCTGGAAATTACAAATCCAGGAGGTCTTTTCGGATCAACAACTATTGAAAGCCTCGGCAAAGAGGGAATTTCATCAAGCCGTAATGAACATTTGTCTAGACTCTTGACTTGTACGCCGTTTGAATCTGGTTATGTTGTCGAAAATAAGGGAACCGGATTTATGGTGATTGAGTCGTCATTGGCTCAAGCCTTGATGCCGCTGCCAAAAATTCAAAACTCCTTGACATTTTTTAAGCTGACTTTTGAGAAACGTCTCTGGACGATGATGAAAATGTCAACTCGCTCTTGTGAAGTGATTGATGAAGCCATTATTGTGGAACTGACTTCACGTGGAAGCTGCTCGATTAAAGAGCTGATGGCTATGTCCGGGTTGTCTCGAGCAACTATGACAAGCCATATTAGAAAACTTGTACGTACGGGAAAAGTCGAACCTACAGAAAATGCTCGAAATCCAAAGCAACGATATCGAGTTGTTCGAAATGATCGCGATTCGTTTTAATTTTCAAGATTCTTCATAGTACTTGTTAATTGAACTGTAAACCGTTCGCAGCAGTAAATAAAAAAAGGCGGAACCACACTCGAGGAAGGGGTTCCGCCATGAGATTTACTGCAGAAGATATTGCTTTCGCTTTTATCTTCTGCAGAGATCTCTGAGAGAGGCATTGATGCGTTCGAGCGCTTCTTTCTGGCCGCTGGTATCGATCGACAGGAAGCAGGCGCTGCGGACGCTGCATGCCATGGAGAGCTTTAGGAGATTGAGGAGGAAAAAACTTATACCGGAGTAAGCATCAGAGAGTTGAGCTGGCCGGCGTAGAGGATGAAGAGGCGCAGGCACATCATGCCGGCAACTGCTGCAAACCCGGCGGTCCAAAAGCCGGCAGCCGAACGAGTGCAGCCCGTCATGCCGAGCGCAAACGGCACGCCGAAGCCGACACCCACAGCGCCCACCCAGAAGACGGCGGCCCAGACGCCCGTCGTGAAGGCGGTGACTGCAGCCTGAGCCCCGGCCATGCCGAAGATCATCGCCATGGCGATCATGAAAATGCAGGAGATTTCGGCTGCCATCATCGGCCATTCGGCCAGATGCAGGATATGCATCGCATGCGAATCGCGTTTTTCACCGAATACCGCAGTTGCGAGGAGCTTGGCTGCAGCGGTGCCCGCCGAGACGCCGGACGCTACGAAGAGCGCTGGCAGCACGGCCGTATTGATGAGCGGATAGCGGATCAGTGCGGAAATCAGGAAGCCGGTGTAGGCGCAGATACCGAATGCCAGAAAGAGAACGATCCAGGTGATCGGGCCTCTGGCTTTATTGAAGATGTCGCCCAATTTTTCCACCAAACCGCCCAGACCAAACGGCAGCCACTTCAGACTGTGCCGAAGCACAATCACCGTGAGCACCGCAGTAAGCGGGATGTAAAAAAGCAGCATCATCACGCCCACGCTCATGACGCTCGTCGGGTTGTAGAAGACGAGAATGCGCCAGAAAAAGAGCGGATCGGTCAGATCGAGCACCAGGCAGAGCATGCCGAGGAGAATCGTTGCCAGCGCGATCGACGAGGATGCTTTGAGGAGCGGCAAGTCGCCCGAAAGCCCCCGAAGCTTCATCATCGTGAGTATTACGCCCAACGAGCCGCCCGAGATGCCTGCGAGGAAAAGGTACACGGCAATCGGCCACGGCCAGGCGACGCCTTCGGTGAGACCGATTGAAAAATCAAGAACGCCGTCCATTATCGAACTCCGGTTTTAACCACGGGGATGTACCGCAGGGTTGGTTCAGTGCCAAGCCACGGACGAATGCGCACCGTGTCCTTCGCCTTGAGCAGCTTCGAGACGAAGGAGTTGGGATCATTGAGGTCGCCGAAGGAGAGCGCATGAAAGCGGCAGTGCGCTACGCACCCGGGAAGCTCGCCGGCGGCGAGGTTCTTGGAATGCAGGCAGAAGTCGCAGTTGTCGGCAACCTTGGTTTCCGGGTTGATCCAGCGGGCGTTGTAGGGGCAGGCTGCGATGCAGTATTTGCAGCCGACACAGCGGTCCGTATTCATCGTGACGATGTTGGTTTCCGGATCGTGGTGGCAGGCGCCGGTCGGGCAGACCTTCACGCAAGGCGAATCCACGCACTGCTGGCAGGAAACGCGGATGTAGTGACGTTCTGGGCCCGGCATGCGCTGCAAAAGCACACGCGAGCGCCCTGGGGGGAGGTGATTTGCTTCGTTGCAGGCGCGTTTGCATTCGCCGCAGCCGACGCATTTATTCTGGTCGAAGACCATCACGTAGTGCGGACGCTTCTTGCCGTCGACCGTGTCGGAGGTGCACCCTCCGAGCGAAATGACGACAAGTCCGCCGGCGGCTGCCGTGAGGAAGCTTCTCCGGTCAATGTTTTGGGTCACTTGGATCTCCCTAGCGGTAACGGGCGGCAGCAAGGCTTTGCGCCTGATGTCCGCCTGAAGCCGCAATAGGTGAAATGAGGATCGTTCGGGGGATTAGATCCTCCGAAGCTGAGTCAATGGCGTTACTTGGCGGCCTTCTTCTCAGCGGCGCGTTTGTCGGCAGCGGTCTGGTAGCCCCCGTTGTCGACGATGGCCTGAGCGCGCACGATGTAGGCGGCGCCGGACGTCACGCGATCCAAGAGGTAGCGCGGCGCATGAACGCCCCACGAACCGTCTTTTTTCACCTGGTCGTAGATTTCCTGAGCTTTGTCGAGCATCAGGTGGACTTCGGCGAGTTCTTCGGGCGTGAGCTTTGTCACTTCCAGAAGCTGCTTGATGCGTTCGAGCCCCTTTTCGATTTCAGCAAACTTGGCTTTGACCGGTTCCTGCCACTTTTGGATTTCGTCATAGATCGCCTGCTGAGTGCCGTAGCGCAGACCCTCGTCAAGCGTGCTCGTTGCAGGACTGTGGCAGCCCTGGCCGTCCCCTGAGAGCGTGTAGTCGCCGGGCGCAGCGCGGCCGCAGGACCAAACGATGTCAACATAGGCATGACCCTTCTTGTCGAGCGCATAGGTCCAGAGGCGTTCGCCCGAACCTTCCTTCGCGTCGGAGCGGATCAGCGTCTGTGCGGTCGGGTCCGTATTGATGCGGTAGAGGTGCGAGCGACGAACGGCCGAGTAGTACTGCTCAACAGCGTCGGGGCCGGTGAAGTCTTCGGGCGAAGGGATGTTAGGCATATGGCAGGCCACGCAGGTGATCTTCTGATGCGTATCGGTCTTCGCAAAGACGGCCTTCTGCGTCTCATGGCAGTCGCCGCAGTTTTTCTTCATTTCCGGGGCCGTCACGGAGGTCATCCAGTCGGGGCCGCCCACGCGCTGCTGATCGTGGCAGGTCACGCAGGTAAGCCCTTTTTCATAGTGCTTCGTAAGGGCGTGCTGCTCGGTTTTTTCGTTGAAGATCTTGGTGAGTTCAGCCTTGATTTCTTCTTTTGTCTGCGGCCCCTGGTGGCGCGCGGGGTCGAGCTTAAGCGAATCAACAAAGGCCTGATGCTCGGGCAGATCAAACTTCACGGGCGGATAGGGGTCGGCCGCCTGTTCCGCCGCCTGTGCGGCGCCGGCGAGAAAGACCGCGCAGGCAAGGGCGCCGGTCGTGAAAATACGGGTGTTCATTTGGGGAATCCTTTTCATATCGTGCGTGCGGACCGAAATCTGGGCTCCGCACGCAGGCCTCATGAGGCATTGGAGTCATGTAAAGCCGCACTGGGCGGGTCGCCTGAGATGCGCAGAGCGCCTCAGGGACTCATCACCTGGTCGACGTCGAGGTACTGCGCGAGAAAGTCCGCATAGTCGTCTTCGAGGTACTTGTTCGAATAAAGGAACACGGTGCCGAGCGAAGAAGTGGTGAACTTAATGTCGCTTTTCTTCGGATCCTTGGGGAAGGACTGCATCAGTTCCTGAAGTTCTTCGGGCTTCAGATTGAAGGGCTCTTCCTGGAAGGTGCCGATCGTCACCGGACGCGGATAGATGCGCGAGTGCTCGCGAACGAGGTCGCAGATCATTTCGGCGGGGTTGTTCTTGGCCGAAAGAATGCGGGCATAAGAGGCCGAAAGCAGCGGGCGATAGTGGAAGTATTCCTTCTCGTCCCAGGAGGTCAAGTTTGCGACGCCGCAGTCGCGGGCGAGCGCAGTCTCCACCACCTGGTTGAAGTACGCTTCGGTAATCTCGCGGGGTTCGGGCGCCTCTTGGGCTTCGGCGGCTTCCGCTGCGGCGTTTTCACGCTCAATAGCTTGAGCCGTTTCAGCAAGCCGCCCTTCGAGCAGACCGCGCAGCAGTTCGCGCCTCGTGAAGGCTTCGCGCTGATCGCGCAGCGTCGGCACCTTCAGGCGATTGGCTTCGCGTTCTTCGCGGTTCTTCGTTTTCGGAGGCACGAAGGAAACCGTGCCGGGCGCACGGTTATACGTGCTGTCCATCTGCCGGTCGGCATCTTCAAGAAGCTCGTGGGCCTTGGGGATCGGCGCGGCTGCAGCTTTTTCGCGGAAAGCCGCGAAAAGCGCAGGGCGCTCGATGAGTTCGACCCGGCGGCTCGCGTCGGCGACAAGATCCACAAGGATCAGGACGTCGGCGTCAAGCCGGGAGAGCTCATCCAAGGTCGACGGGGTGTTTTCCTCGATGACGGCCGCACTCGATGCTGCAAGAGACGCCTGAGCGGCTCCCTCGGCAGCATTCATGTCGGCACAGATTTCTGCTTCGCGATTCATGACTCAATACCTCTTGTCGGCGCGCAGTTACATCAGACCTTCCTGCTTCATCGTCGAAAGCGCGAAGTCGAGGCCGTATTCCTTAAGGGACTTTTCAGTCGGAGCGCCGGTCTTCACATCGAAGTCCATGAGACCGTAGAAGAGGTCGAAGCTCTTTTCGATGTCGGAGCGTTCCATGCGGATCGTGCCTTTGGTGAACGGCGCTTTGCCCTTGGGATCCCAGAAAATCCATTCCGGATACTGGTCATGATCCTGACGGGGATTGCGGCTCTTGAGCTGACGCATCGTGTAAAGGCGCTGCAGGATGAAGGCGCGAAGACCGGCTTTGTCGAGGTCATCCTGGGTCATTTCGATGCCGGTGACGGCGCGGAAGACCTTGCTTTCCATCTCGATGTCGCCGATGTAGCCCTTTTCGCGCAGCGGCGAGACTTCCCACGGAGCCGTCCACGAGCAGATGCCGAGCATGTCGTGGAGTTCCTTGCGGGCGACAACCCACTGCAGACGCTTCATCTTGTAGATGTTGGTCGGCGTGTAGTCACCGATCGCATCAACGGTATCCGGACTCCCCCAGAACTTCTCGCCGATGCGCTTTTGCACATCGATCGGCAGGCCGCAGCGGGTGAAGTTGATGTGGCCGTGGCTCATCGGATCGCGGTTATAGAGCGAATTGAGCACGCAGCCGATCTGACCGTCGTCTTCGTTGGAATGGTGCTTGGGATGGCCGTGCGCCCAGTAAAGCGTATCGTGATCCTTCTGCCAGGCCGATTCGGCAAGACCAAAGTGTTCGAGAATCTTCGGCGTAGTTTCACCGAGCCAGCGGCCGAATTCGCCTTTGCGGTAAGCAATGCGCGGGAGAATGTCCTGAAGCGCGCTGGGATCGGGATTTTCAAACTTGTCCCACGGAATCTGCTTGTACTCTTCTTCGGAGAGGTACTTTTTCCAATACCCCTTCTTGAGGAAGTAGACGAAGTCACGGTGCAGCTGACCGTAGTTGCACCAGATGCCGAGGTCGTCGAGCGTCTGAGAGCCTACGAGGCAGGCTTCACGCGACACGGGCTTCTCGAGGTCGTTGATGAGGCTCGGGAAGAACCAGCGGCCCCAGAGCGCGAGGCAGGTCTGTTCGGTGATCGGGTCAACCTTATATTTGGCGGCAGTTTCTTCGTCGCGAATGACTGAGTAGCAGCGAATCGGGCAGGCGTAGCAGCCCGTTGTGCGGACGTGGTACTTCCAAAGCGACGGCCCGAGGTAGAACTCTGCCGAGCAGGTGCGGTAGGCGATGTGGTTGACGTCGCGAATATCGCCGTTGATGACCACCGGCGGGTTGGCCGCGCCCCAGACACGGCCGGGCAGACCCGACCAGCGGCTCGAGGGGCTCGAGTACTCAAAGAGCGGCGACGGGACGCGGGAAACGACCGTTTGGGTGTGGGCGCCGAGGATTGCGCGGTGGCTGTCCATCAGCGCTTCCCATTCCTGCGGTTTGGCGTGAATGTGAATCGCCTGATCGCCGCGGACGACGATAGCCTTGAGGTTCTTTTTGCCGAAAATGCTGCCCACGCCGCCGGCGCTGTGGCTCTTGTCGAACATCATGTTGGACATCGGCACAAGATTTTCACCCGCCGGCCCAATCACGCCGATGCTCGCGTCAGCGTTCGTTTCCTGAGCGATCATCGCGTAGGAGCGCTTGGTGCCCTGGTTCCACACGAAATGCGCATCGCGCAGTTCGACGTGATCATTGTGAATGTAGAGGTAGCAGGGCTTCTTGGCTTCGCCTTCAATGATGATGAAGTCCCAGCCGGCATACTTCATCTTGTGCGCGATTTCGCCGCCCACGTGCGCGCTCGCAATCAGCGACTGAGGCCACGAAGTCGGCCAAAGCGTCGTGAGTGCGGTGCGGCCCGAACAGATGGCGCCGGTGCCGGAGAGCGGACCCGGGGCGATGACCACTTTGTTTTCCGGGGAATAGCAGTCCGTGTCAGGCGGAACTTCGTCCCAGAGCACGCGGTAGCCGAAGGCGGTGCCGCCGATTAAGCCGTTGAAGCGCGGGAAGGTCGGTTCAACCGTGAACTTTCCCGTCGTGAGATTGACGCGCAGGCCCTTGCCCGTATAGCCGTATCTCTTCTTGGTTTCAGACATTTTTCAAGCTTCCAGAACAATGGGTTAGCGGTGGCAGATGCTGCATTCGGCAGCGTTCTCACGGGCGAGATAGCCGTGCGGGACGCGGCGCGCTTCTTCGTGAGAGCGGTCGGTCCAGGGGATGTAGCGGATGGCGGCGGCCGGGCAGGCTTTGACGCACTTCGGGTCGCCGTTGCAGAGGAAGCACTTTGACGCTTTGTTTTCTTCGTCGTCGAAGCTCATCATGTCCCACGGGCAAGCCTTTTCGCAGAGGTGGCAGCCGATGCAGCGTTCCTTGACAACCACGCGGGCGCCCGTCTTCGGGTCAACCTGAATAGCGCCTTGCGGGCAGGCATTGGCGCAGGGAACCGGGTGCGGGCACTGGCGGCAGGTGTCTTGAACAACCAGACCGTTGCCGTGCACGCCGAAAGTGGGCGGAATGGGGTTGGTGCCCGAGGGGCCGAACATGACGTTGCGGGTGATCTTGATGCGGGCAAGGCGTGGCGTGGCTTTGCCGTCGTTGAATTCTGTGCAGGCGAGCTCACAGCGGTGGCAGGCAACGCACAGATTGGGGTCGGCGATGATGAGGCCCTTGGCCGTTTCGAGAATCACGTACGGCCGCACGCCGTTTTTGGCTCGCGCATCGTTTAAGAGCCCGAGCGCGGCAGCGGCCGAGGCGGCCTTCAGGAAGCCGCGCCGCGTGAGGTCCTGCGACAGCGACAGCTTCTCGAGAATGTCATTGAGTTCCATGTGGAGTCTCCCTTGCGTTTTTTTCGATGCGGCGGGCGGCGGAGCCCCCGCGGGCCGCTTCGTCCGCAGTGCGTCCCTGACGCCTGCGGTGGAATGACGCTTTCATTCGAGCGGGCTGCGTCCGCTAGGAGACTCAGCGGAAAATGCGGATTGAACGGCAGTTTGATTCGCTGCTCGATTCCGATTGGGCGAATTTATGAAGCCGAAATTATTAAAATTTTCAGCCGATTACTCATCTGCTTCTCGTTCCTTGTCCTGAAGCCGGCAGATGAAAATGGCGAAATTTTTTCCTGCACTTTCCGATAGAGCTATTTTTTCGGGGTCGCGCTCTTTCTTCGAAAGCAAGGCGATTTTTCCCGCAGGGGACCGTTAGGTAGATTGACTTTTGTCAGATGCCAATAGGGGGGAGAGACCCCAGCTAAAAACAACCTGAAGGAGATGGGGGCTAACCCTTGAGGGTTCTTGTCTAGTCTGAAAATGCCTGCGGCAGAGTGATTTAAGAGATACTTGGCATTAAAACATTCAGCCGGACGATGTTTATATCGTTATCGGGATACTAGTGAAACCACTAATAAGCCGGATGAGAATGATTTCTATTTTGTCGCTATGAAAGAAACAAAATCGATTGTTGAATGAATGAAGCCGATGATCTCGACTTAATGACGATCAATCTCTTATACTTTGATCTGTCCTGATGGGATGTCGGATTGCCCGCCATCCTCCGTTCCGAAATTTTTTTATTGAGCGACCCCTCGCTTCATTGACGCTATTCTACAAGTGAATAACGAAAAATGAAAGAGGGGCAGTCCGCTTTTTATTTCGGAATTTATTCACTATGTCCGCCGCCTTCGGACCTCACTCATCATCGGGCTTTATCCTGCGCCCTGTTGCACTTCCGCCCGTTTGGTACCACCCCGAGCCAACGCTCATCAGGCTTTGTGATGCGCTTGGAGCAGAACTGCAAGAGGATGTTTTTGCTCCAAACGATGTCCCGTCCTACGACCTTGCCCTGCGTGACGGCTGGGCCGTGAATGCGTCGGAAGCAGGACACCGAAAAGTGCTCGAGCACGTCGAGCACATTAAGCCGCGGCACACCCGTGGGATCAATGTAGCCTCCGATCCCTTTGACATGCATGTCACCCCCGGAGCAGAAGGCCTTGTCGCCGGCTCCGGTGAGAACCACTACGCGGATATCGTTTCGCTGGCGGCAGATGACCAGTGCTTCCGACATCTGCGCAACAGTGGTCGGCGTAAAAGCGTTGCGCACCTGCGGGCGGTTGATGGTGATCTTGGCGATTCCTTCGAAGTATTCAAAGAGAATGTCTGAGTATTCTTTAATAGGAGTCCATTGGCGCTGCATGTACTGAACCTCGGGTTTGGGTAATGCTGGATAGAAAGCCGCGAACGACCACGACTCAAATCGAGCGTTAGGTCCGCTTATTGTATAGATGCACAATTATGCATCACATACGGACCGCTGGCACATCGATGCCCCATCGTAGGGGGAGGTGCAGTACTGAGCGCTGCGGCGAACTAAAAACAGAAAAAGGCCGCTGAGAAAACTCAGCGGCCTGCTTCGGATAGGACTGATATCGCGCCTGCAGGATCAGAGATCTGACGCCCGAGAACGAAATCCTCAGCGGTGCATTTATTTTTTACCCGACTGTACCGCGAGCTCAAAGGCCACATTGGCAGCCAGCTCGAGTGACTTCACGGGCAGGCATTCATAGATGCCGTGATAGTTGAGGCCCCCCGTGAAGACATTGGGGCAAGGGAGCCCCATGACGGAGAGCCGCGCACCGTCTGTTCCGCCGCGAATCGGCTCCTCAATGGGTTCGAGTCCGGCGGCTCGGTACGCTGCCCGAACATGTTCCATGACGGCCGGCACGCGGTCGATATAGGGCTTCATGTTTTCGTAGCTGTCTTTCACGGAAAGCGTCACTGTGCCGTTGGGGAAGCGCGACTGGATGTCCTCGGCAATGCGCTCGAGGAGCACTTTCTTCTCCTCATAAAGCGCTCGATCGTGGTCGCGAATCAGAAGGTGCAGTTTGGCATGCGTGACGGTGCCTTCGAGCTGATTGGGGTGAAGAAAGCCCTCGCGGCCTTCGGTGGTTTCGGGCGCCATATCCGCAGGCAGGGCGTCAATAAAGGCTGCGGCCATGCGGAGCGCATTCACCATCTTTCCTTTGGAGCTCCCCGGGTGAACGCCGACCCCCTGAAAGTCGACGACGGCAGAGCCGGCATTGAAGTTTTCGCTCTCCAAGGTTCCGACCTCGCCGCCGTCAATCGTGACAGCCCAGTCTGCGCCGAAGCGCTCCAGGTCAAAATTGTCGGTGCCTCGTCCGATTTCCTCGTCCGGCGTGAATGCTATGCAGAGTTTGGCGTGAGCAATCGTCGGATCAGCAGTGATTTTGGCGGCCATATCCATAATGGCGGCAATGCCGGACTTATCGTCAGCGCCAAGGAGCCTCGTGCCGTCGGTAAAGATGACGTCCTCACCGATGTACTTTTTGATTTCAGGAAAGCGCTCAACAGGAAAGCAGATGCCTTCCGTTTGATTGAGCAGCACATCAGTGCCGTCAAAACGGATGATCTGCGGTTTGACTTGGCATCCGGACGCATCGGGCGACGTGTCCATATGGGCGATAAAGCCGACAGCGGGCAAGTGCTCGCATCCTGGGGAAGCCGGAATGTGGGCATAAACGATGCCGCCCTGGCCAATCACTGCATTGCCGATGCCAAGCTGATGAAGTTCATCCGTGAGGGCTTCAGCGAGTTTGAGCTGCTTTGCGGTTGACGGAGCTGCCGCACTCGTCTCATCGGACTGGGTATCGAACTGGACATAACGGAGGAAGCGTTCGAGAACATTAGGCGCGGAATGGGTCATAGCAGCGAAATCTCGCAAGAGTAATTGAATGATCGAAAGACTAGCATCATCCAGAGCCATTGAAAGCGGCAGCCTGTTTCTGAAGGCGATCAGCAGCGGATGTTTGCAGTGAAGCACCCGAAGCCGCTCCGACTAAGGCATTATTGCGGTTTGACTAAAATCGCAGGTTCGATTTTTACTGCAGTTCCTTTTTTATCAGTTCGAGGTTTCCGCTGTGACCGCTCCCGACGAATCCATGCATTCTCAAGAAGAAATCCGTCAAATCAATGCCATGCTCAAGTCGCAGCTGCCCTTTATCGGTGCGGCTGCGCTCAGCCGTCCCGGCTGGGATGCGGAGGACTTCATTGAATCTTTTGCCAAAGACTGGGGCATTGAACTCGAGGTGCTGCCCAACGAGCGCGGTCCGGGGCAGCCTTTTGCTGCGGCGCTGCCGGGCACCGGAGTGGTCATCAATGTGATCGAACGGCCGGGACGTATGGGTATTGAACGCTTCATTGACGGTGCGGCAGAAAATTATCTCTGGCCGGAAGGGCGTTCATTGATCCGCGGCATGCAGTCCGAACTGATGATTGCCGTGGGCGGCGGCACTCACCGCAGTACGCAGGCAGCGCTCTTCATCCGCGCAGCCGCTACGATTCTGGACAATGAATCGGCTATTGGATTCCTAGACTGCGACGTGCTGCGTGAACCGGTTCATTTCCGCAAAACGGCTTTGGCGCTGCGCGAGCAGGCGCTCGCTACGCCCATCCTGTTTTGGATCGGTCTTTCACGCCTGCCCGAAGGCGCTGACGGTCTGCCGCGCCTCAAAGCCTGGACTAATGGTCTCGCAAGGTTCGACAAGCTCGAAATGGAAATCCCATCCACTGCGGCCGATATTCACGATGCCTTCATTCTGCTCAACAGCGCCGCGTGCTACGTGCTCGACCATGATGCTCAGATGCAGCCCGGTGAAGCATTGGAATGGAAGGACGGGGAAGTGCCGCTTTCTCTGGGGAAGAGCAGCGCTATTGATGAAGACCAAGACGTGCTCATCGTCGATTTGGACGGTCTTCGTCCCAGAGGCGACGGCGTTGTTGAAAATAAGGATGAAGGTGAAGCCTAAACCAGCCGGTTGGACTTGCCGTGCCTTGTTCGAACTCGAAAACCAGAATTGAGCAGTGCTTACGATTTCGATATGGCTGATTAAAAGATCTCTCTTGCCTTTGTATACGTGAATATTGCGTATTCAATACTAAAGGCGTATCTCATAAGAAGTACAGGAATGTAAGGGGCAGGCTTCAGATCAATCTTAGGACTGCGGGGTACGGCTGCTTTTACATTGCAGCCTCTTAGAGTTGGACAAGAATGACGGTCCTCAGAAATACATTTTCAGGAGGATCGTTCAGAATGAAAGATCGTTTGTGGACGAAGCAATACCTGCTTGTCATCGTCACCAACTTTCTGCTCTACGTGGTTTATTACCAGCTGATGCTTTGGACCACGAGTTATGCCATGCACATTTGGAAAGCGGACGTGAGTGAAGCAGGTTTGGCAGCGGGTCTTTTCATCATTTCCGCTTTGGTTGCCCGCCTTCTGGCTGGTCACTTTATCGACGGTTTGGGGCGCGGATTCGTTCTGCGCTGCGGCACAGCGCTTTATGCCGCTTCCATGCTGCTTTATTTCTTCATTACGTCAATGCTCGAGTTTGAGGCAATTCGTGTGGTTCACGGGTTTGCCTACGGGCTTGCCTCTACGGCGGCTTCCACGATCGTCGCGACGATTATTCCGCTCAAACGCCAGGGTGAGGGAATTGGATATTTCACGCTTGGCGTTACGATTGCGTCGGCCATTGGCCCCTTTCTCGGCATATGGTTCACACAGCATGGCATGTATGAAGCGTCCGTCTGGATCTGTTCGGCGGTAGGCGTGCTTGCCTTTGTGCTGTCTCTGCTCATTCGTACACCGGCGCACCGCATGACAGAGGCCGAGAAGAAAGAAATGCGTACGTTAAAGTTCTCGACATTCTTTCAGCTCGAGGCACTGCCGATATCCTTCATCGCAATGCTGGGCGGCGTGTGTTATTCAACTGTTCTTGCATATATCGGCGCCTATTCACAATCGCTGTCGCTCTTCTGGGCCGGTTCGGTGTTTTTCTTGGGCTTTGCCTTCACTTCGATCATCAGCCGTCCGGTGACAGGGCGTTTGCTTGATGAATTCGGCGGCAGCGTTGTGGTATATCCGGCGCTGATCTTTCTCGCTGCGGCTATGGTGCTGATCGGTGCGGCTCGTTCTAACGGCATGCTGCTCTCTGGAGCACTTGTACTCGGATTGGGGTTCGCTACGATTACGTCAGCGTGCCATGCCCTCGCAGTGTTTGTCAGCCCGCAACAATATGTCGGCCGCGCAACGGCAACGTACTTTGTACTGCTTGATGTCGGCGTCGGCATTGGGCCTTATACGCTCGGACTTCTTGTTCCGTATTTCGGTTTTTCGGCTGTTTATTTTGCTGCGGCATCAGTTGCGGCTGTCGGTATCCTAATTTACTGGGCAGTGATCGGACGTACAGGCATCTTCTCGACATTGGTGATGAGAAAAGTACGTTCAGTGCGGCTCAATCAGATTGAAATTGATCCCCGCGACGTCAGTTCTGCTTATCGGCGCGGAGAAGAGATTGAATTCGATGATCCGCAGCCTAATCAGAAGAAGGACGCTTAACTGTGCGGGCATTCACAATACCGCGCTGGGGATGACGGCCGGCAAGATCATCCAAATCATTTCCAATCCATTGTTTGGCGAAACTGCCTTCTGCAGCAGGGGCTTGTTCATTCATGGAATGACGGGCTCGGCAATGGAGTGCTTGTCGCTCATTGCTGATGTACAGCAAAAAGCGCAGGGCGGCTAAGCCGCGCTGCGCTTTTAGAGATGCTTCACGAGGATCTTATCGCCGGCCGCTCAGAGAACGGACAGACGGGGGAAGAACCGGCGTGAAGCGGCTGCTGGTTAAGCGGATTACTTGCCCGAGAAGGCGCGTTCAACGCTGATCGGCATGGCCTGATAGCCAAGCGAGCTCTTAATGCGGATTTCAACGCTCGGCTCAACCGAACCCCAGTGGAATTCGTTGATGCACGGATTCGGAGCTTCCGTATTGAACTTGCTCAGATCAAGGCTGGCGGTGGCGGAATAGACGAACACGGAATCCTTATCGTTTTCGTACTCAACCAGCGAGGTCACCGGGCTGTACCAGTCGTGGCCGCGTTCCTTGCCGTATTCCCAGATCTGCTGAACAGTCATCTTGTCCTGGTCGATCTTATAGATCACGCCGCGGCTGTACTTCATGTCGGGCAGCGGGGGCTGTTCGAGCGCACGGCCGTCACCGTTGTCGAAGACTGACAAGTAGATGACGTGTTCATCAGACTTGGAGTCAATACGCCAGCCGGTATGCTGCGTCCAGGTCCAGTCGAAGCCGCCTTCGCAGCGGTTGTTTTCGCACTTCAGAGGCTTGCCGTCCTTATCAACAGGCGTGAGCACCTTCTTGGCGAGATCTTCCTTCCAGCCCGTCGGGGTGGCGAGAATCCACTTGACTTTCTTGTCGCGGCCGATCTTGACGACGGCGGACTGATGGCGCGACGAGATGATGATGGAATCATCGGTCGGGTCATAGTCGACGGAGTTGACGTGTGCCCAGTTGCGGCCAGGACCAACGCCGGGGATGTCGCCGAACGTATCATTCTTGTCCATGGCGGCGAGTTCTTCAGCCGAAAGCGTCTTGCCGGCCTGAGAAGCGTCGATATTGAGGCACACCGCACCCTGGTCAAGCGTCTTAATGACAACGTCGCGATACGGATCGAGAATTTCGAAGAGGCGGAAATCATCAACCACGTTGCCGTTCTGATCGACTTCAGCGATCACGTCGCGGACCGTGTGGACACGCTTGCCGTCGGGACGACGGTAGTCGGAAGAGGAGACGCGCAGGAAAAGGTGGCCGTTCTGAGCCGGATCAAGTGCGTGCGAGAAGTCGGCATAACCCGTCGGCAGACGGCGGTTAAAGACTTCGCGGCCCATCAGGTCGTACTTGGCATAGCGCTGGCCGTAGCCGAACGTGAGGAAGCCGTCCTGATTCATGTGGAAGCCCATCATGATGCCGGAGTGATAAATCGTTTCCGGATCATAGATAGGATCGACGAACATGTACCAACGGACTTCGCCCGTCGTATCAATGATGGCGTTCTGCGGATAGTAGTTCCATTCAAGTGCGCCGCCGGTGGGGTTGTTCCACACCACGCGGGCCTGCTTCGGAGCCGTCGAAAGGAAGTTGTTGATCAGATAGAGGCGGTCTTTGAATTCCGGATCAACCTTGACCACTTCCGTTTCAAACATGTTGTGGTGCTGAGCCATCGAACCGTTGACCGGCGTATAAACAGCCGGCGCGTAGATGCGGTACTGCTCTTTCTCAACGCGGCGTTCCTGACCTTGGTCGACGATCGTATAGCTCACTTCGACCGTGTTGTTGTAGTCAGGGTAAAGACCGAACACCGGAATGCCGGCGTGGGTGCGCAAAAGCGTGTCCGTGACCTTGTAGCTGATTTCCTGTCCGCCCTGCTTCGGAACCACGCGGACCGTAGCGTCTTTAAGCTGATAGCCGCCGTTCTTAATGACCGCGGTGAGCGGAGCGATCTTATAGGGGTTGACGACGATTTCACCGATCTGACCCGGGGCAACATAGGTCACGGCCGGGCCGGATCCGCCGCCGGATGCCTGTACGGCGGCCGGGAGACCAAAACCTGCGGCCAGCGCAATGGCGAGGGCGACCGGGGTAATCTTTGCTTTAATATTCATAGTGAAACAACTCCTTTGAAGTGTCATGGTTCAGCTGGCTGTACCTTTTGGCACATATCCTGCCGACCCCGAAAGAGTAGGTCTTAAGGAGTAGACATGCTATTCTGAGGTTCCCGCCGGCAAGTTGGGCTGAGTGGAAACACAGAATTCCGAAAAAATGAAAACCACCCTTGATAGATCTGCATTGCTGTTTTTAAAGACGCTTTACGAGACCAAAAATCTCGTCAATGCTGCCAATCAGCTGGGCATCCCGCCGGCCACAGCTTCGCGCATGCTCGGCAAGCTTCGTGAGGTTTTCAATGACGAACTCTTCACGCGCTGCTCGGGCGGGCTCGCTGCTACATGGCGAACAACTCAGGCTATGCCTGACGTCATTCGGCTCCTGGCGGATTACGATCATCTGCTCGAACCGAAGCTTTTCGATCCGAAGACGCTCAAACGTGAATTCAAGATTGCCGGCGTTGATCACGGCGTTATTTTTCTCGCTCCGGCGATTGCCAAAATCTCAGAACTTGCGCCCGGCGTGTCGGTCGACATGACCGAGCTCACGAACGACTGGCCCGTGCAGCTTCGCACCGGCGAGCTTGATCTGCTGATCAGTCCGATGGAAACCGTTCCCGAGGGGTTCCCGTGGCTGCCGCTCTGGGAAGGCCGAACGACCGGCATTGTCGTGCGTCCGGGGCACCCGCTTGAAGCGCTTTACGAAAAGACGGGACGGGTGACGGAAAGCGACGTGATCCGGTACGGTTTTGTGGAGGTCACTTGGCGGCCTACAACGTACTACCGGCTGACTCAAAGCCGGCTTTCACCGCTCTTGAGCGAGAGAAACATCGTTATTAAAACGCCTTACTTTATGGGGGCGGCGAAGATTATTTCCGAAAGCAATCTTGTGATGCTGCTCTCGGACATCATGGCGGACTGGTTCATCAGTTTGGGAGCGCTGCGACGCATTCCGGTCGTTTCCGAAGAGCTTGAGCATGTCCAGAGCAAGGGGTTCGTCACTAAGCTCATTTGGCATGAAAGAAGTCACCTGGATCCGGCTATGCAGTGGATGCGCGGCATGATCTCTTATGCTGTTAAAGAAACGCTGCGCGGCGGACATGTTGTTCACCCCGAGGAAGGCCGCTAGGGCATTATTCAGCGCATTTGGAATAATGCGAGCATTCGAATCAGATTTTATCTAGGCGATTTTGCTAAATAAAATATAAATTGTTCAAAATATATAAGTGGATATTTAGTTGTCAGATATTCATTTTGCTCTTAATTGAAGGGTGCGGCATTTCGATAAAGTATCCGATCGCGCTAAATTGAAGATAATAATTTCGTTCAGTGAAATACTTCATCAAAGAATTTTGAACGAGATAATTTCATGAATACTCGACGGGTATTTGAGCAAGTAATTTATTAGATTTTCTGACAACAAAAACGCACAAATCCTTGAGCTCCTGACAATGTGGCAACCAAGCAGAAAGTCGGCGGCTACAGCAGTACTCCCCAATGACTGCAGGAGACGGGCTCTCATAACAAAGATTTTCATCATCACACGCGAGCAAACCCGTATCTTTTCGGCATTCGTGAAAGAGGCGATTTGGCATTTTTCACACTTTACGCTCGAATGTTCTCGCAGGGACTCTTAATCGGTGCTCCTAAACTTTTTCTGTTCCGGCAGTACAGCCATAAGACTGCTGCAGGTTTTAGGAATCTGGCCGCTCAGACCAGCTTCTAAAGGAGAAACAAAATGATCAAATTGTCACGCCGTGATTTTTCGCGCTTTACGTTGCTGGCAGCGGCCGGTGCCGCTGTGCCGATGAGTGCCTTTGCGTTCGGCGGCCCGTCCGGTCCCGCAACGATCTACAAAAAACAAGGCGCAATTGGCGAACTCAAAATGAATCCCTACAAAATTGCGCCGCTTACCGCAATCATTCGAAACGGCGGCTACGTGATTCAGAATGCATCGGTTCGCATTATTCCCAAAGAAGGCGGTCAGGAAATCGCGTATAAGGTCTCGAACAGTCAATTGCTGACACACGGCGGTATTCCGGTATTCGGGCTCTATCCTGCGTATAAAAATAAAGTTGAAGTCGAATACGACCGTCTGGATCACGGAGAGTCGAAGCATTTCAAGGAAACATATACGATCCCGACGCCGCCTGTCTACGGCCCCATCGGAACGCCGAATTTCCCGCAGGCCGTTGTCAGAAAACCTGCGCAAGGAAAGTTCGCCGATCGTCTCTACTACATCAACAACATCGGCGGGAACAACAACACCCGTAATGCCGTCTGGAACAATCCGGAAGGCGGTGCGCTGCAGTGGTCCTCTGATCCGCTCAACTGGATCGTTGACACCAAAGGTGAAATTCGATGGTTTATGGACAGCTCAACGATCTTCAACGTCGATTCGATTTATGACGGCGGCATCATGATGGGCCTGCGGCAGAACGACGACGGCGCGATTACCTGGGGCTACGGTCAGCACTATGTGAAGTACGACATCATGGGCCGCCGCATTTGGAATCGTCCGCTCCCATACGGCTACAACGATTTCAGCCACACGATGGATGCCGCTCAAAACGGTCACTATTTCCTGCGCGTAGCCTCTTCAAACCTCAAGCGTTCTGACGGACGTCACGTTCGTACAGTGCGCGACATGATCATTGAAGTTGACTGCGACGGCAATGTTATTGACGAATGGCGCTTGTGGGATATTCTGGATCCGTATCGCGATACCGCCATCAAGGCGCTGGATCAAGGTGCGGTCTGCCTCAACATTGATCCTAAGCTTGCCGGCCAGACACTTTCTGCGAGCGATCTGCAAAAGCTTGATAAGGAAGGGCACTTCGGCGACATTGTCGGCACCGGTCCTGGACGCAATTGGGCCCACGTCAACTCTGTGGACTATGACCCGACTGATGACTCCATCATCATTTCCTCCCGCCATCAGTGCGCTGTCATCAAAATCGGCCGCGACAAGAAGGTGAAGTGGATTTTGGGCGGTTCACGCGGCTGGAAGAAGCCTTGGAGCGACGCACTTCTTACGCCGGTAGATGCACATGGCAATAAACTGCAGTGCGGCGATGCATCCTGTGAAAAGACGGATTTCGATTGGACGTGGACACAGCACACCGCTTGGCGTATTGATTCGAAGTCGACGAAGGACGAGATCTACGTTTCCGTCTTCGATAACGGCGACGGACGTGCATTTGATCAGCCGCCCCTTCCGGATATGAAGTATTCGCGCGCGGTGATCTACAAGATTGATCAAAAGAAGCGCACTGTTGAACAGGTTTGGGAATACGGCAAGGAACGCGGCCACGATTGGTTCAGCCCAGTGACCAGCCTTGTCGAATACATGCCGGACAAGGACTCCGTGGTGGTTTATGCAGCCACAGCCGGGGCAAACTATGACCTTAAGACCGGCGGCCTCACGTCCGCGCCGAATCCTTATCTTGACGAATTTGAATGGGGGGCGAAAGAACCCGCTGTTGAAATTCAATTCAAGAACACTACGGGCTATCAGGCGTTCGCCTTCGATGTTGTCAAGGCGTTCAACGGAAAACTTCATTAACTGTGCAGCTGCACAATGAAGAAGTCCGAGACTTCTTCCGGGTTTCCCGGTTAGCTGATCTTTTAAATCAGCGTGGCCTTTAGGGCAGCAGTTTCAATTCAAGCAGCGCGAGAATATCGCGCTGCTTTATTCTGTGTGTGCCGGAGTGCGCACGAGGGGGTGTGCGCTGAGCCGACCGAACTTAAAAGAGACAGAGCGAGTCGGCAGAGGTCGGGGCTTAAAGGAACGAACGCGAAGATCCTTCACTCCCGAAACCTCCCGATGACGAACGGCCAGCGCTGCAGTGCGGAAGAGCTCGAGAGGCCAATTCGCTCCGTTATGCCAATGCCCGGGAGCCGCAGTGAGAAAGCTGCGTTTTGTGGCGAAAACTGTGAAATAACGTAATCCCGCTACAATGGGAATAGCCCCGTTCGTTCTCTCTTGCTGAAATGCAGCTCGCACGTGAAGGAAGAAGCCGCCATGAGCTCAGCCCCAAATGCCTCGATTTTTCAATCCGCCTGGCTAGCTCCCTTTCCGCGGCTCACTTCTATTGCAGCGGCGGTGCTCACGCTCCTCACGGCCCCCGTCGCCAATGCTTCCGTTATTGCTGCGGTGAAGAACGCTCAAGGCAATGACGTCATGCTTTTTAAGCTGCTTTCGGGCGCGGAGTCAGGGACCGGAGAAGATGTGTCTGCTGCCGATCAAGGCGCTTTGCTCGAAGCCGGGGCGTGGCTCGGCGAACTTTTTGGAACGCCGGCAACCGCTCCGACGGTCATTGCTGCAGCAAATCCTTTCGCTACGTACGCCTCCGGCGGTGCCTGGTTTGACGACAATGGAAGGCCGGCCATGGCTTTGTCTTGGACTGAGGGACTGTCGAGTTCTCAGCCTTCGGGAAGCGTCTATCTGGGTCCGGCACCCGGGGCGTCATACGATTACAGCCCTCTTGCAGTCTTGCCCGCGCATGCTTTAGGTTCTTCGCGAATCAGCACTATTCTTCATGAGCTCGCGCACAGCGCGGGCATGGCGATTATAGAGACGGGTGACTATCTGGGATTCGAATGTCCGAACGGCTGGTGTCATACCGCGTTCACAGAGAAACTCACCTTCAATGGAAATCCGATTAAAGCGGGATCCTCTTTGAGCGGGCTGGTTTCCTTTGACAGCATGCCGGCGAACCTTCAGACCGAATTAAACAAAGTGCGCTGGTATTTAGGATATTCCGGGATCGGTTTTCAGGGAAAAAATGTCAGGGAAGTCATTGGTGAGGAAACCGTAATGTATTTTCCCGACGAGGTCACAGACAGCGAAGATGCCGTTCAAAAGGCCATATCTGTGACTGGTGCAATTCCCGTCTTAGGCGCTGAGATGGGCAACCTCGACTTCAGCCACTTAGAACTTCAAAACGGTTTGCTCTCACATCAGTCATGGCGCAATTGGGGAACGTTCATGGAAGCCGAGCTCGCCATGCTGCAGGATCTTGGCTACCAATTGGACCGCAAGCGCTTTTTCGGCACCTCCATCTATGCCTCGGGCATCGAATATACGGTCGGACAGGCCTTTTGGGCTCGCAACGACAGAGAAGAGTGGATTAAAGATCAGCCCTCGCAGCAGACGAATGCAGTCGGCGTGCATGTCTACGGCAGCCGCAGCAAGGTAACGGTGGCAGCTGACCAGCTTGCTGATGGGGCAGGCTCCATCGGCGTACGCGTGGACGGATCGGCTAATCAGCTCTCTGTGAATGAGAATGCTCTTATTTCAGCCAACGGCACGGGCGGCATCGGCATGGCCTTTACTTATGGCCGCAGCCATACGCTTTTATTAGAGGGAAAGGTCCAGGCACTCGGCAGCGGCGGGTCTGCCCTGGTGTTTGATTTTGGCGGCAGCATTCTCGGTGATGAGAATCAGGTTCGAGGGTCCTGGACAGCCGGTGCGGCGACGGAGTACGGGTGGTTGACCTTCCATCCGGAGGAATTGAATTTCCCGCAGGTCCTGCAAGGCTCTTTGATTAAGTCTGCCGTTATTGCCGGAACGTTGCAGGGTTCTGATGCCGCTATTCGTATTGGACCGACGGCTCATGTGGCGCAGATTCGCCTTGCCGACGGAGCCCATATTGAAGGCGATATTGTCTCTTCGTGGTCCGCAGTGGGAACGGCTGAAGATTTTTTTGATGGCTACTGCAGCGTTATTCTTGCTGACTTGGTTAACCGTGCCGCAGCTTTCGTCCCATTGGGAACGGATGTCACGACCAATCTCATCTTCGGCGGGACCGAAGACGGCGCTGCGGCACAGGCATCTGACTTGAAGCCTTTTGTTTATGCCGGCAATGTCATTGGCCCCTGGTCGATCCGCATGCAGGCTGCCGATGGAACGGATCTTCGTCTAGAAAACACCATTAATCAAGTGGTTGGCATGACGGTGAACAGAGGGGCCAGGCTTTCCGGCTCAGCCGTTTTTGATTTCACCGGCCTGAACGCTCGAATGGCCGAAGTGGGCGGAACACTCATCACGGGCAGTGAAGAAATCCCAAACTTCCAGGCCGGGGCCCTCGTGAATGCCGGAACCTTGGTCTCAACGCCTTCCTCCGGTTCTATCGTGATTTTGGAGGATTACGTTCAGTCCGGAAAGCTCGTATTGGGGATGCGGCCGTCGGGCGAACTGATGCCGCTCTCAGTGTCGGGTGCGACAGAGGTGAAAGACGGTGCGTCCCTGGCAGTGGTTCCGGGCGGCGGCTGGTTTGAGGGCGAACTCGCAAAAGATCCCCATCCTTACGGCGCAGTGAGCACCTCCGGAGCAAATACTGATGCATCGGCATCGCTCCTTGAAAAGGCTGCGTGGGATCTGGATCTCATGACAGCAAAGGACTTTTCGCCTGCAGTTGATTTCACCTGTTCGGAGGGGGTGCTTAAAGCTGCGCATCAAAAGAACGCATATTCAAAATTTTTGACTTCATCGGCGCCTTCCTGGCAATGGGGCTTAGCCAAACAGCTCGATCAGGCGGCTTCGCAGGCCCCGGAAGTGCTTCACGAACTCTATGGCGACCTCGATTTTTCGGCGTCCGACGGCTCTGACATCGTGCGGGCCCTGGGCAATCTCGGCAATTTTTCCCGCGATGATTCGCTGCGGGCGCTTTTTTCCTGGGAGCGCCTATTAAATCGTCAGCTCTTTGCTCATCACGAAACCACGCAGGAAGGAGAGCGTCAGGTGTGGGCGGTGCCGCTCGCAGCGCATTTTTCGGACGGTGGAGCGGGAACAAATGTGACCGGAGCGGTCTTAGGCGTCGATTTTCTATGGGGCGAGACGCAGTCTGCAGTCTATGCTGCAATGGGACACCTGGAGACGTCTGCCGGCCCCGAGCACAGCACGAGCCGCGGGGAGGGTATTTGGCTGGGCGGGAAGCTCGGACGCACTTTAGCATCTGGGCTGCGGTTTGAAGGTCAGCTTCGCGGCGGCGTCTATTCGGCCGAGCGCAGCCGCACGGTCGAATTAGCGCAAAGCATCAGCAGGATTGAATCCGATGAAACGGTATATCTGCTCTCCGGGGCCCTGCGCACGGGGTGGATAGGCACTCTTGGCGAATCGGAGGTCGAGTTTTTCCCGCACGTTCTTATGACCGGTACGGTGCTTCGCACGCCGACACTGACGGAATCCGGAACGGGAGCACTCTCTATTCGCCGCTCCTTCCTGCATTCGGCAGCTGCCGGCGCGGGGCTGACCGTGAATGTGCCGGCTCCCTCGCAGTTTTCGGACTATGCCTGGAATTGGAGCTTCAGCATCGAATGGACGCGGGAGCTTACTGAGCGCGCCGGCAATGTTTCCTTTGGCTTAGCCGGGGCAGCGGGTGAAACCGCTCGATCCATGGATTGGCCGGAACGCAATCGTCTGGCCGGCAGTGTTTCGCTTGAACTCCTCCGAAAGAGCGGTTTTTCTGCAGCACTGCGGCTCGACGGCGAAACGATGGGGAGCGCGCATTCGGCTGGTGCCGCCTCAGCTGAGCTTCACTGGACTTGGTGATAATGTCGGTGACTGTCCGGCGGCACAATGGAATCAGCCTGCTACGGGAAATGGTCTTCAGGCTCAAAATAACAGAGGCTGCATTCGCCTGACGAACGAATGCAGCCTCTGTTTTGATGTTTCAAAAGAACGGTTTACTTGAGAAGTTCCGGGTCAGCCGGGATGCCGAACCACTTTTCATGGAGCTTGTCGAAGGTCCCTTCGGCCTTGAGCTGCTTCAGCGCAGCATTGATATCCTGCTGCAGCTTGGTGTTGTTCTTTGCAACGACCATGGCGAAGTAGTCGGCGGTAGCGATTGGCGCGAGATGCGTCGTGCCCGCAGCGATGGACTTATTGGTGTGGAGCATGTAGTCGGTGACAGGCTTGTCATTGATCACCGCATCGGCGTTCCCCGCCATCATGTTGAGCACGGCGTCACCCACATGATCGAAGGTCGTGATTTCAGCGTCAGGAATCTTCTTTGCAAACTGCATTGAAGTTGTGCCGAGCTGAACAGAAATGCGCTTGCCCTTGAGGCTTTCGAAGTCCGTAATGCCGGCTTTATTGGCTTTCGGCACCAGAATGGTGAGACCGGATTTATAGAAGGGGAGCGAGAAGAGCACTTTCTTGCCGCGCTCAGGCGTCACGGAAAAGCCCGATGCGCCGAGATCAACCGAACCCGAGAGAATGGCCGGAATGATGCCGTCAAAGGTGATCTTGTCAATTTTCACCGTATCGCCGAGTTTCTTGGCAATTTCAGCGACAAGATCCATTTCGAAGCCTTGAATGGTGCCGGTGTTGGAATCCTGGAACTCAAACGGGGGGAAGGTTGGATTGGTCGCAACTCGCAGCTCCGCAGCGGAGACGGAACCGCACAGTGAGAGAGTGCAGAGGCCGGCGGCGGCAAGAAGCGACAAGGATTTGAAATTCATTTTGGGTTCCTTTTGTTTGAGTTGCATTGGATGAAAGATCTGTTTTAAGCCCTTCAGGGAAGCGGCATTAAAGCGGCGCTTTCTTCATCCGTGATTTGACTATAGCGATCTTTAAACAGATGAATGGGATCAATTGCACAAAGTTTTGAGGTACTCTAAGAAAACCTGGGCGATATGCCTTATATATTGATTTTCAGGAAAATATGACGAGTTTATGTCGACTGGCAGAAGGTATTGGTCGACGATTGAAGACTGTTGAGCTTTAATATTTTTTCCTGCGGCAGGCGGAAAGTATTAAGACAAAAAAACGGAGAGCTTAAGGAGGCTGTCCGTTTTTAATCCGCTTCTGAAGAGATTCAGAAGTTTGGATGTTAAATTAAGGCAGTTCCGGATCGGCCGGGACGCCGAACCACTTTTCATGGAGCTTATTGAAGGTGCCGTCAGCCTTAAGCTGCTTCAAAGCCTTATCCATCTCGGCCTTGAGCTTGGTGTTCTGCTTGGAGGTGACCATGGCGAAAAGGTCAGCGGTCGCAATAGGCTTCAAGTGCAGGCAGCTTTCAGCGATCTGCTTATTCTGCGTCATGATGTAGTCGGTGACGGGTTTATCGTTAATCACCGCGTCGGCGTTGCCGGCGATCATGTTGAGAAGGGCATCCCCAGCACCGTTGAAAGTCGTGACTTGAGCGTCCTGAATTTTCTTAGCGAAGGACATTGAAGTCGTGCCGAGCTGAACGGAGATCTTCTTCCCCTTGAGGTCGTCAAAGGACTGAATATTCTTGGGGTTGCCTTTAGGCACGACAATCGTCAGTCCGGATTTATAAAACGGAATGGTGAAGAGAACACGCTTGGCACGTTCCGGCGTGATGGAGAAGCCGGCAGCGCCGGTGTCGATCGTTCCCGAGAGAATAGCCGGAATGATGGCATCGAACCCCATCGTTTCGAGCTTCAGATCTTTTTTCATGACCTTAGCCATTTCACGGACAAGATCGACCTCGAAACCCTGAATCTCACCAGTGGTGGAGTTGTAGAACTCAAACGGCGGGAAGGTGCCTTCCGTTGCGACGCGCCAGGTGTCGGCGACGGCGGATCCGCAGAGAACAAGTGCGGCAATGCCGGCAGCAGCCGTGCGCACAAAGAAGTTCTTGGTCATTTCAAGATGCTCCTAGAGGAATATAGCGATGAAGTTATGAAACCGAACCGCAGACCTGGCAGGCAGAAAACGCTGCGGGATGAGGGAAATATAGGGTTGAGGCCGACCCTCGTGCGTGAATCGGATGATTTAAATACTCATAAACTGAGGAGAATTTGTCCGTTGCCGCAGAGGACTAAGCGGAGGGGACTAGTTGATGAAGTAATGCAGTGAAATGACCGTTTTTGATGGTGAAAATGCAGTAATTTGTCGACCATATCCGCTGCGGATAAAATGTGTAGACTGAAATCGCCCGAAAGGCAGGCCATGACAGGACAGACACGGTATTGAAAGGAGCTTGGCAAACGATGAAGCAGCGCATCACCATTTCGCTTGACGAAGATCAGGCGGCAAAATTTGATCAGCTGATCGCTGAACGCGGTTATGAAAATCGTTCGGAAGCTTTTCGCGATTTAATTCGCGCTGCGGAAGCCTCTCAAACCTTGTCCGATCCGCCCTCGGGCGCGACCTGCGTGGCCGTAGTGAGTTACGTCTACAACCATCACGAAAGACAGCTCTCCATGCGCCTGACTCAAGAGCAGCATGAACACGGCGATCTAGTCATCAGCCAGATGCATGCACACATCGGACATGAGGACTGCATGGAAGCGGTTTTTCTTAAGGGCACCGTGGCAGAAGTTCGGGCTTTTGCAGACAAACTGATTGCCGAACCTGGTATTCGGCACGGGAGCATCAACATCATTCCGGCGCATGTTCACAGGCATTGAGCGAGGTACTGTGCAAAACAAAAAAAGTCCGGCACAGACGCATGCTGGCGGACTATCGGGGAATTGACGTCGGACAAACAAATGGGGGGCGGTCTGACCCGGGCTGCCCCGATTGGGTCACCTTGCGGTTAACCCACCGCCCGGATCAGGCCGTAATTATGTCCTGTTCTTTCTGCGTATACAAGATCTGTCATACATTTCTTTGCACTATCATTCCAAAGAATTTTGAGTGTAAATGTAAACTGTTAGCGCCGTAGGCAAGAAGAGGCCATTACTGATATCTCAGTGTTTGTATCATATTTGATACAAGCCGATATTGCGACGAATTCCGTCTAAACAATTGCGTCTGTCTTCGACATTCAAGTGTTATGTCGAACACTTTAGCTGCTGAAGACAAAAATAGTCTGCACGGTTAGTCTCCGACGGGAAAGCTCCTGAGACGGTCAAGCCGCGCTCTAAAGCGGGAGGCGTTCAAGAGCTTTCATCATTACAGTTTATCGAGGGTGTTCTTTATTTTTTGTTCGGCAGATCGGCGGTATATACAATTTTTCGCTTGAAAGATTTTTTAGCGATGTCTTGAACGGCAAACGTTCCGCCCATCATTGCGCTGGCTGAGGCATAACCGGTTGCGACGTTGTACACATACGACGGTCCGTATTTGCCGCCTGCCATCGCACCGGAAGCATAAAGACCAGGAATCGGATCTCCGTTTTTGCCGATAACCTGAGCATCTTCGGTGACCAGCAGGCCGCCGGCGGTATCACAAATCGTGTGCTGTCCCTTGACGATGTAGAAAGGACCTTTGCGAACAGGTCGAAGATAACGTCGATCTTTGTTGAAATCGGAGTCGACACCTTCATCGCATAATTTGTTGTAGCGATCGACCGTAGCACGGACGGCCTTGGGATCCAGACCGGCTTTCTTGGCAACTTCTTCAATGGTGCTGCCGACAAAGGCAACTTCAGCCATTCGTCCCTTGCCGGAAAAAAGATTGCTGAGGCCCGTCATCTTATCGCCGGGAAGGGCATGACCAAAGTAGCCGAACACTGCGCCGGAACCGGTCTCCAAATCGCGCTTTTCGTCATCATCGATGAGCGTGTAAAGATAATTTCCGTTGATGCGCAAAGCATTGCCGCTCACTGAGAAGTCGCCGCTAAGGCCTTCATTGAAGAAGCGCCGGCCGTTCTTATTAAGCTGCAGACTTGGACCTTTGTTCAAAACATTAGCTGCGATCCAGGTCTTTTGGTTGATAACCTCACGATAGTCAACCTTATAAGGCAGAGCGCCTTCGGAGATAAAGGCCTCGCCGCCGGCAGTCTTAGCACCGATGTCGATGCCCATTTGAATCCCGTCGCCCGTGCTGTTCTTGCGGCCGGTAATAGGCGTGTCTGCCGGCATGTCAGGGTTGAGAAGTTTCAAAAGTTTAGGATTTGCCCCGTATCCGCCAGCGGCGAGAATGACGCCGCCCTTGGCATGAACGATCACATCATCATTCAAATAGTTCTTGGCATGGAGGCCGACGACTCGGCCGTCGGCATTTTGGATGAGCTTGTCGGCCCGGGTTTCAACAATGATTTGTCCGCCATTGTCCAAGATAATTTTCCGCATGGCTTCGATGAAATTGCGGTGCGGGAAAACGTTTTTATAGATATGTCCGACGCGCCGGCCGTTCAGTTCCGTGGCCGTGTTGCCAACAATCTCTACGCCGCGGTTGGTGAGCCATTTGATATTTTCGCCGGAACGTTCAATAAAACGCCGGACCATAATGGGGTTCACCATGTAATGGCTGTATGCCAAGAAATCTGCAATCAGTTCATCGGACGGGTAATAAACCTGATCCTGATCCGTGAATTTTGTCCTCTGGCCAAAGGTAATTTCAAGCATCATGAGGTTGCCGCCGACACCGGGAAGCTTTTCAACGAGTATCGGCTTTAGACCGTTTTCGGCTGCATAGGCCGCCGCTACCATACCGGCAGGGCCGCCGCCGACGATTGCAACGTCAGCTTCGTATTTGACTTCTTTGGCCTGTACGGTGAATGCTGCCGCGGCCATCGAAAGGCAGAGAGCCGCAATTTTAAAAGTCTTCATTCTCGTATTCCTCGTTATTTCGCATTCAAAATGAAGTTTTGGTGGCATTCATAGCACGCCGTTTTAGGACTGGCTTGATGTTCTTTGTGGCAGAGCGTGCAGCGGACATTGCCCAGGTGAGAGTCATGCGGATTGACCTCAACGACCGGACGCCGGGGGTTGCGGTCCGGGTTGTAGTCGGCATTGGGTACTGGCTTGCCTTTGTATTGACCGTGACAGCCGATGCAGGCGTCCTGAGCGGCCGGCTGTGCGGGGCTCTGCGTTTTGTGGCAGGCCGCGCAGTCAACCCCCTTGTGTTTGAGTGAAAACGGTGTGCCGGCATGGATCGGAGCGGTGACGCCCATGACCAATACGACGGCAGCACAAGCTGCGAATATCTGCTTCAAGATAGTCTCCTGCTTTCTCTAATAGGTTGGGTCAGGGAAAATGAGCAACGTGGTAAGTTTTGCTCTTTTAAAACTATAGAAGCAGGAAATAAATTGATTCTAAATTATGTTAATTTAATGATAAACAGAATATAAACTGAAATAATAATTTTTGATATTAATCAGTGAAGGTGAGGGTCACTCTTTGATTCAGCTGGAGGAGGAATGAACAAAATTATGCTTGAATTAGTATATATAAAATACATACTTTGCAAGATTGAATTTATTAAACTTAAAAAGCAGAAATTCTAGAGACTTTTATTTTTAAAGTCTGGATGGTTGTTGGCTGGAGTATGCAGCCGATATCCAATACCGTGAACGGTAAGGATGGGATCGTATCCTAAAGCCTGCTTCATTTTTCCGCGGAGTTTGCCAACTGTTACCCGAAGCGTAGCGATATCGCCTCGGTCATCCTCCCACAGCGACGAAAGAAGGTAATTGTAGGAAAGCACCCGTTCTCCCGCTTTCACGAGGCAAATGAGCAGTTGGTACTCCAGATTTTGCAGCGGCAGCTCAATACCGTTGGCACTTGCCGAATGCTGAGCCAAGTTGCATTTCAGCGAAGCGAAGGCAATTGTTTCTTCCGGTTCTTTGGGTGCGGGCTGATTGGGCCTGCTGCGGCGCAGGACAGCTTCGATGCGTGCGGTCAGTTCATCAATCGCAAAGGGTTTGCCCAAATAATCGTCGGCACCAAGCGTCAAGCCGCGGATGCGGTCATCCACACGATTTTTGGCCGTCAGCAGAATGACGGGTATCGAAGAGGCATGCCGCAGATGTTCGAGCACCTCGAACCCGTCCATGCCAGGCATCATCACGTCCAATACCACCAAGTCGGGCGAAAACCGGCCTAATTTATCGATAGCCTCAATGCCCGAATATGCCGATTCAGTCTCATAACCCTCAAATTTGAGATTGGTTGCAATCAATTGATTGAGGTTTCGTTCATCATCGACCAAAAGTATGCGCTTATTCATGACTGTATCATTCGTCAATTTATTAATTTTCTGAAAGAATCGGCAGAGTCACTCTGAAGGTGGATCCAATATCGAGAGCTGTATCTTTTATCGTTAGCGTTCCGCCAAATCTTTCAACGATCGCACGACAGATGGCTAAACCGAGCCCGGATCCTTGCTGAGTTTGCTGCCGAGCTCGTTCACTTCGATAAAATCGTTCAAATATTTTCTCCAGATCTTCCGCAGCGATACCCATGCCGTTGTCTTGAACGTCCACAATAATATCTGCATTCATCGTTTTGACAGATACTGAAATTTTGGGACGTGTTTTATTGTTATACTTCAATGCGTTATCCAATAGGTTTCTTAACACCTGACGAAGACGGGCAGCATCGCCCATCGTATAAAGCGGAGAGAACTTATAAAGCCGCTGAACGGTCATTTCAGTTTGTTTTTCCCATTCATCAATTTGCTGCGAAATTAATCCAACAACATCCAATCTTTCCATTTTGCAGGACAAAACGCCGCTGTTTAATCTAGAAATATTTAGCCATTCCGTGATTAAATTTTGCAGCCGAAGGGCATCACTGGCCATATTTTCTGTGATCTGGAGACGAAGCGCTGGACTCAAATGACTATTGCGTTTAATGAGTGTTTCCAAACCGATGCGGATAGTGGCTACGGGATTGTTCAGCTCATGCGCAACAAGTCCGATGACATCATCCTTGAGTCGGCTGACCTCATATTCATTGGTGATATCGCGGACAAGGACCGCCAGTCCGTCGAACACATGATGGTCATAGCCGCAAAGATGAACTGTCAATCGTGAGAGATGGAAATGTCTGCGTTTAGCATCTTTGTCTATCAGCTCCAAGACGTCATTCTGAGCTGAAGAGGGGCTTTCATGCGCTGCTGACGACGGACTTAAATGATTCAGGAAATCAAAGATTTCGCGCGATGACTTGTCAAGATTGAGCTGCAGTGAATCAGAAGTAAATCTGCGGAATTTCTCATTGGAAAAAATGACCTTGGCGTCTTTATCGAATAGAACGAATCCCTCCGCCATGCCCCCCAGCGCTGCGGTCAATGCAGCGTGCTGCTTACTGATGTCGATATAGAGGCGCTTATTGTCGAGCACAATGTCAATAAATCGAGCAAACCGCTCAAGGGCTTCTTGCAGCTCAGGGTTCATTGGATATGAGGAGCGGACCGCAAGCACTTTTTCGTCTTTAAGCGGAGTAACCGTTTGATAGTGTTGTCTCACTTCACGGCTCGAACAATGATGCTCACCATCTGCAATAACAATTTGATCTAAATCCCAGGCCTGCCCAAATCGTTCTAAAGCCATAGAAAATACAGGGGCGTCATTGTCTTTTGGGCTTTGCGCTATAGGGGAAAGCAGAAGATTGATGGCAGAGAGTTCCCGATTGCGCCGCTCTAAATCTGCTGTGCGCTGTTTAACCCGACGCTCTAAGTTCGCATTGGCTTCACGCAGGGCAAGATCACTTTTAACGACATGGTCTGCCATTTCTCGGAACTGTGTGAGCAGGCCTTTCGCTTCGGACACGCGTTCGAGATTGCCGACAGCTGCAGGGAGCGGCTTCCCTTGACTTAATATGCTGATGGATGCAGAGAGTTCGTCAAAAAAAGTCTTCAGCGTCTTGATGTAGGCACGGCCGAAAAGAAAGGATATCGCTGAGACGAAAATGACAACGAGCGTGCCCAAGAGTGAGATTAAATTCGGGCGAGTCAAAATATCGGCTTGTTCAGCCGTTATTTCAATTTTCCATGGGAAATTTGTCATTGCTGCAGAAAGTGCAATGGCATTCGCGTGAGGCTTGCGGCCCAGCGAAGCGAGCTCGCTGCGGCTGCTTTCGAGCGTAATGGAAGCATTCGCCGGCAAATAAGCATCGGCTGCAGTCTCCAGCAGTTTCTGCAAGTCGACTTTAGCAATCAAAACCGTATCAATTCGCGGATAAATGCTGCGGCTGAAAACGGGCGTTCCAATGAAGACATGAGCACCTGAATTCGAATCCTTCGCTTCCCCTAAAGTTGTCCGGCCGCTCCGGATCGTTTGCCGGAAAAACCAATGTTCGGAAGGATTCGTGATGATGCTTTCGGCCTGATCCGTCGTAAGCGCAGAAGAATAGGCGAGCAATTGGCCGCTGACGTTCACTGCGATGCTGGAGCTGTATCGGCCAGACGTAATATAAAGAATTTGCTCAAAAGCCCTGATGTCAGCGTTATCAGGGGAGCTAAAGAGCAGGCCTGCAGCTACGGCAGCTTCTTCAAGCCGTTCTTTCTGACGATCCAATTCCTTCTCAAGAGCGATGGCAATGGTATCGGCATATCCTTGATAAGTCTGAACGGCTTGTTCCTTGCTGTTTTGGGCTTGCATCCACATCGAGGCAGTGAGTGCGAAGAGCGGCGTCAGGGCGATAAGCAGCAAAGCGATCAGCTGCTTGTGCTTCAGGCTGCGGATTCTCATTGCCGGCCTCGCTTTGGCATCGCAGCGGCAATGCGGCCGACGTGACGCCCAAATACCAGACATTCAGAAAGATGTCCGCCGCGGTCATGAACGAATTGACTGACCGGCGCAGTTTCTCCCGCGGCGTAGAGTCCCTCGATCGGTGTATTGTCCCAGCGCAGAACCTGTTTGTTGCGGTCGGTTTTTAGGCCGGCCCCCATATGAGGCACATCAATGGATACAGGCATCGCATAAAACGGAGCCTGAGCAATGGGTTCCAAAGTACTGGGATCACGGTCAAACTGTTCATCAAATCCCGATTGGGCGGCGCGGTTGAAGTGAGTGATGCTTTTTTGGAGCAGCTCAGCGGAAAGCCTGGATGCATTGTCGGGATGCCGGGCAATTCTTTGGGCCAGTTCCGTTATGGTTTCGCCCGTCAAAATCCATCCCTTGCGCACGGCCTCCAGATTATCTTCTGACCAGGTCGTCAGGCCGCTGACGGTCGAACCTTCGCCGAGCGTGGCGAGCGGGCCGTTCAGCATCAGAGCGTGATCAAAAATCAGCCAGACCGGAGCGCGCGGGAATGAGAGCGTTGCAGGATCGAATTGAAGCAGTTCCTGATAGAACCCGTAGTGCTGCTCCTGATCGCGAAGCTCCGATTCGCTGGTGAAGCGTCTTCCAAAATTGTCGACGAGGATGGAGTGAGGGCTTCCGATACAGCTGAGCGGTACGCCCAGACGGATGCCGTTGTACTTTTGAGGCAGGAGCGCACAGAAACGATCAAAGTAACTGCAGGACGCAATGAGTGCTGCTCCGGCGCGAAGCGCCATATTGATGCCGTCGCCCGTATTTTCCGGGGCGCTCGAAGCGGCCCAAAATTGATTTCCGCTTGCTGGGAGAAGCGAAGCGCGCATGGTTCGGTTAAAAGCAAAGCCGCCGCACGTGAGGATAACGGCTTGCCGAGCCAGAAACTGATGTTCGGAGTTCTCTGAAACTGCACGCACGCCGATGACGGCATCGCCGTCGACAATCAGCTCCGTTGCCTGAAAGGCATAGCGAATTGAAATGCCTGACGCGGACCGGATGCCTTCATTCAAACAGGCATAGAGCGCTTCCCCGCCGCTGGTTTCCAATTTGGGGGAGCCGAACGTGCTGTGCTGAAAACCTTTCCATCTGCCGTAAGTCGCGATGAGCCCTTGAAGGTGAGGGCGGTAGCCCTCCCAAAGGCGCATAAACCGCGGCGTTGTGAAAAGCGCCGAAGTCGCCTGCCGAAAGTCTGGATCCAAGCTGTGGAGCCATTCATAAGTTTGCGGCCCCAGCTTGGCCCAAATTCGAGCAAGCGCGGTCAAATCCGGATCCATCTTTCCTTCCCGGTAGGAAACGCCTCCGTCGGGCAGGTAGGTTGACGCTATATATTGAGCAAGGACTTCTTCGCTGATGCCTCGGTCGGGACAAAGGTAAATGCCCGAGGACATTCGGGTAGAGGAACAGTGAGACTTTTGGGGTGATTTTTCGAGAATTAAAACACTCGATCCAGCTCGTGCGGCCTCAATGGCAGCTGATGCGCCGGCTGCGCCAAAACCGATGACGATGATGTCGGCCGCATAAGTTTTGTTCTGCAGCCGTTCATGCCCCGACGAGGCTGCTGCAGGCCGCAGCAATGCGCATCCGGCAGCCGTGAGCAGACTGCGGCGTGCAATGGCAGGATGATTCATCGAGGTTCTCCAGACTGCAGCGGCGGGCTTTTGACTTCAAACTGCCGGCAGCCGCTGAAATGTATGTTCTGTGTTTCTTTTAATTCATGCAGTCCGGTCAGCAGCAGGATCGCGGGCACTCACAAGGTTCTCCAATGCGAATCGATTTCTTCAGATCGAATTACGCATTTCCACAGTAGAGAAATCTTCTGATGCAGGTTGAAGCGCGGCAAAGAGTTTTTCACGTTGACGGTGAAGTCGGATGCACGAAAGATTGGGCTGAGTAGAATCTGCGTCATCATAGCGGACGCCTCTGTGCGTTCGCCGCCAACATTCATAAAGCGGACAGGGAAGCTTTTCCCCAGACCATCAGTCATGTCGCGAATTCACTATAAGAACCTTTGTGCCTTTCCGGGTCGTACCGGTGAACCGTTTCTCACGGAATTCACGGTTGAAGACGGTATGTTTATTGCCGACGACTCACCGGCGCCGGACGGCACTGAAATCGTCACGATCGATATGCGCGGCGCTTTTGTCATGCCGGCCTTCATTGATGCACATGCGCATCCCGATGGCCTGGCCATGACAATGGGGGCGGCCGCCTGTACGCCGCCGACCGTTCGTTCGATACCGGAACTCCAGAGCGCTCTGCGCAAAATGGCTGCGAAGAATCCGGAGGGCTGGATTGAAGGCTGGGGATATGACGAAAGTCTTCTCGCTGAGGGCCGCACACCGCTCAAAGGTGACCTTGATCAGGTTTCAGCTGACCGGCCGGTCTTCATCCGCCGCTCCGACTATCACTCAGCGGTCGTGAATTCCAAGGCCCTCGAGATGGCCGGCATTGACCGAAACACGCCGGATCCGGAGGGCGGCGCGTTCGGCCGCGATGCAAACGGGGAGCCTGACGGCCGATTGATTGAGCTCGGTGCCGTACGCTTTCTTGAGGCACACGCCAAACCGGCCAAAACGTTCGAAAGCGCCGTTGAATCGCTCTTAAAGCTCAAAGACCATTACTTGTCGCACGGCATTCTCACCACGACCAACATGATGGTCATGCGCGGGAGTGACCCGGAGCCCCTGACGCTTTACCGCGAAGCCTGCCGCCGCGGTCTGCCGGTGGACTTCAACCTCTATGCCGTGTGGCAGGGCGGCGAAGACTCGTCGGGCATGCCGGACTTTCGTGCCGATGAACTGCGGGGCCCGGTTCGCTATGCGGGCATCAAGCTCTTTGCCGACGGCTCGATTTCGGGCAAAACGGCGGCCGTGCGGAACCCCTACAAAACCGCTGAGGGCGAAAAGCTCGACTATCCCTGCGGGATGATGACGCTCGAAGAACCCGTATTCCTCGCCGCACTCTCTTATGCGCGCCGAAACGGCGTGCAGCTCTCGATTCACATCATGGGAGACCGTTCAATCGATGCCGTGCTCGACTGGCTTTCGGATGCCGATCCATGGCTCGCTGATGTTCCGAGCGTTCGCCTCGAGCACGCGAGTCTCTTGCGGCCTGATCAGCTCGAGCGCATTGATCAGATGCGCTTGAAGCCCGCATTCACCACGCAGATCATCTTTCCGTTTGCCGAATGGCGCAGCTACCGTGCATCGCTTTCCGACGCCGACTTCAACGCGGCTTATCCGGTAAAGAGCATCGCCCAAAGATTGGATGCCTTTGCTTTGTCGTCCGACGCGCCGTGCACGACCTGGGCAGATCCGGACAGCGTCTTTGTATCTCTCGCGGCCGCAGTCACGCGCCGCGACGCCGACGACGGCGTTTTTGGGCCTGATGAGGCAGTGTCTGTAGGCACGGCTCTGGCGCTTTACACCGGCCGCGCCGCACTGGTCATGCCCGAAAACGGCCAAATCGGCGTTATTGAACCGGGAGCCCGGGCAAACTTCATTCGGCTTTCAGGGAATCCCTTCATGACGGCGCCCTCTAAACTCGCCGAACTTCGGGTGACGGGCATCTGGCGCGACGGCGCGAAGCTCGAACTCCCCAAAGCGGACTGAGGGTCTTCACTGACCGGCAGGCCGTCTGAAAGCCTGCCGGCATCATCTATTGATGAGGCTCTGCTGGCGCACTTGCAAAATCCGCGCAACTCCTGCAATATTGAAAACGCTTACAGCTGAAGGACGCACGGCCTTCAAGACTCCGGTCAATATCCGTGCACATCAATAAAACTTGAACCCCTGAGGGCGTTCGCCCTCGCAGGACAGGTTCGGTTTCGAAGCTCGCCTCAGGCGCGTACGCGCTCTGGGGTTTTTCTTTTTGGAGAAAATCAATGAAGCAGGAAATCGCAGCTGTCCCGGCCAGCCGTTTTGGGCTGCACCTCAGCGATGAGGCGCATCCCGCTGCCAGGGGTTATGTCAGAGACGATCTCACGAGAGAAGGTGCGCTGCGCGTGCCGGAACTCCCGCGCGGATGGCATTTTGCGCCCGAGGCGTATGACGGCATCGCCGGCTGGTGGAACTGGGGCGGTGCAGAACCGCTCCTCATCACCGGACCCGCCGGTTCCGGCAAAACTGCCTCGGTGCTCGCATTTTGCGCAGTGATGCAGATGCCGGCCGTGGTTTTTACGGCCCGGCCGCGGATGGACCGCCGAGAACTCATCGGCCGCTGGGTTCTCGGACCCAGCGGCATGACTTGGGTCGACGGCCCGGCAGCGCTCGCATGGCGCAACGGCTGGGTACTCCTCATCAATGAGTTCTCAGCGGCACCGCCGGAAGTCTGGGTCTCCGCCAATGATCTTTTGGAAGGGCTTCCCCTCGAAATTGATCAGACGGGCGAGGTGATTGATCGTCATCCGCTCGCGCGCATTGTCTTTACCGACAATACCCGCGGGCATTCGACGGAACTCGCAGCGGGCTATTTCGGCCGGCAGATTCAGGACCGATCGGTCATTGACCGTATGTGGCACCTGCGATGCGAAGGACTCCATGAGGCCGACGAAGCGCGTGTGCTTCTGGCGTCACTCGAGGCTGATCTCGTCGTGCGTGCGGGTGAGGCCGCAGCAGAAGAAATCTGTGCGCTCGCGGCGCGTGCGGCAGCGGGCTCAAGGTGCAAGGCAGCTCAATCCCCTCTGGGGTTTGAGAACCGCTCCTTTGCGCTCTCTATTCGTGCTGCCCGCCGATTCGCGGAACTCACGCTGCGGTATGCGGCAGGGGATTTGCCGGTCTCGGCCGATCCCATTGCTGCTGCCGCAGACACCGCTGTCGGCAACGCGCTCGACCGCCCGGTGCGCGATGCGCTCGTCACGTATCTCAAAACGATCTTCGGCGAGCGAATCACGGAACTGCGGCAGATGCGCGCGGAGTCTTCGGCCCCCGTGCGGCGAAACCCTCGGTCCTCGAGACCGAAGGCTTGCACTGAGACTCCCGCACTTTCTTGAAGCCCTATGCCAAGGCGCCCTATTTGGGCCTTTTAAAGCCTTCGAATGCCCCTGACCGCTGGTTTCGGGGCATTTCTTGGCTTGTGAAGGGCTTCAATATCGGTTGCCCGGCAAATGAAAGCGAAGACCACATCTTCAATGGAGACCATCATGATGACAACGGACACCGTTCAGTTCGCTTTGCCGCTCGACGAAGACCGTCCTTCCAATCACATCGCCGCGAGAGGGTGCGGGCCTTTGGCTCAGCCAAACGCTCCAGCCGCTCAAAAGCGAAGGTTCCTCCCGCCCGCCTACACCGAAGCTCGCTTCGGTGACCCGACGACGCCGGAAGAAGCTCAGCTTTATGCCGAGCTCAATCGTTTGGACGGACTGCGCGCGAAAGTCAAAGGCGCCGAAAAACGCCGTTTGGCGGAGACCTTTCGCGAGGTCAACGCCAAAGCGGAAAAGCTTTTTAAGGGCCGGCGTTTTTGGGGAGCGGCCAGACCGCTTCTTGAACATGCTGCCGCCGAACTCGGCGCCGGCGGTCCGGCCGCAGCCGACACGGCCAGAATCATGGCCATGCTCGCGCTGCCGGCGCTCTGCAGACGAGACGGCATTACCGTCAAGTTCAAAGGGCGCCCGCAGACGGACGGCCGCACGATTTGGCTCGGGCCCATTGACTTCAGCCATCCGGCTGCGCCCATCTATCTCTTTGGTCATGGCGTTCATGAGCGCTGTCACGTGGTTCATACGAACTTCGATGCTGCAGGTTCAGAGGCGCACTCAGACCCGAGAGTGAGTGCATTCTTCAACCTCTTTGAAGATATCCGCGTGGACGCATTGGGCATGGCGGAGTGCCGCGGCTACCGCTTTTGGCGTGAAGCACTCTTTGCTGTGCTCTGCACGACAGGGAAGGCGGCATTTGCCGTCAACGGAACCACCAAGCTTCCGGAGCTCTTTTTCGGCTGGATGCTGGGCGTCCTCGAGGCTAAGGTTTTGAACCTCAAGCTCCCTGAGGGCATACTCGTCCGAGCCGATCAATTGGCCCGAGAAAAACTCGGCGGGGGTCTCCTCGATGAGGCGCTTCGTTTCGTGATGGGAAGACTCCCGCTCGCCAATACGGCCGAAAGCCTCAGTTTGGCGCGGGACCTGGTGGAGCTCCTCAGCGACCGCATGCGGATGGCCAAGAAAACCGCCCAAGTCGAGTCGGCCTTGTTAAGCGCGGAAGATGAAGCGCGCTCCTCTCCCCGTATGGGAGCGGCGTCGCTTCAGCTTTCACTCTTTGACAATGGCAGTGAGACTGCGAGTGCGGCGGCGGACAATGGGTTCGATTCACCGGCAGAGGATCTTGCGCCGGCGGCGGAATACGCCGTCCTCAGGCGTTTATTGGATCCGACGGGGTGGGTCCCAGCGTCGGGCAGTTCGCCCGAAGGGGAGGCATCGCTTAACCCGAGGGCATCGTCCTGCGATGCTGAAGCGGGGCTCGAAGAGCTCCTCTCGGCCATCACGGCAAAGTCCGAAGAGGAATTTGATCCGACGGCGGCTGAGGAGCGCTATGCCGAAGCTTTCGCGCGAGACTGCGAACAGGCCTCATTAGCGAATGCCGGTTCGATGGACGGCGTCAGTTCGTCTTCTCACATCCTTCGAGGGTATTTGTCCGCAGAAATCGAGACGGCTCGGCGTGCTTTCGCCAATGTTTGGCCCAAAACGTCAGATCTTGGATTGCAGTACGCCGAGGCGCTACGCCGACGCGTGCCGGTGCCAATGAGCGGCGCAGCTTCGGGCTGGGACGCGGACGATGATCTCTTGGAGCGCGCCGTCTGCGGCGACGACCGAATCTTCCTGCGGGAAGGCCGGGCGCCTGCCTGCGACGCCGCTATGCAAATCCTCATCGATCTTTCGGGATCAGTGGGGGTCGAGGGCGGCGCGATCGTGCGGACGGCGGCAGTCCGGCTCGAAGAAGCTTTAAAGCGAACACCAGGCATTCACTGCCGCACGGCCGTCTTTCCGGACGCCGCCGGCCGAGGCCCGATGCTCGCTTCCGAGTGGGAGACGCCCCCGGGCGGTCCCATTAATCCCGTCACACGCAGGGTGCTCGCTTCGATTCCTTCCAGGGGACCGACGCCAATCACTCAAACGCTCCTCTGGTCGCTCTTTTCGCTCGGGCACCGTCCTGAACCGACAAAACTCCTCATCCTCTTTACCGATGGGGTTTTTGCCGCGGACGACTGCCGAGCGGAGGAAGCAGCTTTAAAGCTCGCCGGCATTGAAACGGCGGCGGTGCTCTTAAATCTGCATCAGACCGTACCCGGCCGCCGGCTCTTCGAAAAGGAAACACGTGTAGTGAGAAACGCCGCGGAAATTCCGCTCGCGCTCTTAGATGTGCTTCGCGACTGGCGGCGCCGCCATCCTTGATGAGGACTGACAGCGCTTTCAGGCGACCCTCTCTGACATTTAGCTTCATCGCACCCCGTTCGGATGCCTCCCGTTTTCGGTCCTTTGGACCCGATGACGAGGCATTCGGCGGGGCTTTTTTTATGTAAGCCCCAAGCTTCGGGCTTTTTCTCCATTTCTTTTCTCCAAATCACTCCCGTCACGATGTCCATTCATATTCCGCATTTCTGCACGGTAAACAATCGCCTCAAGCCCGGCTTAATGCCGCAGTCATCAGCGGCCTATGAGTCAGCCAGGGATTGGCGGAGTGCAGGCGGACTTTTCGGCGAAATCCTGCTGCGATGCCGTCCGGCCAATCCGCTCACCGCTTTACGCCGTCATCCAGAAGCCTTGGCCCGCATTGAAGCATCGCTCGGCCGAGCGGACTTCAATGCCTGGGGCGCTTCGGTGCTCACGGCCTTTGCGGCCGACTGTGCGGTTTGGGCAAATGAAGCGTTCGGCCAAAGCCTCCTTGCCTGCGGATTGGCATTGATGGGGGACGCATCAGCTGCCGCAGCTGCTCTGCCGCAGCCGGCCGGACTCAATCCCGTCGAAATCGATGTGCTGCGCCAGGCGCGCAGGCGGACGGTCTTTTTGGGCGCGCTGGCTGCTGCCTGGGAACCGATAACCGAGATCACAGTGGAAGCCGGCCAAGGACGAGCAGACCGCTGGGAACCGTTGGAGTGCTGGGCCCCCGAAACGGAGTTTTTGGCTGAATTCGTGCTCCGCAGCGTGCGGAGCGGCCGAATCGTACGAGGGAGATGCGCCGAAGAGCTCTCTGCGCAGACCTTTGACCTCAGCACCACACGTCTCAAAAGCGAAACGAAAAGGCGGGCGTTGTGGAGCATCCTTGCGCGTGTCCAGAGAGCGGGTTCGAGGTCAAGGGCCTCAGAGACGCTATGGAATGCGGTAACCGAAACGAATTTTGACCGGCGCTGGGAAGCGGCGCTCGACCAAGAACTGTTGGGATTGCCGGCGTGCAGTGACGAAGGGCGGCTCCTCGCCCGCATTTTGATTGATGCTCGCCGCCGAAGACTCGTTGGCGGTGCGCCGAAGCTCCCGAGCGAGATTTTTCGCATGGCATCGTCCGTCGAAGGCCGAACGCTTTTCTCCAAAGCTTTCACCCAAAGGGTCGCCGAAGGTGAGGTGCTTCCCGTCGATGCCGCGGCGGATGAGGGAAGCCCAAAAGGATTTGCCGTTCGACAGAGGCGGGCGTCACCAGAGGAGTCGACAGACGATTCAGCGGAGAAACCGGATGAATCCGCTTCAGCCGAAGCGCATCGAAAACCGCGTTTATGGTGGGCGGCTGACGGCTGGTGGCTTGAATGGCCTCTGGGCGGACGGCTCTTGGCGGAGACCGCGGTCGACATTTATCCCGCTGCCGAACCGTTTTTACTGCTTAACGGTCACCAACAGGACGAAAGAGAAGAGCAGTTTCTGCGGGCGGCAGCGCTCTTTGCGGCTGCAGAGGTGCTTGGGCTTTCGGCATCTCTGCCGATAAAGCCGCAGAAACTTAAGCTCCCGAACAAACCGGCGGCTCTTCCTTTAAGGTCTTCGCGTGAACTCGAGGCCGCCTTTCTCACAGCAGCTGCACAGTCTCGCTTAAGTCCCGAGCAGCATCAGAATAGGGCGAGAGCGGTGAAGGCACTTTCAGAGTCCCCTGAATCCGAGATTTCGGGGAGCGGCGCAGACAGCGCGCGGACCGCGAATGAACTCTGGGCAGCTCTAGACGTTCGTTTAATGCGGCTGGCCAAAGCGGCTCAGCCCATTGCCCGGGCACTGGGTCCGGACGGCGCCCGAGGGCGGCATATGGCGGTGAATCCAGCCGGTTTCATACCGCGCCCAGAAGTATCGGCAGCTAAACCACCCAAAAACACCGAGCACGAAGAAGGCTGCGCGCTCTTTTGCTTCGAGCAGGCCGACGGAACGGATGCAGATGACGATGCCTTCGATTCAGAGCACTCACAGCCGAAGCTTCGGGTGATGGAAGAGCCTCAGATGCCGATGCCGCAGCTCGACGACTGCGAGTGGATCTTTGGGCTGGGCGCCGAGGCGGGTTTGGCGGGCGATGCAGTTTCGGCTGCGTTGGAACACTTGAAAGACTCGGGCGCACTCACTTCCGAAATCACGACGCTCAATCCCCCCGGCGTGTTTCTCCCGGAAAGCGCTTTTGAAGATTCCTTTGAACGCCTGCGGGCGTTCCTCTCGGCTTCAGCGCTTTTGTTGCGCCGCACCGGTGCGAATACGGGGCTTGCCCCTTGGATTTGGCACCGCGCGGATAAGAACGGCTTAGTGGAGGCCGGCCTTCTTTTGAACCCCGCCGCCCTCACGCTCGTTCGCCGCAATCCTGCCGGGGGCACTCAGCGGATCGAGGGCGAATCACGCCGGCGCCTTGCGGCGCAGGGCGCTGAGGCGCAATGGATTGGAATGTGAGCGATGACTAATGTTATGGATTTACTGAAAAGAAGACGGCCGCTCGCCAAGTCTTTCAGGCCGGCGTCGGAAGCTTCTGCGGACTGTTTGGCGCTCTGGCGGCCCGCTTGGGAAGTGGGCCCCGTTCTGTGGCACATGACCGCTTCGGCCTTTGCATTGGGACTTTGGAGCTGCGGAGTGCTTTCCGGCATGCCCGCACTGGTATTGGGCGGCATCCCGGCAGGACTGGCGCTCAAGCGGATCACGGAGGCGCAGCGTATTTGGCAAGAACGCTCGCGGCTCTCCGGGCATGCGCCGGCCTTCATGAGCTTTGCCGATCTGGCGCTCGTGATGCGAAGTTTCGAGACGCCTAGGCTCTCGCCCGATGAACCCCGGTCGGCCATTCGTCAGACGGGCATGACGAGGGCAGCAGCGATTCGTCTGATAGGAGCAGACCCGGGAACGCTCTTTCATGCGCCGGCCGAAGCGCCTGTTCAATCGGTTTGGTTTGGACTCGGGTTTCGCTGGACACCGGTTGAAGCGCAGCGATTGTATGAATTAACGCGCATTGACTGGAAAAGCATGCTTCTGCCGGAACGCTGGCGTCATTGGTTTGCTCAGCACCCCGGGCTATCTGACGCTTCGCCCGGGATTCCCGTTTTGCACGGTGTCGGGCCGTCGCCGGTCTGTCCGCCCTGGCAGCGCGGACGAATTGAAGAAGAGCCCGGCATTATTCGGCCGCTCTCGAGCTTAGGAGGCGGAACGCTTCTCGTCGGCACAACGCAGACGGGAAAAGGCGTCGTGCTCACGAACCTCGTTAGTCAAGCGATTCTGCGCGGCGACGCGGTCATTGTCATTGATCCCAAATCGAGCAAACGCCTCCGAAGCGCCGTTATCGGGGCTTGCCGTGCCGCCGGTCGGCCCGAGCCGCTCGAATTTCGTCCGGCATTCCCGAAGCGCGGCGTGCGGCTCAACCCTCTGGGGAGCTACACCCGCAGCACTGAAATCGCGAGCCGCATTTGCGCAGTGCTCCCTCGCGGGGACGGTGCTTTTACCGCATTTGCCTGGCGTGCGGTCTTTGTCATGACCGAAGGCATGCTCTTTGTGGGACAGCCGCCGACCTTGCGGCGCTTTCGTGCGGCACTTGAGCGCGGCATTGAGGAGCTCCTCGAGGCGGCGCTCCGCAAGGATTTGGCTAAGCACGTCCCCTTTTGGGAAGAGCGCCTCGAGGCACTCATCCTGCAGCAGTCGCGGGAGATCCGAGTGCCGATGGGGGCGGGCGGCGGGACGGAGCTCGCAGCCATGGCTTTGCTTTGGGAGCGCACAGCAGGTTCCCCAGGAACGAAATACTGCCCCGGGACGCCCGAAGCGGCGGTCGAAGGGCTTCTCTCCGTTTATCGCCACAGCAGGGAGCATTATGTGAAGATCACTGCGTCGCTTCTCCCGGCACTTTCCATGCTCACAGCCGGAGCATTGGGCGAAAGTCTCTCGCCGGAATTTGATCTCTCGGGCAAAACCGACGATTCGCGGCCCATCGTTTCGCTCGAAGACGTGATCAGCATGCAGGGCGTCCTCTATCTGGGGCTCGATGCGCTGCCCGACGCCGAAACGGCTTCGGCCCTAGGGGCGCTCTTGCTTTCAGACCTTTCGGGTGCAGCCGGGCGGCGCTACAACACGGAAGCAAGCGGTCAGGAGGCTGTGCGGACGAGTCTTTTTGTGGATGAAACCGCCAACGTCATCAATCCGCCCCTGATTGAAATTCTCAATAAAGGCATGGAGGCGGGCTTTCAGTGCGTCTGCGCCATGCAGACCATCAGCGATCTGGAAGCGCGCTTAGGTTCTGCGGCGCAGGCACGCATGGCGCTTGGCAATTTAAATAATCTCATTGCGCTTCGCACGAAGGATGAAGCGACGCAAAAGTTTATTGCCGAAGTTTTCGGCCGGACGACGATTTGGGAGACAGCGGCCTCGGTGACGACAACGGCCGGCGCGAGTGCGCTCCCCGCTTTCCGTGCGGCCGCATCATCGAGTCTCAGCGGCCGACGCGATTCCGTCGTGCCGCTCGAAGCCCTAGGCCAATTGCCTAACCTCGAATTTTTTGCGTCGCTCTCGGGCGGCCGGCTTTGGAAAGGGCGCATGCCGATTCTCGATCCCGCGCTCGAAGGCCTCCATCTGTATGCGCCGGTGCCGAAAGTCCCTGCGCCCATCGGGCGTTTGCGAGCGTTCCTTGAGGCTCGCGTGAAGTGCCTGAAGAGCGGTCGGCGGCACTCGGACGTCACTTCAATGGTGAAAAAGGAGAGAGCCTGAAATGAGAGCCTTTTTAGGATTATGGACAGCCGCTATGCTCCTCACCGCCGGGTTTGGCGCCGCCGGGACTTCGCCCGAGCGGCTCATTCGGGTGATTTATGCTGATGCTTATGGCGCCGCGCAGGTTTTGGACGGGAGGGCATCTCTCGCGGCTCAATGGACAGAGGATGCGCTGCGCGCCGTATGGGCATCCGGAACCCAGGGCTTATTTCCGACGACGCTCGGCAAGGGAGCTCATACGCGGCTCCCAGGGTGGTCAGGCAACGATTCGAGACGAGCGGCAGATCCGATTCGGACGAGCTTATCGAGAGCGGCAGCGTCGCCCTATATCGAAAATCTTCGGCTCATGGGGCTGCTCGCCATCCGGCGGACGGCCAGAATGGCGGTCTACTTCCTCCTTTCGGGGGTCTTTCTTATTGCGCTATTTGCCGACGGCATGCTCGAGCGCAGAATTGCGCACCACCGCATGACGGGCGGGCGGCCGAGTCTCTTTGCGGGTCTTGGGTTTGTGCCGGGCGGACTCTTCATCGTGAGCTCTGTCGCAGCACTGCTTCCGACGGTCGTTTCCGAGTGGTGCTTTTGGGTGATCCCAGTGCTCTTTGGCTTGGCCATGAGGCATATGGCTGCGCGGTGGCATCGCCTCCCTCGGTGAATTCGTGCCGCAGCAATTGCGCCGAAGCTTGCGGTATTACGTCCGAGAGACGCGTTTAGGGTGACCAAATCGAATACAGGCAGGTCATAATTCATTCACCAAATTACTACAGGATGTCCGCCCCATGCCGCGAAGCAGGGTGCTTTGCTGAGTGCGGATCCGTCCCAATGCCGGAGAAGAAAAATGTCCCAAGTCAATCCCCCGTATCGTGCTGATGTCGTCGGCAGCTTTCTGCGCCCCAAGGAACTGCTCGACGCGCGTCACGCTTTTCAGGCCGGGAAGCTCGATCGTGCTTCTCTCACCGCGCTCGAAGACCGTCTCATCAAGGATCTCGTTGAAAAGGAAGTGAAGAACGGCCTCAAGGCCGTGACCGACGGCGAATTCCGCCGCTCCTTCTGGCATCTGGACTTTCTCGCCGGTCTTTCCGGTCTGCATCATGTGAAGGCCGATCACTGGTCGGTGCATTTTGAAGGCTTCCAGCCCAAGGCCGAAACGGTGGTGATCGAAGACCGCATCCGTTTCCCCAAGGATCATCCGTTCTTGGAAGCCTATGACCGTCTGAAGGCGATTGCCGGCGACACACCCATCAAGTACACGATCCCGTCGCCCTCGATGCTGCACCTCATCTGTGCGGTGCGCTGTGAGACCTATAAGCCCATCCCGTTTTATGCTGAGCATCCCGATGCGCTTTTTGACGATCTTGCACAGACGTGGACGGACGCCATGCTCGCGCTTTATGAACGCGGCTGCCGCTATCTGCAGTTTGACGACACGAGCTGGGGTGAATTCTGCTCGGTCGAAAAGCGCGGAGCCTACGCCGCACGCGGGATTGACGTCGATTGGGTGGCCAAGCGCTACGTTGAAGTGATCAACAAGATCCTGGCCAATAAGCCCGCAGATCTCACCGTCACGATGCATATCTGCCGCGGCAACTTCCGCTCGACCTGGTTCTCGTCGGGCGGCTACGAACCCGTGGCCGACATTCTCTTCTCGCACTGCAATGTGGACGGGTTCTTCCTTGAGTACGACAGCGACCGTTCGGGTTCGTTCGAGCCGCTGCGCTTCATCAAGAACCAGACCGTCGTGCTTGGTCTCATCACCAGCAAGTTCCCTGAACTTGAAGACAAGGACGCCGTCAAAGCCCGCATTGAAGAAGCGACGAAATATGTGCCGCTCAATCAGCTTTGCCTCTCGCCCCAGTGCGGCTTCTCCTCCACGGAAGAAGGCAATATCATGACCGAAGATGAGCAGTGGGCGAAGGTTCGCCTGGTGCGTGAAATTGCCGACGAAGTCTGGGGTGATCAGTAATTTCCGGCATTGCGGCTGACCGCACTTCGCTCAATTGAATTGAATCGACTTGATGATTAGAACCGTCAGCCGACTTCAGAAAAAATGGGACGCAATAGCTTTCCGGCTGCTGCGTCCCGTTTTCATTGCCCATCCCGAGCCATGAAGCGTGTTTCAAAAGGATGAATTCTGCCGTCAGATAGACCTGCATCAACTTCCCTCGGATCGATTGGCAAAATGAGCTTTGCTGATTGGGCATGAATTCTGCACAATGACTCTCACTATCCATGCCTCATCCGTCCGCTTTAGAAGTCTTTTTAAACTGAATTAACTGCCATGGCCGCTTTTCCGCTGATGCTTCCGGGTACGTCCCGGCCCCCGAAGCTCGTGGTCTTTGATCTCGACCACACGCTGATCGCGTGCGACGCAACGATCCTATGGACGGAATTTCTTTATGAAAAAAAGATCGTCACTGATCCCATCTGGCGTCAGTACGACCGCGATATGGTGAAAAGCTACGCCAAAGGCGTACTGGACATCCGCGATTTCTGCAGAAAACATGCCGGAGCGTTCCGCAGCATTCCGGAGGAAAAACTCCATGCATTGGCTCAGGAGTTTGCCAAAAAGAAAATTGCGCCGCTGATTTTCCCTGACGGCAAAAAATGGGCGAAGAACGCACTGCAGGCCAATATTCCAGCCTGTGTGCTCTCGGCCTCGGCAGCCTTCATTGTGAAGCCGATTGCCAAGCTCTTTGGACTTACCGATGCGATGGGGATTGAGCTGGCGTTTAAAGACGGATTCTGTACCGGCGAAATTGTCGGCATTCCGACTTTTCAGGAAGGGAAGGTTGAGAGACTTTCTGAACGGCTCGCCGAAGCCGGCATCGGTTTTGAAGATGTACTTTTCTTTACCGACAGCAGAAATGACCTGCCGCTCGCTGAACGCGCGGGCTATACCGTTTGTGTCAATCCGGACGCAGTGCTCGAATCCGCAGCCCGCAAAAACGGCTGGAAAGTTGCAGAGTGGAAACTCTCCCTGCGCACTCAAATGACCGCGCAGGTGGATGCCAAGGGCGTGCCGGAAACTCAGACCGTGCGAAGCTAAAGTATTGCGGCTCAAGCTGATTGCGGGGGCCATTTCTTTCATTTGAATAACTGTCCCCTTGCTGTCCGCGTTCGGCAGCATGACTGGCTGATGTTTGTTTGTGCAGTCTGGTTCGCGGCTTAATGAAGCGATACGACCATCAATGATGTGTTGCTTCTTTGCAATAGAGTAAGGGATTCCACTTCCAATATGTATACCTCTGTGCGAGAGGCGTTTATGGTTGATCGGGGGGGGCACAGATTTATAAGTATACAAAGAAAGGTATGTGTAATCTCTGAGAAAACATGAAGTAACAACAGGAGTATCTCTCATGTATTCTCAATCCAAAATAACAACAGCCGTTGCATCAGCTCTTTTGTGTATGGTGGCCGGAACTGCTTCGGCTCAAGGTTTGACAGCGAACAACGGCCAAACAGCGACCAACACGGAATCGATCGTTGTTACTGACAGCAGCAGCTATGGCATGCAGACAGGCGAAACTGTCCCTCAAGATGGGCGGAATACGCTTATCAACAATGGAACCATTACCGTAGAAAATGGATACGGCATAGGCCTCCCTTACAGCAACGGCACCGTTCAGAACAACGGCGTGATTAATGCAAAAGGCGGCACCGCTATCGTTGTGAACGGATCTGTATCCCAAACCCCCGATCAAAATCAGATCCTGCTCGGAGAAAAGTCAGCGACCACGGGCATGATTCTGGTGCAGGCGGCTACTAATACCACCATTGACGTTGCAGAAGGTGCCGTCATTGACGGTCGTATTATTGTTCAGAATGTAAGTGATGCGGATAAGAACAAGGGCAAACTTTCCGGGACAGTCATTAAAGGCTACGTCAACATCAGCAATCAAACCGGTACCATCGGCGGTGCAGTGATTATGGGCGATGCGACGGGTGAACTATCGTTTGTGAACAGCACTTTCAGCGGCAACAAGGTCGAAGGAGACGATGTTGCGGGCGGCGCTGTTTATAACTACGGAACGCCTTTCAAGCAAGTAGGGGGCGAATATTCCTCTAATACCGCTGTATCAACCGGATATCAGCCAACAGGGGATGATCCAATTCGAGGTGGTGCCATCGGTGGTGCCATCATGCTGAAAGGCAATCCCGGTACGGTATTTGAAGACGTCGTATTCAAGGACAACACGGCAGTTGCGCGCAAGACAGATACGAGTACCGGCGGCGTAGCGTACGGCGGCGCTTTGCTCGTTGACTATTCGACCGGCAATGCAACGGGAGTGGCTCAGGCGTCCGATGTGGAATTTCACATCACGAAGGACATGACGTATTCCGGCAATACGGTATCTTCGGACAGCAGCGGCACTCAAATTGATACATGGGGCTACCATGTGCCTTCTGTGCAGGCGGGCGGGTTCCTTTTTCTCGACCGCGGTTCCGAAGCTACATTTAAGGTGGATGCCGGCGCAACCCTCACGATCGGCAGTCAGGTAACGACAGACGATACCGACAGCATCGCGTCATCCATTCCTAACACAAAGACAAGCACCAACAGCGGCAAGCACGCTAAGGTTGCGAAGACGGGCGAAGGCGAACTGGTTGTCAACAGCTCTTTCAATAAATATTACGGTACGGTCGAAGTTCAGAACGGCAAGATGACCGTCAATTCGGCGTGGGCACTGAAAAATGCCGTCAATGTTGAGAACGGCGCTACGCTTGCACTGAAGAGTTTTACGATCGATTCGGCTGAAAAAAGCGGTAATCAGGACGTTAGCGGCAACAAAATTGGCGGCTCAATTCTTGTCAAAGCAGGCGGCACGCTTGAAACTTCTACAGATCAAGTATTTACCAAAGCGCTCGATACTGAAGCGACAGCCACGGATGCGGGTACTCTGAAGCTGCAGGGCGTCACATTCGAAAAGAACGGTGCACTCGCGCTCACCGACGATCTATACAACCTTGCCTATGCCGAAAGTGCATCGAAGCTCATTACGAATGGGCATGTGGTCATGCTTGGCTCGCTGATCGCCAAAGATCAGGAGGGGATAGAGTCGAAAGACACTGTTACGCTTGACGACCTCACGAACGTCGGCCCGAACGTCACACTTAATTCGGTTACTGTTCAGTCGCAAAACAAGAATTTGCAGATCGGCGGCGAGGAACCAACCGGAGTTGCTTATCGCGCAGAAAGTCTCTCGGTCGCCGCGGTCGATCTTGGGACTGGCAATACTGTGACTGTAGACGGCGGAAAAACCCTCAACCTAACCGGCAGCTCTGCGGATGCACCAGTAGTTAAGCACTCCGGCGATGAACCACTGCAGGTCGTGGTGAAGGCAAATTCGACGGTTGAGTTGGGCGGTGCAGTATCTCAGGGCGGTATTCTCTCGGGAACAGTAGATGTGAACGAGTCGGGTACGCTTCTCGTTCACGGCTCCAAGGTATTTACCGTGGAAAAGGCGCAGGGCGCGGGCACAATTGCGGTAGGCTCTGACGCACTCGCCGGGACGGTGGTACTGAAGGATCTTTCAGGTTTCACCGGCATGATTTTTGTCGACCCTGAGTGGAAGGATGGCGTGAATCCCGTGAGCGCAGCTTCTCATGTGGTCATGTCGATCCCTAATGCAGGATTTGCCGGATACGAGGTTTCTGCCCGTAATTCGATGACGGTCATTGGCGCGAATGCAGGCGACGCTGATGCCGCGTTCAACCGAATTGCTGTTGCTCAGAACATTGCTTGGAAGGACGACGTAACGGCCGCTCTTTATGCCGCAGAAACGATCCGGCTCAACAGCGGTTCCATCCTGATCGACGGCAACCTTACCAATAAGGCGGATGCACCTGTCAGGGTCGCAAATCAGGTGACAGTCGCTGCGCAAGGCATGCTGATTATCGATCAGCAGAAGTTTGCCGATTCTTCGGTAGTCGAGGGCAATCTCGTTGTTGCTGAAAAAGCCTTCCTCGGTGTTGCCAATGCTGCCGAAGGGACCGTGCAGCTTACGAACGAAAACGGGACAGTCGACTTTAAGGGTCAAGTTCTCACGGACAATCCCTTCATCACCGCTCATGTGGATGAGAGCGGCAGACAGCTCGTCAATACGCTTGATGCTTCTTCCGGCCTCGAGGCGGTTTCGTCACTGGGTATTCAGGCAATGACGCGGCGTGCAGACTTTAAGATCGCCGAGGCTGTCGCGAACCATACTGCAATGGATACTGTGCTGACGAATCCGCTTAACCTCTGGGTTGATGTTTCGGGTGAGCAGTACAAGTCTGATGATCTAAAGAGCGGCGGCGAATTTAAGGCTGACATGGGCTATGCTGTGTTCGGTGCTGATTTTGCTGTTGCCGACACCTGGAGCGCAGGCGTTGCTGTGCAGTACGGCACGGGCACACTCAGGAGTCCGGTTGCAGGGATCCACAATGAGATTGACACCTGGGGCGTAGCACTTTACGGAACGAAATCCTTTAATGGCGGCGCCTGCAAACTTGTTGGTGAACTGGCTTATACGGCTTCGGAAAATGACATCACGGCTTCGCAGACTGCACTGAATCAGAAAGTGGATGCGAAGATTTATTCGGTCGGTCTGCGCGCTCAGCACACCTTCGCTTTAGGCGCACTTGAGGTTATTCCGAGCATTGGCGTGCGTGTCTCGCGGCTGGAAACCGATTCAATGTCAATCGGTGAAGTTCGTGTCTCCGACCAAGATCAAACCTTCACGCAGATTCCGCTTTCGGTCACCTTCTCGGGATTCGAAGGGACGATTGGCGGCTGGACGATTGCGCCCCGCGCCAGAGTGGCTTATGTACCAACCTTCGGCGACAAATCCATCTCGATTTATTCGCATGAAACCGACGTGATTGATACGAACCCGGTTCAGGGCGACTTTGGCCTGCGTGCAGTGAGAGATAATCTGCAGCTCTCCGCCGACATTCAGGCGGGTGCCGGATCGTACGGCACTACCGCAGTAGGTGCCAGAGTTGGTCTCAACTATACGTTCTGATCTCTCGAAGTTCGCTCTAGCTGCAGCATCGAGGCGTTTATGAAGCGTATTTAGGCTTCGAGCGCCCGATGACGATCCCCGCACCTCCTCAAAGAGGCTGCGGGGGTTCCTTTTTGTGCGCCCGGCAGCGCACGTGTGATTGTGTGGTGAAAGTCCAC
>ENA-OROR01000245-OROR01000245.1-human-gut-metagenome-genome-assembly--contig:-NODE-245-length-52858-cov-6.505577_pt1 | contig 52858 bp, 40 predicted proteins | sample MGYA00242135_ERZ509060 | MGnify/ENA primary metagenome ERZ509060 (study PRJEB26280, sample SAMEA2338742) | human gut metagenome | biome: human gut; feature: human-associated habitat; material: faeces... | reverse complement strand
TTTCGCACAACAAATAACGACTCTTTCGGTCAACAAGCGTTACTAAACACGCTTTTCCTGTTACGCCTGCAACAGTATCAGCTTCCCAATCGCCTATTCTCTCTCGTTGATTTGCTTGTTCTGGTCGTTCTGAAATGTGATGACTAATTTTAATTTTACCTCTCGTTTCAATACTACCATTTTTATGTCTGGTTTTTCCTTTATGTCTTAACTTTCTTGCAACTCCACGTTGCCCGGGGGATAATTTCCCTTCTTCTAAAAATCCTCGATATATTCCACGATAAATTGTAGCATAACTAATTTGTATAGGATTTTTCTCATGTTTTAAACGAAATGAAATTTGCTCCGGAGACCATTGATATTGAAGAAACAAGAATTGAACAGTTTTATGAATATCTGCATTTAATAACAATGGTTTTCTACCACATTTGCGTCTGCGAATTTCATATTGCTTTTGTGCGTATGATGGCGAGTAAATGCCTTCAGTATTAGTATTACGCTTAATTTCACGAGATACCGATGATTTATCTCTCTGCAATTCTTTGGCTATAAAACTAATTGTTTTTTCTTGTGCAAGAAAAAATAGTATCTTTTCTCGTTCTTTTGTGGTAAAATGTTTGTAGTGGCTCATGGGAATCATCCTTTCAATAATAGTCGTTGCAATTCTATTATACTGGATTTTTCCCTTTGAGTCATTATTTTTTTACTTGTTGCACTTATATTGTAAATTCAAGACATAAAAAAACCGACATCCAATTCGTTAGATTTTTGGTCTAACTTTTGGGGGTCGGTTCAAAACATAAATTTGAGAAAATGATTGATGGTTACACAGGATTTTTATTCTTGGACGATAACGGAAATCCATTAGTGGCAATGCATTGGGAACACCGATTTAATCACATGGTAAAAAGATACAATGATATATACCGAATACAAATGCCGAACATCACACCTCACATTTGCAGGCATACATACTGCTCGAATATGGCGAAGTCGGGAATGAACCCTAAAACACTGCAATATCTTATGGGACATTCCGAAATAGGAGTTACACTCAACACCTATACGCATCTCGGACTTGAAGATGCAACAGATGAACTTAAGCGTGTGGAGGACTTGGAGAACGTAAGGAAGGAGCTTGATAAAACCTCCGGCAGAAAGACAGTAACGCAGAAGATGTTCAGAGTGGTATGATGAATATACGCTGCATAGAAGGCACTCAGGCTATGGCTTGGGTGCTGTTTTTTTACGGTTTTTTGTTATATTTTGTCGGTATTGTGAATTGATATGATGTGTGGGGTGTGGTATAATTATTTAAATATATATTGTGGTATATTGTGGTATATTGTGGTATATTGTGGCACTTTAGGATATGTCCGAATACATACTATAGCTATCTTAAAAATCGAAATGCTGAATATTACAAGCAGAAAAATATGAATACCGAATTGAAGCTATACTAAATCACTCGCAGAAAGAAAAAAAGGAATTGCTTTAGAAAAAATCACAAATGGTAGAATCACATAAGACCGCACAGCTATAACGACGGACTTACACCGACACAAAAAAAATTTAAATTGTTGCATAAAATCAATAGAAAAATTGTTTAAGAATGATATAATCAGTTTAATGATAGAGTTAAATGGTTAAATTTTAAAGGGAGGATGATTATAATGAAAAGAAAAATTGTGGCGGCATTGCTGTCACTAACAATGTTAGGAAGTGTTGCATCACAATTTGCAATGACAGCATCGGCAGCAAACCCGATTGTTGCGTTTCCGGGTGCGGAAGGTGCAGGTAAATATGCTACCGGTGGCAGAGGCGGTACTGTCTATCATGTAACAAATCTTAACGATAGCGGAGCTGGTTCTTTTCGTGATGCGGTTTCACATACGGGTAGAATTATTGTATTCGATGTGGGAGGAACGATTAACCTTAAATCCGATGTCGTAGTAAAGGGAAATAATACAATAGCAGGACAAACAGCTCCCGGAGGCGGAGGTATAACTCTCAGAGGCGGAAAAATCGGTATGGGCGGAGATAATATCATCATCCGTTTTGTAAGCTCGCGTCCCGGTGAAAACGGTTCAAGTGAATGTGACGCATGGGGAGGTTCAAAAGGTTCTAACTCCATGATAGACCACTGCTCTATCGGTTGGGCTAATGACGAGCAGTTCGGACTATATTCGAGTATGCAGCAGACTGTACAGTATTCAATCATTGGTCCGTCAAACTGTATTTCATACCATTCAAAGGGTTGTCACGGTTTCGGTATCATGATGGGTGCAGGTCATAACACATGGCACCATAATATGATTGCACATAATATATCGCGTAATTTCAGAGGTAAAATCAGCGGTAAAAATACTCTGGATTATGTAAATAATGTTATTTTTGACTGGGGTTATCAGACAGCATACGGTACTTTCGGACAGGTAAACTATGTAGGTAATTACTTTAAAAAAGGTCTTTCTACCAACGGAGGACACAGGTACATAAGCATCAGTAGCGGTACTGCTCCTGAAAATTACAGATTTTATCTTGTTGGCAACAAGATGGTAAACTCTGACGGTACAGATTATAATACAGCTATGAATACAGATAACTGGCAAGGTGTCGATTATGGCAGTGCCGGTCTTACACAGTCAAATTATCAGGTGACATCACCGCTAAGAGTAAATGACGTGAACGGTAACGATTCATCTATTGCAATGAATGCACAGACAGCAGATCAGGCTTTTGAAACGGTACTTGCTTATTCAGGTGCTGGAATTAGTGCAGATTTGCGTCCTAAGATTGACCGACAGGTAATGGAAGAGGCGCGCACAGGAAACGGATACCTTACAGGCGGACGTGATTTTTCTACTCTTACTTCAAGTGATACAGCCTTAAATGAAGCTATAGCAAAGTACAACATCAAGCAAATGAATTATGATGACTATTATCCGCAGGCAATTACTCAAAAGGAAATAGTTGATACGGATAATGATGGTATGCCTGATGATTGGGAACTGGCAAGAGGCTTGAATCCTAATTCTAATGATGCGAATGGCGATTATCTGAGCCAAGGCTATAACAATATTGAGTATTATATAAACGACCTTACGGTTAATGCATTTCCAAAGGGTGTTGTAACAGTTTCACCCGAAACAGTGGAATTAGACGAGGAATATATCAATGCCAAGGCTGATGCAGATGCACTTATGCTATCACCCACAACTATTGAAAAGGTAAGCGATTTGACTCTTCCTACAAAAGGTGCAAAAGGCTCGGATATTCAGTGGAGCAGCTCATCGTCAGCGATTGTTATAACGAACAATAAAATTTCTGCGGTGAACAGACCTACAGTGGGTGATGCGAGTGTAACACTTACTGCAAGTATCATAAACGGAAAATTTAAGCTAAACCGTATTTTTACGATAACAGTGCGACAAATTTCATATAGCTTTGACTTTGGCAATGGAAATGTTCAAAGCGGATATACGGCAGTTACACCGACAACGGTATATTCACAGGAAACGGGTTACGGCTTTACAGGCTCATCGCAAAGCGGAATTGCCAATGCACCGCGAGATATTCCGTCAGGAAAAGAAAATTTATATTCCGACCAGATTGAGGGCAATACCAAGTTCAGGGCCAATGTTCCTAACGGTAGGTATACGGTGGTTGTTCACTATGGTGTTTCTGATACCTCTTATGGAACACGCTATAATGTAGAGGGTGCGGATTCGGGAGCATTGGCGTCAGGCAGTGCGTCAGAGTATGTAGTTAGGGTAGATGTAAAGGACGGTGTACTTGATATTGATATATCAGCAGGTGATAAAAATAAAGGCGGATATATCAGCGGTCTTGATATAGTACAGGCTCCGTCACCTAAATACAAATTCGATTTCGGCGATGGCACGGTTCAAAGTGGTTTTACAGCAGTTCCGGCATCAACTGCATACTCTTATGCCACAGGCTATGGATTTGTAGGAGCATTGCCGTCTGCGATGGAACGTGCACCGGGCAATATACCTTCAGGATATGAGAATTTGTATGCCGATCAGGTTAACGGAGTAACACAGTTCAAAGCGGACGTGCCAAACGGAAAATATATTGTTACTATTCATTATGGCAGTTGGAATACAGGTTTTGGTACAAATTATACCGTTGAAGGTGTATCATCAGGTAATCTTGCGGCAACTGAAGCTGCACAGTATACTACAAAGGCAGAGGTAACAGACGGAGTGCTGGATGTGGCGATAAACAAAGGCTCGCAGTCCTATGGCGGATATATCAATGGCATAGATATAATGCCGATGCCGACACTCCCGTATCATTTTGATTTTGGTGATGGAGCTGTTCAGAATGGTTATACAGCAGTGACTTCGTCAACTATTTATTCAGAGAATACAGAATATGGTTTTGACGGTGCTGCGATTGAAGGAATGAGTCGCGCTCCGGGAGGAATTAAAGAGGGCTTTGAGAATTTATACAATGACCAGCTTAATGGCGAGGGAACGTTTAAAACTATTGTGCCTAATGGAACATACGAAATAGTTATTCATTATGGTAGCTGGAATACAAGTTTTGGTACGAATTATACTGTTGAAGGTGTATCATCAGGTAATCTTGCGGCAACTGAAGCTACACAGTATCGTACTACGGTGAAAGTGACAGATGGTATGCTTGATTTGAATATTACAAAAGGTTCAAAATCCTACGGCGGATATATCAGCGGAATGGATGTCATACCAGTATCGTCAGAATCAACACCGACACCGACAACTAAACCAACACCGACGCCGACACCAACACCGACACCGACAACTAAACCGACGCCAACGCCGACAGAGAGTTATAAAATAAATATATCTTATGAAAAATCAGATAATGGATTTGTGGTAACGGGAACATATACTTATCCGAAAAATCCTGACGATGAGCTTATGGCAGTTCTTGCGGTTTATGATGAATCAGGTATTTTGGCCGGGATTAAGATGGAGAGTGTGACATCTGATATGTCACAGCCGGTTGATATTACGGGAATTGCGGCAAATGAAGGATATACAATTAAAGGAATGTTGTGGAAAAAGGATAGTTTATTGCCAATGACCGATTTGGTTAGCGTAGATATAAAAACAAGTGATTTATAAAAGTACAGTTAGCTGAAAAGCAGCATCAATCCAAATTGAAAATTGATATTGAAGGTTAATGTCTATATCATACAAAGGCTCCTCACCACTGGAATATATCCGGTGATGGGGAGCTTTTGATCTTATTTTTAAAATTTATTTTTCCAGATGTGACAATAGTAACTCTAAATATGCCACTGTTTCAGCGATACCGGAAGCTGCCTTCAAACGCCTTTTATCTGCTGCACATATTGCTTTCCAAAAAGCTAATTCGGAGATCGAACAGGCTCAAAAGCTGCAAAAGAATATATTCGATAAAATGCTATCAAGGCTTACCAAAGGGCAGAGCATTCCGGGGGGCAAGATCACGATTGAGGATACTACCGAGCAGGTTGTAAAGTCTGTTTCCGAGATTGTCGAGTAGACTCGTGAATCTCATTTTGTAATATTTTATGTGATAACCGATAATTGTAAATAGTTTTTTTTGTGAAAAATAGACAAAAATTTTTTTTTGAAAGTGTTGCATAAAATCAATAGAAAAATTGTTTAAGAATGATATAATCAGTTTAATGATAGAGTTAAATGGTTAAATTTTAAAGGGAGGATGATTATAATGAAAAGAAAAATTGTGGCGGCATTGCTGTCACTAACAATGTTAGGAAGTGTTGCATCACAATTTACAATGACAGCATCTGCAGCAAGCCCGATTGTTGCTTTTCCGGGTGCGGAGGGCGCTGGTAAATATGCTACCGGTGGCAGAGGCGGTACAGTGTACCATGTAACAAACCTCAAAGACAGTGGTGCAGGCTCATTCCGTGATGCTGTTTCAAGGTCAGGAAGAATTATTGTGTTTGATGTAGGCGGAACAATTAATCTGAAATCTGATGTTGTTGTTATGGGCAATAACACTATTGCAGGTCAGACAGCACCCGGCGGCGGTATAACGTTAAAGGGTGGAAAAATTGGTATGGGCGGAGATAATATAATTATCCGATTTGTAAGCTCACGTCCGGGTGAAAACGGTTCAAGTGAATGTGACGCATGGGGAGGTTCAAAAGGTTTTAACTCCATGATAGACCACTGCTCTATCGGTTGGGCTAATGACGAGCAGTTCGGACTATATTCGAGTATGCAGCAGACTGTACAGTATTCAATCATTGGTCCGTCAAACTGTATTTCATACCATTCAAAGGGTTGTCACGGTTTCGGTATCATGATGGGTGCAGGTCATAACACATGGCATCACAACATGATTGCAGATAACATTTCTCGTAACTTTAGAGGAAAAATAGGTGCACCGAATACATTAGATTATGTAAATAATGTAATCTTTAACTGGGGTTATCAGACAGCATACGGTACGTTCGGTCATGTAAACTATGTAGGCAACTACTTCAAGAAAGGTCAGTCTACAAGAGGCGGATATAACTATATAAGCATATCAAGCGGTTCGTATCCTGAAAAGTACAGATTTTATCTTACAGGCAACAAGATGGTAAATGATAATGGCACAGACCATAATTCTGCAATGAACAGCAATAACTGGATTGGTGTTGATTATGGTACATCAGGTATGTCACAGGGTGTTTACGAGGTTAAGACACCGTTTGTTGTAAATGATGTTTACGGAAACGATGCTTCAATCGCAAGAAATGCACAATCAGCTGACGCCGCATATCAGACAGTTCTTGCTTATTCAGGTGCAGGTATAAGTGCTGCAAAGCGTCCGAAGATTGACCGTCAGGTAATGGACGAGGCACGCACAGGTAACGGCTATCTTTCAGGAGGACGTAATTTCTCAACACTTACATCATCTGATACAGAGCTTAATAATGCAATTGCAAAATACAATATCAAACAGGTTAACTATGATGACTATTATCCGGCACAGATAACAAAAAAAGAAATTGTCGACTCGGATAATGATGGTATGCCGGACAGTTGGGAAAATGAGAGAGGTCTTAACCCGAAGCAAAATGATGCAATGGGTGACTATCTCGGTCAAGGATATAACAATATCGAATATTACATAAATGACCTTACTGTAAACGCATTCCCATCAGGTGTTGTTAAGACATCTCCAAAAGGTGCGGAGATTGGTGCTGACTTTGTAAATGCACAGGCAGATGCTAATTCACTTACTCTTTCAACAACTACGGTTAAAAATGTAGGAGATCTTGTTCTTCCTACAAGAGGAGCAAAGGGTTCATCTATTTCATGGGTAAGTACATCACCATGCATTGTTATACAGAATAATAAAATTACATCTTTGACACGTCCATCAACAGATAATAATATGGTTGATATTCGTGCAACGATAACAAACGGAAGATACTCACATACAAGAACTTTCTCGATAAAGGTTCTTGCTACACCGTACAAGTTTGATTTTGGTGACGGTGATGTTCAGAGCGGTTTTGTGCCTGTAAGATCATCAACTACATATAATTCAAATAACGGTTTCGGGTTTGTAGGTTCACAAAGCGGAATGACAAGAGGTCCGGGCGGAGTTACAGGCGGCATGGATAACCTGTACAGTGATCAGGTTCAAGGTGATACTTCATTTAGAGCAAATATACCTAACGGTACATACTGTGTAACAGTACATTATGGTTGTTGGAATGCTTCATTCGGTACACGCTTTAATATAGAGGGTGTTGATTCGGGTGCACTTTCATCAACCGGGCCGGCAGAATATTCTGCAGTTGTCAAAGTTAATGATGGAACTCTTAATGTTAAAATTACAAAGGGTGACAAGGCATACGGTGGATATATCAGCGGTATTGAAATTACAACACCGCCTACTCCGAAGTATAAATTCGACTTTGGTGACGGCGATGTTCAAAGCGGATTTGAGGCTGTAAGATCATCGACTGCATACAGTGCTAAATTGGGCTACGGATTTGAGGGCTCACAAAGCGGAATGACAAGAGGTCCGGGCGGAGTTACAGGCGGCATGGATAACCTGTACAGTGATCAGGTTCAAGGTGATACTTCATTTAGAGCAAATATACCTAACGGTACATACTGTGTAACAGTACATTATGGTTGTTGGAATGCTTCATTCGGTACACGCTTTAATATAGAGGGTGTTGATTCGGGTGCACTTTCATCAACCGGGCCGGCAGAATATTCTGCAGTTGTCAAAGTTAATGATGGAACTCTTAATGTTAAAATTACAAAGGGTGACAAGGCATACGGTGGATATATCAGCGGTATTGAAATTACAACACCGCCTACTCCGAAGTATAAATTCGACTTTGGTGACGGCGATGTTCAAAGCGGATTTGAGGCTGTAAGATCATCTACTGCGTACAGCGGTAAATTAGGTTACGGATTTGAGGGCTCACTTCCCGGAGGAATGACAAGAGCACCAGGTGCAATTGCCTCGGGTATGGAAAATATGTACAATGACCAATTGAACGGAAATAGTCATTTCAAGGCATATATTCCGAATGGAAACTATAATGTTGCTATTTATTATGGTAGTTGGAATGAATCATTTGGCGCAAAATATGTTGTTGAGGGTATAGAAACGGAGGCTCTTGCATCAACTACGGCAGCTGTAACTGCTGTTCCGGTTGAAATCAAGGATGGAATGCTTGATGTAGTTATAAAATCAGGTGACAAAGCATACGGCGGATATATAAGCGGTATTGAGGTTCTTCCTATACCGAATCCGACATATAAATTCGATTTTGGTGATGGAGATGTTCAAGACGGATTTGCGGCAGTTAAATCCACAACAGCATATTCACCATATACGGGTTATGGTTTCAGCGGTGCACTTCCTGCTGCTATGACAAGAGGTCCTGGTAATGCACCATCGGGTTATGAAAAAATTTACAGTGACCAAATTAATGGCACAGCAAAGTTCATGTCAAATATTCTAAATGGCAGATATGACGTAACTATTCATTATGGTTGTTGGAATACAGGTTTTGGAACGAGCTATACGGTAGAGGGTACACAATCGGGTGCACTTTTTGCTACTGATGCAGCTCAATATGTTGCACGAGTAGATGTAAAAGACGGAATGCTTAATATTGATATAAATATGGGTGATAAGAAGTATGGCGGATATATCAGCGGTATTGAAATAGCTCCGGCATCTTCAAAACCACTACCAACACCAACACCGGAGCCGACACCAACACCAACACTGGAGCCGACACCAACACCAACATCGGAGCCGACACCGACACCAACACCGGAGCCGACACCGACACCGACGCCGGAGCCGACACCAACACCGGAGCCGATTGAAGAATATGCTGACATAGCAGAGGGTGTATACTATATCAAGAGTGCTAACAGTGATATGTATCTTGATGTAGCTGATGGATCATCTGCAAATGGTGCAAACTTACTTCAGAGTGATTTTACAGGAGAAACATCACAGCAGTTCAAGGTTGTATCTGCAGGAAACGGTTACTATAAACTCCTTACAGGCTGTTCAGATTATAATAATGCAGTTGATGTAAGCGAAAACAGTCCGGAAAATTGTGCAAACATTCTTACATGGAAATCAGGTTCAGGTGCAAATCAGCAGTTCAAGTTTAAGGATGCAGGTAGCGGCAAATATGCAATACTTACACGTTCATCTTCACTTGCATCAGCACTTGATGTTGCAAACATCAGCACAGAGGCAGGTGCTAATATTCAGCAGTATGCATACTGGGCAGGTGCGGGGCAGCAGTGGTATTTTGAACCTGTCAAAGAAGACACAAAAGATGATGCGTCAGAAGAATCATCAACAGACGATGGGTATGCAAAAATTGACGAGGGTGTATATAACTTCAAGAGCGTAAACAGCGGAAAATATCTTGATGTAATGTACGGAATTGCTGATAATGGTGCAAACATTCAGCAGTATCAGGCAAACGGTGCAACAGCACAGCAGTTCAAGGTTGTATCTACAAATGATGGATACTATAAGATTTTGACAGGCTGTTCAAATTATACACAGGCAATTGACGTTGACGGCGGTACGGGCGATAACGGAGCAAACATTCAGACATGGGGTGATGCTTCACAGAAGAATCAGCAGTTCAAGTTTATAAAGGAAAGTGATGGTTCTTACGGTATTCTTACAAGAGTATCTGAACTTAAATCATGCCTTGATGTTAGCGGCGTAAGCAAGGAAAACGGTGCTAATGTATGCCAATGGGAATACAGAAGTGGCGTAGGCCAGAGATGGATTCTTGAAAAGGTTAAATAAATCAGAATGAATATTTAATTTTGAAGGTTAAAGCGGACGAATTTTAAATTCGTCCGCTTTTTATGCATTGAGCATGGCATTTAACTTGACAGTGAAAGCCCGTCGTTATAGCTGTGCGGTCTTTATGTGATTATACTGGAGTAAAACACTGCAGTACCTTATGGGACATTCCGAAATAGGAGTCACACTCAACACTTATACGCATCTCGGACTTGAGGATGCAACAGATGAACTTAAGCGTGTGGAGGACTTGGAGAACGCAAGGAAGGAGCTTGATAAAACCTCCGGAAAGAAAGCGGTAACACAGAAGATGTTTCGAGCGGTATGATTAATATACGCTGCACAGACAGCACTCAGGCTATGGCTTGGGTGCTGTTTTTTGGTATGACGGGTAAGTTGACTAAAGAGAATGAAGGGTATGCGAATGATTAAAAAAACCTCTATTCTATTTCGTATAAAAATTAGACTTAATATTAAGAAATTCAATATAATATTGACTTTTGATAATTGTCGTGATATAATATTATCGGGTATTTAGAGTTGATAGAGGAGGACTATTTCTATGAAATACAGCTATAATAAGCTATGGAAAATACTAATAGACCGAAAAATAACAAAATCTGAAATGAGAAAGCAAGCTGGATTTACAACGAATATGCTTGCAAAAATGGGAAGAGATGAACCTGTTTCGATGGAAACGCTTGCAAAAATATGCACATTTCTTGATTGTGGGATTGATGATATTGTAGAAATAAACAAAGAGAACGAGGGACAAAAAAATGAATAAATTAAATATTTTCTCTTTCTTTTCAGGTAGTGGCTTTCTCGATTTAGGTTTTGAGTTAAACGGATATTCCATCGAACTTGTCAATGAGTTTTCTTCATCTTTCATAAATGCCTATAAATATTCAAGAAAACAAATGGGACTTAAGGTTCCTAAATACGGATATAGTAATATTGACATAAATGAATATTTAGAAAAACGCAGTGAAGAATTGCTTCATTATATTACCGATGCAAGACAAGGTGATAATCTTGTTGGATTCATCGGCGGTCCGCCATGTCCTGATTTTTCTGTTGCAGGAAAACAACGTGGTAGGTATGGTGATAATGGTAAACTGTCATTATCATATGTACAGTTAATCATATCACAACAACCTGATTTTTTTCTTTTTGAAAATGTAAAGGGTTTATGGAAAACTGCAAAACATCGTGAATTTTATGAAGAATTAAAAACTATGCTTTCTGAATCTGGATATTATATGACAGACAGATTGACCAATGCAATAGAATTCGGGGCACCACAAAACCGTGATAGAATACTTTTGTTTGGTGTTAATAAAAAGTTATTTCCAAATTGTACGGAAAATCCACTTGTAGATTTTCCGTGGAAAAAATATATTAAGTATTCACTGAAAGATTTAAAACAAATAAAATGGCCTACAACTGCGGAGTTTAATGAAAATAGTATCATGGAGTGCCCAACGGATATACCAAGAGAGTTGACAGTACAATATTGGTTTGAAAAAAATGATGTAGAGAACCACCCGAATGGAAAAGAATGTTTTGTACCACGCTCAGGAATAACAAAAATGTTGTCTGTTGCGGAGGGGGATGATTCAAAAAAATCATACAAGCGTTTGCATCGTTGGCGTTATTCTCCTACTGTTGCTTATGGAAATAACGAAGTGCATTTACACCCATATAAGGCAAGGCGTTTAACAGTAGCAGAAGCACTTGCACTACAATCTTTACCGAAAAATTTTTCCTTGCCGCCGAAAATGTCGTTAACGGATAAATTTAAGACTATAGGTAATGGTGTTCCGTTCATGCTGTCCAGTGGTATTGCAAAAACAATATACGATTTTATGATAGGGGTGTTAGAGTAATGGTTAAATATACAGCATACAATCTTGTTCGAGCGATTAGCTTATTGCCACAAAATACGAATTATAACTACGTTAATTCTCGTACACCGGGACTTATTCATATTGAAAATGTAAAACTACCAGCTGGTCCTATCAAAATAAGACGCTGGAATCCAAACAAAGGAGAAACCTTTACAGGAGCAAGAACAGAGAGTATATCGTCTGAGATGATATGGCGCGTTGCAAATGCTGTTAATCAAGGAGAGCCGATAAATCTTGATAGGATTTTAGGTGGTTCTTATAATACACGATCTGTTCTTGAAACACTGATGGCACTAACACCAGAGTGTTATTACTGCTATCCAGGTAGAATAAAAGACATTGATGGACATTCGTCGATAGAACACGGACACAAGCATTTAATTTGGTTGCCAGATGAACCTCATGAACCAGGGATATTAAAAGAAAAGCAAGTGCCTAATATGGCAATTTCTGAAATTCCTTTAAAATCTGTAACATATGACAATTTGATATTGCCGGATAGTATGGTTGTTGGAGGAGATATGAAGATAGATGCTGTGCGTAGGCATACGCAGATTCAAATTGCTTTATATTTAATTGGTTTGCAGTTGGGTTATAGAACGTGGATAGCACAAAATGATAAAGGGATAATCTACAAAGACAAGCCGTTGATTGAACAACCAGGTATTATACCTACTTTAGGAACTGAAAATATTATTTCAGCATTTCCAGGAGCAGAGCCATCGGCGAGATTTATTGATTGTATATGGTTTCAAAATCACCGATTTATGCCTGCTGTCATGGAAGTTGAACATACAACGGGTGTAACATCGGGATTGACAAGAATGAAAGGTTTGCAAGATACCATGCCTGCATTTAATACAAGGTATGTTATTGTGGCTCCTGATAACGATCGTGAAAAAGTAGTTGAAGAAGCAAATAGACCTCAATTTCTGTCGCTTGACACTCGGTATTTTTCCTATTCATCGGTAGAAGAATTATATTACATTTGTACCCATAGAAACTTACATGGAGTAACGCAAGAATTTCTTGATTGTTACATGGAAAAAATATGTGTTAATTGAAAGAAAATTAAATTATCATGAAAATCTAATTTAATTATTATATATTTAAGTTACTCATGTGGAAAAACCCCTCAGTAGTAACCACCCCAATTTCTACTACGTTTTTACTACGATTGACGGCATCAATTTGCCGTATTTTGCCCCGTTTCGGATTTTCGTGACAGAGTCCGGGGCAAAACAACCTCTCTGATATACTCGGCAAATAAGGGCAAATCAGGGCAAAACTTAGCATTTTAGGAGACACTTGAAAAATGATTAAAATACTATTTGTCTGTCACGGCAATATATGCAGGTCGCCGATGGCGGAGTTTGTGATGAAAGATTTAATTAAAAAGGCAGGGCTTAGTGATGAGTTTTTCATAGCGTCTGCGGCAACGAGTACAGAGGAAATCGGGAACGGTGTACATTATGGTACGCGCAAAAAGCTTGCGGAATTCGGTATTTCCGTTGACGGAAAATATGCGGTTCAATTAAAAAAATCCGACTATGCCAAATATGACTACATTATCGGTATGGACAATTACAATTTACGCAATATGAAACGTATGTTACCGAATGATACCGAAAACAAAATACACCTTTTACTTGATTGGTCCGACAATCCGAGAGATATTGCGGATCCATGGTACACAGGTGATTTTGATGTGACATACAATGATGTACTTGAAGGTTGCACTGCTTTACTCAAGGAAATCAAAAAAGAGCTTTAAAGCTCTTTTTTTATACCAAACACCTCAAAAATATTATACATTAAAACATAAAAAAATACAATTTATTTGTTACTAAAGCCGAAATCGGTGGTATAAATAAAATAGAAAGGAAGTGAGTTAGTATGGAAATCACATTTTTAGGTGCGGCACACGAAGTTACGGGCAGTTGTACGCTAATAGAAACGAACGGAAAAAATATTCTTGTTGACTGCGGAATGGAACAAGGTGCTGATATATTTGAGAATCAAGAAATCCCCGTAAATCCAAATGATATTGAATGTGTATTGCTTACTCATGCACATATTGACCATTCGGGTAATTTGCCGTTACTTTACAAAAACGGTTTTCGCGGTAAAATTTACGCGACGAATGAAACATCCGATTTATGCGAAATAATGTTGCCGGACAGTGCGCATATTCAAGAAACTGAGGCGAAATGGCGAAACAGAAAAGCAAAGCGTGCCGGCAGGGAAGAATATGTTCCGATTTATGATATGGACGATACTATCGGTGTGCTTCAGCAATTCCGTCCGTGTAATTATGATGAGAAAATAAGAATTTTGGAAAATGTCGAAATAAGATTTCACGATATAGGTCACTTGCTCGGCTCGTCTTGTATAGAAATTTGGATAACAGAAAGCGGTATTACAAAGAAAACAGTTTTCAGCGGTGATGTGGGAAATACAAATCAACCGATTATAAAAGACCCGACTCCGATTTATGATACGGACGATACCGATTATCTTGTTATAGAGTCCACCTACGGAAACAGATTTCATACGGAAGTACCTGATTATATAACATTGCTTGCGGGGGAATTTCAGAGAACATTTGACAGGGGCGGAAATGTTGTTATACCGTCATTTGCTGTAGGCAGAACGCAAGAGCTTTTATACTATATACGTCAGATTAAAGAACAAAATCTTGTAAAAGGTTACGGTGATTTTTCTGTGTACGTGGACAGTCCTTTGGCGAATGAGGCTACCGCAATATTTTTACAGTGTGACGTAAAATGTCTGGACGAAGAAGCAAGAGCGTTGGTGGACAGCGGTATAAATCCGCTTACATTCAGCGGATTGAAACTTGCCGTTTCAACTGATGAGTCTGTTGCAATTAATTTTGACGAAAAGCCAAAAGTTATAATATCGTCAAGCGGTATGTGTGAGGCGGGAAGAATACGGCATCACTTAAAACACAATTTGTGGCGAAGAGAATGTTTGATTTTGTTTGTCGGCTATCAGGCAGAGGGAACGCTCGGCAGAATGTTGTGTGACGGTGTTAAGAATGTAAAACTGTTTGGTGAGGATATAGAAGTAAATGCCGAAATTAAAATGCTTGACGGAATAAGCGGACATGCAGACAAGAACGGTCTTATAAAGTGGCTTAAAACATTTAAGAAAAAGCCTGAAATTGTTTTTGTTAATCATGGCGAGGAAAAGTCTTGCGATGAATTTACCGATTGTATCAGAAATGAATACGGCTATAATTCTGTTGCACCGTACAGCGGTACTTGTTACGATTTGCTGACAGGTGAAGTGGTTGTACAGACGTACGGCATACGCGTGCAGAAAAAGAAAACTACAAAACGTGCTGCGACTGTATTCGGCAGACTTATTGCCGCGGCGGAAAGATTGCTTGCAGTTGCAAGAAGTTGTGAGGGAATGGCCAATAAAGATTTGGCAAAGTTCGCAGACCAGATTGATATGTTGTCTGAAAAGTGGAAAAGATAGATAACCACCCCACAGTCGACTGCGTCGACAGCTCCCCTCAATGGAAGCCATACAAAAAGCCTCTCCTTGAGGAGAGGTGTCACGAAGTGACGGAGCGGTGGCAAAAAAACAAGGACGGTCAATGACCGTCCTTATTTTGTATAATCGCTCCAACCGTCTATTGCACTGTCTTGAATTGCTCTGAAAAGTCTTTTTCTAAGTCCGGGATACATTTCCTTTTCAAGACGTTTAATAAGATCTTTCATATATTGACGTTGCGTATATCCGTCAGCAGGACAAGGATTGTGAACAACGGGAATATCATAATTTTTAACCACACCCCTAATATCACGTTCGCGAACGTAAATCATAGGCCTGATTTGATACATATCAGTGCGGTCGAGATATGTAACAGGCGAAAAACAATGTATTCTGCCCTCGTGCATAAGGCTAAGGAAGAATGTTTCAAGCACATCATCATTATGATGACCGAGTGCAACTTTATTGCAGCCGTTTTCGATTGCCATATCATTTAACGCACCGCGGCGCATTTTTGCACACAATGAGCAAGGATTTGATTCTTTTCGTATATCAAAAATAATCTCTTTAATATTTGTTTTCTTAACCTTATATTCAACGCCCAAATCATCACACATTTTTTGTACTTTTGAATAATCGGCATCATATCCCATATCCAAAGTCAATCCCATAACGGTAAATTTTTTCGGATAGTATCGCGAAAGTTCCGCAAGCACATTAAGCAGTACAAGACTGTCCTTACCGCCGGAAACACCGACGGCAATTTTATCGCCGTCCTCAATCATATTATACTGTTCAATAGCACGCCTTGTAAGACTTACTACCTTTTTCATATTATTCAGCCTTTCCTGTTATTTTACCGCCTTGATAGCTTCGGTTAAATCAACCTTATCCGTATAAAGTGCCTTACCAACGATAACACCCTCAACACCTGTTGTAACAAGTGACTTGATGTGGTCAAGACTTCCGACACCGCCCGAGGCGATAATATCGGCATTTACCGCACTTGCCATTTCAGCCATTGCGTTTACGTTAGGACCGGCAAGTGTACCGTCGGTTGCAATATCCGTATAAACGATTGTCTGTACGCCGATATTTACCATTTTCTTTGCAAATTCAACAGCGGTAAAATCGCTTGTTTTTTCCCAACCCTCGATAGCAACCATACCGTCTTTTGCGTCAATACCGATAACGATTTTTTTGCCGTATTTATCAACGGCACGTTTAACAAATTCACTGTCTGAAACGGCTTTTGTACCTATGATTACTCTGTCAATACCGCAGGCAAGTTTTGCCTCAATATCCTCCATAGTACGAATACCGCCGCCTGTTTGTACGGGAACATTGACGCTTTCGCATATTTCTTTGATTTTTGCGGCATTTACGCCATGACCTTTTAAAGCACCGTCAAGGTCGACAACGTGGATATATTCACCGCCAAGACTTTCCCATTTTTTAGCCATTTCGGCAGGGGAGTCACCGTATACGGTAACGTCCGAAAATTGTCCCTTGAACAATCTCACGCATTTACCGTCTTTTATATCAATCGCAGGGTAAATTCTCATTTTGTAATTCTCTCCTCAAACTGTTTTACAATATTCATAATACGTTCTGTTTCCATTTTCATACTAACCTTGTTTACAACAAAACGTGCGCTTAGAGGGCATACGTCCTCAAGAACGTCAAGACCGTTTTCGTAAAGTGTTTTACCTGTTTCGACAATATCGACAATGACGTCCGAAAGTCCGACAAGCGGAGCAAGCTCAACAGAGCCGTTTAGCTTTATAATTTCAATAGTCTGACCTTTGTCGTCTTGAAAATATTTCATTGCGATGTGCGGATACTTTGACGCAACACGAAGATTTGTCATAGTGCCAAGCTTACCTTTTAATTCTTTCGGACCGCATACAGCCATTTTACATTTTCCGAAACCCAAATCAATCATTTCATATAAGTTACGGCTTTCTTCCAAAAGTGTGTCCTTACCGACGATACCGATGTCAGCCGCACCGTATTCAACGTAAGTAGGAACGTCAGATGCTTTTACAAGGATAAATTTCATCTTGTTTTTTTCGTCAGTGAAAATAAGTTTTCTTGTTTTTTCTTTCATTTCGGAACAATCCATTCCGATTGAAATAAATAATTCCATTGCAAGTTCGGCAAGTCTGCCCTTTGCAAGAGCAACTGTTAAATATCTCATTATAATCTCTTCCTCTCTAAAATCAGTGTTCATGACCGCAGTCGCAGTGGTCGTGGTGATGTTCATGCTCGTGGTCATGGTCACAGCCGCAGCCGCAATGGTCGTGTTCGTCAAACATCATAGATTCGTCATAGTAGCCTAAAAATTCATTTGCGGTTGTTTCTATAATTTCGTGTTTTGCAAAATCGTTAATCATAAGCTGACCGTTAGGGAAAACTCTAAGCATTGCACCGATATTTTTACCTTTTGAATATTCCTCTGCTGCTTTATAATCGCCGTCACCGATATACATTTCAACAAGGCAGCCGTTTACACGAAGATTGTATGCAATGTCATAGGCAATGCCTTCGGCGTTCTTTTCGGCAAAAACAAGTGATGCGGAAACATCATGTACTTCCTTATCGCTTAGTACGGAAATAAGTCTGTTTATACCGATTGCCGCACCGACAGCACCTTTATTGTCACCAAATTGTCCCATAAGGTTGTCATAACGTCCTCCGGCACAAATAGGGAATCCGACACCGTGTGTGTAGCACTTAAAGATTGAGCCTGTGTAGTAGTCGATACTTTCAAGCATACCAAGGTCAATAGAAACGTACTTTTCAAAACCGTACAGACACAAAAGCTCATATATACGCTTTAAGTTGTCAAGTGCGTTTTTGGATTCTTCGTTAAGACCGTCAACATAAGCCTTTTTGAAAACTTCTTCACCGCCGAAAAGATAAGGCAAATCAATCATAAGATTTTTGATATTGTCATCAATATTAAGTTTATCTGTAATTGTCTTAATACCGACAGAGTCTTTTGAATCAATACGTTCGCGAAGTTTTTCGATAGATTGTTCGTCAAGTCCTGCTTGTTTTACAAGTCCGTTGAAGAATGCAATCTGACCGATTTCCATTGAAAATTCTTCAATACCTACCGCAAGAACAGCCTCCATAGCTGCTGAAATAACTTCAGCGTCTGCGGCAGGTGAGTATGAGCCTATAAGCTCGATACCGCTTTGTGTAAATTCTCTTTGACGTGCACCTTGTGTTTGCTCAACTCTGTATACGTTGCCTGTGTATAGGTAGCGCTGAGGCTTGTTTGAATTTGCAACCTTTGTTGCCGCCATACGGGCGATTGATGTTGTAAAGTCCGGTCTCAGTGCAAGAATACGTCCTTGCTCGTCAAAAAACTTGAACATATGCTCTTGTGAAATCTGACCGCTAAGACCTAAATAACAGTCGTAATATTCAAATGTAGGTGTTTCAACTTCTTTGTAACCGATTGAAGAAAAAACAGACCATATTGTTGATTCAATTTCTTTTTTTACTGCACATTCGTCCGGCAGTATATCATTTACACCGTTCGGTGTATGCAATTTCCAATTAGACATAAAACTAATCCTTTCAATATATTTTTGAATTTTAACTTTATTGTGCTAAAGCGATAAAGTTATTATACAACTTAATTTGTAAATTGTCAAGTAAACAATATAATTTTATCACTAAAACGGTGTATTTTCAAGGATAAGGAATGTAGTATTAAGTCGAAATTTGTAATTGAGAAAAAATTAACAAATTGTCAACAAAATTTATTATTTAAACTGTTGAATGTTCACATAAAATGTGCTAAAATCAAATTAGTAAATATATTGCAGAAAGGAAATATGAAATGGCGATACACGTTATTAATGAAGCAAAAAGATGCTTGAACTGTAAGAAACCTATGTGCAGAGAGGGATGTCCGATACATACACCGATACCGGATATGATACATACGTTTTTAGAGGGGGATATAAATCAAGCCGGCGAGATGGTGTTTGAGAATAATCCGCTTTCAATCGTCTGTTCGCTTATATGTAATCATGAAAATCAATGCGAGGGACATTGCGTTTTGAACAGAAAAGGTTCACCGGTTCATATAAGCAGTATTGAAAATTATATTTCCGAAAACTATTTTGATAAACTTAGTTTTTCGGGGATTGAAAAAAACGGCTTGAAAGCAGGTATAATCGGCTCAGGTCCTGCCGGTATAACCATTGCGGTAATACTTGCACAGCGTGGATATGATATTACGATATTTGAATCAAGAGAAAAAATCGGCGGTGTGTTGAGATACGGTATTCCCGAATTCAGATTGCCGAAATCAATTTTGGAAAGATATAAGGAAAAGTTGATTGAGCTTGGTATTAAAATCAGACCGAATACGGCAATAGGTACGACAATAAGCGTTGACGATATGTTCCGTGACGGTTACAGTGCAATATTTATCGGTACAGGTGTATGGAAACCGAACACACTTCATATAAAAGGCGAAACGCTCGGAAATGTGCATTATGCGATTAATTATCTTACCAATCCCGATGTTTACAGACTTGGCGATACGGTTAATATTATCGGTGCGGGTAACTCGGCAATGGACGTTGCAAGAACTGCTTTAAGACACGGTGCTAAAAAGGTTACGGTATTTTCAAGAAGTGACCATTTGGCAGCAAGTCAGCGTGAAGTGGATTATGCAAAGATTGACGGTGTTGAATTCGTGGTACACGTTGAGCCTGTGGAAATTGTAGATGACGGAGTTATATTTGTTGAACTTGAATGTGACGGAAAAGGAAATCTTTCGCCGATAAGAGGAACGGAAAATCTTTATCAGGCAGATTCAACAATTATTGCGATAAGTCAAGGTCCTAAGGACAGAATTGTTTCAACAACGACAGGCTTGGAAGTCAATGAAAAAGGTTTGCTTGTAACAAATACGTTCGGAGAAACTACGCGTGACGGTATTTTTGCATCGGGCGATGTTGTTCGCGGTGCGAAAACGGTTGTTGAGGCGGTTGCGTATTCAAAGCAAGTTGCAGACGCAATGGACGATTATATGAAGGGTTTAATGCACGAAAGAGATTTATAAATTCAGGAGGACGATAAATTGTCCGAACAGTGCAAAATATTATTTTATATTTGAATTTAATTTACGGATATTATAAACAAAGGCAAGCCTATCTTTGATATACGGCTTGCCTTTGCACTTTTTGTGAAAATAAACTCTAACGTACAAACGTGCGTCGACGAGTTCATTTTCGGTACTCCTTTTTAGTTTTCCATAAAACTTTTCATTTTTTCAACTGTATTTTGGCTTATATTATGCTCAATTTGGCAAGCCTCTTTTTCGGCGTCATCTTCGGGAATATGAAGAACATTTACAAGGAATTTTTTAATCATCGTATGACGGTGATATACTGCCTCACCGAGCTCAAAACCCTTTTCCGTAAGAATTATATCGCCGTAAGGCTCGTGAGAAACAAGACCTTGCTTTTTTAGAGTATTTACCGCTCTGTTCACACTTGGTTTTGATATTTTGAGTGCAAGGGCAATATCCGTTATGCGCACACTCGTCTTTTGCTTTGAAATTTCATATATTGATTCAAGATAATCTTCCAGTGCGCTTGAGATACAAATATCATTATCAACTAACATATTAATCACCATAGCCTTTCTGTCCGCAAACTAATAAAAAAATAAAGAGGGTATAGAAACATTGCTGTTTCTAAAACCCTCTTTGGTTTCGAAAATTAATATCAATTAAATTATGCCTTTATTATAACCTAAATCACTTTAATTTGCAATAGCTAACATAAAAAAATTTAATTTTGTGAAGTCTATACAAATAAATTACCGATTTGGAATACAAGCGTTGACATTATCCACGCAACAGAAAGCTGATATAATACCGAAAATGCGGTTAATTTTCGCGAGTTGAGTTCACTGCGGAGTGTTGACACTGCGGCGATACAAGGCACATAAAGCAGTACAAACGTTAAAAACGAATATGCCGACAGGGGAGTGAATGAAGTCGTAAGGCACGATACAAGGTCGGCGGTGTTGTATGCACCGTATAGGATTGACATAGTTGACACGACTGCCTCTTTTGCGGCAAAACCTGAAATAAGGCTTACTGCAACTTTCCAATTACCGAACCCGCAAGGTTTAAATATCGGTGCGATAAGTTTTCCGAAAGTACCGATAATGCTGTATTCACTGTCAGCGGTTAAATGCAAATGAAAATCAAGATTTTCCAAAAGCCAGATGATTATACTTGCAAGCAAAATTACAGTACCTACTCTTGTAAGGAAGTCCTGGACTTTATCCCACATATGATTAAATGTCGATTTGAAAGTCGGCATTCGGTAGGGTGGAAGTTCAAGTACAAAAGGCGGTTCATCGCCTTTGAATACCGTATTTGACAAAATCAATCCCGAAATTACCCCTAAAGCTATCCCTAAAATGTATAAACTGAATGTGACGATACCTGCATTATTCGGAAACAGTGCCGCTGTAAACACCGCATAAACCGGCATTTTTGCACCGCACGACATAAACGGTATCAACAGCATTGTCAGCTTTCTGTCACGTTCGTTGTCAAGTGTTCTGACTGCCATTATCGCAGGAACACTGCACCCAAATCCCATTATCATAGGTACAAACGACTTGCCCGAAAGACCGATTTTTATAAAAAGTTTGTCCATAATAAAAGCCGTTCGTGCCATATATCCCGAATCTTCAAGAAAGGAAAGGAATAAAAATAACAGCATTATCTGCGGAAAAAATGTTATGACACTGCCTATTCCGGATATTATTCCGTCAAGCAAAAGTCCTTTGAAAAATGCACCGACTTCGGCTGATGTTAAAATATTTTCAAGCATATTTGAAAATTGAACATTAAACATGGTGTCGAGCATATCGGACAGCATTGAGCCGAATGTTCCGAAAGTTATCTGAAAAACACAAAACATTACAAGTATAAAAATCGGTATCGCAAACAGTGGGTGCATAGCGATTGAATCTATTTTTTCAGTTAGAAGGAATTGTCTGTTTTGACCGATTATTTTTATGCAGTCGGCTGCAACCGATTTTATGAATTTGTAGCGAGCTTGTGCTATATGTGTTTCGGTATCATTTTTTTCTGTAAGTTGTATGGCGTAAAAACGGCTTATTTTATTTTTTAAGCACAATGCGGAAATTGCTCTTTCAATTTCCGCATTGTATTTAATTTGATTTTGGGTATTACCGCCTAAGTTACATTCTTTGATGAGTTTTTCAATCCCGATACATTTGCTTGCCGAAATCGGAACAGACGGTATATTAAGACGTTTTGTCAACATATTTGCATTAATTTCAAAACCGTTTTTCTTAACTGCGTCCGCCATATTCAGTGCGATTACCATAGGCACACCTGTTTCGGCGAGCTGTGTTGTAAGGTAGAGATTGCGTTCGAGGTTGGTTGCGTCTACTATGTTGAGTATTAAATCGGGTTTTTCATTTATAATAAAGTCGTGCGTTATAATTTCCTCCGCACTGTTAGGCGAAAGGGAATAGATACCCGGAAGATCGACTATAAGCATATTTTTGTTGTAACGGCATATGCCTTTTTTGCTCTCAACAGTAACGCCTATTCGGTTGCCGACATCATAATTACTGCCTGTGAGTTCGTTAAAAAGGGTTGTTTTTCCGCAATTCGGATTGCCGACAAGGGCAACGACTGTTTTTGTATCGAACATTCATTTCACCACCTTGTGAATAAAAATTTTTTCGGCGTCCTTTTTCCGTATACCTATGTTACAGTTGAGTACACGAAATTCGATAGGATCGCCGAGCGGTGCTAATCTAAGCATTTTTACGGTTGCACCGAGCGTCATTCCCATATCGGAAAGACGGCGTTTAATTGAACCGCTTAACCGTATTGCGGATATAACGCCGGATTCGTTTTTCTTTAAATTGCTTAAATTCATATATCAGTCCTTTCGCCATACAAACGAGCTGACAAACTTTTGAAGCTCAACGATTATAAGCGGCATAACGGACAGCACCGTTACAACAATCCAGCCCATAGCATTAAGAGGAACAACTCCGAAAATATTTGCAAGGTACGGAACGGAAATTACCGACACCTCCAAAATAAGTCCCGCAATCAGTGAAAGCACAAGGTAAGGATTTTTAAATATACCGGCTTTAAAAACAGAATGTTCACTTCTCATATTAAATGCGTGTACCAACTGAGAAATACTAAGCACCGCAAATGCCATTGTACGACCTGCTGTAATACCGCCGAAGATGTTTGCACCTATGGTGAATGCCAAAAGTGCGAGTGCACCTATCATTAAGCCCTCAAATATAATTGTCAGCCAAAGTCCGTCGGCAAATAAACCTTTTTTCGGTGAACGCGGCGGTTTATCCATTATATCTCTGTCGGGAGTGTCAAGTCCTAAAGCGATTGCAGGAAGTGAGTCGGTAACAAGATTTACCCATAAAAGCTGTATAGCGGTAAGCGGTGACGACCAACCGAACATAATACCCGAAAATACGGTCAGAATTTCGCCTATGTTGCTTGAAAGCAAAAATTGTACCGCTTTTTTGATGTTGGAGAAAATACTTCTGCCCTCACGGACTGCATATATAATGGTAGCAAAATTATCGTCCGTAAGCACCATATCGGATGCTGATTTTGCAACGTCCGTACCTGTTATGCCCATACTGCATCCAATATCGGCGGCGGAAAGTGCAGGCGCGTCATTTACACCGTCACCTGTCATTGCGACAATTTCACCGTTGGCTTTAAGCGCTTTTACAATTTTCATTTTATGGCTCGGAGTAACGCGTGCAAATATGTTGTATTGATTTATTGTGAGTGCAAGTTCGTTGTCCGATATTTTTTCAAGAATATCGCCTGTCATAACCTTTGAATTATCGTCCGCAATTCCGATTTTTTTCGCAACAGATAAAGCCGTTTCTGCGTGATCGCCTGTTATCATAATAGGACGAATACCTGCTCTTTTACAAAGTTCTACAGATTGCTTTGCCTCTTTTCGCGGCGGGTCTTCAATGCCGATAAGACCGATAAATACCATATTATTTTCGTTGATGGCTGTCTTTGTGTAATCATCACGATAACAAACCGCGATTACACGCAAACCGTCCGAAGTCATTTTTGAATTTTCGGATACAATTTTTCGCTTGCTCTGTGAAGTAAGCGGAATAGCCTTTTGACCGTTATAAATATCGGTGCATAGCGGAAGTACAAATTCCAATGCACCCTTTATTATTGTTTTATAACCTTTTATGTCCCTGTGCATTGTAGTCATTCGTTTGCGTGTCGAGTCGAAAGGTATTTCGGCAATACGTCTGTATTTTTTGTCAAGTACGGACTTGTCAAAACCGTGTTTTTTTGCGGCGGCGAGTATTGCACTTTCTGTCGGACTTTTGTGTCCCTCATCACAGTCGCAACACATCGAACAAAGTCGTATCAGCTTTTTTTCATCGTACGTATAAAATGAAGTTACAGTCATTTTATTTTGCGTTAAAGTGCCTGTTTTGTCGGAGCAAATTACGGACGCACTGCCGAGCGTTTCGACAGACGGAAGGTTTCGTACTATTGCGTTATGTTTTGACATACGCATTACGCCGATTGCAAGCATAATCGTAACTATTGCCGGAAGTCCCTCAGGTATTGCGGCAACCGCCAAAGAAACGGCTGTCATAAACATATCAAACGGCGGAAGATGACGAAACAGGCCGACAATAAAAATAACAAGGCATACGAAAAGTGCGGCAATACCGAGTGTTTTGCCTGTATCGGCAAGCTTTAGCTGAAGCGGTGTCTGCGGTGTTTCATCATCAAGGAGCATATTCGCAATGTGTCCGACTTCCGTATTCATTCCTGTACCCGTAACTATCGCGTTGGCTTTTCCGCCTGTTACGGAGGTGGAAGAAAGGATTATATTTTTTCTGTCCCCAAGTGCCGTGAATTCTTCAAGTACAACTGATGCATCTTTTTCGGCGTTTACAGATTCACCGGTAAGAGAAGATTCGTCTGTTGTGAGGTTGTTAGATGTGACAAGACGGCAGTCTGCGGCAACAAGATCGCCTGCCGATATTATAAGTATATCACCGGGAACAACGTTCGCGGCAGGAATATTAAGCTCATTGCCGTTTCTGAGTACACAGGCATGGGGTGATGATAGTTTCTTTAAAGCCTCAAGACTTTTTTCGGCACGTTTTTCTTGAATAACTCCGAGCAATGCGTTTAATATGACGATTGCAAGAATTATTACAGGCTCTGTTATATCCGCGTCACCTTGCATAATTGACGTTATAAATGATACCGCAGCGGCGGAAAGAAGTATAATTATCATAAAATCATTAAATTGTTCAAGGAATTTTATAAATATGTTCTTTTTCTTTTTTTCGATAAGTTCGTTTTTGCCGTAATGGTGAAGTCGTTTCTTTACCTCGTCATGTGTAAGTCCTGTTTTTATATCCGTACCGAGCAATTCGGCGGTTTGCTGTACGGTTTTATTGTGGTATGTCTGCATTTTTATACCTCCTCTGTTTTATACGATATAACTATTCCGTATTGCCTGTATTTATAACCAACTTGTCTTTAAATTGTAATCAAAATGTTTTAGTGTCCCTTAGAAAATGTGTTATAATATAAGAAAAGGAGGGACACTAAATGGCAAGAAAGGCAAGAGAGATAAGTAAAAGCGGTAATTATTATATTACGCTGAAAGGCAATGAACTTTTTGTAACAGACGAGGATAAAAAAATGTTTGTTGAAATTCTTGAAAAGAATTTCGCAACGGGTATTGTACATGGCTATTATCTTACAAAGTCTGAAATTCGTCTTGTTGTAAAAGAGGGTGAAAAGGGAATTTCAATGACAATGAAACCTGTCACGACAAGCTATGCGAGATATTTCAACAGAACGCACGAAAGAGAGGGCAAGCTTTTTGCGGACAGATTTAAAAGTGAGCCTCTTGAAACAGACGAAGAAATAGAAGAATGTATCAAAAATTTAGAAAACGATACACCGAAAAAGCAGGCAAAACCTAAGAGAACCGCACCGAAGAAAAAGGACGTGACAAAGGTTAAAAAGACTGAAATTAAAATCGAGAAAACAGAAGAAACAAAGCCGATCGAGGAAAAGAAAGAAGAAAAGAAAAATAAACTTCCGTCATGGCTTTTGTGATGTCATAAACATATGCCGACGCGAATAAGATATATTAAGCAGATATATTTTAGGAGGTCGGCATTTTGAATTTTTATGTTATTAAATTAAAGCATATTATAATAGCATTACTGATTTTTGCGGTTATACCGATAATTTGGTTTACGACTTCAAGAGCGGTAAGTGTGTTTAACGTAAACGGCAGAGAAATTCCGATTTACAGCGTAGAGAGGTGCGACAATAAAATCGCACTGACATTTGACTGTGCGTGGAACGATGATGATATTGACTCAATTCTTGATACGTTGGACAAGTATAATTGCAAGGCGACATTTTTCGTTGTGGGTGATTGGGCGGAAAAGTATTCCGAAAGTTTGAAGAAAATTTATGACAGAGGACATGAAATCGGCAATCATTCATATAGTCACGCTGATTATACGAAAATGTCGGCAGAGGCGATTACAGCCGACCTTGATAAATGTGACGGAATTGTTGAAAGCATAACCGGTGAAAGACCGTACCTTATGCGTGCGCCGTCAGGCGGATATAATAACACTGTCGTGAAAGCGGCGGAGGATAGCGGAAGAATGTATATTCAGTGGTCGGTGGACGGAATTGATTATGGTGACGCGGAGGCACAGGATATATATGAAAGAAGTGTCAGACGCACGCAAAACGGCGACATAATTCTTTTGCATAACGGCACAAATAATACGGCGGCAATTCTGCCGAAAATTTTAGAGGCATTGGAGTGCAAATATGAATTTGTAACCGTGTCGGAACTTATTTACAAAGATAATTATGTGATAGACAATACAGGCAGACAATTTCAAAAATAATTATTTACAAAACCGTTGTAATCTATTATAATAGATAATATAAAAGCGAAACGGAGAAAATAATATGGATAAGAAATATGAATATAACAGTCCTTTGGTGTATCAGCGGGCAGATCCGTTTGTGTATCTGCATACTGACGGATATTACTATTTCACAGGTACAATGCCACAGTATGACTGTATTGAGATAAGACGTGCAAAGACTCTTAACGGACTTTTGACAGCTGATTCGGAAGTAGTGTGGAAAAAGCATCCGACAGGTGAAATGGGCTCACATATTTGGGCGCCTGAACTTCATTATATAGACGGTGTGTGGTATATTTATTTCACCGCCGGTGACGCAAAAGACGTATGGGAAATCAGACCGTATCTGCTTATGTGCGAGGACGAAAATCCTATGACGGGTAAGTGGATTGAAAAGGGCAGAATTGATGTGGGAGCGGAAAGCTTTTCACTTGATATGACCACATTTATACATAAGGGTGAACAATATGTACTTTGGGCACAAAAGACAGAGCCTGCAGATGTATCTGACGTGTATATTGCAAAAATGAAAAATCCTTGGACTCTTGCAACAAAGCCGATGATTCTTACAACACCGGAGTATGATTGGGAAGTGCAGGGATTTAAAGTAAACGAAGGTCCGGCGGTACTTGTCAGAAACGGTAAAGTTATCGTTACATATTCGGCGTCCGATACAGGTTGGAGATACTGTATGGGAATGCTTTGGGCTGATGAAAACAGTGATTTGCTTGATATAAAGTCGTGGCATAAGAGCGACAAGCCTGTATTTAAAACGAGCGAGGAGAATAAGCAGTACGGACCGGGACATAACTGTTTCACGACCGATAACGGTAAAGACGTGATTATATATCACAGCCGAAACTATAAGGAAATCAAAGGCGATCCGCTTCACGATAACAACCGCCACGCAAGAGCGAAAGTGTTTGAATATGATGAAAACGGACTTCCGATATTCGGTGAACCTGTTCCGAAGAACATATAAATTTATAACAGCACAAAAAAGCAGAGCCTTAATGGCTCTGCTTTTTTATGAAGAAAAAAATGAAAAAATTATCGTGAATTGATTTAATAATTATCAATTCTTTAACTGTATTATAATATTGAAACCTTAAAATAACCTTAAAAAACAAATTATTTTACCAAGTTTTTTAAAGATTTTTTTACTTCTCTGAATGATTTCGGTTTACTTTCAAACATTTTTCTGTTTGTTTTCATAAGTTTATATGATGCGGTGCGTGCGGTTGAAACGATATATTCTTCCGAGAATACTGTATCGTTATCCGATTCGGCAAAATCGCCGGAAACCGCAAAATTCTTTATACCTGTCGGAATTATTTCAAGTTTTGAATTAACAGGTGATAAATATGATGTACCGTAACGTCTGTGGCAAGAAATTACGTTTACTACCGTTTCGCAAATATCGTCCCAAACTTCATCAAGGTTAAAGCATGAAACAAGTTCATATAAAATTTCGGCACCGCTGCATTCAGTCATAGTTTTACCGCTTCTGTCACCGTCACAATTAGGTCGCATAGCACAGCCCCACAAAACTGTAATATCTTCGCTTTGGTCTTTAAAATAAGTTGACGGTACCGCACAAACTGTCATTTTCCAATTTGAATCGTCAAGCACGATAATACCGTTGCGACCCAAGGCACCGCAAGTAACTTTGTCGATAAGCTCAGGCAAAAGTTTGTTTGAAAGAGTAATTGTAAATTCCTCTGACATATTACCCTCAAATTCATCAAAGAACAAGTCAGGTGACTTGAATGACGGGTGCTTTTCAGCAAGCTTTTCCCAAAGTTCAAACGGCTTTGAATAAAGTTTCGGAGCAGGTTCGTTGAAACTGCCGAAAGATTCGCAGTCAGCCATTTCATCGGTAGGCATAATACAAATATCGCCGTCATTAAGATAGAAAGTCTTTCTTGTTGCACCGTCAGTAAAGTGAATTGAGTCGGCATTGTCGTTTTCAAAATCAATATCGGTAACAACCGCATTTTCTCTTACGTCAACACCGATTTTCTTCAAATGCTCTTTTAGAGGGTTGACAATTTCTTCGTATCTGTCAAAATCATTCGGAATGATACCCGAAAGCATATTATCCATATTTGCAATACAGTTTACAAATTCATATGCACTTGATTCTTCGGTAAAACCGTATAATGCGGAAATAAGTTTCCAGAACGGTGAAAGAAAGAAATCGCTGTCCATAACGTCAAATATCGACGCAGACTGAATTTGCGAACGTTTTGACTGCATAAGTGCAAGTATTGCGTTTCTGTGTGATTTTGAAATCTTGATTTTTGAACTGTCTATAACGTTTTTGTCTTGATCAATCAAAGTCACACTTCGCGGATAAATATTTGCACGATAAATATTAAGTATTTCATCGCATACCGTCAAATCAGGAATATCCAAAGAATCAACATCGCTGATAAGGTCAAAGAAATTCATACTGTCTTTGATGCTTATAGTTTTTCCGCGACGGCAGATAAAGCCTGTTTCGTTGTTGCCGCAGTCGTGAGTACCGTTTGTAAATATATGAATATTCTCCGGAGTGAAACCGCAGTCACGCACAAGATAAAGTGCTGACGCAAATGCGGAAAGTCCTCCGCCTGTGATATATGCCTGCTTTTTCGTAAGAGTTTTTGTGTGTTCTGCAAGCATTGCTTTGTGTTTTTTGTGCTTTGAAATAACAATCGCAGTAGTGGCGGCAGCCGCTGTTACAGCCGCACCGATTGCAATAAGTTTTGTAAGATCGCTTTTTTTCATAATAACACGCTCCTAAAAATCGTTCAATCAATTCTATTTACTTATTATATCACAAAAAACAAATTTTGTACAGTAAATATTACCCTGCAAAAAGTGAACATACTGTAAACATTTTGATTGAAAAAAATGTCGGATTATGATATAATAATCTATACTATTGTTAAAGGAGAATATATTATGAAGAGGATCGGAAAAAAAGGTAGGTTTGTACTGTTGCTTGTTCTTCAAATTCTGGTTGTTTTAACAATGGTAGCGGAAATATTCAACAGAAATTTCTATAATGTATTTCTGTGTCTGCTAACTTTGGTTTTATTTAACATTCCGAGATTTGTAGACTTAAAATTGAACATAAAATTACCGACAATGCTTGAAGTTGTAATTTTATTATTCATATTCGCGGCGGAAATACTCGGTGAGATACAAAGTTTTTATACGATTTTTCCGTATTGGGACACTATACTCCATACAATTAACGGATTTATAATGGCGGCGATAGGCTTTGCACTTATTGATATTTTAAATCAAGACCCGAGATTTCATATTAATATGTCACCGTTTTTTGTAGCGTTTGTGGCATTTTGTTTTTCTATGACGGTCGGAGTTGTTTGGGAGTTCTTTGAGTTTGGTATGGACCAAATTTTCGGAATGGATATGCAGAAAGATTTTATCGTGAATGCAATACATTCCGCAACGCTTAACCCGAACGGACTTAACGGCACGGTCAGCTTAAACGGCATAACAAGTACGATTGTTAACTATAACGGAGGACAGTACGTTATAGAGGGAGGGTATCTTGATGTCGGAATAATCGATACAATGAAAGACCTTATGGTAAACTGTATCGGTGCGGTTGTATTTTCGATTATCGGAATACTTTACATAAAGCACAGAGGTAAAGGAAAGATTGCGAAAAGTTTTATTCCGCTTATGAAAACAACAGAGGAAATTGAAGAAACACAAAAAATGATTGAAGAATTTAAGAGTAAGAAAAGGAGAAATAAGAATGAGAAAGTTAAGCTTAATGTTGGCGTCAATAATGACGGTGACAATGGCATTGGTTCCGACAGTACAGGCAAGTGATATTACGGTAAAGGTAAACGGTGAGGAAATTCATCCCGAAATGGCACCTGTAATTGTTGAAGAAAGAACACTTGTACCTCTTAGAGCCGTTTCGGAGGCACTTGGCTGTGACGTATCGTGGGACGCAGATACAAAGGGTATAACACTTTGTGACGGAAGTAATCTGTATTTTACTTGGATTGACAAAGACCACGCATTTAAAACTTCGTCAACTGCACTTGAAGATACAACTGTAATGGACGTATCGCCGACTATACTGAATGACTACACAATGGTACCGCTAAGAGCAATATCGGAAATGTTCGGCGCAACGGTTAATTGGGATGGCGGTACATCAACCGTTACAATCGACTACACGAAGAAAAATGTAGAAGAAGGACTTGCAAAGAAATTTGAATCATATGAAAAGGCTTTTGCCGAAAAATATGACGCATATAAAAATTATGCGGATGATACGGGAAATATCGTAAGAGCTGAAATTCAACTTGAGGACGGCGGTAATATCGAGCTTGAACTTTATCCGGATATTGCACCGAAAACGGTTGCAAATTTTGTTAAACTTGCAAATGAAAATTTCTATGACGGGCTTGTGTTCCACAGAGTTATAAAGGACTTTATGATTCAGGGAGGCGGCTATGATACCGATATGACACAGCACGAAACGGATACAATAACAGGTGAATTCTTGCAAAACGGAAGTTTTAATTTGATACCTCACGAGAGAGGTGTTATATCAATGGCAAGAACGGCGATAAGTATGGACAGTGCGTCAAGTCAGTTCTTTATTATGCACCAAGACAGTCCGTCGCTTAACGGTCAGTATGCGTCATTCGGTAAGGTAACATCGGGTATGGAATATGTGGATAAAATCGCGGAAACCGAAACTCATTCACTAACTGATATGGGTATGGACGATGTACCTGTTCAAAATCAAATCATCAAGACAATAGTTATCAAATAGTTTTTGGCATATATTGTTCGTTGAATTAAATCACTCCCGTATGGTATAGTATCATACAGAAGGGAGTGATTTTTGTTTTGCGTAAAAAAGATAAAATCGGAATAATTGAAAAACTCGGACAGAAAATACCTGACCCTGTTATAATTTTTATATTGCTTTATATATTGGTACTTGTTGTAACGGGGATATTCGGAGGAAATACATTCTCTATGACTTCGGCTGACGGTACAAGTGTGAGTTATGAGATTAAAAATATGTTCACTGCCGAAAATGTGAGGTGGATATTCTCAAATGCGATACTTGATAATTGGCTCGGATATGCCGGAGGTATAGTAGGTACTATATTAATAGTAATGTTTGGTATAGGCATAGCGGAAGAATCGGGACTTTTGTCGGCACTTATAAGACGTATGGGTACAAATATATCGGATAAGCTGCTGCCATTTGTGCTTGTATTTCTCGGAATAATGAGTAATATTGCGACAGATGCGGGATATTTGATTTTGATACCGCTTGCCGGACTTTTATATGTCGGTATAGGAAAAAATCCGCTTATAGGTATGGCGGCGGCGTTTGCAGGCGTAAGTGCAGGATTCAGTGCAAATTTGATACCGGCAACGGTTGTTGACGTTATAATCGGTACAAATGCGGAGGCTTTTGCAAGCAGTCAGAATATACCGTTCGTTTCGTATCTCGGAAAAGCGATAAATCCTGTGACAATGCACTATTATTTTATGCTTGCGTCAACGGTAATGCTTGTAATAATAGGCGGATTTGTTACAATAAAGTTTGTAAAACCTAAATTTGAAAAACAGAAATATATAATTCCGTCAGATATAAATGTAAGTGAATTTGTTGTTTCGGATAAAGAAAAAAGAGCACTTTGGTGGTCGGGTGCGGGACTTTTGACAGCACTTGCAGCAGTGGCATTGCTTGGATTCGGACCGCTTTCGTCATACGTTGACGAAACAGGTAAAACCGTAACACCGTTTCTTGATAACATCATATTGATAATTACATTCATATTCTTTGTCCCGGGAATGTTTTACGGATATGCCGTGGGTAAGTTCAGAAAACTCAGCGATATGGTCGGAGCTATGTCCAAGCAAATCGGTACAATGGGATATGCGATTGTTTTGACGTTCTTCAGCTATAACTTCCTGTCACTTTTGACTTATACAAACTTGGGAACGTATATAACGTATATCGGAGCAATGGGCTTGCAGACGGTCGGTGCGTCAAATTCGCCGATATTGCTTATAATCGGTTTTATATTGATAACAGGATTTATTAATCTGTTTGTCGGCGGATTGAGTTCAAAATGGATGTTGCTCGGACCGATTTTTGTGCCGATGCTATACCGTGTAAACAGCTCAATGACGCCGGACGTTGTCGCGGCTGCATACAGAATTGCCGATTCGTCAACGAATATCATAACACCGCTTATGACGTATGCGGGAGTGGTGCTTATGTATATGCGAAAGTATAAGCCGGAATTTACGGCAGGTAACTTAATATCAATGATGATTCCGTATTCGGTTATATTTATGGTATCGTGGACATTGCTGTTAATGGCATTTATTCTGTTCAAAATTCCGTTGGGATTTTAAAAAACATCTTGACTTTTTAGCTTTATATGAGGTATAATTCGAGTAGTCGAGTGGCGAAAAGCGTAAATCCAGATTTATGGATTTACGCTTTATTTTTTTGCTCAATAATTTTAGGAGGATAACGATATGGAAAAATCAATTAACAAAATGGGGACAATGCCTGTAAACAAACTAATGCTGACGCTTGGAGCACCTATGATAATATCAATGGTATTGCAAGCGGTTTATAACATTGTGGACAGTGCGTTTGTATCAAATATGCAAGGTACGGGAGAAATGGCATTAAACGCTTTGACACTTGCATTTCCGATTCAAATGCTTATGGTGGCGGTAAGCATAGGTACGGGAGTGGGAACGAATGCACTTTTATCGAGATGCCTTGGTATGGGTGACAGTAAAAAGGCGGCAAGAGTAGGCGGAAATGCGATGTTTTTGGCGATAATCATATATGTGCTTTGCCTTATATTTGGAATTTTCGGAGTCGGTGTATACATAGGTACACAGACAACAAATTCACAGATATACGATATGGCAACGGATTATTTGCGTATCTGCAGTGTAATATCGATGGGTATTGTGTTCTTTTCAATATTTGAAAAAATGCTTCAGGCAACGGGACTGTCGCTGTATTCGACTGTTGCACAAATAACGGGTGCGGTTATAAATATAATTCTTGACCCGATAATGATTTACGGATTGTTCGGACTTCCGCAAATGGGCGTAAAGGGTGCGGCATATGCTACGGTTATCGGACAAATAGCGTCTTGTATTGTTGCGCTTGTTTTTCATTTGAAATTGAATAAGTCGATAAAAAACGGCATAAAATATATGAAACCGTCAATAAAAATAATAGGAGAAATATATGCGATAGGATTTCCTGCAATTATAGCACAGGCGCTTATGTCGGCAATGACATACGGTTTTAACATAATACTTGTCAGAATAGATGAGGCAATGGTTACGGCATATGGACTTTTCTATAAAATACAACAGTTTATATTGTTTGCGGCATTTGGACTGAGAGATGCAATAACTCCTATAATTTCATTCAATCACGGTAAAGGTGACAAAGAGAGAGTTAAAGACGGTATAAAATACGGAATGTTATATACATTTATAATAATGGTAATAGGCATAGCACTTCTTGAAATTTTTGCTTTGCCGTTTTCGGCTGTTTTCGGATTGTCGGGAACAACGCAAAGTCTTTGCGTAAGTGCAATGCGTATTATAGCCGTAAGTTTTATATTTGCAGGTGCTAATATTGCATATCAGGGTATTTTTCAGGCACTTCAAAGCGGTATTGAATCACTTATAATTTCGGTATGCAGACAAATTTTATTTGTATTGCCGGTTGCTTGGGGATTTTCTTTTTTGGCAATTCAATCTATGGATAATGCGTGGCTTGTATGGCTGACATTTCCTATATCAGAGATTATTTCGGCTATTATCGGCACAATATTTATGATTAATATTAATAAGAAGAAAGTCAACACACTTTCTAATTAAGACAATTAAACAAAAAGTGAAAATATACTCATTATTCTTTGTGCAAAGTGCAACAAAGAAAAGGATAAATTTGTGTATAAGTGAGAAAATAAAAGAATAAACGACAAATAACGATAAAATTGTTTAAAAATATACGTTTGTCGGAAAACTAAGGGTTGAAAATAATAAGTATTATGGTAAAATAGATATAGTATCAAAAAGAGAAAGAGGGGAAATATGTGTCAAAGACTTTACTTGTCGAAATAAGAAATATTGCAATAGGTGTAATCATACTCGGAGCGGTGCAAGTGCTTGTTACTTTGCCGACAAAGTTTTTCGGTTTATCTGCAATATTCGGAACACTTCTCGGATGTGCGGTGGCAATTTTAAACTTTGCACTTATGGGAATTATCCTCGAAAGATGTGTGTCAAAGCAAAAAGGTGCGTCCGGACTTATGGGAGTCGGTTATATAGGTAGGCTGGCACTTATTGCACTTGCGGTAATTTGGGCAACAAAGGTTGATTATCTAAACTATGTATGCGTTATAATTCCGCTTATATTCCCGCAGATTTCTATATTCATACTAAATCTTACGAGAAAAAAGGAAAGGGAAGTGTCAGAAGATGAACGGACCTAAGGTTTTATTTGAGATACCGCTTTTCGGTGGAATTAAATTAACCGAAAGTATAGTCAATATGTGGATTATAATGGCGGCGCTCGTGATAGTGTCTGTATGGCTGACACACGGTATGCGAGTAAGAAATCCGTCAAAGAAACAACTTGTGGCAGAAAAACTCATTACAATGCTTTACAATCTTGTAAAGGATACAATGGGTGAAAAATATATGTCGTTCGCACCGTATATAGGAACGCTTTTTATATTTTCGATAGTCGGAAGTTTATCGTCGCTTACGGGGTTAAGACCGATAACGGCTGATTTAAGCGTTATACTTTCGTGGTCGATAGTGACGTTCCTTATGATACAAGTGACGAACATCAAAAATCACGGTGTTTTCGGTTGGCTTAAATCGTTTACCGAACCTGTACCGGTTATAACACCGCTTAACCTTATAAGTGAAATCGCAAATCCTGTTTCAATGACGTTCCGTCATTTCGGTAATATTGCCGCAGGTCTTGTTATAACATCACTTGTATACGGCGGTTTGGCGAGTCTTAGCAGTGTTATACTTTCGTGGATACCAAATGATTTCTTTGCAACAATACCGATTTTACAAGTCGGTATTCCGGCAATACTTTCGGTTTACTTTGACCTGTTCACAAGCTTTTTGCAGGCATATATAATCTGTATGCTTACGATGGTGTTTGTTCAAGGTGCAGGCGACTAAAAAACAAAAATAAAAAACAACAATAAATATAAAACAAAGGAGATTTAAAAAATGGAAAGAGCAATTATATTAGCGGCGTCGGCAATAGGTGCGGGACTTGCAATGATAGCAGGTGTCGGACCGGGTATAGGACAAGGATTTGCGGCAGGTAAGGCGGCAGAGGCAGTCGGCAGACAGCCTGAGGCAAAGGGCGCAATTACTTCAACAATGTTGTTTGGTTGTGCGGTTGCGGAATCAACAGGTATTTATGGTCTTGTTGTCGCATTGATTTTATTGTTTGCAAATCCGCTTATAGGACTTCTTTAATCAAACAGCGAAAGGATGAGAGCAAATGAATGAATATTTGCCTTTTGTATCCATAGACACATGGACAATGATTTTTACGTGGGCAAACCTGCTCATATTGTTTCTGCTTTTAAAGAAGTTTTTGTTTAAACCTGTAACGAAGATACTTGATGAACGCGCAGAAGAAATCGAAAATTCGTATAAACAGGCAGAGGAAACCAACGATAAGGCACTAAGCCTTAAAAGTGAATACGAAGAAAAACTTTTGTCTGCAAAAAATGAGGCTGACGGTATAATAAAATCGGCGGTTGAAACGGCGGACAGACGCTCTGAATCTATTGTAAATGAGGCAAATGAAAAAGTTCGGTATATAATGGAAAAGAGTCAAAAGCAGATTGAACAAGATAAGCAGAACGCAGTCACTGACGCAAAGAGAGAAATTGCGTCTATGGCTGTCGATGCGGCAGAAAAAATTATAGGCAAAAAATTAACTGACAGTGATGATGAAGAACTAATTTCTGATATTATTGATAGAATGTAGGTGATTTATATGTCTGCACCACAGACTTACGGTGCCTCGCTTTACGACCTTGCAAAAGATGAGGGGATGTCAAGAGAGATTTTGGTTGATCTTGAGGGGATTGTTTCGTTATTTAACGAACACCCTGCATATGTTAAAATACTTGATGCACCTCAAATCGAACGTGATGACCTTATGGAGATACTCAACGAAGATTTCTTGGGCAAGGTGAACAGATATGTTTTGAATTTCTTAAAGTTACTTTCGGAAAAGCATAGTGTACATCACATCGGGGAATGTTTTAAAACATATGAAAAGCTGTATAATGAGGACAATAGTATAAAAATTGTTAATGTTACAACAGCAAAGCCTATCGGCAAGCATTTGGAAGAAAAACTATTGCAGAAACTTGAAAAGAAAACAGGCGGAAAAGTAGTTTTGAAAATGCACGTTGATAAAAAATGTATAGGCGGAATTATAATAGAAACAGATGGTATACGGATTGATTCAAGTATAAAATCAGGACTTGAAGATTTAAAAAAAGCTTTGATATAGCATAGGAGTAGAAGATGCAGGATTTAAGCAAAGTTATAAAGGACAGAATTAAAAATTACGATAATATAATACGCGAAACAGAAACGGGTTATGTTATAGAAGTCGGTGACGGAATTGCACGTATACACGGACTTGACGCGTGTATGGCCGGTGAGCTTATCGAGCTTGACGGCGGAGTTATGTCTATGGCGCTGAACCTTGAAGAAGATAACGTCAGCGTTGTTATTCTCGGTGATGATACGGGAATAAAAGAGGGCAGTATCGCGAAACGTACCGGACGTGTTGCAGACGTTCCCGTTGGTGATGCACTTTTGGGTCGTGTTGTTGACGCTCTCGGAAACCCTATTGACGGCAAGGGCGCGATAAACACAACCGAAACCCGACCTGTCGAGTCTCCGGCGTCGGGAATTATCGAACGTAAGTCTGTAAGCGTGCCTTTGCAGACAGGTATAAAGGCGATTGACTCTATGATACCTATTGGCAGAGGACAGAGAGAACTTATAATCGGTGACAGACAAACAGGTAAAACGGCGATTGCGGTTGATACCATTATAAACCAAAAAGATACGGATGTACTTTGTATTTATGTTGCGATAGGTCAAAAGCGTTCAACGGTTGCATCAATCGTTGATACGCTTGAAAAGGCCGGTGCGATGGATTATACGATTGTCGTTTCCGCAACGGCGTCTGAAATGCCGGCACTTCAATATATTGCACCGTATGCAGGTTGTGCAATGGGCGAATATTTTATGTATAAAGGCAAGGACGTTTTGATTGTGTATGATGATTTGTCAAAACACGCAGTAGCATACAGAGCGTTGTCGCTGCTTTTAAGACGTTCACCGGGACGTGAGGCGTATCCGGGCGATGTATTCTATTTAGATTCAAGATTGCTTGAAAGAGCGGCGAGATTGTCGGACGATTTGGGCGGCGGCTCACTTACGGCATTGCCGATTATAGAAACACAGGCGGGCGATGTTTCGGCATATATACCGACAAACGTAATTTCAATTACGGACGGACAGATATTCCTTGAAACGGAATTATTCCATTCGGGCATTATGCCGGCGGTCAATCCCGGTATAAGCGTGTCGCGTGTAGGCGGTAACGCACAGATAAAGGCAATGAAAAAAGTTGCCGGAAGTCTGAAACTTTCGTATTCACAGTACAGAGAACTTCAAGCATTCGCACAGTTCGGCTCGGACCTTGATAAAGACACAAAAATGCGTCTTGCAAAGGGTGAGAGAATAGTTGAAGTGCTAAAGCAAGGAAGAAACACACCGATAAGAGTATCATTGCAAGTGGTAATTATTTATGCGGTTATAAACGATTTGCTTGAAGATATACCTGTTGAAAGAATACAGGAATTTGAAACATCATTATTTGAGTATATTGAAAATAATGCACATGATATAATAGATACGATTGAAAACACAGGTGAAATGAGTAAAGAATGTGAAGAAAAAATCCGTTCATCTGTTGAAGATTGTAAGAAACGTTTTGTAAAGTAGGGGGGATGCTCTGATGTCTGCTTCATCAATGAAGACAATAAAAAACAGAATAAAGAGTATAAGCTCGACTATGCAGATAACAAAAGCTATGGAGCTTGTTGCCGCGTCAAAAATGCGTAAAGCGTCCGAGGGTATTGAGCGTTCAAAGCCGTATTTTAATATACTTCACGAAACGCTTGAAGATATAGCAAAGGATAATAAGGATTTCAGTTCTGTATTTACGCGTGAGAGAGAGGGCAAAACGTGTCATATTGTTATAGCCGGTGACAGAGGGCTTGCAGGCGGATATAACAACAATTTGTTTAAATCTCTTGACATAAAAGACGGAGATATAATTTTTCCGATAGGTAAAAAGGTTGTGGAGCATTTCGGTGAAGATAATGTGTATACCGACACATATGCCAAAGCAGGCGATATAAAAATCTCCGATTGTCACGCAATAGGAAGTTTACTGGCAAAGGCATATGAAAAGGGCGAATTTACGCACCTTATTCTTTCGTATACAAGCTTCGTCAATATGCTTACGCAAGAGCCTAAGACGGAAAATGTTCTGCCGATAAGAGTTGAGCATACAAAAGAGGGTATGCGTAATATGAATTACAGCCTTATTGTGTATGAGCCTGACGCAGAGGAAACTTTTGCACAGATAATACCTTATTATATTTCCGGAATGGTGTACGGTGCTGTGTCGGAATCGGTTGCGTCGGAATTATCGGCACGAAGAAATGCGATGGAATCCGCAACGGACAATGCGTCGGAAATGATTGAAAATCTGAGTCTTGAATATAACAGAGCAAGACAGGCGTCAATCACGCAGGAACTTACAGAGATAATATCAGGTGCGAATAATATATAAAAAGGATTTGAAAATATGAATAACGTTGGAAAAATAGTTCAAATAATAGGTCCTGTCCTTGATATAAGGTTTGAGGACGGTGAATTGCCTAATATTTTAAATGCCATTGAAATTGACAATAAAGGTCAAAGGCTTGTTGCAGAAGTTGCACAGCATATAGGCGACAATGTTGTCAGATGTATTTCGATGGGCTCGACGGACGGACTTGTCAGAGGTATGGACGCCGTTGACACAGGTGAGGGAATTAAAGTGCCTGTCGGTGAAGAAACACTCGGAAGAATTTTTAACGTTTTGGGTGATGCGGTTGATAATATGCCTAATCCCGAAACAAAAGAAAAATGGTGTATACATCGTGAGCCGCCGACATACGAAGAACAAAATCCGACAACGGAAATACTTGAAACGGGTATTAAGGTTGTTGACCTTATTGCACCGTATGCAAAAGGCGGTAAAATCGGCCTTTTCGGCGGTGCCGGTGTCGGCAAGACTGTTCTTATAATGGAGCTTATCAATAACATCGCTAAGGAACACGGCGGTATCAGTGTTTTCGCCGGTGTCGGCGAAAGAACGAGAGAGGGTAACGACCTTTATAATGAAATGAAAGAGTCGGGTGTTATCAATAAGACCGCGCTTGTTTACGGTCAGATGAACGAGCCGCCGGGGGCAAGAATGAGAGTTGCGCTTTCGGGACTTACAATGGCTGAATATTTCAGAGATAAGCAACATCAGGACGTGCTTTTGTTTATTGATAATATTTTCAGATTTACACAAGCCGGTTCGGAGGTTTCGGCACTTATCGGACGTATTCCGTCGGCGGTCGGTTATCAGCCTACACTTTCTACTGAAATGGGTGCTTTGCAGGAGAGAATTACATCTACAAAGAACGGTTCTATAACTTCGATACAAGCTGTCTATGTGCCTGCGGACGATCTTACAGACCCTGCTCCCGCAACGACATTTGCTCACCTTGACGCAACAACCGTTTTGTCAAGACAGATTTCTTCGTTGGGGATTTATCCGGCGGTTGACCCGCTTGAATCAACGTCAAGAATTTTGACACCAGAAGTTGTGGGTAAGGAACATTACGAAACAGCCAGAGCGGTACAGCGTATAATTCAAAGATATACCGAATTGCAGGATATTATTGCGATTATGGGTATGGACGAGCTTTCGGAAGAGGACAAGAATACCGTAAACAGAGCGAGAAAGGTTCAGAGATTTTTGTCACAGCCGTTCTCTGTTGCGGAACAGTTTACAGGTATGCAAGGTAAATACGTTCCGATTAAAGAAACAATTCGCGGTTTTAAGGAAATTATCGAGGGTAAATGTGATGATATTCCCGAATCGTGTTTCCTTTTCGCGGGCGGTATTGACGAAGTTCGTGAAAAAGCAAAGAAAATGGGTGAATGATTATGAATACATTTCATTTGCAGATAGTAACGCCTGACGGACTTATGTTTGACGGTGATGCGGAAAAATTACTTGTTCGTACAACGGAGGGCGACGTCGGTATTATGAGCGGTCACTGCGATTATGTAACGCCTGTTGATACGGGCATGGCAAAAGTTACAACGAACGGCGATGTAAGAACGGCGGCGTGTTCGGGCGGACTTTTGAATGTGAAAAAAGGAACGGTCAGACTTGTTGCAAGTACGTTTGAATGGTCCGAAGATATCGACGTTGAACGTGCGTTGAGGGCAAAAGAGGCTGCGGAAAAGAAAATTAAAGAAGCTTCCGACTACGAAGAAAGAGCCGCTGAAATAAAATTAAAAAGAGCACTTACGAGAATACGTGTAGGTAAAGAGGGACACTAAAAATTTAGTGTCCCTCTTTGATTTGCAAAATAAAAATTTGCCAATCATATTGACAAAAATCAGACACTCGGATATACTAAAATATGAATAGGAGGACAAGGTATGCAGATTGAAAAATACTACAATGATTTAAACACATTGCATATTAATACAGAAGAAAACAGAGCGTATTATATGCCGTGTTCGGATATAGAAAATGCAAGAAAGGGAACGAATGACAGAAAGCAGGTTTTAAACGGTGAGTGGGACTTTATGTATTACACTTGTGTTGATGATGTTCCTGATGATTTTAAGGACGGAAATACAGACGGCTTTGATAAAATTCCTGTACCGTCATGTTGGCAAACTCAAGGTTATGACCGCCATCAATACACAAATACAAGATATCCGTTTCCGTATAATCCGCCGTATGTTCCGTATGACAATCCGTGCGGTGCGTATGTAACTCATTTTGAATCGGATAATGATTATAGGAAGTATTTGAATTTTGAGGGTGTGGATTCTTGTTTTTATGTGTGGGTGAACGGCGAATTTGTCGGTTACAGTCAAGTATCACATTCAACATCTGAATTTGATATTACAGATAAGGTTAAAAACGGCGATAATACACTTTGCGTGTTGGTTTTTAAATGGTGTGACGGAAGTTATCTTGAGGATCAGGATAAGTTCAGAATGAGCGGTATTTTCAGAGATGTGTACATTTTAAATCGTCCGCAGAATCATATCCGCGACTATAAAATCGAAACAGATATTCAAGGAAAAATTAATATTGAAATAGATTCGGACACTGATGTGAGCTTTGTTCTTGAAAATGAAAAAGGCGAGATATACAGTGGGGACAGTAAAACTATAACGGTTGAAAAACCGATACTTTGGAATGCGGAATATCCGTATTTATATACATTGTATCTTGTAACGGAAGATGAGGTTATACGCGAAAAAATCGGTTTCAGAGAAATAAAAATTGATGACGGAATTGTTTTCTTAAACAATAAGCCGATAAAAATGAAGGGCGTAAACCGTCATGACAGTGACTCTGTAACAGGATATACCATAAGCCGCGAGCAAGCCGAAAAAGATTTAAAGCTTATGAAACAGCACAATATCAATGCACTTCGTACAAGTCACTATCCGAATGCTCCGTGGCTTATGAAGTTGTGCGACGAATACGGCTTTTACGTTATTGCGGAATCGGATATTGAAATTCACGGAACAGCATCATTTTTCGGCGGTTCACAAGCCGTTACATTTGGATTGCTTGCACAAAATCCCGATTGGGAAAATGCAATTTTGGACAGAGTTCAGAGAAATGTTATACGCGATAAAAACAGAACAAGCGTGTGTATTTGGTCGCTCGGCAATGAGGGCGGTTACGGCGTGAATTTTGAGAAAGCGGGCAGATGGGTTAAGGAATATGACTCCACAAGATTGACGCATTACGAAAGCAGTATGTGGCAGATGGAGGGACACATAAACGATACCTCAATGCTTGATGTTGAAAGTACCATGTATGCGGATTATAAGTGGATAGACAAGTATTTTGAAAATCCGGGTGAAGTGGTTTGGCACAGAGTCAGTCTTGGAAAAGGCAGTGAATACGGCGGTGCGGGCGAATGGATAAATCTTTCGGAGAGTAAACTCGGCAAGAAAGAAAAGGAACAAATGGCGGTTGTAAAACCGTATATGCAGTGCGAATTTATACACGCAATGGGTAACGGCCCCGGCGGTATAAAGGAATATATAGACCGCCTATACAGATATGACGGATTTTTCGGTGCATTCGCTTGGGAATGGTGCGACCATGCCATTGATATGGGGGACAGTAAATATTTTTACGGCGGTGATTTCGGTGAATATCCGAATGACGGTAATTTCTGCGTTGACGGACTTGTTTATCCCGACAGACGACCTCATACGGGACTTTTGGAATACAAGCAAGCTATTAAACCGTTTGCGATAAAATCATACAGCAATATTATGGTGGTGGAAAATCGTTACGATTTTGCGGAGCTTGACGATAAACTTTATTTTGAAGTCAACGGTGAAAGAATGGAATTTGATGTTCCGCCGAGAGGGAAAAAGAGCTTTCCGCGTCCGAACGGTGATGTCGTAATGGTTAAGGCATATCAAAAGAGCGACACGCTTTGGGCGAAAAAAGGATATGAAGTAGGCTTTGAACAACTTATTGTAAATGACACTGTGCCGAAACTTGAACCTGTCAGTGCAGACGGAAGTTTTGAAGTATCGGAGCAAGGCAGAAACATTACGATAAAAGGCAATAATTTTGAATATATCTTCGATAAATCAACAGGTAATTTCAAAAAACTTTCCGATGCGGTTACAAGACCTATTGAATGGAATGTGTGGAGAGCACCGACTGACAACGACAGAAATATTATGCGTGATTGGATAAATGCCGATTATCATAGAGAACAAAGCTACGTCTACGACTGTACTTATGATGTGACTGATACAGTTACGATAAAGTGCCATAATGCGCTTATTCCCGTTGTGCAGCGCAAGCATATGGATATTGAAACCGTATGGACGATTTATGCAAACGGTATTATTGATATGCAGTCGAGCGTTAAAGTGGGCGAAAATCTGCCTGTAATTCCGCGATTTGGTTTGAGATTTTTCACTAAAGGCGAGAACGTCAAGTATTACGGCTACGGTCCGTATGAAAGTTACAGTGATAAGCACCTTTGCACATATCTTGATGAATTTAATACAACTGTTTCGGATATGTATGAACCATATATAAAACCACAGGAAAACGGAAGTCATTTCGGTACAAGATATGTTGAAACGGAAAATATCAGAGTAAGCTCGGATACTCCGTTTTCATTCAGTGCGTTGCATTACACGCAAGAGGAATTGACCGAAAAGAAACATAATTTTGAACTTGAAAAATGCGACGATACTGTTTTGTGTATTGATTATAAGCAAAACGGTATAGGTCAAAACAGCTGTGGACCGCTTACACAAGAAGAATATCGCTTTGATGAAAGTGAATTTGAATTTAAAATAAGAATTGAAATTAAATAGGAACACAAAAAAGGATAGCGGCAATATGTCGCTATCCTTTATTTTATCTTACCATTTCATCTTGATGACCTGTAGCTTTGTGTGATTTAATAACGCTTTCGATTTCTTCAATACTGCTTGCTGACATATCGCCTGCAACAGTGTTTTTAACAGCTGAAAGTGCGTTACCGATTTCGATTGCTCTTTCAGGAGTACCGTACTTGATAAGTCCGTAAAGCACACCTGCAAGATATGCGTCACCCGAGCCTATGCGGTCGATAACTTCGATATTATTGTAAGGTTCTTCTTCATAGAAATTACCGTTCATATATATTTTTGAGTTGAAATTATGGTGCGTAGGGCTTACAGCCTCACGTCTTGTTGTTGCAATAAGTGTGCAACCGTAAGTGTCGGCATAGCCTTTCATTATTTCTTCCAAAGTACCTGTTCTCTGCAACATTCTTCTTGATGTTTCTTCCGAAACGAAAAGAAAATCTACATATGGGAATATCGCCTCAACAGTCTTTTTAGCCTCTTCTTCAGACCACAAACTTGCACGGTAGTTTACGTCAAATGAAATATATGCACCTGCCTCGTGGAATTTATGTATCATTTCAATAGCCGTTTCCTTTAGTGATGGGTCAAGTGCAAGCGTAATGCTTGAAATGTGAAAAATCTTAGTTTTTGCGTATATATCCTCCGGAAGTTCGTCAAGAGAAAGTGAACAAAAACTTGAATTTGCTCTGTCATAAATTACCGATGATTTTCGCGGATAAGCACCGCTTTCATAGTAATAAACGCCCAATCTTTTTTGAGGTGAGTGGTCATATATAATATAGTCATCGGACACGTTTCCGTAACGAATTTTATTTCTTATAAAATGTCCCATCTTGTTTTCGGGCAATTTTGTAACTATCGCCGAACGAATACCGAGCATTGCCGCCCCCGATACAACGTTAAGTTCACTTCCGCCCGCATTTTTTTCAAAGGTTTCGCTTTGAGAAATCTTTTCTTTGTTTGGAGGTGAAAGTCTTAGCATAACTTCGCCTAAACCGATAAGGTCAAAATCAGTATTTTCTTTAAATTCCATAGTAAAATCCTCCATTATAATGAATAATTTTATTATACAATACAACAGTGTCTTTAGTCAATAATTGTTATTATTTTGACATAGACAAATTTGTTGTAAAGTGCAGGCCGTTATGATATAATCATATTCAGAGGTGTTAAAAAATGAAAACCAACTGTGAATTTTGTATGAATTACTATTATGACGATGAATATGAATGTTATTGCTGTGCGATAAATTTGGACGAGGACGAAATGTACAGATTTACGATGGGCAATAACGATACCTGCCATTATTTCAGAATGGGCGACGACTATACGATTGTAAGGAAGCAAAACTGATGGACAGAACAATACTTCATTGCGACTGTAATGCATTTTATGCGTCGGTGGAATGTGTATTAAATCCGGAACTTAAAAAAGTGCCTATGGCAGTCGGCGGTGACGAGGAAAGCAGGCACGGTATTATTTTGGCAAAGAATGAGCTTGCGAAAAAGTACAACATACAAACTGCCGAAACAATTTGGCAGGCAAAGAAAAAGTGTCCCGATTTAGTCATAGTCAGACCGCACCATGATTTGTATTACAAGTATTCAAAGCAGGTTATGGATATTTATAAACGGTACACCGATTATGTCGAGTCGTTCGGACCTGACGAGGCTTGGCTTGATGTTACGGGAAGTAAAAGACTGTTCGGTGACGGTGTGAAGATTGCGAACGAGCTTAGAAGAATTGTAAGAGAGGAAACAGGGCTTACAATTTCAGTCGGAGTGTCATTTTGCAAGGTGTTCGCAAAGCTTGGCAGTGACTATAAAAAACCGGATGCGACTACTGTGTTTTCAAAATCAAATTGGAAACAGTTTATATATCCGCTGTCGGTAAGAGATTTGCTTTTTGTCGGCAAAAAGACGGGTGATGAACTTGAAAGATTAGGCGTTAAAACTATCGGTCAGCTTGCAAAATATGACGAACATATCCTTGTCAGGCATTTCGGTAAAGCGGGGAATATGCTGTACAGATACGCAAACGGACTGGACAGTGAGCCGGTTAAATCAATATACGAAAAAGAGAAAGTTAAATCGGTCGGCAACGGTATGACGTTCAGACAGGACCTTGTCGGTGAAGAAGATGTACGGAGCGGTATATATGCACTTTCGGACAGTGTTGCGGCACGTTTACGCCGAAAAAATATGAAATGCACGACAGTGCAAATATTGATAAAAGATCCGCAATTTAAGAGTATAAGCCGTCAGAAAAAGCTCGAAAAGCCTACATATGTTTCAAGAGATATACGCAATGCGGCGATGGAGCTTGTAAAAAAATCTTGGAATTTAAAATTGCCGATACGAATGATGTCTGTAACGGGAACAAACCTTGTCGGTGAAAATGACGTATACGAACAGATGAGTTTGATTGAGGACAATACGGAAAATACGAAAAAAGTCGAGCAATTTGAAAAAACGGTTGATAATTTGAAAAATCGTTTCGGAAATGTGGTTTCGCTTGGCGGAAGTATAAAAAAATATGAGGGCAGTATAAGGAAAAGACCGTAAAAGTCATAAAATCGAAATTTAATTCATATCTCGATAGGGGAGATATGAATATGTATAAAAGAAATCGTGCGAGCGGTAATTCCGGTGAGAAAATCGCTTGTGGTAAGATAACGCGTGTAAATTAAGAGGAACAGATTTTAAATCTGCTCCTTTTTTAGTAAGTGTATTATTCGATAAACCGAAATTTAGCATTTTAAAATTATCTCCATTGCTTCATTTATAATAATTTTAAGTTCTTTTGTACCATCAATCACATAATCAGATATCGGTAAAATATCTTGTAGCATTTGTACATAAGCTATCCTTGCATATTTCAGATATACATCCATTTCATAACGAATATCATCCGCAGAAGATTCTTTCATATCTCTTAGGATTTTTCGAGCCAGTGCAATGTCTAATGGTGTATCAATAAATATACAACAATCCAAATAATCTTTTATCATTTTATTCTGATATGCAAACGGATAATCCAACAGCAAATAATCGTATCTGTCGCTATTTATTATTTTTTCAATATCTGCTTTTAACGGAGATAAATCCCATACATTATAATTCGCACCGTCTGATACCCATTTATAAAAGTCATTTACTTCTCCGTCAAACGAGTAGTCATCAAAGTGAAGCGATGCTGTCCTTGTTAGTTTATCTTTTATTGCATTTACTAAAGTTGTTTTTCCGCCTGCTGTCACAGCTCCGATAGCTATTATTTTCATTTCACTTACCCTCTAAATGCCGATTTATCTAAGTTATTTTAAATCCTTAAACATTTTTATATGCGGACAAAATTCTTCTTTATATATTTCGCCGATTTCGGTGTAACCGAGTTTTTTATAAAAATCTTTTGCCTGTATTTGAGCGGAAAGCTCGATATGATGTGCACCCGATTCAAGTGCTTTTTCTTCAAGTATGGCAATAACTTCACTGCCGAGCGACTGACCTCTGTATTCTTTCATAACGGCGATACGGCCGATTTTCATGCAACCGTTGAAAAACAGTCGTCCCGTTGCACAAGGATTATCGTTTTCATCGTACAAAACAAGGTGCAAAGCGGTTTCGTCAATGTCGTCAAATTCGTATTCAAAACCCTGCTCTTCCACGAAAACGGACTGCCTTATCGCTCTTGCATCCGGACTGTTATTGAGTCCTTTGGATAGTGTATATTTCATAAATTCACCCCTAACATTCCTATTATATCATACATATTGCATAAAAACAAGTAAAATTTTAAAAATCAGAAAAATATTCAAAAAAAATTTAAAATGATATAATTAAGTATTGCAAAAACAATAAAAAGTGATATAATATAGTTGAAAGCTACACAGCGGGGGAGGCGAAGAAGATGTCAGAGGGGACAGTGGAAGAACTTCAAGAAAGAGTTCATCAACTGGAAGAAAATTTACGAAAAGTAAAGAGTCTTGATGAACTTACCGGACTTTACAACAGGAATACATATTATGACCGTGTCAGGTGCAGATTTGAAAATGAACCGGACAGAGAATATGTTATTGTTTGTTTTGATGTTGAGAAATTCAAATTTGTCAATGACAGATTCGGTTTTGTCGAAGGTGACAGACTTCTTAGCTATATAGGCAAGAAATTGCAAGAAAGAGCCGCAAAATACGGTCTTGTAGCCGCAAGGCTTTCGGGTGATGTATTTTCTTTTATGGACTTTGAAGAAAATATTCAGCCGGATGCGTTGGGTGCGGAAATTCAAAGTTGGGTAAAGGATTATCCGATTGATTTTGAAATAAGAATGACTGTGGGAATTTACCACGTTAAAACAAAAAATATCCCCGTAAGACTTATGTGCGACAGAGCAAGTTTTGCGTGTGAGTCAATAAAAAACAATTATCTTGTTAATGTTGCGGAATATAATGAAAGTGTGAAAAACTATGTTTTCTCGCAACACGAACTTTTAAACGAAAGTGAAAGGGCATTTGAAAATCACGAATTTAAAGTGTATCTTCAGCCTAAATACGATATACGAACAACAAAGATAATGGGTGCGGAAAGCCTTGTAAGATGGCAGCATCCCGAAAAAGGTCTTATCTTTCCGAAAGATTTTATTCCGATGTTTGAGCAGAATATGCTTATTACAAAACTTGACGAATATATATGGGAAGAAAGTTGCCGAATTTTACGTGATTATATTGATAAGGGATATACCGCGGTTCCTATATCGGTGAATGTTTCGAGAATGGATATTTATTCTCTTGATTTGTCAAAGATTTTTGTAAATCTTACGGATAAATACAATATTGAGAGAAGATATTTGGAGATAGAAATTACCGAAAGTGCGTTTACAAGTGATGAAGAACAGATTTTGAAAGCTGTTGACGAACTTCGTGAATTGGGTTTTATTGTATTGATGGACGATTTCGGCAGTGGTTATTCATCGCTTAATATGTTGAAAGATATAAGCGTTGATGTACTTAAAATAGATACAAGATTCCTTGAGGCAGGTCGTGACGGAAATACAAAGGGTAAAGAAATTCTTGAATCGGTTATAAAAATGGCAAAGTGGATTGGTTTGTCGGTAATCGCCGAGGGTGTTGAAACGGACGAACAAAAGAATTTCTTGCTTGACAGAGGCTGTAATTATGCACAAGGATTTTATTTTTCAAGAGCGATAGATGAAGAATCTTTCGGAAAATTAATCAGTGACCCAAATAATGTTGCAAGTGAAAATTTGGACAACGTTTTTGACAATACGATTGAAATTGAAGAATTGCTTAATTCCGATTTTATGACTGAGGGGTTGCTTAACAATATTTTGGGCGGCGTTGCACTGTATTCGCTTAGTAATGACGGAAATAAACTTAATGTTTTAAAAGCAAACGAATTTTATTATTCGATAACTAAGAATTATCCGAAAAATGTTACTGCAGGCGGATATGACGGATTGGAAAATCTTCACCCCGATGACAGAGAAAAGGCAATAGAGGCATTTCGCGAATCGAAAATGGCGGGGAATAAAGGTGTTTCCGTACAGGTTAGAAATGTATTCGGTGAAGATGTTATATGGCTGTCGATTAAAATTTTCTACCTTGCAAGCCGTGAAGATTGTTCAATTTATTATGCGTCTGTTTCGGACAGCAGTGAACAAATGGGTGTTTTGAGTAAACTCAATATGCTAAGACGCAGTTTTGAAACGGCACTTGACCTTATTGACGCCATTGCACTTGAGTATTATTTTATAAACAATACCATTGATGTAAAGACAAAACTTGCCGAAGGACATTCTTATATGTTTGGCACTTACATACAAAATGCACTTGAATATATTTTGGACAATAAGATTGTTCATCACGATTCGATGGACGAATACAAAATATTATGTAAGCATTTAAAGAAAAGTGATAAACCGATTAGTGTTGTGCTTGACCTCTTGTATAAAGAAGATATGTATAATCGTTGTAAAGTTACGGCGAAAACAGTTTATGGAAACGGGAAGCGAATTAAATCGGTTATTGTAATTGAAAGTACAGGATTGGATGTAAAACCATAAAAAAGAGAATGCGACAGCATTCTCTTTTTTTATGTTAATAAATTAATCTAAAATTTCACCGTTTGTACCGATTGTATAAACTTGCCACGGAATGAATTTACCGCTGTTTTGCAACGCTGTTTTTGCGGCATACTCAATACCGCCGCAACACGGAACTTCCATACGAACTATCGTAACACTCTTAATGTTGTTGCTTTCGATAATCGCTTGCAATTTTTCGGTGTAGTCAATATCGTCAAGTTTCGGACAACCGATTAGTGTAATTCTGTTTTTTATAAACTTGTTATGAAAATTGCCGTAAGCGTATGCACTGCAATCTGCCGCAATAAGAAGATTGGCATTGTCAAAATACGGTGCGTTGACAGGTACAAGTTTGATTTGTACCGGCCATTGTGAAAGTTGGCTCGTTGAAACAGGCGTGCTTGTTTCGGTATTGTGCTTTATAGCCTTTGCCATACTGCCCGGACAGACAAACGCAGGCTTTTCTTGTTCTTTTGCTTTCTGCATATTTTGTTTTACCGCATCTTCATCAAATGCTGCGGCTTCACGGGTTTCAAAAGAAATCGCATTAGTCGGACAGGTAGGTAAGCAGTTTCCTAAACCGTCGCAGTAATCGTCACGCAAAAGCTTTGCCTTGCCGTCAACAATCCCTATTGCACCTTCTTGACAGGCATCGGCACAAATACCGCAACCTGTACATTTATCTTCATCTATTTTTATAACTTGTCTTATCATAATAATCCTCCGTTTTAATATGCTTTTCGACAATCACTATTATAATACAAAAATCAATAAAAGTCCACTATTTTAGTGTAAATTTTAAAGAAATATTATACCATTCCAAAAAGCATATAAATCAACGTTCCGACAACACCACTGCCAAGAATAATTGTAATTGCGTTCGTTTTAAATTTTCTGAGTAAAAACAGCGCCACAAGGAATATACCGAGTTCGACAAAACGAATATCTTTTAACGATGCAGAAAAAATATCGGTTTGGAAAAGTGCGAGCATTAGTATAGATGCGCCTGCGGAGGTTATAAGTGCGACAACAGCAGGACGAAGGGCGGATAAAACCGTCTGAAC
>ENA-OROR01000231-OROR01000231.1-human-gut-metagenome-genome-assembly--contig:-NODE-231-length-55271-cov-10.064710_pt1 | contig 55271 bp, 65 predicted proteins | sample MGYA00242135_ERZ509060 | MGnify/ENA primary metagenome ERZ509060 (study PRJEB26280, sample SAMEA2338742) | human gut metagenome | biome: human gut; feature: human-associated habitat; material: faeces... | reverse complement strand
ACATATTAAAAAAAGAAATCTATCATGATTATTTATGAATGATTCCTTTTATACTGTGTCATAAGAATAATTAACTATTATCCTTATATTTTATTATTATATTTTGTTTTCCAAAATTATCCTTTAAGCTCACATTTACTACATTAACCGCGTTTCTGACAATTTCTCTTTTTGTTACAACTTCCATGCTTCTAAACGATTTCATCATTTCTTTTTCTAATTTTTCTTTACTGGTGGATAACTCTTTAATATCTTTGTTTATTGTTTTTAATTCCTGAATATACACTTTATCATCAATTTCACAATCATCATAAAGTTTTGCCAGCATATTCATTCTATTCTCTTTTCTTAAAATTTTTTCATTTATCATCTTTATAGTTTCATCCTTATTTTGGTTAAACATTTCTTCGTAGTCCGTCAAGAATAGCTTTAGAATTTTTGTTTCATTTACTCTATTTTTACAATTATTGCAATAGTAGTATTTGTATACGTCTTTCTTTTTTACAGTTGACTTTGATACCATCCAATGACCACAATCACATCTAACTCTATTTTTGAAGAGATAATTATATGTTGTAGTTCTTTTCCGTGTACCTATTGCATATTGCACTTCTGTCCATAACTCTTTAGATACTAACGGTTCCGTATGTATTTTGTTTATAGGATCATACCATCCGCTTAGATTTGCTTCACTAATTTTTGATTTTATATCCTCACTGTCAAAAAATCTAGTTCTCATTCTGCCATAATATATTGGATTGGTAAAAAATACATAAACTTGTCTGTCGTCCCATTTACAATTAAAGATATTGTGTTGATTCATAAACAATTTCATTTTTCTTAGTGTATATTTGTTGCTGGCAACCATTTCATATAGTTTTACTGCAACTTCTTTCGCACCTTCTTCAGCAATCAGTTTAGAACCCTTGCCCAATCTCTTGTTCTCTACTCTCTTATATCCTCTTGGGGAGTACCCTCCTATTGGATAATTACCATTAAGCACAGCTTCCATATAGGAATTTCTTACCCTTCCAGGAACTCTTCTTCTTTCGACTTCATCAAACAGTGTCGTCATGTCAGAAGCCATACTGATATCGATATTATCTCCACCATCCCATATTGAGCCATTCATACATATGATTTCTACGTTGTACAAATTGAACATATTTGTCATTGACCTTTTTAGCATTAAATCTCTAACGAGCCTGCTTTGATAACGTATTAGAAGTACATATTTTATAAGATAAGTGCCATCCTTTCTTTTTTTATTTTCACTAATCCTAGATACAAGTCTTCGATAAGCGGGACGCTTTATGTTTGAAGACGAATACCCATCATCTATAAAGTATTCATCAATTTCAACACCATGACGTTCAGCCCACCTTTTATGCTCTTCAATTTGCGATGCACAGGTGTATCCCTCAATCTTCTGCTTTCGACTCGATGCTCTTGCATACGATAAATAAATTACCTTCATCTTACACATACCAACCTTTCTTTTCCCCACCCACATTTTTACCAGCCCACATATTAGAAAAAGAATGCAAGGTCGGTAGAATACCGTTCAATTTAACCTTGTATTCTCTTTTCAATATGTGAGATTGTTATAAATAAAAAAGATAGGTTATGTAAATGAAATTACTTTTCATCGAATAATTCCTCTACCTTTCGACACCAACAGCACTTTTTTGAATCTTCTTTTCTGATATTGCTTTATTCATTGTTTTCACTTTATCTTTTGTATGATTTACTGTGTTTTTTAACGAAGGTAAACTCTTTTTATCTTCTACGTCTTTATATAAATCAACGAACTTTTCCAACTGTCCCTTTTCCTCCATATACTCAGCTATCTTTTCCGCATCATTTATGGCACTAAACAACTCTTTTTCCTGCTCTTCGATAATCTGTATCCATGCCTGTATATACGCCTTATGATTATCCATCACAGTTTCTGAAACAATTCCGAGTTCAGAATTTACAAAACTCGATGAAATTTCTGCACGAAGTTCTTCTTTCGCATATTCGACACTTCCGAAAACATTAGTAATATTTCTGTTGAGCCTACTTTCGTGTCCGGTAGCATGTGCAAGTTCATGCAGTACGACCGCATAATAATCTTCATCAGTAAAAAATGAATTATAAGAAGGCAAAACCACCGTATCTTCTGATGGAACGTAATAAGCCTTGTCATTTAGTTTCTTCTCAAGAAGTGTAACCCCCATATTATTGACCAGTGTATCGACAAACAACTTATGATCACTTTCTTCAAGTTCAATTTCGGAAGTTAATTCTAGTTCTGGAAGTCCTTCAATATGTGTTCCATTAAAGACATGATAATTTTTTACCATCCATTTTATATCAGGAATTCGCTCTGGTACTTCCGCTTTGATTCTTTCAAAATCACCCAGCGTTATTGTTTTCTTTTCTTTTTTGTCATACAGTGACCAGAACTCAATGGGTATACCATTCCCTTTTGCCGTTTCATTAAGATGAAGCCCCATATCTTTGACCTGGTTAAACGTAAAAAAGCGAGGATCTTCATATCCTCGCTGATTGCTCATATACTGCAAAAGCATCTTATTGATGCCTGTATACTGATGATTCGAAAAGCCATTATAAAGATTTAGTTTTTTCCATCCTGCCTGCCACGGAATTCTTCCCTCTTTCAAACAATTCAGATATTGTTCTTTCAGCATTTCTCTAGTTTTACTTGATTTCATTATCCTCACCAAGACTTTCATCAATGATTATTACTTCATCAGGTTCTCCCATGTCCTGTATTTCTTTTTCATCAGCAGGTTCTATACCATTCTCCTCCATGTATATCTCAATATGTGTTTTCATCGTTCAATCCCTTTCTCTGCTACTTTCTTATGATCGTTAGTTATTTCCATATTTTCCTTCTTTTGTTTTGCTCTTTCGACCATACCTTTAATTCCAGTTTCCGGTTTATTTCCCTTTATCAATTGTTTATCATTTTTGGATAATGATTCATAAACTTTTTCCTCAGATGAAATTTGACTCTCAGGATTTTGTTTACGTAGAATGTCATCAATCTCGTTGATCCTTGTCCTAATTAAGTCTGGATTATTCTCATTCAGCCTTTTATCGAGTGCTTTTTCAAATCGTTCTTTACGTTCTTCCACTTTTTCATCAGAAATTTCAAATAGTCTTTCTTCATACAAGATATTATTTACATCTTCAGAATACTGAAGCTTATCAGCGATGTTCCCTTCGGATATAAACTCTTTGCTTTCCTTTTTAAACTGATTCAACTCTTCTTTATTCTTTTTGATTTCATTTTCCAAATCCTGTATTTGATCCTTCGTATTCTTAATCTCTACTCGTGTATCTCTGGTGTGAAAAAACAAGATCTTTTTATCTTGCAACTCATTCAGTTTTGATGACAGCTGATTAGAAAGTTCTGTTTTTTCATTGATTAAATCTCCTAGTTCCTTCGATACATGAGAAACCTGATCATTATAGTAATAAAGACTCTTTCCCTGCATTGCCTCGATTAAATAATTCGTCTGCTTCAAGTCAACAGGTAATAACTCATATTTCTTCACTTTGTCAAAAAAATCTGTATACTTTCCTTGCATATTCTCAAAGATTTTATAATTCTGTTCGAATTGAGCAACGATATCATGTTTATGTTCCTGTATATATTGATATTTTACTAAATCTTCTTTAAGAGTTTCCTTTTCCTTTCCCAGCTTGCTTATTACTTCAGGATATTCATGATATCTATCACGTAAAAAACTTTGAATCACTTTGTTTTCGTCATTATTGGGAAAAAACTCTTCATAAAGTTCCCTGAACTGTTCAGCTTCGCTTAATTCCCATTTTTCTACATTCTCTCCTCCATACTGTCCAAATCTATCTTCAAAACCTGCATCGGATGCTCTCTCAAAAGCAACTTTCTTTAAATATGATTCCACTTTTTTTATCATTTCGATATCTTGTTTCTGTTCTGCTGTCAATTCATTCAGCTCATACATACTTTTAATTTTAATATCATTGTTTGTTGACATTTCCTTTCCTCCCGCCTTTTATACAAGGCAATCATTATTCTGTTTTTTTATTTAACGTTCAAGATAATTTTCTTTTACTCGTTTACTATCTTCTTTCCTTATTTCATCCTTTTTCTTCCTCGCCCTTTCTACCATTCCACCAATTCCACCCAAATTATTTAGTGTCATTTCCTTTTTTTCCGGCAGAACACCTCTAGAGTCCATTTTCCGAGCCGCCTCAACAGATAACATGTGAAAATTATCATTTGATTTGCAAAAATCATTCCAGTCATTGAAATCTTTAGGTGGATAGACTTCTCTTGCTTTTATTCCTATTTCATCAAGTTTAATTATCGTTCTCTGAGCCGCTTCTTTACCCCAGTTATGGTTTTTTTCTTTTTCTGCCTTCCTGTCATTGTTAAACATTACAACTACGTCATCATACCCATATATTCTGCATGTTTCCAGAATACTTTTGTAATTAGAAATGCTGGCACATGAAAGGTATGCAAATTTATCAATATCTACATCTGCCTCTTTCAGCACCGTCATGATAGACATGATTTCGATATTGCTTTCTGCACACAATAAGGTTCTTCCCTTCATATTTAAAATATCGCTCGGCTTTCCACCTTCATACAGCGTATATCTCTGGAGTCTTTGATAATCAATCTTTGAATCATATATCCACCCTCTTCTAAAATTCGATTCAGGTACACTTTTCTGAAATTTGACTTCCGGGTGCATGCCTCGTTCATTTATCCCACAGAGAAGACCATATTCATTTTTGCCAAGAAACATACATGTCTTAGCCTTTGCTAGAGAATTATATCTGCCCTGCACTATCAACCCTTCATTAACAAATCTCCTCACTACTTCAGGTGATATCTTTCTCGTTTTAATCAGATATGCGTAGACATTCTTTATTCCATCATCCTTATGATTGACTAGATGTTTCAGCAGGATTCCATGTCTTTTAATCTGATCGGACATAGAATCAGTAAGTTCTCTTTCCTTAGACTGCTCTATATCATTAGTTCTTATTACATCCTTATCTAGCTTAACATCATCCCTTTCTGATATAATCTGAAGGCATTTTAGATAATTTAGATTTTGATCCAGATGATCCTGACCATATACAAAATTTAGAAAATCTACTGCTCCTCCACCCAGTCCTGCTGAATATCGATAGAAGGTATTTGTCTTGGGAAAAAAAATGACAGAATCATGTTCTGCCAGTGAATAAGTTCTTCCTGTTTTTGTCAATGTATATCCAAGTTCCTGAGCAAGTGCCATAACGTCAACTTGTTTGTTAAGCCTCTCCTTTAATTCTGATCTTTCTTTATTCGTCATATTGTATATTTGATAGATATTCACGGTCATCACCTCCTCATTTGAAATAATATGATTCGAGTTTATGTTCCTTTTTATAGGACAGGCTCTTAAGGTCAAGTCCACTTCGAAAATCCGATAACCATTCCTTCAGATAATCGTTATGGTCATCTACTTTATATTGCTGAATTTCCTTCAAAACCTCCTGCTTATCACTCGAATCCTGCAATTGTCTAAAAAAGAATTCCTTTTCCTGAGTCATGTACATTTCATCAGTGTCCCCCTTTCCCAAACATCAGATCATTCATATACTCATCCTGATCTGAATAAGCAGGTGGATTATCTGCTGTATCATATTCTTCATAGTATTCTATCGGCATCTCTTTCTTTTTCTTACTGGATTCTTCTGCACCTCTGATACCCTGCTTTATAGCTACAGCTCTTTTGATCCTGTCTTCAATTCCTTCCCTGCTGTCTCTTAATATCATTAGCTTTTCCCACCTTTCTTTCTCTCTTTTCGCACGATTACTTACAAAATCTGAAAAAAAGAAATGAAATTTTGCTATCAGTTCATGAATGTTTTTGTATATTCTTCTTACCTCGCTGTCTGAAATTTCAATTCCTATCTTTAACTCGTTCTTTCCGGGAAAATCAAGTTCATCAAAAAAAGCAGCCTTCAGGCAACGGTAATAGAATTCCTTCAACTGCTTTCCTGCTTTTTCATAAAAAACGAACTGCTGTAAATAGGTATTCAGCAATTCTCCTCTCCAGTATTTTTTATCTCCGCACAAATTGATGATCTTTTGCTTTGTATATTCTTTTATCATCAGTGCCAGGTGTGATTTATGTTCGCTCATGAAATCATTCATAGCCTGTTTTGGAATATCCAATTGTTCGATATCAAAAACTTTATAAGCGGTAAAACATATCACGCCTTCACGAACATCTGGAACGAGTACTGTAACAGGTCGTTCAAGCTTCTTCTGGATCTCCATTATTTCCGGAAATACTTTCTTCCAGTTATCTATCGACATCACATACTGAGCGTTGCTCCTTTGCATCATGACAGCCGCTATGTTTGTATATTCGATGTCCGTATGTCTTTTTGAAAAATACAGATCATTTAGAAGTATTTCTTCTTTCTTCAATGCAGCTTTCATATATACAGGCAAATAATCGAGCATATTAGTAATATTTTTCTGCATCGTCATTCTCCTTTAAACACGCATCTGTAACCTGTAAGCTTTCCATCCTGCATTATTTTTTCAATGCGATAATACTGCGATGAATACTTGCCGTACTCTTCAGCTGCATCAAAAGCAGAAATTCCATCCTTGTATTCATCGATCATGAAGCTTGTTGATTTTCGTCTTGTTTGCTTTTCAGATTTTCCTTTTTTCCAGTCTTCATTTCCTCCGGAATCTTCATGCAGATCAACATTTTCGGAATTGTTCTTAATGTCGTTCATATAATCTATATAACGCTGCTTTTCCTCTTCGGTCATTTTCCAGTCGGCAGGTATCTTTACATCATCAATGACATCATAAGATTTTAAAACATCTTCTCCGTCCTGGTTTTTCTCCTTCAGAACGATCCTTTCCCTTTTTTTCCCGTCAAGACCATCAATTCTTATATCTTTTTTCGTATTTACCACTTCCGCATTTGCTAGTTCAGCAATGCTTTTATCGTATGTGACCGTAACCGTTACTACATCCCCATTTTTTAGCCCTGAATCTGGCTGAATCTTATATTTGAATGAATCTATCAAACGTTCCATCGTTTCATCATTTTTATCATAGGGGATTTCATTTTTTTCTATAGTTGCCTCTGCGTTTTCATTAAATCCAGTTATCTCCATCTCCAGGTTCTTTGTTGCATCAATCTTTACTGGCGGCTGCTTCCCCCTGCATGAAAACAGCAGAGGTGCCAGTAAAAGAAAGAATATCTTTTTCCTGTTCATTATTTGCTTCCTCCTTTATCTTTTTGCGGCGGTTCTACAGGATTGGCAAACAGCACCACTCCGCCTGGACCTGCATATCTTTTCTTGAAGTTTTCAAGTGTATCTGTCTGCTGTCTCCAGTCCGTTATTGCATAGTCCCAGTCATCTGTAGCATTATTGTAGTTTCCATCCTGCCAAGTAACGTTCTCTCCATCATAGGAAATGATTATTCCTGTATGGCTTTTTGGATCATTCTTCGTCCCGATGATAGAAAAAACAGAACCAGCTTTTGGCTCCGAATATGAAGGCATAAACTTGTCTGGATGTGCCATCAGCAATTGTCCGGCACATTGATTTCCATTACCAATAAATCCTGGACTATATCCATATATTTCATAGAATCGTCCCCATGCAAACCATGTACACTGACCATAGTATTCTGGGGCATAAGGATTATATGGTGCCTTCCATGCATTTTTATTGGTAAAATCCGGCATATTATCCACTGCCCCGCCTACGCCTCCAACAGAATAGTAACGTAATACATGATAGGGATAATCTGGATCTCCTCCATTAATTTTTTCTGAATAGTTCTTTGCATTATCAGCCGTCCATTCATCATATTCACGGAACCATCCATTTCCAAAATTATATCCCTGCAGGGCATAGGGCAGACGTTTCACATCATCCGGTTCCTCTACTCCTGCTCTCCGCATCGAATCTCTCAGATGCTTGATTCCTATTTCAATAGAATAGTCGGAATCTGTTATCCCAAATTTACAGGATGTTCCCGCTGGCTCTCTTGGATACAGCTGATTATATTCGGACTCTGAAGCCTGCATAGGATCACAGCCCTTTCCTGCTGACTCCTGCATCATGACCGCCATCACAAGTGGCTTCCAGTCATCATCCCACCATTTATCAAGGGAATCTTCGATAACCTGTTCGTACGAAAGGACTTCTGAAGTGATTCCTATTGCTTCTATCTTCACTTTCGTTATTTCATTCCACCACCCAAACAGTGTAGTTACCACCGTCACGACAACGATAACTACGATAATCAAAGGAAGTAATGTAATTATGCTCGTGACCATTGCCGGTATAGAGACAAGAAAGGATACAAGACTTGAAAACAGTGCAGCAATCATCCTTAAAACATTCATCAGGCTTGCTACAGGATGTCGTATTGCATAAACAACCGATTTAGCCCCTTTGTAGAATTTTTTTCGATGTTTTATGGTAAAAAATACTGATTTTGCACCTCCACGAACTCCTTTTTGTGCAATATCATAAGCGGTAGCTATCGTTTGATCTCCACCACGCCTCATCGTATAGCCAGGACGATTCATAAACTTTCTTGTCTGATTTCCCAATGTCTTTCGTATGCTCTTCGTATGAAAACCGGTATTTTTCATGTAGCTTGAGTGACTCATCCATTTTTCTCTGCGGAGCAGGCTTCTGTCATATTTCCCAGCTTTGTGCTTTGCTTTCATGACCTGCATCTTTTCTTCAAATGAAAGTCCAGAAAAGTCATTCTGCTTTGTCCTGGATAAAGATACCCTGTCCTTATATGAAGCAATATCTTTTCGGCTTCTTCCAATAAGGATATCTTTATACTTTACATCAATATCTTTAATTTCTTTTGAGGTGATTCCATTTTCTTTTATATTCTCAAGGAATTCATCTTTTTCTTTTTTTCGATTCTCCAGCTTTTTATCACTTATGATTCGTTTTGTTGCCTGTTCGACCACTATACCTGTTGCCCCTTTGGCTTTTCGGTATACAGTTCTTCCTGCCATTACAGAGTTTCCTATCAAAGCACCTGCTCCTTCAGAAGTTATCTCGCCTTCACCCTGACTTCCGATATCATAGATATCTGGAGTCCTGTTGACGATTTCACTGCCGACTGTTCCTGACAGATGCCTTGTTGTTGAAAACACATCTTTTCTCATATCATTTAATGATGCAGTTGCACGCTGTCCCACTTCTGTTGCTGTATATGCACTTCCTGTCAAGATATCTTTTGAAGCGGTCTTGGATGCCTCTTTAAATTCGGTTATTTTCTGCTGACTTGTTTTTATATCCATCTATCCACCTCCTTTAATAAAAGTTCAGCCTCATGCCTAAATAGATGCCGTTTTCATCCTGAATAGGAACGCAAGAACCAGATGCACCGCTGTTTTGCAGATCTATCTGGCATTGATTTGGAGCAGAACTCATATCCCATCCATCAGAAAAAAGATAATCCTTTCCAGCAGGTTTCGGTCTGTTTTCTGTATTAGGCTGATCATTAGGATATCCTTCACTTTGGGAATGCTTCTTATCATCTTCCTTTGCTTGATCTGGACCATAGGTGCTATCCTTATTTGTGCTGGATGATTCCTTTTCAGTATCTTTCTTATCATCTTTTTTCTCTTTCGGCTTCTCCTTTTCTTTTATATCTATCGTCAATTGAGCCTTGCTTTTATTGCCTGAAGCATCTGCAGCAATGATATCCAGATGAACAGTATCTCCATAATCAAATTCCTCTTTATCCAGTTTCTCTGTTGAGGTAGGGGCTTCAGGATAGTTGTCCGATATCTCATAATACTTTTTCCAAGAAGTCATTTTTTTTGCTTCTGCAAGTGATAATTCTATTTTCTTGCTTTTAAGTTTTATCTCTGGCTTTACTGTGTCCTTTACTTCTATCACCTCTACGATATCTTCTGAACCATCTGAAAACGAATAAGTTATGCTGTGCTTTCCAAGTTCAAATGTATCAAGTTCATCAGCTGTAATTTCCAGGTCAGGAAAGGAAAGGCTTCCCTTCGTATGCCTCGCATCGGCAATATCTTTTCCTTTCACTTTTTTGATAAGATCAATGGATGTTACCTTGTCACCATATTCAACAGTATTCGATTTAAGTTCTATTTTCCCTTCCGGTTTGAAAACGAACAGCAGCACGCAAAGAACCAAGATACAGAAGAACACCACAGCACCAATGATCTTCAAATAATGTCTTACATCCTCATCATGTATCCAGGACATATTTTTACCTCCTAAAAAAATGTGGCAATATTGACACAAAAAAAGGAAGAACGCTTTTATCCTTCCTTTACTCAACGTATTTTTTCCATTTCTTTTTTTCTTTCATGGATATGTGAACATTGTTCCTTCTTTTGCTTTGCTTTTTCTATCATGCCTTCGATTCCTTTTTCTGATGATATCAAAAGACCTTTCTCACGCATGATGCTTTCAAATTTATCTATTCTCAAATTCAAACCGTCTTTCAGCATATCGATCTGATTATCGAACAGTTTGATATAGGATTGATTTTCTTTCAATATTTCAATATATTCTGGAACCACCTTACGCAAACTTGCTATTTGTGATTCCTTTATCGGCGTATCAAAATATGAAACCAGCTTTTCGCTGTCAATACAGTTATTCGTAAAGCATTTGACCTCGTTATTTTCAAATATCCAATATAATTCGGTATAGTCTGTACACATGCTTCTTCCACTGTCATAAACAGGACAAACGCTCTCCCACTCCAGCGTCTCAACATTTCGCAATATACCAAAATTCCTCATATGTCTATCTTCATTTAGGATCAGATAATCTAACATGAACATCTTTTGTACATATTCCCCTGCATTTGGAACGCCATGTTCTTCCAGGATAGCAATATACTTTACCATATCCCTCTCATCTCCAAAAAGGTCATCCCTTTCCGACACGATATCATATGCACTGATCATTTCCTGTTCATCATTTACGATGCATGGGCAAACACTCATGAGTTCATGATGTCTCTTGCTGTCCAAAGCACATAATCTGTACGTAACATGCGGTACCTCCAGAGCTTCACAGATCATCGTAGCAAGCACTTCGTTGATTTGTTCAAAGCCATGCTGGGTAACTGCTCCCTTGAAAAGAAGGTCTTCCCCATCGACTTTTATCCACGTTTTTTTCAGCTGACCCGTAAGAGAGTTGTTGGGAGTGCGATATTTATCGGAATCGACACTTTTTAGCTTCAGCGACTGAAAACTTCCCTCTCCATAAGTCGCATCGAAAAACTCCCTGCTGTCATATTCATTATGAAAGTAATTGATATCATCCCAGCATACTTCTTCATCTACCGGTTTTAACCAGTATTGATCAGATAATGATAGTCCATAGTCCAAATTTAAAAGTTCATCGACCTTATTTATCTTAAAATGCTCCAGAATCGAGTTCTTGTTGTCCCTGTTATTAGGTATCGCCCTTCCGTCATACCATGATGTCAGAATATCCAGCAAATCATTCTTTTCCTTATCTTTATTATTGAAGATAACAAGAGGAGCATACTCAATGTTATATATTTCACCGATATCCTGGAATACCGTATCATTGATGTCCTTCGATACTTCCATCACTTCTGTATTTTTATTCATCAAAATATATTCCATAGAAACACTCCCTTAACTAATAGGAATTCTAGCACATTGGCAATAAACATGCTAGTCACAATATATCTATATTACTCCATCTGCAGCAGGATTTTCTCGCAGGGCATCATTAAACATTTTTTGATTCATCATACGGATGCTTTTTATGACATACGTATCATCCGTATGTCTCGCTGTATCACAGATAATATTTACGATATCTTCTTCCTGTGTGGCTAGTTTGATATATTCCTGTTCGTATCCAAGGAGCCACAACGTTGCCTCTAGTGATGTATTTGCTATCATTTCGTCTTTTCTTTGGCTGTTAAGGGTATCGATGACCTTCACTGCATTGGAATTATTGGAATCTATGTAATAGAACAGCCCTTTTAACTGTCCGGACATTACAGCATTATATTTGGCAGTATCTACCTTTTCTACATTGCGATACTCCAGCAATTTGCTTCTTCGCCTTGTGGCTTCCACAAATCTCATTTTTGAAGCTGAATCATTTTCCTTCGCTTTTTCTTCTCTTCCATTATTATCTTCGAAAGAAGAAGCTGGTTTTTGATTCACTTCATTTGCCTGTTCACTTGACCCGCCAAATTGGATCTTTCTTATCTTATAGCCTTCTTCAGTTTTATCGGCAATTACTTCCACAGTCAGGAATATTCCTTCAAAAGCAATCAATTGACCAAATACAGATGAAATATCACTTTCCTTCAGCTTGAGGAACATTTCTCTTTCAGTCAGCTCTTTTTCTGTGAAATTTTTACCGATATAGGAATTAAAGAGGAATTGACAAAGCAGTTCCTCTTTTTCCTGTGCATCGATATTATTTGATATTCTCTTATCTACTGCATAGCTTCTGCAAAAGCCTTTATCTTCAATAAACCAATTAAACATTTTCTATACCCTCCTCTAATTCCTGTTCTCTCTTTCCAGTCTTTTCTTTCTTCGGATTTCATCAGGGTCCGTGTTCCATAGATCATAGGTATGCGTATCCTTTGGATATTCATCTTTGAATGGAATGATAGATTTTCCATATCGGAAGAGTCCATATCCTCTAGGAGAGTTGCTGCATGCACGCATCTGTTCGTTTGATAAACCAAGCAGTGAAGCAAGCTGAATCAAATCAGACTTGCTCTGATTCAGCATGATGATTGATTCAGCATTTCCTATCATGGTACGTGTCTTCATCCTCTGTAGAAGTTCCTCAACGTTTTGTGTGATGCCGGTAGGAATACCGTCAAATTTACGGCTCCATTTATAGAATTCATAGATGAAGTTTTCAGAATAGTCATCCTTTAATACTAAATAAATCTCATCAATATATACGTAAGTCTTTCTGCCGATTTTCTTGTTGTTTAATATCCTGTCTCGCAGGGTTTCAAGAATGATCTTGTATCCAAGAGATCTCATAGCATCTCCAATGTCGGAAATGTCATATACCGTCAAACGATTATCCGTAGTTACATTGGTATTTTTGGCAAAGATGTCATAGGAACCATCGGTATATGTATATAAAGCCAGTTCCATTTCCTTTGCATCCGGATTATCCATTTTTCTCAGCATATTTCTAAAATCCGTCAAAGTAGGCATTTCTACATCTTTATCGGCAAATCTTTTTTCCTCATATTCCTGATACATCATCGAAACGCATTTATCAATAAGTGAACGCTGTGTCGGTGTCAGCATATTCGTTCCCATTATTTCCGTCATGATGGTCTGTGTGAAATCTACCTTTATCTTCACGAAGCCCTCCGTATTGTCATAATCTCCTTCAAACGGATTGAAATAGGTTCCTGAACGATTGTCAATATTGATGACCGTTCCATGATAGAATGGGTCCTTCGCCATATCTGCATATTCTCCCTGGGGATCGATTACGATAACATCTGCTTCAGGCTGATAACATAAGATTTGACTGATTTCCTGTTTCACTTTAAAAGATTTCCCGGCTCCAGGTGTTGCCAACACCCAGGCTGCAGGGTTGTTTAGCTTGCTTCGGTTGCATAAAATCAAATTCCCAGTAGTTTGGTTGACACCGTAATAGATGGGTTCATCCCTCTGCATCAGTTCCACGCTAGTAAATGGCATGATGATTGCACATACCTTCGTTGTCAATAATCTTCCTCGCCCCTGAATAGGAATTCCCAGCGGCAATACCGCATTGAACCCCTGTTCCTGTCGCATGAACAGCGTCCCCATCTCACATGACAGATTACGCATCGCAACGTTGACCGCCTTTTCAGCTTCCTGAAGTTCATCTTCATTTCCTGCATTGATCATAATAAGCAGCTGTGTCTCGAATAGTCTTTCGTTTCTTCTTTCGACATCATCTAGAAGTGCCGTTGCTTCTTTATAGGAATATCTCAGATTCATTGGCATCATATCTGGATTATAACCTCTATCCAATGCCTTCCTGCTGTGATCGGCTATCTCATTTTCCATTTTTGCTATCTGATTTTTAATCATGCTGATATCTTTACCACGAGGATACACCTTCATATGAAATGACAGCGTTATGTTGTGTTCGATACGTGACAGCGAGTTTATCATATCATCACTGATTTCTGTACTCCAGGTTTTCAGATACATGACCTTTGCAAGTCTGTCATCGATCTTGAAATAGTTTTTATTCAATTTAAAGTCGAACATATCTGGTGCTATCGCATCCTTTGTTGTGGACATCGGCGGCATCGCATCATAAGAGAATTCAAGTTTTCCATATGGATTCATGATTGTCTTCATCAAATGCAGACGTTCTTCTCCATCAAGAATTCGGCATTGACTTCCCAGATCTATAAATTTGTTTTCCATTTCATTATGAATGATGGACAACGATTTTTTGGCATCATTTATATTGTCTTCTTTTACGGTATAAGTCAGATATTTATCAGATATGATACGGCTCATTCCCTTGCTGATATTTGATAGTATACTTTCGTTTATTTCATTTCGAAGATCATCATATCCGTCTCCAACATTGTATTTCACAATAGATGAAGTTAGTTCTTTTTCATCTATTGGATGGTTGCATACGGTAAGCTGCATATCAACCTCATTGCCAAGAGAATTTAAAAGATTCATATACCTTCCAAAAATTCCCTGCTGGTCTTCTTCAGGGGCAATATTATAGTTGATATCTTCAAACTTCTCAGTCTGCGAATACAGATTATTCCCCAGCATTGCAACACCTGAGCGAAGCATCTTTTCATATCCAATAGAATTTTGAGTAGTACGCTTTTCCTTTATTTTTTTCTTATCAGCCTTCGCTTTCGGTGATTTTTTTGTCGATTCGCTTATCTGCTCTTCTTTCTTTTCTTTTTTTCTTCTTGCCATCTTTTATCTCCTTTCCCTGATCTGTAAACATTCCATTGTCGTATTCGATGACCTGCTGTGTCATGTAATAACGGAATGCAATAACAATATATTCACTTATCGGAAGTCCCTGATAATCTCCCCATCCACAGGAAAACAGAACGAATCCCAATCCAACAGAACCATATATTCCAACATCCTGTGGCAGACCTAATAAAGAGAAAGTGAGAATATACCATCCCAATGATACAAGGATGGCTAAAGAACCCCATTTCAGTTGTCGAAAGGACATACTTGCAAATATCTTTTCATCGTATTCATTGATATCTTTTGGTACCTTAACAAACAGCATTTCTTCACCTCCATAGAAAATGTGGCAATATTGCCACAATGCTTTTCAAAATTCATGTTATCTATTCTTTTAGGACTTCATCTTTCCTTGCCAACACTTTGTTTTCTGTTTTCTTTTTTCTGTTCTTTATTTTCCTCCAGCATTTTATTTGGATCTCTTTCTTTTCTTCTCTCTTTTCCTATTAGATACTGCTCATTGTAGATTTGCGAAAGCTGTTTTGCATTCAGATATACAGGCTCCGGTTCAACAAATGCTCCATTTTCATTTTTTTGTGGTTCAAAGCAAATCTTATATACCGGGTCTTCTGTATTCTTGTTGAGATAGATATATCTCTTTCCATTTTTCTTTGCATTGCCATCCTTATCCTGGTCCGTTCTAACAAGGGCTTTGATCGATGTCCAATAAGCCTGTATATCATCACGTTCGAAACCATGTGAATCTTTGCCAAAGCGGAAAAATCGAAAGTCCTTTGATGGAATCATGATATTGACCATCTTTAAGGGCTTCCCATCCCTATCTACTTTTGAAGGATGATTAAAGTGCTGTCTTATTTGCCTTGCATTGAATTTCGCATATAATACATGCGTTTTCTCAGAAGTCGGTTCATTTTTGATCAAGCCTCCTGAACGAAGTAAAGAATCCATTTTTTCATTCAGTGTCTTTTCAACAGCCATATAGGCTTCTTTCTGCTTTTCCAATCTTTGTATTTCATTTTGAAGTTCTTCTATTTTTCTATCGGTCTGCGTCTTCAATTTCTGCATGCTTGCGTTGACTTCATCAAATCCAATAAAATCGATCTTGTTCATATGATGTTCATCATAATGACTGTGATGATACTGTTTGCCTGTTTGGATGTCTGTGAGTGTCGTTTCTATATCATACATTGGAGTTCCGTGGTGTGAGATATCCTCACCCTGTTTTTGTGAAATCTCGGCGATATGCATGTTTTCTATTGTTCCGCTTTCCAGCTTCTTCCTTATATTTTCGGTCGAATAAAATGCATATTTCTTGTCTTCCATTTCTTATTCTCCTTTCAACATCTAAATTGAAACTCTTTCACGGATATCAGATTTAGTACAGTTACTGGCTGACTCCATTCTTATTTCTAGTTCATCGATATACTTCTGCAATTCTTTTCGCTTTAATGACACTTGATACAGTTTATATCTTAGTTCGTCTATATCTCTGTTTGTTTCATTCATCATGTTTAATAGGGCAGCATGTACATCGATTAGATTTATTTCATCATATTTCATTCCAGCACCTTCTCTCTAATTTACATCAACGAGTGCCTTGCTCCATCCACCGCTTTGGAAAGCGGCAATGATAACAAGTATTGAATAACCCATTAGTTCAAACATCTTTCCTGTGATTTCTGACTGAGAAATATCCATTGATGGAGGAAATGCTGCGACTATTAATTGCGTGTATATGTAGCAGATAATAATCAGAAACAGACCCTGAAGCCCTAGAGCTATCATTCTCTTTATGAACTTCACTCCTATCGTCTTATGCTCCGTTGAACAGAACGTTGCAAATGCAAGAGGTGCGACTGCTGTAAAAACATAGATTTCAATAAATCGCAAAGCACTGATTGCCTTGACAAGCACCAGTGCAATATTATTTACCAGCCATCCCAGGAACCCAATCAAATACTGTTTCAACAGTATCCAAAAACTTCCTTCATCCTTTAATGCATTGATTACCGCACCAGAAATGTCGATATCGAAGTTTCTTATATCCATGGAACTTCCTATGGAATTTATGATGCCTTCGGTTATTTCAAAACAGGCTCCGATGATCACTGTCATATTCTTGCATAGCAGAATTGCAATACCTGCCTTGAAGCAGACACCAAAGATCATCTGCACAGCATCCAGTCCTTTCACATCGCTTCGATTATACAGACTTATGAGTTCCATAAGGATGAACAGGGCTGTGATCGTGCTTGCTACCACAACAACAGCCTGCCCTACCGGAGAATGGACGCTTACCGCATTCCAAATGGTTGAATTGAATTCCTGTGGCGTTGCTCCTGCTATATCGACCACTTCCTGCAATCCAGAAAAGAAATCCGAATAAAAACCGCCAATCGATTCGGCTAGTCCTTCAATGATTTCATCCATTTACTTAACCTCCAGTCTTAACCAAAAGAAATCGTTATTCCTCTGATCATTGCTCCAATTGCACAAATACCAACCCCGCCAATCAGCTGCAGTATTCCATTTTTGATATCTGGTCCATTGTGGTCTTTTAACGCACTGAATAATACGATTGCGCCCCATGCTGCATATAAACCACCGAATGCAATCGCAATCGAGGAAAGTCCATTGATTGCTGTTGACAGGAACTGTTCCCCAGTTGTACCTGCCGCTATCATCAAATTAGCCTTTACTTCTGCTAAACCTAAAAATTTCATCTATTTTACCTCTACTTTCTATCCTGCTTTCTTTAGCGTCTAAGCATAAAGACAAAAAAAGCAGGGTCACCCTGCTTCATACATAAAAGAATCGGCAGTTTTTTCCTGCACCTTTATTCTTTCCATCTCCTGAGAGAACGTCATATATCTCCCTCTGTCAACGGATATCTTTTTCGTACCTGCTTCACCGTTAAATTCTTTTTCTCTATTTTTTTCATCTTCCCCCTTCCCTTGTCTTATATTTTCTAAGAATATCGATATATCGAAGAAATTTTCTTTTGCTTTCTTTCTATCGGATGCATCCGTGGTCAGATCGACACGTTTGTGACACGTCACATCAAACTTTTTATCCCTGAATATCTGCTGTCCCCGAATATGTACAAGGCACTCGTTGTTATCTAAACGCCCGATTTCATCGGGAGCCAGTAAAGGTCGCTGTATCAGCTGATTTGATTTCTGATATGACCAGTTGCTTCCTTTCGTTTCTGAAATGCTTAGATAATCTACCGTTTCATTTCCAATCAGTTTTGATAGATATTCCAGAGATTCATATTCCTTGCCTCCAAGAAAGATCGTAGTATCACAATTTCCGAAAATCGTTTCCCAGCTATCCTTGTATAGATTTTTTAACTGTGCAATATTTTGAAGAATGATCGTGGATGAAATCTCTCTTGAACGCATAGTGGCAATCTTTATCTCAAAATCAGGTTGCTTGCCACAGTTTGCAAATTCATCATTCATGAACTTTGTATGGATAGGCAACCTGTGGTCTTTTCTTTCATCAGCCTGTCTATACAAAAGTTCATATAACTGCTGAAGAAGAATCGAAGATAGAAAAGAAAAAGTACTGTCACTATCCGATATGATAATGAACAGCACTGTTTTTCTAAGCATCGATGCAGGAAGGCTTTCATATTCATCCTGCGTTTTTCCATTTTTCTTCATCCACTCTTCTTTTGACATATCAAGGCTGAGATCTTCAGGATGATTCTTATCTTTTACTTTCGGTTCTCCTATACAGTCCAGTTCCAGCTCATCTTCCTTCAGAAGCTCCGTCAATTCTGGTAGATTAAAGATTGCAAGCCGGACCCCAACAGAAATCAAGATAGATTTTGCGGTCTTCCCAGCAGCTTTTCTATACAGTTTATACTGCTTGACTGCAAGAAAGGAATAGGAATACCGATTTACATTTTCATCATACTTCAATGCCCTTTTATTTGCTTCATCCAGTTCTTCAAACATGATATCAAGTATGGACTGTGCATTTTCATCCTCTTCGCTTGCCTCTGCAAGTTCCAAAAGCTCCATTACATAATTAAAGTTTCTTTCTTCTTCTCTACCAATTGCCATAATAAAGAATATTACTGCGGTCATCCATGCTATTTCTGCCTTTTCAAAAAAGTCGTCTCCACCTTTGCTGGCATTCTCCTTTGTGGTATTTGCCACCAGATTATTCACGAACTTGAACACATCATTCGGCTGTTTAAAATATTTGAATGGGTTATAGTGCATGCTTTTCTGCATCTGTACAAGATTTAAGATCTTTCTGTCATAAGCATCGTTCTTGTCATAGTTAATGAATGCATTTCCTGTTTCTTCACAAACTGAACCCTTCGGAAGCATTTCGTCAAGACAGAATGTGCATTTATTTGAAAATTCTTTGTGACCGCTGGAAAAGCCTGTGGCGATAGGACTTTTCAAGTGTTTCATGCTCTGTTTCGGATGTCATTTTTGATTAAACGCAGCAACTTATCCTCCATCGTTTCCTTGCTTGTTTGGCTAAAATGGATGCACACCTTGTAGGTTGTCTTGCCAATTTTTCTCACCATGGTTGCGGGTGTGTGCTCCGCTGTCTGTACTGCTTTCGCTTTGGCTGTTGCCTGTTCCATGTGCGACACCTCCTGTAAAAAAGCCCGACAAAGGAAAGGCTGACAACGAAGTCCTGACAACGGACATCAGAAAACCTTAAAACTCTGTCGGGCAGATGCTCTATTTTCTTTTTCTTCTTTTTTTATAAAAGTCGGTTGTCATGGTTGTCAGTAGAGAGAAAACGCCCGTCAAATCAGGGGTTTTCAGACTTTCGCCCGACAACCAGACCGACAACCGGCTCGACAACAAAACGGCAACCGGCACTGATTTTTTACTTTAGCCACTCAGGGGGAAGTTCCAGCTGCTCCACTTCCTCCGGCGTTAATTCCTGAAAATCTCCGCCTCCGTTGTCGGGCTGGATGCGCTCCCAGCCTTTCTGCCGCCCATAAGGGCTGCGAAAGTACCGGGGATTGGAAAATGCCCTCCAGCCGGTCACGCTGTTGTTCATAATGTCGTTGATCTCCCGGATTTCCCATTGCTTCGGCTCGTCAAAGCTGTGTCCCAGGGCTTCCCGGAACAGCTGCTTGGAGCAGACCATGTTATCCGAACACTTTTCCAGATACTCAATGATTTGTCCGGCTTTGGTATCCTCCGGCATGAAGTCACGCTGGTGGACTTTCAGATATTCGTTCATTGCCGGGCTGAATCGGAGCTTGAAGTTTCCGCTGCGGTAAATCTCCATTGCTTCTGCCCAAACCTGTATGAGATAGGCTCTTGCTGCCGGTTCATCGTCCAGAATGTGGATTTCTGCCAGCTCAGGATGTACCATGACTGGCACAAAACGGCGGTTGCCGGTGCGGTCAAGGGGCAGGAAGTCCAGCGTGTTGGAAGTGCCGCAGAACACACACTGCCGTTTTCGGTCAGCCGGGTGGGTTTCGTATGGCACTTTATAGGTTTCCTTCTGGCGGCTGAGAAAGGATTTGATTTCTTCAATGCTCTTGGCATTGGCGGTGGCAATCATCTCCGACATCTCGATCAGCCAGTGTCCCTGCATCTTGCGGTACACATTTTCATCGTCCAGCTTTTTCAGGTCATCGGAAAACCAGTCATCCTGAACTGCCAGCAGCCGAAAGAACGAGGACTTTCCAGCTCCCTGACCGCCCACCAGACAGAGCATGATTTCAAATTTACAGCCGGGACGGAACGCCCGTGAGATTGCTCCCAGCAGGAACAACCGCATGGCTTCACAGGTGTAATCATCGGCATCAGCTCCCAGAAACCGGTGCAGACAATAGCGGATGCGCTCCGTACCGTCCCACTGCAAAGCATTGAGAAAATCCCGGACAGGGTGATAGCGGTTTTCGTTGGCAATCACCATCACGGCATCCTGTATCTTTTTCTCAATGGTCAGTCCATAGTTTTCCTCAAAATACAAGAGCAGATATTTGATGTCCACATCGGTCAGGGTCGGGCTGTCCCGATACCAGCCGAGGGGCTTCACAATATCCACTCGTTCTGTCAGCAGATTTTTTCGGATAGCTCCTTTCAGCAGAGGGTCAAGCTGAAACACCCGTTTATAGTTGGCGGCGGCATTGGATACCTTACCTTTCTCGGTCTGTTCCAGGCTGCTTCTGACCTGTTCCACGGTGCAGAGTTCCGGCTGCTGTCCATTCTGCAATTCGCTGCTCAAGTTTCATCACCTCTTTTCCTTGCTGTGCTACAATCTCCCGGCGTTCTTCCGGCGATCCGTCCAGAAAACTATCCAACAGATACTCTGTGTAGGATTTCCTTTGCAGGGCTTCCACAAAGAGAGGATGCAGGTCATCCTCCGGCGTTTGCGGGGCATACTGCTGTTCCCATTTCTGGAGAAGGTGGAAGTATTCGCATAAGACCTTGTAGCAGTGCATTTCTTCCTGTCTATATTTCTGCTCTGGGGTAGGTTCCCGGATATGGGGTTTGACGGTCGGCTTCTGCCGGTTGTCATAGGCAATCCCAAAATCATCAGCAATCTTCATGGCGGCTTCCTTGCTGGGCAGCTGAAACAGCTGGGAAACAAAATCCACTGCATCCCCATCAGCCTGACAGCTAAAGCAGTGAAAACGCCTGTCCAGTTTCATGCTGGGGTTTTTATCATTGTGAAAAGGGCAGACCGCCATGCCGTTTCTGCTGACAGGGATGCCATACAGCTCCGCTGCCTGTCTGGTGGTCACATTCTGTTTGACCGCTTCAAATACATTCAAAATTCCACCTCCTGACAAAACAAAAGACACCCGATTTCTTTTGAAAATCAGATGCCTTACAGTTCCATATTCTGCTTTTTCTCCTGCCGGTGCTGCTCGTCCTTTTTTCTGGATTCCTCCTGATAGTCCTTGATTTGCTCGGTGACAGAGTGCTTCGGCTCCGGCTTCTTTTTGACCTCTGCCTGTTCCGGGGCGAGTACCTTGTTGACCCAGTAACGGATTTCTTTCAGCGGCTTCAATTCCTCCTGCACTGCCGCCAGCTGCCCGGTATATTCTGCGTGAGAAGTTTGCAGCTGTTCATACTCCGCTTGCAGGGCTTCCAGATCAACATTCAAGTCAACACCATGCTTTTTCAAAAAACGATACGCCTTGTTGTATGCGTCCAGCTCGTCCCGGTGGCTTTCCGCATAAACGGACTGCACCGTTTTCCAGCCGATTCGCACATACTTGTCATGGACAGCTTTATGCTGCTGACAATCGGCAACGGCGTTCTGTATGCCGGTAATCACTTTCATGCGGCTCTCGGCTTTTCTCATGCCGGTGCTGACGCTGCCGGATTTCTGTTTCACTTCCTCCAGCAAACTGTCCAGCTGTTCCAGCGTAAAAATCTCATGGTCTTTCAGATAATTGGTGGCGTTGACAAAGGACTGTAAATCTTTCGTTGCACCTTTTTGCTGACCGTATCTTGACCAATCCCGGCGTTCTGCCTTTCGCAGATTGAGATAATCCCGCAAAAGGTTGATAAGGTCGGGTGATGCGGTTTCCGGCTTCTTCTCTGCCAGCAGCTCTTTCCGGGCTTCCAGAATATCGCTGATCCAGTCACGCAGATTCTGAATGGTGCTGCGGATCACGCTCATCATGCGGTTGGCGGCTTTGATGTCCCGATTCAGATTGCCAATATTGGTCTGGATGCCACGGCGTTCTATCTGTGTGACAGCTGCTCCCATGTGGACGGTGGGGATGATGTCCAGCCCCTGCTTTTCATAGGAACGGAGATCGACACGGACAGGGCTGTTCACCATTTCCAGATAACGGTTCTGCACTGTTTCCCAGCCGGTGCGCCACTCCTGCCCATGATACTGCTCGTTCCAGTCAACAGTGTCCTCCTTATGACTTTTCCAGTTCCCGGACGGGAGTCGGATACGCTCGCCATTCTCGTCAAGGTCATAAACCTTTCTGGCTTTGGGAAGCCATTTTCCATGCTCGTCCATTGCCCGCATAGTCAGCATCACATGACAATGGGGGTTGTGTCCCGGTGGCTTGGGGTCATGGATGGCAAAATCAGCAATCATGCCTTTGGAAACAAAAAACTGGTTGCAGTAGTCCTGCACCATCTGTGGATACAGTTCCTCCGGCACTTCTCTGGGCAGCGCCAGCACAAACCGTCTGGCAAGCTGGGAGTTCCACTGGTTTTCAACTGCTTCCACTGCGTTCCAAAGCTGCTCCCGGTCGGCGTATTCCATCGGGGCATGGGACGGCAGCATGATTTCCGTGTAGACCACACCTTCCTTTTTCCGGTAGTCTTTGTGCTTCTGGTCATACTCGGAAAACAGATTCTCGCCGCTCTGGTAGGCAGCTCCGGCAACAGCTGACTGCCGTTTACTTCGCTTCGTGATTTTGATTTCAAAATGAGGGTTTGCCACTTCATCATCTCCTTTGGCAAAACAAAAGACCGTCTGCAAAGCTGCAAGCGGTCAGGTCATCGGGTTCTATTCCTGTTGTTCGGAAATTCCTGTCCGGCAGGGATTTTCGGACAGCAGGGGGCAAAGGGGTAGCTGGCTTTAGCCAGCGCAGGGGAAGTGCAGCTTCCACTGGATGATTGGAGCAGAGGGTTTATCCTGTGCGTAAATCATCAGCTCCCTGCAAGGGGCTTTCGGCAGAACGCAATGCACCACCTTTAGGCGGTGTATAATTGCGCCCTTGTTAAAACAAGGGGTTCTCGCTGCCGTCCGTTGTCAGCCTTTTTCTCCGCTCCTCAATGAGTGTGTCCAACTTCTTTTGGGCGGCTTCACCGTGAAAGAGGAAGGTCAGAAGTTCCATCACATCGTCATCGGTCAGCAGAGTAGGCTCACGCAGAAACTTCTCCAGCATCCCGGCACGAGTGCAAAGCCGGTGGGTTCTCTCGCTCCGTGTCAGGCGTTTCCGTTCATGCTCCAGCTGCTTCTCCCTGTGCTGGGCGGCAATCAGCTTTTTCTCGGCTGCGGTTTTCTGACGGTTCAGCTTTTCCAGTTTTTCATTCATGGGGGTCAGGCTCCTTTCTGAATAATGGGCAAAACAAAAGCGACCAACTTTTTACGGTTGATCGCCTTTGGCTTGGTCACTATTTTTATGTTTTTAAGATGAAAATTCATCCGCTAAATGATTGCTTAACTCGGACAATGACTTGATTAGCCCCAGATTACTATATTCAAAATTCTGCGTTAGACTATCCCACTGCATAAATCCAAGACAATGTTCATGACTCTCTCCGTCAACTATGGTCTGAATATCAGAAATATGGGTTTCAGTAGAAAGAATATGCGCTAAGCGTGGACTTGCCCCATTATCAATATTAACCAGCAAACCATATTTTGCGCCTGAAACCAAGCAGTATCCAACAAGTTGTGACCATTCTTTAAGCCCTGCACTGTTCATCAGCTTGACTTCAAGAATTAAAATCTCAAATTGCGTTCCATCAGTAATCAAAGCAAAAATATCAAGGTTTAGCGGGGGCACTCGATTCGCAAAATTTTTAACGCAGGTACATTTATCTGGATGTTCGGAAATAATTCTTTGCAAATTGGTTTTCAGTTCGCCGATACCCCAAAAAACACTGAGTTCTTTGTGGCGTTTCGCTCTGAAATTACTTTTAAGCTGAGCTTCTATAAAAGTTTGGATTTCTGGATAATACGAAACTTCATTTCGGCTGCGTTTACCGGGCATCTCGTAAGTCCTCCTCAGTAATTTGACGAACGAGCAATTTATATTCATTGTCCGGCGAATTTGTTACCAAGCGTTTGTAAACATTAGGATTCCGAGCACCAATTAAAGCACCACGACCGTTTCCTACAATAACCAATGGTGTGAGAAGATCAGGCTTTCTTATTTCAACCGATAAATCTGCGTCATCATGTGAATGGCGTTCAACAATTTGAAAATATCCTTTTGGACGCTTGCCAGAGAGTTCGTCATCGTTTGCAATGACATAGGCAACCGCTTGGAGAATTTCGGCTATTGGATAACCAGTATTCGCAGTAGTGCCGTATAACAAAGCTGTTTTATCTTCCTTGTACTGGTCTATCAGGGTTCCAATATTTACATTAAGAGAAGTGTATTCCCGTCCCGACAGTAGGGGATCTGCTTGAATAATCTCCTCAATCTGAATGTAGCTATCCTTATGCAAAATCGGGAATGGGTTAATCAGTTCCCCAATATGCTCAAACTGTTCCCTGATTTTACAGTATGGAGCGTGTTCACAGCCCATTACCGTACAAAAATGTCTGAAATGAATGTAATGCCCACCTCTAATCAGTTCTGGCAAACGAGTATCATTTTCAGCTGGATGCACTGTGGACGGAGTGAAATGCATATCCCTCGTTTCACATCTTTCCGCAGCATGAGTTTCCCTTTGTAATCTACGATTTTCATTTGATGTTTCTGCTTTAGTTCTAAACGCAAATGCACCAAACTGAGCATATTGATCCAATAAAATTCGCAGCTTAAAGCCTTTGTTCCATTGAGCGTAGTATGAATCGTTTGTGCAATGGATATTTGGATGATTCCAGTTTACCTGATCGGGAATACAATTTATGCTGTACAACAGTCGACACAAATCACATACGAACTTAAAGTTGTAGCCCTTGATTTCAAAAGAAATAATTTGATGCTCATCGGTAAAACGGCGCTGTGATTTTGCCATACTTCCGATTGTATCAGCTAATCCAGCAATAAAGCGGCGTTTAAGATTATCATCAACTAATTCTGATACAACCTGGCTTATATCGGCACTTCCACGAAGCTCGCCTTCACACACAATGCCATAATGCATAAGGTCATTTTTTACCGCTGTTGTATCGCCTTCGCAAAGAATTGTCCAAGTCCCTCCGGGAGTGGTTTCATATTGAACAGAAAGGTCATAGACAGCCCGAAACATTTGCCCTACTTTGCGTAGAATATCTCCTGCAATTTCTCCAGCACGCTGTGGATTTTCAAGATATGAACCCCATTTTTTATATGGCAGGCGAATGCTGAAAACATCTTCTGCGTTTCCAAATACACCTCCACCTATGATTAACCCCAATAGATATGCTTTATCTGTATCCATTCTCTTATCCCCTTACTTTTCACTTGTGTTTTTCTTAAATACTTGCTCCATTATTGCCGAAGCGATATTGTATGCCAACATAACCGGCACAGCATTTCCTATGACTTTATACATTGCTGTAATGTTTCGTGCTGTATCTGTTAAGAAGTTAAAATCATCGGGGAAAGTCTGAATGCGGGCAACTTCTCGTACAGTAAACCTTCTGTTTTCAGTAGGATGTATAATGCCACAGTTCTCCGGCTGAGCAGATGCTGTCATAGTTCCACAAATCTCATCTCTTGAAAAACGACGGTAAAAGTTGGGCGAATGGTACTTTTTCATGTTATCTCGGATTCTTTGGAAACGAGGAGCTAAATGTTCATATGGAACATCTTTCCACGAGCCACCTTCGGGAATAAATCTAATCATGTCCAGTGCTTGCGGCGAAAGTGCCCAATCCACATTGTTGGATACTTCCGGCGGCACATCTAAAATGTGACGCAGCGTCAGATTTTCTTTAGTTTGTTTTTTGGGAAATTCAAAGGTAATGCCCAAGTCTTTGCGGACACCCACAAACAAAACTCGTTGACGGTTTTGAGGGACACCATAATCCGATGCATTTACAAGCTGATGCACGACATTATATCCCACGCCATTCATGGTAGACAAATCTTCAACAATGACTTCTGCTAAATTGCGTCCATCAATATACTTTGTCGAAAGCAAACCTTTAACATTTTCAAAGACAATTACTTTCGGCATCTTTTTTTGAATTATACGCAGACACTCTTTGTATAGCATACCACGAGAGTCGTGGACGCCTTTCCGATTACCTGCATTAGAAAAAGGCTGGCACGGAAAACCAGCGGTTAAGATATCTCCATCTGGAATTTCATCTTCACCAACCGATAATATATCACGCTTATCTATTTCGCCTAAGTTGAGTGAGTATATTGCTTGAGCATCTGCATCAAAGTCATTTGCAAACACAATGTCAAATCCTGCTTTTTTGAACCCTAAATCCATTCCACCACAACCTGAAAACAGGGAGATCAGGCGAGGATGCTCCGGGGTTTCCAGTTCCAGTTCTGGGAGATTTGTTATGCTGTATGCGGGTTTATTTTGACAAGAGTTAGACACATATTCATCAACATCACACGCACGAATCCGCCAAGTACGATTGCCAAGTTTTGAAGCTGGCAAACTACCATTTCCAATCATTCGTCGTATAGTTTTTTCAGAAAGCTGTAGATATTGAGCTGTTTGAGAAACAGTTAACAGTTCCGTATCCATAGGTTAATTCCTCCACTCTGTTTTTCGCTATTATATATTCTAATATACGAACCCCCGAATGTCAATAAAATGAGGGAAAACAGCGGACAACGATGGACTTATATGGACACATTTTTAATATACGCAAATCGAACAAGCGTTTTGGAACAAGAAGTTCAAATCGCTTTACTGGCATTGTCCCCACATATATTGCGGTCAGAACATCGGGTGCAGACCCGACATTCTGACCGCAAATCAGCCCTTATTGCTACATTACTTGGTCTTGCCACTGAAACCATTTCGCCGGGCGTACTGACTGGCTTTCTGCCTGCGTTCCTCGCTGTATGGGGGCTGCAAGCGGATGGACAGACGGGACTTGTCGATCAGATAGGACACGCCGCCCAGATGCTCCGGCTTTTCCATCTGGCATAGGTCAGGATATTTTTTGCTGAACGCAGCCAGCCGCTTTTTCAGCCCGGCATTGTAGGTGTAGATGCTGGCAGTGCTTTCTCCCTCGTTGAACAGGATGATGGTTTCTTTCTCAATCTTCGTCAATCTCGTCATTGTCAACCTCCATACTGCCGCCCACGATGCGATTCAAAATAGCCTTGTGCCGGTAATAGGCTTCCATCTCCAGCTTCATATTGTAGAAGAAGCAGCGATACCACTTTTCTACGCCCTCGCTGTCCAGCTTGTCAGCCAGAGCTTCCACGACTTTCTTTCCGGCAGGGTCGGGAATCAGGTCTGCCACCTGATACAGACGATCCACCGTTGCTTCACGGTTGGGGCAGCCAAAGACAAACAGGATTTTCTTTTCGCCAATGCTCATTTTCATAAAATAGTCCTCCTTGAAGTTGATAAAAATAAAAGCGGCAGATAGTTCCCATAGGAATACCTGTCGCTTTGTGAACGATATGAAATTGTCGGGTCAGGACTTGATAAAATCACGCAGTCCGTAGTTTAAGTCTACAATTCTTTCAATCAGCCATTCCGCTATCTGGGGGATGATGAAGATTGCAAAGCTGACTGCCAGCATTTTCAATGCTTCCATGCCGGTACACACTCCAAACATCAGCCCGGCAAGTGTAATCATGAAGATAATTCCTGCCAGCAGGTCAAACAGGATAGCAGAAAAGGAAGTCAGAAAGATTGCCACCCATTGAATCAGGGTCACAGCTATTATTAGCGGCAATGCCAACAGCTTTATCAGAAACATGGCTATTTCTCCCCATTGACCTGTTCATAGGCTTCATGCTGAACAATCAGCCCAGCGGAAAAGCCGTATTTGAAGTGGCTTTCGCTTTCTTCACATTGGGCGATTGCTGTCTGCGCCCGGAGTTCCTTCACCAGCTCATAGTCCTCTTTGCTGAGCCGCTGGGACAGCTGCTCCATCAGGTTCTCACAGGCTTTGACCGCCTTGCGGTATACTTCCGATGTAGGGACAACCGTTTCACATGGATAAAACCTCCCGCTGTACATCTCTTCCAAAATCATAACACCACCTCCCTTCAGCAGTAGATTAACTCTGCCTTGATGATTTCTTCAGCCCGGCTGCGGATGGAGTTCATGGACTGCACCCATAACATCTGATTTTCAGCTTTCATGGCTTCGGTCACACCCTCGGCTTCTGCCATCTGGCGGATAATCAGGTGCAGCCTGTCCGTTGCCTGTTCGTTCAGGTCTGCCAGATAAGTCCAGAGCTTTCCGCTCAAAATCAGCTCATTCAGCAGCCCCAGATTGGTGATTCTCAGATATTCTCGGTGCATCCGTCCCCATTTTCCCAGAGGGCGGTGTTCCTCTGGCAGTTTCAAATCCGGCACATAGTAATCGCCCACCAGCACATAGTCCATGCCGTTTTCATGGATTCTCGGTTTTAAGTCTTGCATAGTAACCTCCATTTTTTCACAGCTCAACAACTTCAATTCTTTCATAAAGGTCAGAAGAATCATTCTCAAATAAACGCCTATGATACTCTGCATCAGAAAAAGTCGGGTAAAAATATTCTTCATCGGGCTTACCGTCTTTGCGAATAAACCTAACTACCCACAAGAAAATCACACTCCTTTCTCGCAGCGAATTATCCAGAAACAGATTCCGCTTGTTTGACTTCCCGTTCCTTTTTACGCTGCCTGTACCTGCGGACGGTTTCGTTTCTGCGGTCTTTTCGTTCACGCTCTTTTAGATCAGCCAGCCTTTGTGCTTCCTGTTCCTGCATCAGCAGTTCTTCTTCGGTATCTTCCACCATAAACTGACCGATAAAATTAAAGTAAATATCAATTTGCTGGCTTCGGTCTGCTGTTCTGCCGCCGGTTGCTTCGTGGACAACTACTTTGTCAATAAACTCATTGAGAGCGGTCTGGTCAATTTCTGTAAGGTCACGGTACTTCTGTACCAGACGCACAAACTGTTGACCATTTTCTGATTCTTGCTGAATCTCATGGATGCTCACTTCAATCTCTTTTACTCGTTCCTCCAGTTCCTGTTGCTCACTGTCATATTGAGCCATGAGCTTTTCAAACTGGCGGTCAGGAATTTTACCGGAAGCATTGCCTTCATACAGTCGCTTGATGTAGTTATCCAGCTCTGCAATCCTTTTTTTGATGTTTACCAGCTCTTTTTTGTCCTCTGATTGCGTATGCTTCTGGTCGGCACTGGTTAGCACCCTGACTTGTTCCAAAAATGCCTGTTCATTCCTCAAAACATACCGGGCAATTTTTCGGACAGCTTCATCAACCAGCTTGTCCAGAGTGGAAGATTTGATATAGTGCATGGTGCATTCGCCATACATGGACTTGTAGGTGGGGCAACGAAAACTACTGTCTGCATCATAGGTTTTTCCATCTGGTCTGTGCTGTGACTGTGGGCTTGAATAGGAAAGGCGTTTGCCACAATCTGCACAGTACACCAGCCCAGAAAGGCGGTGCGAATAGCTTCCGTTTGCCAGTTTGCGTCTTGTTCTTCTACGAAGTTTTTGAACCAGATGCCATGTTTCTGCATCAATAATCGGTTCATGGGTGTTCTCAAAGATAATCAGCTCATCTGGTCTTGCTTTCCGGCGTTTCTTGGTTTTGAAGTTCTCGCAGATGGTCTTGCCCAGAACCGTATGCCCCATATATTCCTGTTTGTCCAGAATGTAGGATACTGCGGTACAGTTCCAGCGGCAGGGGTCATGGTAGCTGTGATTACGGCTTTCTCCATGTTCGGACTGCTCCAGATATGCAGAGGGGATCAACACATTATCAGCGGTCAGCTGATTGGCTATGGCTTGGCTTCCCATGCCATCAATAACCATCTGGTAAATCCTGCGAACAACCTTTGCGGCTTCTTCATCAATCAGAAGATGGTTTTTGTCCTCTGGGTCACGCCTGTACCCATAGGGGATTGCGCCGCTGCACCGCTTGCCATCCTGCATCCGGGAACGGAAAATGGCTCGTATTTTGTTGCTGGTGTCCTTTGCATACCACTCATTCATGATGTTCAAAAACGGTGTGAAGTCGTTTTCCGTTGGATTGGCACTGTCTACGCTGTTGTTGATGGCGATAAAGCGGACACCTTTTTCGGGGAACATGATTTCGGTGTAAAATCCGACTTTCAAATAGTCACGCCCAAACCTGGACAGGTCTTTGACGCAGACAACATCAATCTCACCGGCTTCTATCGCAGCAATCATTTTCTGAAAGCCAGGACGCTTGAAGTTGGTGCCGGAGTAGCCATCATCTGTAAAATGCCGGATATTCTTGAAGCCCTGAGCCTGTGCATACTCCTCCAGATAGCGTTTCTGGTTGACTATGGAGTTTGATTCGCCCTGCATCTCGTCATCTCTGGACAAACGCTCATAGAGTGCCGTATACTTGATTTTCTTTACCGCCATCGGCTTTTTCCTCCTTTCTCAGTTTCTATGTAGGGCACAGGAAATACCGCATTTTGTTGTTGTGATATTTTCTCTGTCCTACATCATTGTAACCCTTTGGATCAACAAGTACATAATTACAGTACATCTGCAAGAGATTTGGCTTCACGTGGTTTCTTGTTTTCCCGGAACCCGAACCACCTATAACACAGATATTGTCATTTAGATAGGTCTTTCTCGTGTTCATGCTAAGGGCAATATTCTTTGATAACAGCATATTGGAATCCAGTATTTCCGTGTGATTATCATTTTCCTTTTTCATGTTCTTCCCTCTTGTCTTTCATCCACTCGATATCCTTGAATTCACCGTAACGTGCTGAACCGTGTTCTTCTTTCTGACGATAATTCTTTCTGTTATACTGGTAATACTCATAGAAACAGAAAAAAAGGACCGGGACTATGACCATTCCGATAATGGCACCCATGTTAAAATCAGGCATTGGATCTTTTATCAGCTGGAATTCATCCATAGAGTTTATGAAGATATCCAAAACATTTGATGAATTCACATATGCCATATATATCGAATTTCCAAGTCTGTTTCCTATCCAGGCAATGAAAACGTATAATATGACTGTAAGAAATAATCTGCTGTCTGCTTTATTTTTCAATTTCATCACTTCCCAGATCTGAACATACATACAGCCCTCTGTATACTGACTGCAATACTGCGGTTTCTTCAGGAGTAAGTTTTCTTTCATAAATAATGTTCAACAAGTCCCTGCATGCATGTAGAAGAGAAGAAACCAGATCCATCTTTCTTTGTCTTACCATCAGGAGATATGCGACCATTTGTGAATCATCCAGTTCCATCATTTCCATCTCATTTTCAACCGGTTCGTTCCTCATGAATTTTTCAATTACTTCATCTTCTTTTTCATTGTAATTGTCTATCGCTTTCGTAAGCTTTTTCAAAGTCTTTTCCTGTTGCTCTTTCAAATACCTGTCCATGTCTATTTCTCCTTAACTTCTGCTTTTCTTTCTTTGTTTCGTTCGACCTTCTGATTATCTTTTTCTCTATGCTGTTTAATCTGTTTGGCTTTATCAATTTTTTCCTTGATGCTGCGGTTTCTATCCTCCAGCCTTTCACAAATGAGTTCCCATTTGTTTATATCGGTTTGTTTGAATGACAGAAGGTAATCATCCTTCTTTAATAGCGGAATGCTTTCATTTTCAGGGTCCATCATCATCTTTCCCTGCGGATCATACATAATGAATGATTTCAGTATATCGTCTTCACGAGAAGTCAGCATTTCCTGTCTTACGAATTTTTTCTGTAATAGTTCTTCCAGATTTTCAGGGCGTGTTCTAAGGTGAAAGTCTACTCCGTATCGCTGGCATGTTTTTTGCAGGAAAAGAACATCGTCCTTTGATACAGAAGCCTTGACAACTTCACTTTTTTTCTTTTCTGCAACTCTCAGGAAATCAATTTCATCTTTGAATTTTTTTCCTTTTGTCTCATTCAGATAGTTCTTGTAAGAAGACTCTCCGCTCTTTTCATTTGCAATCTTTAACCGCCATATCACATCTCGTAGTACATGTACCATAGATGTACCTGCCTGCCATCCGATCGTTATGATTCCCTGCATCATTTCCTTCGTCATATACCCACTGTCTGACACTATAAGTCACCTCTTTCTGAAACCTTTCGCCGATATATCTTGACCTCGATTATGAATAGTGCAAAAGATAGACCTGCGATGATGAACAGTGAAAAAGTATTCCTCACGACCAAAGCCGTTAGGAAGTTGACCCAGTAACTGTTGATATAGGGTGTCAGTCTAACTGCATACGAAAGGAAAACGACTCCTACTATGAATAAAGTGATCCAAAGATATTTTTTCGATAGTTTTATTGCCGTTATCTCATTCCTCATATCCCCATCTACTTTCCTCAATTACAGGTTCCTGTTCGCTTTCTTCCTGTATTTCATCTTTATGTTTTCGATGTTTTGCAAGATAGTCTTCTACTTCCTGCTGCAATAGATCACCAGTCTTTTCCCAGTTTAACTGCTTGTCATAAAGTTTCTTTATTTTTTGAAAATCCTTCTCGCTCTCATCAAGCTGAGTTCTTAGTTTCTCTATTTCTTTTTTCTTTTTTTCATATAGCTTTTCTATTTTTGAGCATTTTGCTGATGCCATATATACCTCCAAAAATTGATAAAGGTGGCAATATTGCCACCTTTATTTCTTAATGCTTATTTCTTTTTTCTTTTCATGACCCCAATGACGATTCCAATAGCAATACCAATTCCTGCAATGTATACCATTGGATTTTCCATTACACCGGTCTGAATCTGAATGACTGGTAAAAGTACATTTACATACTGGAAACTATACACACCATCTACGACTGGTGTGTTTTCATCAATTACAACTTTCTTGACTTCATCAGATAACTTATATCCTTCAGGAGCTGATGTTTCCTTAATGTAATACGTTCCGTAAGTGATTCCTTTAAAGGTTGCGATACCAGTTTCGGTATTTCCGTTTACCACAGCAAGTACATCTTTGCATTCCGGATCGCTGTACATCGTGAATTTAAAATCTTTTGATTTGATGTTTTCCTTAGTAACAGAATCCACTTTGTTTACCTCAACATCGACACGTATCTTCTCGTCTTTCATCGTAATGACCTGTCCATCTTTTACAGTGAACTTGATATCTTCAGCAAGCTGATAAGAATATGGAGCTTTTTCTTCATGTAAAGTATATTCCTTGCCTTCTACAAGATATTTAGCTTCATATGCTTCTTCACTGCTTTCAAATTCATCAATTACGTTTCCTTTATCGTCAAGAATCTGTAAAGATGCACCAGCCAGTTTATTTCCCTGTTCGTCTACTTTTTCAATGATCGTTGTTGTTGGAGTATTTACACACTCGATTGTTAATACATCTCCGTCTGCTTTAACTTCAACTTCGTAGATCGTATCATTTAATACATATCCATCTAACTGTTTAGCTTCTTGAATGTAATACTTACCTAATTCAAGATTTTCAAATGATGCAATTCCGTTTTCGTCTGTCTTTACTGTAGAAAGAATATCTTTCATATCTTTATCAGCAGAAATATTGAATTCGACATCTTTCAATGCAAGATCAGGATCTAATGAATCTACTTTCTTGACCTGGATAGAACCTCTTGCAAGTTCGTTGTTTATCACACCATCATCTCCAATCTGAACAGTGTATTTTGATACATCCTGCCCATGATATGCTATTTCAAAATCATATTCCTTATCGTTTAATACATACTGTCCATTTGTAGAAAGTTCCTTCAAGTAATAAACACCGTTTGGAAGATCAAATGTATCCGCAAGTGTCAAATGTCCATCTTCATTGATTCCTGAAGTATATACCAGTGTATCAAATGGAATTGCAACATCGCCTTTGTAATTATAGATGTCTTCTCTTGCATAAATTCCAAACACGATATCTTTATATGCATCAGGATTTTGGAATACTTCCTGTTCTTCCAGAACCTTGGTCATATCGATATCTACGGCTGGACGTTCATTTTTCAAAGTAGATTCGATGATCTGGATTTCATTTACCTGATTATCCTCTACTTCGAAATAGTGTTTTTCTGTATCTGCCACATATCCATGAGGGACTTTTGTTTCACGATAGTAATATCTTCCTACCGGAATTTTCTTGCTCAATACGGCATCCCAATCAGATTCTAGAGTTTCTACTTTCTGATCAGCTTTGTAATACGTATGATTTCCTATTTTTATATCATGTGCAGCATAGATAGTGATTTCTGCACCCAGTAAGTTTGATTTTTCCCATACTGGTGAATGTACTGTTCCAAATTCAGTCTGACCTAAATCTGTACGCATGAAGATTTCTCCAGCTTTATTCCATTTCAGCTGACCGAATACCATTTCATCTTTCATTTCAACGCCCTGTACTTCTCCAGTATCTTTTACAGTGAATTCAATATCCTGTGCAAGTGCATATCCGTATGGGCTGCTTTCTTCATGAAGGATATAAGTAACATTTGGTTCCAAACCTTTTATCATATGAGGCTTGATCGTTCCATCTTCATTTTTACCATCCTGTCCGGAATACCATGATTCAAACACTGCTCCTGGTTCGTCTTTTGGATAAACAGTTAAGAACGCACCTTCGATTTCTTCATTGTTTGTAATGTCCTTCTTGCTGACTTCTACTTTTGTGATTTCATTTAGTACGTCTTTTCTGTATTCGATGACTGGAACATCCTGTCCTTTGTAAGATGCATCTACTGTAATGATCTCATCATTTGATGCATACCCAACAGGAGCTTTTAATTCCTTGATTTCATATACAGATAATGGAAGATCAGCTGTAAAATCTACTTTTCCATTTTCATCACTAATAACTGTTTCAATAAGTTCACCTTTATTTACTAGCAGTTTGCCGTCATATGAATGAATATCTGTTTTAGATGATAGTCCGAATACGGCTCCTGACAGTGCTTCTCCAGTATCCTTGTCTTTCTTGATCAGTTCGATATCCACGGTCTGACGTGCATTGCTGATAGTTGCAGAATCGAAAACAAGAGGAGTATTCTGATCTTTGTATTTCAATTCAAGATGTTTCGTTTCTCCATTTACGATGTATCCTTCAGGTGCTTTTACTTCCGTTACATCATATTTACCAAGAGGTAGCTTTTCTGTAGTTGCTGTTCCATCTTCTCCAGTTGTAAGAGTTGCAACGAGTTCTCCTTTTTTATAGAAGTCTTCACTTGTACCATCTGGATGTTTGATATCTTCCGCTGCACGCACTTCGAATACCATACCAGGCAATGCTCTTTCCTTATACTGGAAATGATAGTTTCCATCAGTTGATTTGTCTTTGATTGCATTTTCCAACACTTCTCCAAGCTTCTTCACTGTGATGGTTCCTTTTACAAGTTCATCCTTCATTTCAACGCTCTGTACTTCTCCAGTATCCAATACAGTAAATTCGATATCTGAAGCCTGAAGATATCCATTAGGTGCAAGTTCTTCATGCAAGATATATGTCTTGCCTACCAGCAGTCCCTTGATGCGGTGTGGTTCTCTTGTTGAGATCCATTCTTCGATAACTTTTCCAGTTTCTTTATCAAGTACCTGCATCTTCGCACCAGGAATTTCTACATCCGTAGTAATATCTTTTTTAGTGAAATCCCATTTCGTAATTTCATTTAAGAATTCATAGGAATATGTCTGTACAGCTGTATCCTGTCCTTTGTAGCTTCCATCAAGATCATATTTCTGCTGAGTAGATGCATATCCATCTGGAGCCTTCGTTTCTCTTACCTCATATTCAAACAATGGAAGGTCTGCCTTGAATACAGCTTTACCATCTTTATCAGAAGTTGAAGTTTCTATCTTTTCACCTGCTTTTACAAGAACCTTACCATCATAAGACAGGATATCTTCTTTCGCATAAAGAGTGAATTCTGCTCCTGCAATAGGAAGATTCGTTTCTTTATCTTTTTTAACGGCTTCTGCTTCTATTTTCTGTCGTTCATTTTTGAAAGTCTGAAGTTCACTGAATACGACTTCCGTTTCCTGATCTTTATACTTCAACTCTACAAATTTCTTTTCTGAAGAATGTGTAAATCCTTCAGGTGCCGTTTTTTCAACGATGTAGTATTTTCCTAATGGAAGCAAAGAAGATACGATTTCTCCATTTGTTCCTGTAATAACTGTTTCTACCAATTCATCCTTGTCATACAGGATATCTCCCTGGTTATCTGGAGACATGATATTTTCAGCTGCATAGATTTCAAATACGGCTCCAGGAAGCTTTCTTATTTCGTAACCGAATTGAATATTTCCCTTGCTGTCTTTTACTGCATTAGTTAAGACTTCTCCTTCTTTTGCTACTGAAATACGTCCCTTCACTGCTTTATCAGACATGATTACCGTTATTACTGGAGTCTTGCCGTCAGGTCCTATCTGATAAGCACCTTCGTTCGTTACAGTGAATTTAACTGGTTCCGTATTGATGACGTATCCATTTGGAGCTTTGATTTCTTCTAATTGATATTCTCCTGGATCAAGAACGTCTCCTGTCATTACGGTTCCATCTTCTGTAGTTTCCCATGTATCTACATAATGAGGAAGTGGATTCCAGTCCCAGTAGCCTACATACTTGTTTGTCTGAAGGTCTTTGATCTTGAAAGTTGCCCCTGGAATTGCGATTGTTCTTCCCGTATCTTCGTCCTGTTTTACGATGGCAACGATTGCTCTGAACTTTTCATCATTGAACACACGCCAAGTCTGTGGCTCTCTGCTGTCCTCTGTAATAGTTACTGTAAAATCAGGAACTGTGTAATGATCAGATGGAGTTTTTGTTTCTCTTACCACGTATGTTCCAAATGGAAGTTCATCAGAAAGTGCATAGCCTTTCTTGTCAGTAACCATGACTGCTGCATCTTCGCCAAACGCATTTTTCGCAATCGGTGCTTTTTCCCAGCTTCCATATTTTTCAATATCTTTCTGTGCTTTGATAGTGAATTCTACACCTGCAAGTAAATTTGATTCACCATTTCCGTTATCTGATATTTTGATAATTTCAAATGGCTGAGATATAACCTTTTCCAATGAAGTCACTGATTTTGTAACCAACGCTACATTCTGTCCTTCATAAGCTATATCAACTGTATATGTTTTTGGATCTAATGTATATCCGTTACTAGGTTTTACTTCTTTTACACTGTATTTTCCTAAATACAGCTGATCATTTGTAGAAGCATTTCCTTCACTGTTTGTAGTAAGGGTTGTAATCAGCGTATCTTTTGCATAAAGAATGCTTCCATCTGCTGGATCAAGAATATTTTCTTCTGCTCTTACTTCATAAACAGCACCTTCAAGTGTAGCTTCTCCCTGAGGTTCTTTTCCAGTTACGCTGTCTTCTTTTGATAAACTGATTTGTCCTTTTGCCCTGGTATTTGATAAAACAGCTTCATATGTCTTTCCATCTTCTGTAATGTTATAGACTATCTTTTCATCAGAATGTGTATATCCATCAGGTGCAGTTTTTTCGACTAGATAATAACTTCCATAACGAAGAAGGTCACTTTTCGCAACACCATTATTGTTTGTTGTGATATCTGTTACATAAGTATTATCAGATTTATATACAGAGAATGTCGTATTCGCTTTAACGACTGTTTTTCCGCTTTCTGCATCTCGTTTTAATACCTGAATATAACCTTCTATTGGCTTATCGGTTCCAGTTACTTCGATACGCTGTTCATTTTCGGATACTGTTACGTTATAAACCTGTGAGTTTAAGACGTAACCCTCAGGTGCAATAACTTCTTTAACTGTGTATTCTCCAAACCTTAAATATCCGGATTCTACATAACCAGTTGCTGTCGTAACAAGTCTTTGAAGTTCCTGTCCCTGGTTGTTATAGATAGCGTACGTTGCACCGCCTACCTGTGTCCCTGTCTTGCTGTCAGTTTTACGAAGCTGTATTTTACCTTTTTTCCAGTTGTTTGTCTGTGTAAAGGTAGTTGTCTGATTAGGATTGACAGTTACTGATTTGATTGTTGTATCCAGAACCAAATGATTAGGTACTGCTGTTTCCTGCACATACCAGGTACCGCCATCTAAATCATTAACTGTTACCGTACCATCACTTCCAGTTGTATATGTTCCTAATGGAGAAGACATATCTGCATTTTTGGATAGCATGAAGGATGTATTAGGTACATAGTTTCCATCTTCATCCTGTTTTGTGATTTTTAAAGATCCTGTACGATTTACTTTTATTCTCACATTCGAACGATAAGGGTCTTGACCTGTTAATGTTGATACAGCCTGGCTTTGTCCCTGTCTTACTACGATAGTATCTTTCGTTTGTTCAGTTGACATACCTCTGTCAAAAGTAATCATCATACTATCCTGTGTACCATCTGGAGTTACCTTTAACGTATTACCGCTTTTTGTTGCTTTACCACCAGTTACACTTTTGATTCTCAGACCGCTTAATACCTTATTCGTATCTTCAATACTGGCTGTTTCCCCCATATCTACTGTAACTGTTTTCGCATGAAAGCTTGGTTTATCGTGAAAATGATTTACCTTATTCATTACGTTATTGAACCACGACTTCATAGATGCTTCATCAGGATAAGTGGAATTTCCCATTCGCTGTCCACTTCCCAGATATCTCCATACTGCATTCTGTGTCATCATGTAATCCGTTTTTGATGGCTTGGACTTGCTTCTGTATCCATACCATGTAATAAGTGCCATTGTGTTCATCTGTTCACTTGTCAGCCCAATATCACTCGGTTTGATCGTATCGTTTGGTCCAGTAGCAGATACTTTATCTGGTTCGATACAGAATGCTTCTTTTCCATTCAAATATAGGATCGAACCATCGCCATACTTACTGCTTCCAAAGAAATACCAGTCGCCTTGATAATCTTCTGTTAAGTTATAGGTCGCAGCTTCAATCGGCACACCATTTGAAAACACGGTAGTAAGAGCCATAAAGCCTGCCAGTGCAAGTTTTGGAACCTTACTCAAAGTTTTCCTAAACTTCATAAAATTTTCCTCCTTCTTTTCATTTGTGGCAATATTGCCACATTTGTTCTAATAGGTATTACGAAGCTTTTCATCTTCAACCTTCCATAAAAAAAGCCCGACTTCTGCCGAGCTATGGTGGTGTCATTTTATAGTAGTACATTTGAACATCTCCTTTTTTTAGATTAATCCAATAAAAAAGAACCTGCATTGCACAAGTTCTCATCATCCTATTACTTCCACGATACTATTTTAAAACACAAAGGGGCAAGAAAATGCGAGGGGTTCCATATTTCTTTAATTTTTATAATCAGAAACTGCATCATTTAAAACGTGCTATAATATATGTGTGTGATAAAGTGGCAGAAATGCCTAAGGAAAAGGAGAGGATTGCCGTCCTCTCCTTTTATATTTTGCACCACTGTCTAAAAGATAGTGTGACTAGTCTTTCTTTTTTATTCTGCCACTATTAGATATAGAATCAATAGTTCTACTATTGCCTTTTTACTCCCAAGTTGTAACATTAAAGAAATATGGACTCCACATACCACATGAACACTGTGCTGATGAATATCCAAATCCAGACCAATCTCCATTTGGTCCCCTATAAGAATCAGCCCAAATAGCAGACTCTTCAATACTTTCGAACCACATATTGCTGTAAACAACATCAGGATGACCAGTTACAGTAATAGAATGCTGATGTGGTGCAGGATTTACAGGTTTCTGTCCTCCACCATTATTTGATGATCCACCATTGCTGTTACCTGAATTACTGGAAGAACCGCCATTAGAAGATGAACTATTTCCTGAATTATTTGGTTTATTGTAGTTTGAAGATCCACTGCTTGTTGTATTGTTTGATGTATTACTATTTCCAGCATTATTAGATGTAGGAGGTTTCTTTGCTGTTTCTTTCTTCTTCACATTCACTTTGAATGATTTCTCTGTCTTATTTCCATTCTTATCTGCTGCAATTACTTTAACATCATAAGTCCCTGCTTTCTTTGTGTCCAGCTTTCCTTTATCGATATAGTAGCCATCCTTTTCTACTGCCTTATCACTGTACGTAAGATCACCATCAACAGGATCTTTTACAGATTTGATATTATCTTTTAATACCAGTTTATCCCCGGCAGTTATACTAACGGATTCTTTTTTTAACTCGATTGCTGGCTTTTTTGTATCAGAGACAGTAATCTTAAGTTTCTCTTCTTTCTCTCTTTCGCCATCTGTAAATGTAACAGTGACTTCCTGTTCACCAAGTTTTTTTGCATCGAAGCCCTCTACTTTATCAACTTTCACATTCTCATCAGACTCTTTTGCGTTGAATAATTTTGTATTATCCAACTTTTCTCCATATTCAACTTTTAGATTTTCTGATGGTGTTACTTTCAATTCTTTTGCACAGCCAGTCATCAGCAATGCTGCAACAGCAACCATACTAATAAGTTTTTTCATAAGCTATTCCCAATAAGTAATATAAAAGAAATACGGACTCCATTTTCCACAAGAGCATTGTTCTGCAGAATACCCAAAACCTGCCCAAGTTCCATCTGGTCCACAAGGATTATTATCTACCCAATTATCTACTTCTGCCAGGGTGTCAAACCACATATTACTGTAAACTACATCAGGATATCCAGTTACAGTAATAGAATGCTGATGTGGTGCAGGATTTACAGGTTTCTGTCCTCCACCATTATTTGATGATCCACCATTGCTGTTACCTGAATTACTGGAAGAACCGCCATTAGAAGATGAACTATTTCCTGAATTATTTGGTTTATTGTAGTTTGAAGATCCACTGCTTGTTGTATTGTTTGATGTATTACTATTTCCAGCATTATTAGATGTAGGAGGTTTCTTTGCTGTTTCTTTCTTCTTCACATTCACTTTGAATGATTTCTCTGTCTTATTTCCATTCTTATCTGCTGCAATTACTTTAACATCATAAGTCCCTGCTTTCTTTGTGTCCAGCTTTCCTTTATCGATATAGTAGCCATCCTTTTCTACTGCCTTATCACTGTACGTAAGATCACCATCAACAGGATCTTTTACAGATTTGATATTATCTTTTAATACCAGTTTATCCCCGGCAGTTATACTAACGGATTCTTTTTTTAACTCGATTGCTGGCTTTTTTGTATCAGAGACAGTAATCTTAAGTTTCTCTTCTTTCTCTCTTTCGCCATCTGTAAATGTAACAGTGACTTCCTGTTCACCAAGTTTTTTTGCATCGAAGCCCTCTACTTTATCAACTTTCACATTCTCATCAGACTCTTTTGCGTTGAATAATTTTGTATTATCCAACTTTTCTCCATATTCAACTTTTAGATTTTCTGATGGTGTTACTTTCAATTCTTTTGCACAGCCAGTCATCAGCAATGCTGCAACAGCAACCATACTAATAAGTTTTTTCATTTGTTTCTCCTCCTTTACGAATCCTTTTTCTTGAGTTTATATCTCAAATATACATACATAGGTTTTACAATCGTTTTATATACTGGATACAGCAATATAAATACCGCTGCCAGATCCTTTACAGTATTTGGTAAATGTAACTGCTCAAAAAGCCATCCAATTGAAAAGAATATCACAAAAGCGATGATAAAAGAAGAAATGTAGCCCCTGTTCATTGTTAAAGATATCAGAGTGGTCCAGAACAAGATTATACAGGTAAGCAAAGAAGCAACCAGATTAAAATCAAATACGGTTCGGCAAAAATAGACAGCAATTACCACAGTCACTATGGTACTCAAAACCTGAACAGGTATTTTTGAATAGTATTGTTCCACTGTCTTTTTTTGTACGTCTTCTGCAAGTGCTTCATTTGGATGACCGCAATTTGGACAACTTTTAGCAAAATAAGACATATCTTTTCCACAAGCCCTGCACTTAATCAAAACATTATTTTCTTTTCTCTCGTTACTGTCATTCTGTTGTAATTGTGTATTGATTTCATCCATCGCTAATTCCCCCTGTCATTAACTTCTTTTAATCGTTCATAAAAAAACTCGCCAGTGTGCTTTCCATTTTAATTCTAATAAAGATAATACGATGATAGTAATCATGAATATCGCAAACATTGTTCCTTGTATTAAATAGAGCGATACGCCTATTCCATCTTCATTTACTGTCAACTGACACCAATTATTGATTACTGTTTAAACTCAAATCTTTATACACGAGTTCGTCCAGCGATAACTGAAAGTATTCAGCAATTTTTTGAACCGTTGATATTTGAGGGTCTTTTGTAATTCCTTTTTCTAATCTTTCCACGACCGTATACGGAACTTTTACCCTATATGAAAACTGTCTTCTGGATAAATTATTCGAGTTTCTTAAATAATTTACGTTTTCTTTTATTTTATTTACCATATAAGCTATCTCCTTGTTACGTTCTACTCAGTATAACACAAATTATCATATCATAAATTTAGAATACTATTATCAAAGTAACTAAAAGTGTAATAAAGACAGTGACAGCAATCAAAGAAAAGAGAATAAATAATATTACTTTTACAATTAAATTCAAAAAAGAATTATCTCTAAAATTAGTAGTTAGTTGGAGCATTAATAATAAAGACATCATTATAAGACTGATTACACACATAAAATTTTTGAAAGAATATACAATTTCGTTAACCATTTTCTATCACATCTATCTCATGTTCTATATTAATTAATAGATGCAAGATTACTAAATTTTATTAATTCATCATTAAATTAACAAATTCCTTTACACATTCAAATGTATAAATAGATAATCTTGCAATACTATAAAGATTCATAAATGCCAGGAGAAATACAAAAAACAACACAATAAATTCAAAAAATAATTTTAACAGTAGTAATCCTAAATAAGCAAGATTCTGATACATTCCATAATGAACATTGTTTTTCATGTTGCAAATAAAATAGTACAAAGACTTGAAATCATTTTTTAATGCTTCATATGGTATAGGATTTAAATAATCGAAGAAAATAACTGGAATGAATATAAAGACAACATCAAATACCAATGTAAATAAAACAATAAATAAATCGATTCTAAATGAACTCATATGATTCTCTTATCTTTTTTTAGAAATTTTTACTGTAGATTATTTGTTTTACTATGGAAAAAGGTGCATGGATTGATTCCCATCCTTTCGGTACGCTGTGATACCTCAAGTTTACCAAGTCCTGGAATCATACAATCGCCATTTTCAGATAATTCTGCCTGTACTATCTGAACCAATCCAACAATTACTTCTTCAGCTTCCTTTTTATTTAAACCTGTTATTTCAGACATTTCGCTTATCAATTCTTTCTTTGACATTACAATTTTCTCCTCCTGTTTTCCAGTTTTTCCTTAAATGATCTATTTTTTCGAAAATTTCACTTGAATCAGTCACTTCAGACAACAGTGCAATCTTTCTGCCTGCTGTTGACAAGGCGATTCCGGTAAACAAATCTACTAGAACATAGTCATACTTTCTTCTAGTGTCAGATAGATGCATAGTTCTATATATTCCAAATTCAAGACCTCCGTAACGAAAAACTTCTCCATTTACTATCTCTTTCCTGTAATCATACTTTGGAAATCCATCATTTCCAAAGTATTTGAATTGTTTTCTTATTACAGAAAACTCCATTCTCTTCAACTGTAATTCCTTGTTCATGATTAATTCTGATAATCCATGTCCTCCGGAACATACGATGATAATTTATCATCTTCTATACCTTCTTCTGAATAAGATGATGGTGTATCTGGAATTGAATGTTCTTTCTTTTTGCCAAGCAGTTCTACACTATGAACATTGAATACGACCATTGCTTTAGGCTGACCATCACTTACCCATTTATTCACCTGTTGTCGTCCTTCTACGAAGATCAAATCTCCTTTGCCTGCATAATTTTCTAAAATTTGCATGCAGTTCCCACTAGCCTTGCACTCAAAGAAATCAACAGGTCTTTTCCCTTCTGCATTTCTGTACGGTCTTTCAACCGCAATGGAAAAGGATATAAATCCACCCTTTTCTATTGACCTTTTTGTAAATTCACTACCAATTCTACCAATCATTGAAAATTTTGCATGCATAATTATTCCTCACTTTCTTTTTTCTGACAAAAATCTTTTTCCATTTCTGCCATCCAGTTTATACTTTCCTCTTTTTTAATCTCTGGCATGGTTTGTAATTTTTCTACTAGATCTTTTATAGTCTGATTATACATATCTTCATCAAATTCATATTTTCCGTCTGTGGGTATACGTGCCAGGTTATCAATTTCGGCTTCAATCCTTTCTTTTAGAATTGTAAGCCTGGCTATATAGCGTTCTTTTCTATAGGAATGCTGAATTGAAGTAGACAGTTCTTCGAAATTCATCATAGATATTTTTATATGCAAAGCCTTTTCTATCTTATCGATCGTCTCCTTTTGCGGATGAACCGTCCTTCCCTCTTCAATAGAACGATATGTCCACGCAGGAATATCCAAGCGTTTTGCAAACTTCTTTACTCCTTCATCATAGACTTCCATCCTAATTTTTCGAAGGAATTCTCCAAGTTCATTCTTTATCATTGCCATCAATCCTTTATGTTGTTTTATCTGTGATATTTTTGTTTAAACCAGCGGCAGCCATCCGACAGAAAACACTCAGCCATTCTGTGACTGCAAGCCCCTCTAATCTTTAAAACATTGAACAGTTTATTTTCATATGTCTTATTTTTATCAAGGGCGATCATCTGATTATGCTCATCGATGCAGGTAAAGGGCATAGAGTATATACATCTTTCACACATATTATCTCTTTTCTTCACCTCTTATCCCTCGCTTTCATTCTACCATAACTTAGATGTAATGTGGCAATATTGCCACATTACATATTTAATATTTCTTCTACCAATTGATTATACCTCTGTGCAACATTGGATTTTAATGATTTGTCATTTTCCAGCAGTACTTTTTGATGAATGGATGCTTCCTCTACTGGCTTTGCCTGATACGGAATAACTGTTTCAAACATAAAGTCTCCAAATGCAGTTTTCAAGCTTTCTACCCATCTATTATCAATATTATTCTTGTTCTTCATCGTCACAAGAAGTTTTATATCAAATGGAAGTGGTTCGTATTCTTCCAGCCATTTTAAACACGTCGTTAAACTATCATAAGTACCAATAAGTCCACCTCTGTTAATTTTAATAGGTACAAGGATGAGATCCCCTTCCTTATAACATGCAGACATCGAATTATAAGTAAGGGCATTTTCAAATGGCTGATTGTCAATGATAATGTAGTCATATTCAGACTCTACTTTTTTCAAAGCTATTCGTAATCGGTTTGCTGGGTTCATTTGAGATTTTAACTCTATATCAGCCGTTGATAATTCATTGTCAGCTGGAACCAGATCCAATCCCTCTACTCTAGTTTTTAGTATTGCATCCTTTATATCGCATTTTTTTAGTATAACCTTGTTGATATCATACTCGAAACTTGATTTCTTAACAAATTCTCCTAATGCCTGATATGCAGCCAAAAAATCTTGCTGACCACCTTCACGTAATTCTTCAAATCTTGCAAGAAATTCTTCTGCTCCCTGCTGACTTAACTTATGATCTCTCCCTAATAAGATATCTGTTAAGTTAGCCTGTGGATCGAAATCTACAGTTAAAACCTTTTTCCCTCTACTAGCTAGTCCATATGCCAGATTTAATGATGTTTCTGATTTTCCTGCTCCACCTTTTTTTGCCTGTACAGAAATGATTTTAGCTTTTTTCATAATAGTCTCCTTTTGCGGTGCTACCGCTCTAATCTTCTAAGTAATTCATTGCTTTTTCATAATGTAATTTAATTGCCGTTAATCCTTTATCTGTCTCCTCTGGAATAAAGTTAACTCTTTGTCCTCGATAAAGATTTTTGATACCTTTTTCTTTGATGTTTTTGTAATGAATAAAATAGGACTCATTATCATCTCCCTGTATGAAGCCATATCCCTTTTCCTCTTTCCACCACTTTACCGTACCAAAGATTCTTCCTTGCTTATCTGCCATCTTTTTTTGTAATGACTGTTTTATGTTCTTGTCCATAAGAGAATTATATATTTCTATGCTTTCTATTTCCTGTAGAGGAATTTTGTCCATAGAGAATTGCTCACCCATGTACTCTATTCCCAAATAAAACATATCATTCTCAATTTTTACCACATCTATATCAATATGAGATTGGCAATATTTATCTTTCATTTTCATCAACACCTGCAAAATCATCACTCCTTTAAAAATCAACAAGTGCATCAAGATCTAGCTGCTTTAGTACATGTTTTAATTCAGATATATCTTCATATGCTACATTTATTGATTTCTTGGTTATCTTCACATCAACTCCATAAAGCTCCCTGGCTCTTTTTGAAAATCTCTTAAAGTCACTTTTTAGTTCCTCATATTCTGTATCACAAGAATCATTTGAACAATCCTGGTCGTTCTTTTCATCATCTCTTGCTGCTTCATCATCCTTCAGGTAGTTTTGGATCATACGAGGCGACACACCGATTTTCTCAGCCATCCATTCTCTTTTTCTGCCCTTTGGTTTTTCTCCTCTGGCTACAAGTTCATCCCAGCACATTTGAAGTGCGTTTACTTCTTTCTTGCGAAGTTCTTTAGACTTGTTTCTCTGGTTGTTTGCAGAAATGATTCGTAGCATTTCTTCTGTTTCATTTTCAGGTTTTTTTACAACCTTTGCGAAGAACAAACCATCTCCAATTCCGTTTTCATAATTTTTTTTGGTTGCTTTAAATCGCCTTTCCCCAGACAGTAGGGTGTATGTTTTTCCATCATTGATAGAATCATCTTCATACAAGACACCATTTGCATCCATTCCATCGTTTTTCAGCAATTCTGCCATTGAGTCTACATAATAATCTTCATCATCTTCTTCATGATAAAAGTTGTTCTTGTTAACTCGTATTTCATCAACATGAATCTTTCTATACGACTGTCCGTTCGACATCACGCTCATCAATCCCATTTATCTCATCCTCCAATCTGTCTATATCTGCTTTATAAATGGATAGCAAAGCCTGTAAGATCACACTTCCTTCTTCTTTGGTTAAAATTACATTTTCCCACCTTCCACTGTCTGCTCTTCCAGAAAAGTTATACAGATTCTTCTTTTCCAGTTCCTGAAGTGCCTTTACCTTTTTTCTTCGATCTTCTAACTTGATTTTTATCATATAGTATTCTGCATCAGTCATTTAATCACCTCTTTCCTTGTACCTTACACCTTTATAAGCTCATTCGTGAACGAGCGTCAAAGGCAGCTTGTCTGCTTTGTATACCTTTGACGTAGAAAGTGAACGAATGATAAGGTTTCATAAAATAAAAGTTCTATAAAGATAATCGTAAGCGAGCGACTCCCCGTCGCTCGCCGCTTTTTTTACTCACTTCCTTCACTGTATTCTCTTTGGTTTTCCAATTCTGCAATTCTTTTTTCCAGCTTTTTTCTCTTTTTCTGATAACCGGCAGAAAATCCAATAAGCAGAGAGAAAATAATACAAATAAATATTTCCATACTCATCCTCCTTCCCAGATATAAAAATAAAGAACCTGCATTACACAAGTTCTTATCGACCTATTACTTCCACGATACTATTTTAAAACACAAAGGGGCAAGAAAATGCGAGGGGTTACTAATTTTTACATTTTTATTTTCTACAATACCTGATTTACATTTTCTTCAAATAAAAAAGATGTAAAATAAATATAGATAATTAAAAGGAGGAAAAAAATATGAAACGATTTATTATCTACCGTTGTCCAGAAAAATGTAGCTGCCATGAAAGATTAAAGGAACACGTATTGATTGGCGTTTCTGTTGGAAACGATATCGAAGACATAGATGTAATTAATGACATCAAATCTCAGATCAAAGATGATATTACATCACTCGTTCCAGAACCATTTTCAACAGGCACTCTAGAAATTATAAGTATTAATAACGAAGATAACAGCAGGAGATATAAATTATCTTTAAATGTTTTATTCATACCAGATAATCCTTTAGCTCCAAAGAATACTCAACGTGAATACGGTTTATGTGTAAAAGACGCTAATGAAGCTTAACAAAAAAAGAGATTAATTCTCTTTTTTTGTGCTTCCCATATTTTCAAATATTAAACTTTAAAGAGCATCTTTCGTTGGAGTAATATTCTTTCTTTTTTCACGTTCCTCTATATCTTTGATTCTTTTATCAAGTGAATGGATCTCTGACTTTAAATTTAATCTAACTTTTTGAAGTGGTGCAATAGTGTCCTGCACAAACTTTTCCAATTCCTCATCCGTTATTTCCAATTGTCCAAGCAAAGATTTTTCCTGTATCATTCGATATGTATTTTCCGCCTTTTTTAAATCAGTGCTGCATTCATTCAGTTCATGTATCAATTCTTTTTTGTCTTTTCTGTACTCTTCAATATTTAGTTTCTCCTCTTCAATGTACCTCTGATAAGCAATAGCATTGTATCTTGTCATTACTGTTTTTGTCTTCCACTGATAATATCTTTCCTGTTTTGCAGATTTATAGATTCCGGATTCTTTCCATCTCTCCTTGATATTTAATCGGTCATAAAATCTATCCTTTGCATTTGGGTCATTTCCGCTCAAGATTTCCATAATTTCATCTTCCACGACAATGATATCGTTTGAGTTAATTCGATTTATTACATCATCTAGTGAATAACCCTTTCCCTGGACATTTAATCTTTCACACCTAATAAATTTATCATAACCAGGAGGCTTGATTCGTAGCCCCTTCCTTTGTTTCTTTCCTTTCTCCTCCCAGCTTTGCTTTATCTCATAAAGTTCAGCTTCTCTTAAATATAGTCCCTCTTTATCATATAGTGCATATACAGTATCGTTTAACGTTACTTTTGCAGTTCTATTTTCATTCAGCCACTCAACTTGAGACTTTGGAATCTGCATCATTTCTTTTTTGTATGGAATTCTGAAAAAAAAGAATTCCTCTGTCTCTTTCTGAAATAACTTTCTGTTTGCTGTAAACTGAAACTTCTCTGGACTACCTTTGTAGTCTTCTGTTAAATCATCCTCCACTGAATAACCGAGGTTTTGAAGACATGTCTTGAACTGGGAATAATCCAACACTTTTTCAACCAGATCATCAATCGTCTTCATTACGATTTCTTTTTCTGTATGACCTCTTTGAGAAATCATCCACTCATAATATGTCTTGTCTTGAAGTGAAGGATTTTCTATCACGGATAAACCGTTTTCTCTGCAAAGAGTATCAGATGTTTCTCTGAATTTCTTTAAATCCTTTTTCCAGTAAATGTTCCATAATCTATCGTTTGTATTGTTGATTGGATTCACGATGATATGATTATGAATATGTCCTCTATCTACATGAGTAGCGATTACATAATCAAATGCTCCATTCGTTAATCTCTCTGCAAATTCCTGTCCTATTCTATGAGCAGTAATTTCATCAATTTCTCCAGGTGCGAACGACTGTTCAAAATGGTATCCGACGATATCACTTTTTTTTCTATAATCTTTTTGTTCTACAATAGCTTTTCTTATATCCCATTGAATCCCCATTGTAGATGGAGAAGCACCACTCATAGAACTCCAGCTTACTAGAGAACCATTTCTAGTTTTTGCCTCATTAACAATATAGTCTATTGCTCTTTGAACATTTCCTCTCAATCCATGTCCCTTTACATATGCCATTAGTATCTACACCTCCAAAAAAAATGTGGCAACATTGCCACATCATTATTTTTCCTTTTCATCAATCTCTAAAAATTCAAAAACTTCTCTTTTCTTGATAATTCTATATAATTGTTTTTCTGTTTCTTTTTTTTGTTTGGTAAATTCTTCGTAAACTTCCCTGTTTTCCTTTAGAAGTGAAATTGCTGTAGAAATCATCTCCTTGATACCTTCAGCTTCATCTATGATATCTTGTGTTTGAAATATGTTTTGAAGCGTGTTCAAACTTCTTGCAATCTGATTGATATTGTTACCCATTCTGTTCATGACAACATCAATATCCTTATCATATTCTATTGCCACATTTATATATTCAGGAGAGAAAATTCGATTTCTAATATAACTTGACATGTTGCAACCTAATTCCTCACATACAGAGTTTAAATATACTCTTAATTCTTCATCAAGTCTAAAATTTATTTGCTTATCTTTCATAATACACGCTCATTGAATCCTTCTCTTATTTTATCAAAAGTTACACTATATCTATCTGCAATATACATGATGCCTTCAAGCATTACAGTTCTATTTTTCAATATCATGACCGCTACTTCAGAAAACTTGTAATAACTGTCATAACAGTTGATTACATTCTTATCTATTTCAAAATCATTTTCATCAAACTCTTGAGACGTAATCGTCATTGCAATCATCCATGCATCCATAATACCATTCTCAATTTCTTCCTGATCTGCAGCATTTAATATCCTTGCCAACGCTACTATCATCTTGCATCTGTATTCCTCCAGGTCATACTTCAAATAATTTTCATCAAAATACTTTTTATCTTTACCTCTACACTTCTTCATCATTAATCTAATCTCATTATTATTTACTTCCATTTGAACATACCTCCTTAAAAAAGAACCTGAATTGCATAACAGGTTCTTATTATTTTATTACTTCCATGATACTATTTTAAAACACAAAGAGGCAAGAAAATGCGAGGCATTAACTTTTTTATAATCTCATATTTATCCCATATTTTTAATATAATGAAATTTAGCAACTAAGCAATATAAAATATTAATCACTTACAATGGGGATTGGGGATATTCCCCAAAAAATGAAAATGTGTGTGAAAAATGTGAATTTTTCTCATCACATATTTTCACATAAATGTATATACAAAAATCACTTGTGATTTGTATATACATTTATCTAGCTTGCTATTACTTAAACACTGCTTTTTTAATTTTTCATTTTCTCTATTTTTCACACCAAAAACGTGCATTCCGTTGCACGTTTTTGGTTATTATTTCGCCAATAAAAATACAGAATAGCCAGCAAATTCTGTTATATAATATAATACATTTAAACATCAATTTAAAAATCCATGTAAAATAAGTTTAGTATTACTGAGTCATAGAATATAAATTCTAAAATTTATTTTGTTCATAAAGATGAAAAAAAACATTAGAATTTCTCCAAAAATTCCAATGTTTACTGTTATTTATTAATCATTTTGTGAACTTATTTATAAAAAATTCTACTTTTTCTTTTTCATATTTTTTATATAACTCATTTATGTATTCATCATAGTTTAAAATAAATTCGCCTATCCCATAAACTTCAACAATTGATGATTTAATTTTCAAAGTTTCCTCTCTTGCATTTTTTAGAATATATTCAATAACGAACATAAACTGGTTTTTATTCTGTCTTATAACAATTAAGTGTTCTAAATCATAATTAGAAATGACAACACTTTTTATATTTTTATCAATGACCATTGAAGTATACTGCCCTTTTTCATTTCTAAAATTTGCAATTTCCTTAATCACATTTTTATCCTCCTACTCTTCATTTATTAAATACTCTACATCCTCATTGTATACACCATCCATTACATCATAGGAAGAAGATGATTCTATTTGTTCCAAACTTATTTTCCCTTTTTCATAATTTCTAGAAAGAAAATATGCTATTTTTTCTACACTCATATCAACATCATCACTTTTTAAATACGTAGAAATCGATGTATCAGCTATTATTTTATAACATTCATCACTTGGTTCTTTTACATTGTAATATACTTGAAGATATGCATTCCAATATAAATGACACTTCATATACAAGCTAATATTTTCTTTAAACCATTGTAATTCTTTCATAATTCTATTCTCCTTTATAGTTCTTACTGCTCTCTACATAAATAACTTTTCTATAAATTCCTTTATCCAATAAAGGACGAATCTGCTTCCTTGCTCTTTCAATTCCATCTGTAGGCGATTCAAAATTTTGATAAAAATATCTTAAAATACTTCCATCCTTTTTTTCTATGATAACTCCAATCCCTGAATAATTATTTAATAAAAAATCCAAATGTTTATCTGTCATTTGTTTAATATCCTCCTTTTTCTTTTCGTTGTTCATCATTGAATAGAAGTTATCAAAAGTTGTTTATAATACTCCTGATAACTTTCTAAATCGAATGATGAAAGCCAATAAGAATAAATCAAATATGGAACTAAAATATTGGGTATGACAGGCTTTTTTCAGCTTTAAACTTATGATAGAAAACTTATCTTATTTGCAATTAATTCATAATCTCCATCATCGCTATGTATCATTCCCTTGACTGCAACCATCTGATTCTCTCTAGCTTCCTTGACAAATTCTTTTGCCAATTCATTTAAGATTGTGATAGTAATTTCATCTTTTATTGATTCACAACCAACTCTTTCAATTTCCAATTTCGCTTCAGCATAATAGTTTCCCTGTGTGCTTTCTTTTAAAACAGGCTTGACCTTTAATGTTCCCATTAATACAACTAAATTCATAAATTTTTCTCCTTTGCGGGGTTACCGCTCTCTGCCTGTAAGTATAACTACCTTACACTTTTACCAGCTCATTCGTGAACGAATGTCAAAGGCAATCGCAGATTGTTCATATTACCTTTGACAAGAAAAGTGAACGAATGATAAGGTTCAATAAAAAAATAAACTAAAAAGATAGATAGAAACCTGCAGTATGCTGGTTTCTATCGAGCCTTATAAACAAGTATAGAGAGGATTATTCATCCTCTCTATCTTCATACATTTCAATATTTCCATTGTTTAAGTTTTCAAATTGGTCTAACAAAACTTTTACATCAGGGTCGGATTGATATTTTCTTAATTTTTCTAAGAATTGTATTGATTTTACTTTCTTTTCAACTTTTGCAAGAACCACTTCACTCGCTCTTTCTGCTTGTTTTTCTTTTAAATAATTTTTTACATCAGTTTTAGAAAGATAGTTTTTAATATCAAATTCCTTTGAGACTGCTTCAAATTGTGAGATTTCCTTGACTATTCGACATGTAACAAATTTACTGTTCACATCCATTACAAGTATGTCAAATTCCGTTAATTTGGATGCTGACTGCACAAAGCTATCCTTTTCTTCCAATGGGCAAAAATCTGAAATAATTTCATAATAATACATAATTTTAATCTCCTTTGCGGGGTTGCCGCTCTTTACTTGTAAGTGTAGCTACCTTACACTTTTACCAGCTCATCAGTTCTGTACTGTCAAAGGCGATCATAGATCGTTCATATACCTTTGACAGTAGACAAAAGAACTGATGATACAGTTTCATAAAAAAGTTAAAAATGGATAAGCAAAAAGCTGTGTAGACAGGTTTTTGCTGAGCCTTATGACAATAAAAAAATGTGGAAACTTCGCCACATTTTAATTACATAAAATTTTGTTCTTTAAATGAATTTAAATCATTTTCTGTTATATAAAAAGCAGAAATCAATCTGCTTTTTGTTGCCGGATTCTTTTTACAGCTTGTTTATAGACTTTTTTATCTTCTCTCATACCAATGACTATTACTTTACTTATACCATCTTCTTCAATAAGTTCATACACGATACGTATCCCAAAACCTCTAGCCTTTAATTTCAAATACGTAGAAAGATTTCCAGTGGTTGTATCATTACCTAGTGGAATACCATAACCACCTTTAAATTTAGGAAGTGGATTTATTCTCAACTTTTCCAGCATTGCCAACACGATTTGCTTTTGAGTGCCATCCATTTTTTTGAAATCTTTTTTAGCTTCTTCAGTTAATACATAATCCCAGTTCATACTTATTCCATTTCAATTTCAGGAAGCTCAAGTAAAGATTTATCGTCAATTCCCATTTCTTTCAAGAAGTCTTCTCTGGTTGTCAATGCTGAATCTTTTCCTTGCCTAGCTAATGCCATCTCTAGCAACTGTAAATCTTCTTCTTTTTCAAGCAAATCCTGATATCTATCCGGTGAAATAAGAGCTGCTACAGGCTTGTTATTTCGCAAAACAATTTTTGAATTATCTTTGCTTAATCCATCAAATATTTTTTTTGCTCCTGCTTTCGTTAATTCACTGATAGAGATGGTTGAATTAAGGATTACTTCAAGCATATTAGAGTTTATGTTCATAGTATATCCCTCTCTTTCATTCTTATTATATGCAATAATAATACATAATACAATAATTTCATAAGAATTATAGAAATATTTTCCGAAAATTTATCAATTTTGTTTATCATCCTCCAGTTGCATACTCTTTTATAAACTTATCCAGGACACAGATTTCAAAGGCGAACGAAAATCGTTCATATACCTTTGACAGTACAAGTGGACGGATGATACAGTTCTATAAAATATAAAGTAACCGCAAAATAAAACAGTGTATATAAAATAAAGCAGAAAGAGTTTATAATTG
>ENA-OROR01000216-OROR01000216.1-human-gut-metagenome-genome-assembly--contig:-NODE-216-length-58052-cov-12.030846_pt1 | contig 58052 bp, 43 predicted proteins | sample MGYA00242135_ERZ509060 | MGnify/ENA primary metagenome ERZ509060 (study PRJEB26280, sample SAMEA2338742) | human gut metagenome | biome: human gut; feature: human-associated habitat; material: faeces... | reverse complement strand
ATACACTTATATTTTGTTGTGATATTTAATACTGCAAATGTAAATGTGTCAAAAGCAACTAAACTCTCCTCCTTCCTGAAGGAGGGGAATTTAGTTGCTTTTGACACATCTTCTTTTCTGTTTCTTATTTCAGTAAATGTCCCCCTTCCCTGTGTTTTGATTTACTACTTAATCTGTTAATTATTAGAATGATAATAACAGATGTTCTTTTTTCTAATTGTCCCCCTCTTTCTTGCCTTGTTTTATAAGCCGATTGCCTATCTTTGCGGCAGGTTTTTAAATAATAAATCAAAAAGAGAAAACTACTTTATGAAACACATTTCGAACTTCCTCAGATCAAAAAGCTGGAACGTATTTTTGTTTTTATATCTTGCTCTTCCTTTGTTTGCGCAAAAGGAATATAAGATCGATCAGGTATCTGTTGTTAATGTAGGCGATGGCAGACTGTTGTTTCAGGAACTGAAAACGGAAAAAGCATTGAATGGCGAACATCGCATCATAGATGGTTATCATTCCGCCTATGTGCTGGCATCTTTTAAAGATGGTTTTTATGATGGCGGATACAAAGAATATGTGGACAATATATTAATAACGGAAGGAAGTTATAAAGAAGGGCGGAAGGATGGCCTCTTCAAGATTAACTCCAAGTTTGACGGTAAGCTGAAAGAAGAAAAGTCCTATAAGGAAGGTAAGCTGGACGGTACGAGCAAAAGTTACTTTACTACCGGAAAAGTGGAAAGTGAAAGAAACTTCCGGATGGGGAAAGAGCACGGGAAGCAACTGTCGTACGAATCTGACGGTACTTTGCGGAAAGAGCATAATTACAAGGACGGGAAGCAGGTAGGCAAACAGTATACTTTTCTGAAAGGTACATATGATTTGTATGAGACCGTTTATTTCAATGAAGAAGGTTTTCAGGACGGTGAATATTCGTCCGTGTTTACGTTTGGCTCGCCACGTATACTGGGTAGTTATAAGAATGGAAAGAAGAATGGTCGTTGGACTACTTTTGCTGAAAGCGGAGATACGCTGATGATTGAAACCTATCTGGATGGAAAAGAAGATGGACTCCATGTCTCATTTGCCAACGGAAGTGGGGTAAGGCAGAAAGAATATTATATGAAGAACGATCGTAAAGACGGTTTATACCGTGAATATAATTTGGAAAATGGTGAATTGAGATATGAAGCTACCTATCAGGCCGGCAGATTGCATGGCAAGGAACGACGGCTGATAGTGAGCAACCGCTTTGATTATTGGGAAACTTCTACCTATGTGAACGGAAGGCAGAACGGACCGTTCGAAGCTCGTTATGTAAAGAATGACCAGCTTCGTGAATGTGGGGAATATAAGAATGGTCACCGTGTAGGACGATGGAAACGCTACACTATTGATGGTAAACTGGAAAAGGAATGGGATGAAAACTAACCGGTAGATGAAAGGTCAGAGCATAAAAAAAGGAGCAACGCCTTGCTCCAACCTTTGTTAACCTTAAATCTAATACTATGAAAAACACAGTGCAAAGATACGGACTTCTGTGAAATCTGCAAATTATCCAAGTAAAACGCTATGTTTTATAACATTGATTAAGTGTTTGTTTTACGCTTTATACTTTTGTTAATACTTTCCGATGGTCTGAAAGAGGACTGCTTTCCTTCTTTTTAGAATAATAAATAGCTGAAGTTAGAGAACTTTACAGTATTATTTCTTATTTTTGTTCTTAATTGGATTACAGAAAGAACTATGAAATGATGAGATGGATGAAGACGATGAGATATCTGAAGTGGATGCTGGTGCTGTTTGGTTTAATCGGGATGACGGCTTGCCGGCAGGATACACCCCGTTTTCGTATTGGGGTGGCTCAATGCAGCGATGATTCATGGCGACATAAGATGAATGATGAGATTCTTCGGGAAGCGATGTTTTATAATGGTGTTTCGGTGGAAATCCGTTCGGCAGGGGATGATAACAGTAAGCAGGCGGAAGATGTCCATTATTTTATGGACGAAGGAGTCGATCTGCTGATTATTTCCGCTAACGAAGCTGCTCCTATGACTCCGATTGTAGAAGAAGCTTATCAGAAAGGCATCCCCGTTATTCTTGTAGACCGGAAGATTCTTTCGGATAAATATACTGCCTATATCGGAGCCGATAATTATGAAATCGGTCGTTCGGTAGGAAACTATATTGCCTCCAGTCTGAAAGGGAAGGGAAATATAGTAGAACTGACAGGATTGAGCGGTTCGACTCCTGCAATGGAACGGCATCAGGGATTTATGGCTGCCATCAGTAAATTCCCGGATATAAAGCTGATTGATAAAGCGGATGCTGCTTGGGAACGTGGTCCGGCAGAGATAGAAATGGATAGTATGCTTCGGAGGCATCCTAAGATTGATGCTGTGTATGCCCATAATGACCGTATCGCTCCGGGTGCCTATCAGGCAGCAAAGATGGCAGGGCGGGAGAAGGAAATGATTTTTGTCGGCATAGATGCCTTGCCGGGTAAGGGAAACGGACTGGAACTGGTTCTGGACAGTGTGCTGGATGCCACCTTTATCTATCCGACCAATGGTGATAAGGTACTGCAACTGGCTATGGATATTCTGGAGAAGAAACCCTATCCCAAAGAAACGGTGATGAATACCGCTGTTGTGGACCGTACCAACGCACACGTCATGCAGTTGCAGACCACACACATTTCCGAACTCGACAAAAAGATTGAAACGCTCAACGGACGTATCGGTGGCTATCTCTCTCAGGTAGCTACACAACAGGTCGTTTTATACGGCAGTCTGATTATCCTTTTATTGGTAGCCGGCTTATTATTGGTCGTTTATAAATCACTCCGCTCAAAGAATCGCTTGAATAAAGAACTTTTTAAGCAGAAGCAACAATTGGAAGAGCAACGTGACAAACTGGAAGAACAGCGTGACCAATTGATACAACTTTCTCATCAACTGGAAGAAGCTACTCATGCCAAGCTGGTATTCTTCACCAATATTTCTCACGACTTCCGTACTCCGTTGACATTGGTTGCCGATCCGGTAGAACATTTGTTGGCGGACAAGACACTGAGCGGAGATCAGCACCGGATGCTCATGCTGATTCAGCGGAATGTGAACATCCTTCTGCGTCTGGTCAATCAGATTCTGGATTTCCGTAAATATGAAAACGGCAAGATGGAATATACTCCGGTTACGGTGGATGTCCTTTCTTCTTTCGAAGGATGGAATGAGTCTTTTCAGGCGGCAGCCCGTAAGAAGCATATCCATTTTTCTTTTGATAGTATGCCGGATACGGATTATCATACACTGGCAGACATGGAGAAGCTGGAACGTATTTATTTCAATCTTCTGTCCAATGCCTTTAAGTTTACACCGGAAAACGGGAAAATAGCCGTCCGTCTGTCTTCCCTTAGTAAAGAGGACAAGCGATGGATACGTTTCACGGTGGCAAATACCGGTTCTATGATTTCTGCCGAACATATTCGCAATGTATTCGACCGTTTCTATAAGATCGATATGCACCATACCGGTTCGGGAATCGGACTGGCATTGGTAAAAGCCTTCGTAGAAATGCACGGTGGTATGATCTCCGTAGAGAGCGATGAGAAACAGGGCACGGTCTTTACCGTTGAACTGCCTGTACAGTCTTGTGAGGCTGTTGCTGCCGAACCGGATACCACCCTTGTTTCTGCGGATTCCCGTACAACAGATGTTCTATTGGCAGAAGAGGAAGAACTGGAAAAAGGATATGACTCTTCCAAATCGTCCGTATTGATTATTGATGATAATGAGGATATCCGTTCGTATGTTCATACGCTGTTGCATACAGACTATACGGTGATTGAAGCGGCAGACGGCTCCGAAGGAATCCGTAAGGCTATGAAGTATGTTCCGGACCTGATCATTTCTGATGTGATGATGCCGGGCATTGATGGCATTGAATGTTGCCGCCGGCTGAAAAGTGAGTTACAGACCTGTCATATTCCGGTTATTCTGCTGACAGCGTGTTCACTGGACGAACAGCGTATTCAGGGATATGACGGTGGTGCGGATTCTTATATTTCAAAGCCGTTCAGTTCACAGCTGTTGCTGGCACGTGTCCGCAATCTGATCGATTCTCACCGTCGTCTGAAACAGTTCTTTGGTGACGGGCAGACATTGGCAAAAGAAGATGTCTGCGATATGGACAAGGATTTTGTAGAAAGATTCAAGTCATTGATTGAAGAGAAAATGGGAGACTCCGGTTTGAATGTGGAGGACTTGGGCAAAGACATGGGACTAAGCCGTGTGCAGCTTTATCGCAAGATTAAATCATTGACTAACTACTCTCCGAATGAATTGCTCCGTATCGCCCGTTTGAAGAAGGCAGCTTCTTTGCTTGCTTCTTCGGACATGACCGTAGCGGAGATTGGTTATGAAGTCGGTTTCAGTTCACCTTCTTATTTCGCCAAGTGCTATAAAGAGCAGTTTGGAGAGAGCCCGACAGATTTCCTGAAAAGGAAAGGATGATTTCATTGATATCGTAAAGAGGGATATATGAAAGATTATAAAGTAGATAAAGAGAGCTTTTCCGAATCCTTTCGGAAGGAAGTGTACGAAGTCGTATCCCAGATACCTGTGGGAAAAGTATCTACTTATGGAGGTATTGCTTTGCTGTTGGGGGCACCCCAATGCTCGCGGATGGTGGGACGTGCATTGAAAGAAGTGCCGGATGAATTATCCATTCCCTGCCATAGAGTTGTAAATTCCACCGGAAGGCTGGTGCCCGGTTGGGTGGAACAAAAACAACTCTTGCTGGCAGAAGAAGTTTCTTTCAAAGCTAACGGATGCGTTAATCTGAAAGAACATTTGTGGCACGTGGATGAATGAAGGATGCAAGGAAGGTAAGCCATATCATCCGTATCCATACAATAAAGAAAACCCATACATGAAGCCATAAGGTCCTGGTAATGAAATCTCTGATGGGTACAGGGACGAATATGTCGATAGGAACGATACATAACAGCACAAAACAGCACCAAAATAGAATCTTGTCTGTTGCGGTACGTGTTGGTCTGCTCCAATACCAGAGCATGAAACCTGCCAATGCGATAATATAGGTATGCTTCTCGGCGGAGTCACTCAGTAATACTACCCAGCCCATGAGAATGCCCAAAGCCTGGGCACGGAAGGCAAAAGACGACCATTTGCGGAAATTCCCCAAAAAGAGCAGAGTCAGCAAGCCGAGCATTCCTATCTGAAGTGCACGGAAGTGTGGCAATGTCCATGCTGCAATGGGGCGGGCATAGAAAAATGAATCATAAGCTCCGGCGGACTGATGAACAGCAAGACTATGGCACCATTCTTCATAATAGGGGAGCAAATCTGCAGGAGCTATTTTTATTAACGGTAATGCAAGCAATACAATGCCCATTGTAACGGCATAGCCAAAGTTACGCCATACGTGAGGATAGCACAGCAACAATGCCAGTTCGAAAATTCCATATACTTTGGTACATCCCGAAATCATGATTAACAGAACAGCCAGAAATCCACGGTCTTTTTCCAATAACGTATAGGCGAATAAGAATAAATAGGCTACCGTTATGTTATACTGAAATGAAAGTAAACTTTGTCCTAAAATCAGTAACAGAAAAAGGAACATACGGCATTTCTGCTGCTGGGTGAATTGTTGGGGCAGCGTGAAGATCGCCATAAAGAACAGCGAATAATTGAATAGATTCCACGCGAAAGGTCCCAGCCATGCAGGCAGATACGCAAACGGAGCGAACAATACCGTGAAAACTGGAGAATAAAGGAAGTAGCGTCCGTGAGCTTCTACAAATTCAGTTGTGTATGGGCTGATGCCTTGCCAGAAGAATTGAGTAGCGTCCGAGAAGACCATAAAGTTTTGATGCCGTCCTCGTATAAATTCGAGCAGAGTCACTATAAAAGCGAGCAGGAAACCTATCATGTAGAGATTCCGCCGGCTATAGAAAAACGGCATTTTGGGGTTCTTTTTACTAAGGAACTGTACTTGGCTTTTGTCGTCTAGTGTGGCAGTACCTGTTTGTTTTTCTTTTGTTGTGTAATGACAATTATCCTTCCCCAGGAAAATTGTAATAGCCCTGTTGAACATATAAATCTAGTTTAGTTATTGACGCCAAATATACGGTGTTTAAGTGAAATATTCAAACTTATTTTATATTTATCTGCCGGTTTGTTCTATTTTGCTGAGTGATAGGGGAATATTACCCGGAAACTTTCCATATCATTACAAATAAAGCCCTCTGTATGCCCCGGATTTTGAATATAATTTGTATGTTTAATCCGTTTTTTGTATCTTTGTGCCAGCAAGATACTGGAACAGGCTGTTTTTATACATAAAAATGCTATTTTTTGCTATTCGTTGAAAGGATTATCTTATCAAATTCTATTCCTTTTTTAATTACTCAGTCTGTCAATAATCATTTTATTAATTATTTCGGGATTCATTGTTATTTGTCCCTTATTTAAATCAGAACTTTATACGATATAAAGAAAGATTCCTGTTATCGTTTGTTCTTGTCTTGCTGTGTATATTATTTTAATAACCTAAACCATTTTATTGTATGAGTAAAATAGAAATTAAAGATCTCTATCTGGTTTTTGGCAATGAGAAGCAGAAGGCTTTGAAGATGTTGAAAGAAGGTAAAACAAAAAGTGAAATATTGAAAGCGACCGGATGTACAGTTGCGGTGAAAGATGCGAATCTTTCCATTAATGAAGGCGAAATATTCGTCATTATGGGGCTGTCCGGTAGTGGAAAGTCCACTTTACTCCGCTGCATCAACCGTTTGATACGCCCTACTTCCGGAGAAGTGATTATCAATGGAACAGACATAGCCAAAGTGTCGGATAAGGAACTGTTGCAGATTCGCCGGAAAGAACTGGCTATGGTCTTTCAGAACTTCGGTCTGCTTCCTCACCGTTCTGTCTTGCATAATATAGCTTTCGGGCTCGAACTACAGGGAGTAAAAAAGGGAGAACGGGAGCAGAAAGCGATGGAAAGTATGCAACTGGTGGGGCTGAAAGGCTACGAGAATCAGATGGTAAGTGAACTGTCGGGTGGGATGCAGCAGCGTGTCGGGCTGGCGCGGGCTTTGGCCAATAATCCCGAAGTCCTGTTGATGGATGAGGCCTTCTCGGCACTCGATCCTTTGATCCGTGTGCAGATGCAGGATGAACTGCTGACTTTGCAGTCGAAGATGAAAAAAACGATTGTCTTTATTACTCACGACCTGAGTGAAGCGATTAAATTGGGTGACCGGATTGCTATCATGAAGGATGGAGAAATTGTACAAATCGGTACATCGGAAGAAATCCTGACCGAACCTGCCAACGCTTATGTAGAACGATTTGTGGAGAATGTAGATCGAAGCAAGATTATAACAGCTTCCTCTGTTATGGTAGATAAACCCATAGTGGCACGTTTGAAGAAAGAAGGCCCGGAGGTGCTGATCCGTAAGATGCGCGAACGGAATCTGACCGTTCTTCCGGTAGTCGATTCCAATAATCTGTTAGTAGGAGAGGTGCGGTTGAATGACTTGCTGAAACTACGAAAAGAGCAAATCCGCTCCATCGAGTCCGTAGTAAGGCATGAAGTTCATTCAGTGCTGGGTGATACGGTGCTGGAAGATATTCTTCCGTTGATGACAAAAACGAACTCGCCAATCTGGGTCGTAAATGAGAATCGGGAGTTTGAAGGCGTAGTGCCACTTTCCTCATTGATCATCGAAGTAACGGGAAAAGATAAAGAAGAAATTAATGAAATCATTCAAAACGCAATAGAATTATGATAAATATCGGACAATATATAGAGACTGCCATTAATTGGCTCACAGAACATTTTGCTTCCTTTTTTGATGCTCTCAGCATGGGGATCGGAGGATTCATAGACGGTTTTCAGCACGTACTGTTTGGAATACCTTTTTATATCACAATTGCAGTGCTGGCTGCGCTCGCCTGGTTTAAGTCGGGTAAGGGGACAGCCGTATTTACCCTCTTGGGTTTATTGCTTATTTACGGCATGGGCTTTTGGGAAGAAACGATGCAGACATTGGCATTGGTACTTTCTTCCACTTGTCTGGCATTGCTTTTAGGCGTTCCGTTGGGAATCTGGACTGCCAACAGTGATCGTTGTAACAAGATAATGCGCCCTGTCCTCGACTTTATGCAGACAATGCCTGCCTTTGTCTATCTGATTCCTGCCGTTCTATTCTTCGGATTGGGAACTGTGCCGGGAGCTTTTGCCACCATCATCTTTGCAATGCCTCCTGTGGTTCGTCTGACCGGTCTGGGCATTCGTCAGGTTCCTAAAAACGTAGTAGAAGCCTCCCGCTCTTTTGGAGCTACTCCCTGGCAGCTTCTTTATAAGGTGCAATTGCCTTTGGCGTTGCCTACTATTCTGACGGGAATCAACCAGACGATCATGATGTCACTTTCGATGGTAGTGATTGCTGCCATGATTTCTGCCGGAGGATTGGGAGAAATCGTGCTGAAAGGTATCACCCAAATGAAAATCGGACTCGGATTTGAAGGCGGTATCGCAGTCGTGATATTGGCGATCGTGCTGGACCGCATCACTCAGGGTATGGCAGATAACAGAAAAAGTAAAAAGAAATAAGAATCACACCAAAGAAAGGAATAATCAATGAATAAGATAAAAATGATTGCGGCAATGTTTATTGCCGGCATACTCTTAACCTTCGTTTCCTGCGGAGACAACGGAAAGAGTAAGAAGATAAGTATCGCTTATGCCAACTGGTCGGAAGGTATTGCAATGACAAACCTTGCCAAAGCGATTTTTGAAGATCAGGGGTACGATGTAAAGTTGCTGAATGCCGACCTTGCACCTATATTTACCTCTATCTCCCGTAAGAAAGCAGACGTATTTATGGATGTCTGGATGCCTGTCACTATGGAAGATTATATGAAACAATACGGGGATAAACTCGAAGTTATCGGGGATATTTATGATGGTGCCCGTATCGGGCTGGTGGTTCCGGATTACGTTACGATCAACTCAATCGAAGAACTGAACGCGGAAAAGGAACGTTTCTCCGGTCAGATTGTCGGTATTGATGCCGGAGCCGGTATTATGAAAGCTACCGATCAGGCCATCAAAGACTATGGATTGGATTATAAACTGATGACTTCGAGCGGACCTGCCATGACTGCTTCCCTAAAGAAAGCGATTGATAAGAAAGACTGGATTGTCGTGACGGGATGGACGCCTCACTGGATGTTCGACCGTTTCAAGCTGAAAGTTCTTCAGGACCCGAAGCTGATATATGGAAATACGGAATCCATTCATACCATAGCATGGAAAGGTTTTAGCGAGAAAGACCCTTTTGCTGCCGAACTTTTGGGCAACATTCGTCTGACAGATGCGGAAATCAGCTCCTTAATGACTGCTCTGGAAGAGGCGCAGACAACGGAAAGACAGGCTGCCCGTCAATGGATGGAAGAACATCAGGAACTGGTGAACAGTTGGATTCCTGAGAAAGATTGATATGCAAACACTACTTCAACCATCCCGCCATTCTTTCTTTACCATAGAAGTAGTAGAAAAGTAGTCCCAGCCAGCTGGTAAGAACGATTAATACAATCGCTATAAGTCTTTTCTCTACAGCCGCATTTATATTCCAAATCTCTATGGCAGCTCTGAAAGTCAGTATCAAACCGATAATCCAAATAACAAATCCGATCATATCTTTAGAGTTTTAATGAATATCTTCGTGAGAAGTAATCGTTACTTCTAAGATATAAACAAAAAAGGCAGGAATCTGTTTCCAGGATTCCTGCCTTTTATTATGTACAAAGTATTTCTACTTATTATTCAGCTGTATCAGCTCCCCAGTTTTCTCTGGCAAGACGTTTGTAGCTGTTGTAACGCCATTTAGCGTTTTCTTCAGCAGCTTTAAACAGTTCTTCAGCTTCAGCAGGATATTGTTTCATTACAGAAGCGTAACGAACTTCACCCTTCAAGAAACCTTGGAAGTCTTCCCAGTTAGGTTCTTTGCTATCCAGTTGGAACGGATTCTTGCCTTCTTCTTCCAAAGCAGGGTTGTAACGCCACAAGTGCCAGTAACCGCACTTAACAGCCTTTTCTTCTTCTTCCTGGCTCTTACCCATACCGGCTTTCAGACCGTGGTTGATACATGGAGCGTAAGCGATGATCAGTGATGGTCCCGGATATGCTTCAGCTTCACGGATAGCTTTCAGAGTCTGAGCCTGGTCAGCACCCATAGCAATCTGAGCAACATATACATAACCGTAAGTAGTAGCCATCAGACCGAGGTCTTTCTTACGTACACGCTTACCTGCAGCAGCAAACTTAGCGATAGCGCCTACCGGAGTAGCTTTAGAAGACTGACCACCTGTGTTAGAGTAAACCTCAGTATCCAATACAAGGATGTTAACGTCCTTACCGGAAGCGATTACATGGTCAAGACCACCGTAACCGATATCATAAGAAGCACCGTCACCACCGATGATCCATTGGCTGCGTTTAACAAGATATTGTTGCAGATCAGCGATTTGCTTGCAGTGGTTGCATTTATCTTTAGCAGCTTCTACCATCGGAATGATCTTTTCGGCCAGTTCCTTAGTCTTTTCTGCATCCAGCATATTGTTGATCCATTCAGCAAATACTTCTTTGTATTCAGCCGGGCAGCAATCAGAAGCGATAGCTTCGTTCATTACTTTCACCAGACGGGCACGCATCTTTTCGTTAGCCAGTTCCATACCCAGACCAAATTCACAGAAGTCTTCGAACAAGGAGTTAGCCCATGCAGGACCGTGACCCTTTTCGTTCATAGTGTACGGAGTAGAAGGAACTGAACCGGAGTAGATAGAAGAACATCCTGTAGCGTTAGCAACCATTTCACGGTCACCGAACAACTGAGAAATCAGTTTCACGTACGGAGTTTCACCACAACCGGAGCAAGCGCCTGAGAACTCAAACAACGGAGTTGCGAACTGAGAGTTCTTCACGTTAGCCTTGATGTCTACCAGGTGTTGTTTGCTCTTCACGTTTTCAGCGCAGTAAGTCCAGTTATCAGCTTCGGCCAACTGGCTTTCAAGGTGTTTCATGGTCAATGCCTTGCCACCCTTCTTCGGATTACCCGGACAGATGTCGGCACAGTTACCGCAACCCAGACAATCGAGAACGTCTACCTGAATACGGAATGTCATACCATCGAATGCTTTACCTACAGCTTTCAGTTGCTCGAACTTAGCACCCTTCTGCTCTTCAGCATCGAGTACGAACGGACGGATAGAAGCGTGAGGACAAACGTAAGCACACTTGTTACACTGAATACAGTTTTCAGCATTCCATTCGGGAACGAATGCAGCTACACCACGTTTTTCGTATTTGGAAGTACCTTGATACCAAGTACCGTCTTCGATACCCTTGAATGCAGATACCGGCAGCAAGTCACCGTCCTGTGCATTGATCGGACGAACTACTTCGTTGATGAAAGCAGGATCATTGTTTTCTGCTTTTGCATCATCCGGCAGGTTAGCCCAAGCAGGATCGACAGTCAGAGTCTTGTATTCACCACCGCGGTCTACAGCAGCGTAGTTCTTGTTAACAACGTCTTCACCCTTCTTGCCGTAAGACTTAACGATGAATTTCTTCATCTGTTCAACAGCTTGATCTACAGGGATTACGCCTGTGATACGGAAGAATGCAGACTGAAGGATTGTATTGGTACGGTTGCCCAAACCAATTTCCATTGCAATCTGAGTTGCGTTGATATAGTATACAGAGATGTTGTTCTGTGCAAAGTATTTCTTCACCTTGTTAGGCAGGTTCTTAGCCAGTTCTTCGCCTTCCCAGATGGTATTCAGCAAGAAAGAACCGTTCTTACGCAAACCACGTGTTACGTCGTACATGTGCAGGTAAGCCTGAACGTGACAAGCAACGAAGTTCGGAGTATTTACCAAGTAAGTAGAACGGATCGGAGTATCACCGAAACGCAAGTGAGAACAAGTGAAACCACCCGACTTCTTGGAGTCGTAAGAGAAGTAAGCCTGACAGTGTTTGTCGGTGTTGTCACCGATAATCTTAACAGAGTTCTTGTTGGCACCTACAGTACCGTCAGCACCCAGACCGTAGAATTTAGCTTCGAACATACCTTCACCGCCCAGAGCGATTTCTTCTTTCTGAGGAAGAGAAGTGAACGTAACGTCGTCTACGATACCGATAGTGAAGTGGTTCTTCGGCATTGGCATAGCCAAGTTTTCGAATACAGAGATGATCTGTGCCGGAGTTGTATCTTTTGAACCCAGACCGTAGCGACCGCCAACGATAACAGGAGCATTTTCTGCGCCATAGAAGCAGTCTTTAACGTCAAGGTAAAGAGGTTCGCCGTTAGCACCCGGTTCTTTTGTACGGTCAAGCACTGCGATGCTCTTTGCAGTCTTGGGTACAGCAGCCAGGAAGTGTTTAGCAGAGAACGGACGATACAAGTGTACGGCAACCATACCTACTTTTTCGCCGTTTGCTACCAAGTGGTCGATAGCTTCGCGGGCAGCTTCAGTTACAGAACCCATTGCGATAATTACGCGTTCTGCATCTTCTGCACCGTAGTAATCGAACAAACCGTATTTGCGGCCTGTGATCTTGGAAATTTCGTTCATGTATTCTTCTACGATAGCAGGAACTGCTTCATAGTAGTTATTGCATGATTCACGATGTTGGAAGAAGTGGTCGGGGTTTTCAGCCATACCACGGGCAACCGGCTTCATCGGATTCAGTGCACGGGCACGGAATTCAGCCAAAGCTTCCTGGTCGATCAGCGGAGCGAGGTCGTCGTTTTCCAACATTTCGATCTTCTGGATTTCGTGAGAAGTACGGAAACCATCGAAGAAGTTCATGAACGGAACGCGTGATTTGATAGTAGCCAGATGAGCAACACCTGCCAAATCCATAACTTCCTGTACAGAACCTTCTGCCAACATAGCGAAGCCGGTTTGACGAGCTGACATTACGTCCTGATGGTCACCGAAGATACACAATGCGTGAGAAGCCAGTGTACGAGCAGAAACGTGGAATACACAAGGCAAGAATTCACCGGCAATCTTGTACATGTTAGGGATCATCAAAAGAAGACCCTGAGAAGCAGTGTAAGTAGTAGTCAATGCACCAGCCTGAAGAGAACCGTGAACTGCACCGGCAGCACCACCTTCAGATTGCATTTCCTGTACCAATACTGTTTCGCCGAAGATGTTCTTACGTCCTGCGGCAGCCCATTCGTCTACGTACTCAGCCATAGTCGAAGAAGGAGTGATGGGGTAGATAGCTGCTACTTCAGAGAACATATACGAGATATGTGCTGCAGCTTGGTTACCATCACATGTGATGAATTTCTTCTGTTTAGTCATAACTAAATTAAATATTTAAGTAAATAAATCTTTTTAGTATAAGAATCCGAACATCCAAAGAGGTATTTGGTTGCCGCGGCCTATCTCAGCCTTTTGCAACGCATACGTCACGTCCGGGTTATTCTTTATTTTTGTACCTTCCGCACAAATTTTGAACGGCATCACTTCGTCTACCATGAAAGAGACGTTTTTATCTCCTTTATGTACCTTATGGTCTTTCCATAAAGTGTTAACGAAGAACGTGTCGAGTACATCCTGTTCTTCCACTTTCACCGGATAAATGGAGTACATCAGGTTAGAGTTGTGCATCATAATCTTTGACGGTTTCTTTGGGAATTCTTCTCCTTTCGGGTAAACCAGATTAATCAGACGCGCGTCTGCCAGATACTTGATATAGTTCATTACCGTAGCGCGGGATGTCTGTACGTCACTTGCCAGTTGGCTCACGTTCGGAGCTTTCGGTCCGTCCACAGCCAACAAATATAGTAATTTTTTTATCTTTGAAAGATATTTCAGCTCAATTTGTTTGATCAGCAAGATATCCACTTCTACCATCATGTTCATTGTTTTCAGCAGATTCTCCGAGAAATTACGTTTTTCAAGGAAGAAAGGGTAGAAACCATGATGCAGGTAATCCTGAAAATAATCCAGCGGTCGTACTTTGGAAAGTACTCCTTTGGCTATCTGTTCATGTGTACTGAGGATTTCTTCGAGGCTGTATGCCCGGAATTTCATTCCTGTCTGCAGGTTCAGAAATTCACGGAAAGAGAATCCGCGCAGGTTATAACTTTTCGCAATGTCACGCAATTCGAGGTTTTCCTCTTTGAGTCGCATGACGGAAGAACCGGTGAAGACAATCTTCAGGCTGGGGAAACGGTCATAGCACATTCGTAGCTCTTTGCTCCATTCGGGATGTTTGAACACCTGGTCGATCAGCAGTACTTTTCCGCCACGTTTCTGAAACTCGTTGGCGAAGTCAACAAGGCTGTGACCGGAGAAATAAAAGTTGTTCATATTGATGAACAGACAGGAACGGTCGGTGCCGAATTTCTCTTTGGCGTACTGCAGGAGGAAAGTGGTTTTTCCTACGCCACGTGTCCCTTTGATACCAATCAGACGGTCACTCCAGTCGATCTCGTCCATAAGATCGCGGCGAACGGGGGCATTGGTGTGCTCAACGAGGTAGGCGTGTGTGCGATAGAATGATTCCATTTCGTTTCTTTGTTTTTCGGCTGGCAAATATAGTGCTTTTTTTAGGATTTGCAAAGTAGAGATAGCAAAAATGTGCTTTAATTTATAAGTTTCTCTTTATTGTGTAAGTTCCTGATTATTTCCTGTATATATTTGCAGAATAATGTGTTGAATCCATCTTTGACATGACGAAAAGACCTGTTTATATATTCAATCCGGAGCATGATATGGCGTTGGCAAGCGGTGAGACGAACTATATGGCGCCGGCTTCCGCCCGACAGATGGCGAGTGACCTGGCGTTGCTTCCTATGTGGTATGCCGAAGCGGGAAGTGCGGTGCTTGCACCGTCTGCTTATAATGCGGACTTCCTGAAAACAAAGAGTGAACTTTTGGGCATGGATGTGGCCTTGTTGACGGAACCGGAAGTGGCTGACGGTAAAGACCGGAAGTTCTCTCCGTGGGGGTGGGACCCTGCTTTGCGGAAGCGTTTGATGACATTGGGGGCAGATCAGACGGAGCTGCCTTCTGCGGATTATATGAATATTCTGAGAGAGCATTCGCATCGTCTGCAGGCGGTAAAGTTGTTGCCTGGGTTGCGGTTGAATGAATACTTCTGTGGAGAATCTTTTTATTTGAGTACTTTGGCGGAGTGCAGTGCGTTCGTCGAAGGGCGGGAAGCGTGCTTGTTAAAAGCTCCGCTTTCCGGAAGCGGGAAAGGATTGAATTGGTGTAAAGGCATATTTACTACTTTTATTTCCGGTTGGTGTGCCCGTGTCGCTGCTTCTCAGGGTGGGGTGGTAGGCGAACCTATATATAATAAGGTGGAAGATTTCGCTATGGAGTTTTATGCTGACGGGAGAGGAAGGGTTGTTTTTGCCGGATATTCGGTCTTCCACACGGGTGGGAGTGGGATGTATGCAGGGAATGACTTGCTGTCTGACGAGAAGATTCTGCAGAAACTATCGGCTTATGTGCCACAAGAAGAATTTATCAGGCTGCGGACTCGTTTGGAAGAAGAATTGTCAGCTTTGTTCGGTGGCTTTTATCATGGATACTTGGGAGTGGATATGATGATTTGTCATTTTCCGGATGAAGCGCCTGTTTACCGGATTCATCCTTGTGTCGAAATTAATCTGCGAATGAATATGGGGGTGGTGGCATGGCTCTTGACGGATCGTTATTTGGCTGCGGATGCGGAAGGAGTTTTTCGGATTGATTATTATCCTTTAGCCGGTCAGGCTTTGGAGGAACATCGGCAGATGTCGGCTTCGTTCCCTTTGTCCGTAGAGAATAATCGGGTGTGTGCCGGATATTTGCCGTTAGTACCGGTGACGCCTCAAAGCCGGTATCGTGCGTTTCTTTTGCTTACTCTCCCCCAGTGAAAAAGATAGTGCTTTTGCTCTCATGCTCTAACAGTTCGTCTGTATCCCTTTATTCATCGATGTTTTAGCTGTTAGAGATCCAGTGGTAGCAGAGTGAGAGCAAGGACTTGCTCTCACTCTGCATCGTCCTGATAAATACCGTTTTTACTGTGTTATTCTTTGATTTACAGGATGTTAATATCTGATATCTCAACTGTTAACGTTTGATTTCTCAGATATTAATAATTGAGAAATCAAGTATTAAGGACTGATAATTTATGTATTATTGACTGATATATGATTTAATGTTTTCAGAGAGAGCAGTACTATTGAAGTAGCTGATGCGTTCAATGTGATTGGAACATGCGGTTAAGTCAATCAAATCAACAGTAGTTTCAGATAGTTTCGAGCGTTTGGAACTAAAGTTTCAAGCGTATGAAACTCTAGTTTCTCACCGATGAAACTACAGTTTCACACCGATGAAACTCTGGTTTCAAGCAATGGAAACTCTTTGAAGATACTGCTAAATTGGAATTGGTGAACATCGGAAAAGTCATATTGTGGTAATACTGTCTGAAATGCCTACTTATCTCCATTTATGGGTGCACTCTCATTCCCGCAACGGTCGATAGCCGTTACTGCAAAATACTTCTTGGCATTCCAAGGCTGGATGGGTGCATAAATGTAACTTGTTTCACGAATACTTTGTGCGACAATATTTTCCGCTTTCTTTGTATCTACCGGATATTCATTGGAAGCATAAATCACGTACATCGGTTTATTCCGTTGGTCATTATCCGTCGCTGGTTGCCAGTTCAATTCGGTATATCCGTTGTCGATGGACGTAACTTTGAGTGCTGAGGGGGCAGACGGCGGAACGTTATCCAACCATGTCATCGGGGGCTGTAATGCCGGATAGGCATAGAAGTTCTCAATCAGTTCGTCATAAATTCCCTGAGTATTGTCCATCAGATACTTGACACGGTAATGCCCTTCTCCTGCCATTTTCTGATTACGGATGAAATTAATCTGACGATCCACTTCGTCGCGTGTCCACTTCCCTTCGTCGGGATGGAGGAAATAGATGCCCAGCCCCGGAATAACCTGTCGTCCGTTGCTCTGTTCCTGCCAGTCGAGCGCGAAAGGATAGAAACTGTTTCCCTGAAAATACATCATGGGATATATCTGATCCTGAATACCTTCTCCGAGCCATCCTTGCGGGTCTTGATAAACGGTATAGAACGCATTCCAACCACGGGAAGAATAGCGGGAAGTATCTCTGTATTTTCCTACAGGGCAAGTACTTACCTTTACCCACGGCTTCATTGCTTTCACACCTTTATATATGTACCGGACGATTTCGGAAATGTTATCCCGTCGCCATTGATCCAAAGTACGTCCTTTGCTGTAACGGCGGAAATCGTATTTGTCGGGGAATAGAGGAGCATTCTCCGGATAGCGCAGGTAGTCGAAATGCACTCCGTCTATATCATAGCGCTCCACCACTTCACGAACGAGTCTCATGAGATACTCTTTCGTAGCAGGATGCCCCGGATTAAGGAAATATTCATTTTTATAAGGCACGCATATATCTTTCACTCGCTTGGTGACAGATTGTTTGCCGAGAGAAGCGACGTGCTTTTTGTTGCCTAGCGGAATAGTCACCATCCACGCATGACATTCCATCCCCCGCTTGTGGCATTCCCCAATCGCAAAAGCCAACGGATCATATCCCGGATTTCCTCCGACTTTTCCGGTCAGGATAGAATTGAACGGTTCGATGGAAGAAGGATACAGCACATCTCCGCGTGTACGGGTCTGAAACAGGACAGTATTGAAGTTGGCAGCTTTCAGTTTATCAAGGATATCCACCAATTCTTCCTTTTGCTTGCGGATGCCCTGAGGAGTCGTGGCCCGTGTACGGGGCCAGTCCAGACCATATACAGCCGTAATCCATGCTGCACGAACTTCGTGCTTGGGTTGCGCCTTAGCCGGAAGGATAAGAAACAAAAGTGAAAGAATGAAAATAGTTCGGTGCATATTATTCCCTTTTAGATGCTAAATCTCTGCAAAGCTAGCAAAAATGTCCGTAAATTGATTATTCCTTTTTTATTTAATGCTATTTGACAGAAAATTACTGATTCTCTTTTAGTGGTATCTGCATTCTTAGCCGTCTTTTAATAAGGTACGAAATATAAAATATTAATATAACAAGATAATAAACAATGAAAAAGCTACTATCTGTGTCGCTCTGTCTTTTGTTTGCGGCGAGTCTGACTGCCCAGACGGGAAAGATTAGAGTTGCTACTGTTGGAAACAGTATCACCGGGGGAACGAATGATTATGGTTATTACGCGATGCCTCTGGCTGAAATGCTCGGTGATGATTATGAAGTTACCAAATTTGGTAAAGGCTCTTCCGGGGTATTTATAAAATTAAGAGAAGATGCGACTACTCCCGAAAATCCTAATGAATATCAATTCGCTTACATTAATTCTGAGCAATGCGCAGCGGCACTTGAGTATAAACCTAATATTGTCATTATTAAGTTTGGTGCAAATGATGCCAACAAGAAGAATTTCGAAAAATATGGTAAAGAGACTTTTAAAGCAGACTATAAGAAGTTGATCGCTAAATTCCAGGCTCTTTCGACTAAACCGGATATTTATATTTGTACGCCTCCGCCGATGTATTATGGCGATGGGGGATTTCTTGGTTCATTTGATGACAATGTAGCAAAGAATTATATTCAGCCTGCCGTAAGAGAGATTGCGGAGGAACTTAATCTGGTCTGTGTAGATCTGTATAATCCCTTGAAGGGACATCCGGAATTTATGCCGGGTGGCAACGATTGGGTGCATCCCGACCATAGAGGGCATTATATTATAGCGAAGGAAGTGTATAAGGCGATAACGGGTGAATTCGTTATGAACCCCGGTGGGATAACAGTGGCTGCTTCGGATATTTCTCTTTCGGGTTCGAAGGCGAAGATGAAGAATGGTGCTATTGAAAAAGCGAAGAACGGTACGAGATTGTCATTCGATGTACATTTTGGCTCATTGCCTACGTATGAGAAAGTAGAGGTTGACGTGCAATTGAATAAAAAGAAATCGGGATACTTGGATTTCTATCTGGATACTGAAACAATTCCTTTTGCCTCGGTTGATGTTTCGGGTGCCGACTCTAAGAATTTCACTACACAATCTGCTCTTTTCGACCGTCGGATAAAAGGCAAACATAAAGTGACTGTACAATGGAGAGGACAGGATGCCAAACTGAAATCAGTAACTATCAAGGAAAAATATATGCCTTATGTAACCGATAATGTATCTCAGGTCTATTTGGTAAACAAGGCAACCGGTATGGTACTGGATTGTAATCCGGATTCGAAAGTGATTTCTGCCGCAAAATATGATTCGGAAAAGAAGTCCCAGTTGTTTTGTATCGAGAATTTGACGTATCATATCCTCCGTGTCAGAAATATAGCGACCAACCTTCATGTAATGAATAATGGAGATAAAGTGATTGTGGGTAAGCCGGGTGATGACTGGCGAGTGCATGATCCTAAATATGCATTGTTCCTGACACCTACGGATGATGAAGGCTATTATTCATTGGGGCTGTCTCCTGAAGCAAGAATTGGTTTGTCTTCTGCCAACAGCACAGAGGTGGTAGGCAATAGAAGCGGCCAAATTGAAGACTTGGATAAATGGAAAATCGTGACAGCTGATGAAATGAAGAAGCAGTAATTCAGACCTTGGTGTATATATTGGATTATCTATATTAGCATTGAAAAGAAAGGAGGTTGTATCTGAACCTTTGCCGGAAGAACAAGAAACAAAAGTGAAAGAATGAAAATAGTTCGGTGCATATTCTTTATTTTTTGTTTTAAATCCCTGCAAAGTTAGCAAAAGTGTCGGTATTGTTGGGCTGTTTCGTGAGATTATGTTACATTTGCGACAGTTAAAAAACAACACGCCATGATTACATTTACCCTGTGCCTGCTGGCGTTGATAGCAGGCTATTTCACGTATGGACGCCTGATGGAGCGCGTCTTTGGTCCGGACGACCGTAAAACACCGGCTCTTACCAAAGCCGACGGAGTAGACTATATTCCGTTGCCTACTTGGAAAATATTCATGATTCAATTCCTTAATATCGCCGGACTGGGTCCGATATTCGGTGCGATTATGGGAGCGAAGTTCGGTACTTCTTCTTATTTATGGATTGTATTGGGAAGTATTTTTGCAGGCGCTGTTCATGATTACTTTGCCGGAATGCTTTCTTTACGTCATGGGGGAGAGAGTCTTCCCGAAATCATAGGCCGTTATCTGGGACTGACTACCAAACAGATAATGCGTGGATTTACTGTTCTTCTGATGATTCTCGTCGGTTCCGTCTTTGTAGCCGGACCTGCCGGACTATTGGCCAAACTGACTCCGGAAAGTCTGGACGCTACTTTTTGGATTGTCGTGGTCTTCCTATATTATATTCTGGCTACCCTGCTTCCGGTCGATAAGATCATCGGTAAAATATATCCGTTGTTTGCAGTAGCCTTGCTGTTTATGGCAGTCGGTATCCTGGTAATGCTTTATGTCAATCACCCTGTTTTGCCCGAACTATGGGACGGCTTGCAGAATACCAATCCGGATGCCAGTGAACTGCCGATCTTCCCGATTATGTTTGTGAGTATCGCCTGTGGTGCCATATCCGGTTTCCATGCCACGCAGAGTCCTTTAATGGCCCGCTGCATGACTTCAGAACGTCATGGACGTCCGGTTTTCTATGGTGCAATGATTACCGAAGGCATCGTTGCTTTGATATGGGCGGCAGCCGCTACTTATTTCTTCCATGAAAATGGAATGGAAGAAAGTAATGCTTCCGTGATAGTAGACGCTATCACTAAAGACTGGCTGGGAGCTATCGGTGGAGTGCTCGCCATTCTTGGAGTAATTGCGGCTCCCATTACTTCGGGAGATACCGCTTTCCGTTCCGCCCGTCTGATTGTGGCGGACTTTCTGGGACTGGAACAAAAAAGTATGCGCCGTCGTTTATACATTTGTATTCCGATGTTCGCAGTAGCTATCGGTCTGCTTCTTTATAGCTTGCGTGACGCGGACGGATTTAACATGATCTGGCGTTACTTTGCCTGGGCCAACCAGACATTGGCGGTGTTCACCCTCTGGGCTATCACAGTCTACCTTGTGGTAGCCAAAAAGCCTTATTGGATTACGCTGATCCCCGCCTTATTTATGACGAGTGTTTGTTCTACTTATATATGTATTGCTCCCGAAGGGCTGGGACTCTCGCATATAGTTTCCTACTGCATCGGTATAGGATGCGTAGTGGTAGCTATTGCCTGGTTCTTTATCTGGCTGGGAAAACAAAAAACTAGAAAACTATCAGAATGAAGAAAATAAAAAAATCGACAGGAGTTGCTATCGCATTCCTTATTTATGTATCAGTAACGGCAGCCTATTTGTTACCTCGCAACACGGAAGTCGGCCAGACGGAGAAGATTCTTACGGTGGTAGGTTCTTACGTCATCGTACTCTTGCTTTGGCTCGTGCTCCGGAAGAAGGAACAAATGCGTGAACGCCGTAAAAAAGACGAACAATCTATTCACTTAAAAAAGTAAATTTATGAAGAAATTAGCTTTAGCTATTTGTCTGCTGGTGGTATCAATAGCTGCCCAGGCACAATTTGAGAAAGGAAAAATGATTCTTAATCCTTCTGTAACGGGATTGGATTTTTCGTATAGTAAAAACGATAAGGCGAAGTTTGGTATTGGTGCGCAAGCCGGTACATTCCTTGCCGACGGTATCGCATTGATGGTTAATGTCGGTGCTGATTGGTCAAAACCCGTAGACGAATACGCATTAGGAACAGGAATGCGTTTCTACTTTAATTCCACCGGTGTTTATCTGGGCGGAGGTCTCGACTGGAACCGCTTCCGTTGGAGCGGAGGACATCACCAGACTGACTGGGGGCTAGGCATCGAAGCCGGATACGCTTACTTCCTTTCCCGCACCGTAACCATCGAACCCGCCGTATATTACAAATGGCGCTTCAACGATAGCGACATGTCACGTTTCGGCGTTAAGGTCGGATTCGGATTCTACTTTTAACAATGGATAATGGATAATTGAAAATGGATAATGAGCTGCGCTGTTTACTGCATAGCCATTATCCATTATTCATTAAGCAAGCTTTTCTTTCAGAAACTGCCCCGTATAGCTTGCTCCGCAAGCGGCTACTTCTTCCGGGGTACCTACCGCTACGATATTTCCGCCTTTGTCTCCGCCTTCCGGTCCGAGGTCGATTACATAATCGGCACATTTGATAACGTCCATATTATGTTCGATGATGACAATGCTGTGTCCCCGTCGGATGAGTGCGTCGAAGGCATCCAACAGCTTGCGGATGTCGTGGAAGTGCAGTCCGGTGGTTGGTTCGTCAAAAATAAACAGGGTCGGGTCGGCTTTCTCCTGACTCAGGTAGAATGCCAGCTTCACACGTTGGTTTTCGCCACCGGATAGGGTAGAAGAGGACTGGCCTAATTTGATATATCCCAGTCCGACATCCTGTAGTGGAAGCAGTCTTTTTACAATTTTCTTCTGACCATGTTCGGTGAAGAATTCGACGGCTTGGTTTACTGTCATTTCCAGTACATCATAGATGTTCTTATCCTGGAATTTCACTTCCAGTGTATCTGCTTTAAAACGTTTACCGTGACAGGATTCGCATTCCAGCACCAAGTCTGCCATAAACTGCATTTCTACGGTGATGGTTCCTTCGCCTTTACATTCCTCGCATCGTCCGCCTTCGCTGTTAAAACTGAAATGTCCGGCTGTGTATCCCATTTGTTTTGCCAGAGGCTGTTCCGCCCATAGCTTCCGGATTTCATCATAAGCCTTGATGTAAGTCACCGGATTGGAACGGGACGATTTGCCTATTGGGTTTTGATCGACAAATTCGATATTTCTCAAGTCACGTAGGCTTCCACCGATAGAAGAGAACTCTCCCGGGCGGTCGCTGCATTCATCCAGTTCGCGCTTTAGTGCCCGATAGAAGATATCCCGCACTAACGTACTCTTACCGGAACCGGAAACACCCGTGACTACTGTCATCACATTGAGAGGGAACTTTACATTCACTCCTTTCAGATTGTTTTCGCGGGCACCTGTCAGTTCGATATAATTGTTCCACGGCCGACGATGTTCGGGAACGGGAATCTCCTCTTCTCCCAACAGATACCGTACCGTATGACTATTGCTGCCTTTTTTCAGGTCTTTCATATCGCCCTGATAAACGACTTCTCCACCCAGACGACCGGCATTCGGACCGATATCAATGATGTAATCGGCGGCACGGATTATTTCTTCATCGTGCTCTACCACTACCACCGTATTTCCGAGTTCCTGCAATTGACGCAATACGCGGATCAGACGGTCGGTGTCACGGCTGTGCAAACCGATACTCGGCTCATCCAGAATATAGAGACTGCCGACGAGGCTGCTTCCTAATGACGTTGCCAGGTTGATACGCTGGCTTTCTCCACCCGACAGCGAGTTGCTGAGCCGGTTTAAAGTCAGATATCCCAACCCTACATCTATCAGAAAGCGGATGCGGCTGTTGATTTCAATCAGAATTCTGCGGGCTACATTGCTATCGTGTTCGTTGAGGTTCAGATGGTCGAAGAACTCTTTTAGTTCCGTGATGGGTAAATCTACCAGTTCGGAAATGCTCTTTCCGTCTACCCGCACATATCCTGCCTCCGGTTTCAAACGTGTACCGTGACATTTCGGACAGATTGTTTTTCCCCGGTAGCGTGCCAGCATTACCCTGTACTGTATCTTATATTGATTCTCTTCCAGCATCTTGAAGAAATCGTTGATGCCATGGAAGTATTGGTTTCCTTCCCAGAGTGTGCGACGTTGCTCGTCTGTCAGCTCATAGTAAGGAGTGAAAATCGGGAAATCGAACTTATCCGCATTATGAATCAGTTCATCTTTCCATTCTCCCATCTTCTCGCCACGCCAGCAGACGATGGCCCCTTCATACACGGATAGCGAGCGGTTGGGCACTACCAGATGCTCGTCAATGCCGATCACCTTGCCGAAGCCCTCGCATACGGGGCAGGCACCGATAGGAGAGTTGAACGAGAACATCTGATCGTTCGGCTCCTCAAAAGTGATGCCGTCCGCTTCGAATTTCGTACTGAAATTATATAGCCTGGTGGTGCCGTCCGGCAGATAAAAACGTAGCATACACGTACCGTCCCCTTCATACATGGCAGTTTCGGCAGAGTCCGTCAGTCGGCTGATGGCATCTTTCGTGTTTGCCACTGCCATACGGTCTACCAGCAGATAAACTTCGTCGCCTGCCACCGGCTTGTATTCATCGATACGTTTCATTTCACCGTTCACTTCTACCCGGTTGAAGCCTTGTTTCAGGTCTATCTCCAGTTGTTGCTGCAGGGTACGGTCTTCGCGCAGGCGGATAGGGGTCAATACGGTATATCTGGTCCCCTCCGGATGCGAAAGCATACAGTTGACGATGTCCTCCGTCGAATGCTTCTTGACTTCTTCTCCGCTGACGGGGCTATATGTCCGTCCCACCCGCGCATAAAGCAAGCGCAGATATTCATAAATCTCGGTGGAAGTTCCTACGGTAGATCTCGGATTGCGGCTGTTCACTTTCTGTTCGATGGCGATTGCCGGTGGGATTCCTTTAATAAAATCACATTCGGGTTTGCTCATTCGTCCCAGAAACTGGCGTGCGTAGCTGCTAAGGCTCTCGACATAACGACGTTGTCCTTCTGCATAGAGAGTATCAAAAGCGAGCGACGATTTCCCCGAACCGGATAGTCCGGTGATCACGACAAGTTTGTTGCGTGGAATATCTACATCGATGTTTTTCAGGTTGTTAACCCGCGCTCCTTTGATCGAAATATGTTTGTTTTCTGACATAAAATACTCCTTTTTTATGATAGTCGGCAAAGTTAGCGATTTTATTGATAGAAGAAAGGTTTTTGGTCGGGTTAAGATATGTTATAATTGGTAATAAAAAGAAATTGCTTCGGGATAATTGGCGTATCTTGGTCCGGAATTTACAACAAACATTTCAAAATAATAACAAATTGACTTGAATCGTGAAAAACATCCGGATGGTTATTAGCTTATTCATTCTGTGTTTTGCATCTACTTTAGCCTTTAGTAGCACAAACAAAGAAAAACAGTTGGAAGCCCTTTCCGACAGTGTCTCAAATAAAATAGGTCAGAAAGATTTTATACCTTTCTATCAGGAATATATGCGATTGGCAAGGCAGCAGAATGATACTGCTAAAATCGACGATGCTTATTCTCAGATTGCTTCCCATTATTACCGGTTGAGAAATACGGATAGCCTGAAAGTGGTTGCATATGAATATATGGACTGGTGTCTGAAGCGTGGTAATATCAATAATCGCTATACGCAGTGGCGCCAGTATATTCAGTTGCTTACCGAGAAAGGTTTGCAGGATGAGGCCATGCGTGAGACTGGACTTCTTCAGAAGGATGCGGATGCGGCCAAAAGTGCTTTCGGAATGGCTTGCAGCGAGATGTGTATCGGATATAATCATCGGGTGTTCAGCAACAACGTCAAGCTCTGTCTTGAATACTATTCTTCCGCACTGAAAAAATTTAGCGATGCGGGTTTTTATGAAGATGCCTATGTGGTGTCACTGAATATCATCCAGACTTATCTGGCTAGAGGGGAGTATGCCAATGCGATGGAATACTTGAACCGTATGCCGGGACTGATTGAGAAAATGAAGCGTAAGGATATCCCTGTCCGACCGGAGCTTACCATGCGTTATTATCAGTTTCAAGTGATTGCTACGCTGGCATTGAAAGGGAAGAAGGTGGCGCAGCCGTTTATTGCAGAAGCGGATAAGTTTTATCACGAAAATATGAATGCTTTTCCCCGTGAAGGATGGTTGGGATATAAAATTCTTTGTGCGCGGACGTTGAATGACAATCAGATGGCACTCAACTATCTGGATTCATTGATGGATTATCATCATTCGGTGGGGAGCTGTTATCCTGCCAATCACCTGTTGAAAGCACAGTTTATGGAGCAGATGGGACGCTTTGAAGATGCCTGCGAGGTTTATAAATCTTATGCACATATTAATGATTCCATTCGTTCGGCAGAACTGGACGAGCAATTAAGCAAATATACCGTGCAGTTCGAAGTGGATAAGTTGGAGCACGATAAGCTGGAATTGCGGGCGGAGGTCAACCGCAATCTCTTTATAACTTCCGTGATTGTCGGATGCCTGGTATTGATATTGTTGATTGTTATCACGTTTTACTATATGCGCTCTTTGTCGTTGAACCGGAAACTGGATGCGGCAAATAAGGCAGTCATCAAGGCTAGCCACATGAAAAGCTCTTTTATCCAGCATATTACACATGAAATCCGTACTCCGCTCAATTCGATTATCGGTTTTTCATCCTTGATGGCTGCCGGTGGGCTGACGCAGGAAGAGATGGAAGAATATGCCCGTCAGATGGAAAGCAGCAATGCTTATCTGCTTGATTTGGTAAATAATGTGATTGATATAGCCGACATGGACTCTCAGACGGATGATATACCGAAGAAGCAAGTGGATGTAAATGCCTGCTGTCAGGAATGTCTGGAATTGATTCGTCAGAATCTGAAAGAGGGAATCGAGTTGCAATATATGCCTTCTTCCGCTCCGGTCGAAGTGTGTACGGTTGAAATCTGGATGAAGCGTGTGCTGCTCGGTTTGCTGAACAATGCCAATAAATTCACGGAAACCGGATTTATACGTCTGAGTTATGAAGAAGACAAACCGAATCGTCTGGTACGTTTCATTATCGAAGATTCCGGTCCCGGAATCGATGAAAACTATCGGGACTCCATTTTCGAACGGTTCGCGAAGGTCGATGCCTTCACTCAGGGCACCGGACTGGGATTGTCTATTATCCGTCAGATCATGGAATTAGTGGATGGAAATGTCTATCTGGACACCAGCTACGCGGGTGGTGCAAGATTTGTTGTCGAATGGCCTCAATAATAGTTGGAGATAGTATCTGCATCTATTATCTTTGCACCACATTATTTTATGACTCAAGAACATTATGAATCTGAAAAACTATCTTTTCTTATTAGTTCTGCTTCTGGCGGCAGGAGTAAGAGCGCAGGCGCCATCGGGCAATGCATATCCTAAACGTGAGTTTCGTGCTGCATGGATACAGGCTGTCAACGGACAGTTCCGTGGCATACCGACAGAGAAGCTGAAACAGACACTGGTCGGTCAGCTGAACTCTCTTCAGGGAGCGGGTATCAATGCGATTATCTTTCAGGTGCGTCCCGAAGCGGATGCATTGTATGCTTCACAACACGAACCGTGGAGTCGTTTCCTGACAGGAACACAAGGGCAAATGCCTTCCCCGATGTGGGACCCGATGCAATTCATGATCGAAGAATGCCATAAACGGAATATGGAATTCCATGCATGGATCAATCCCTACCGTGTGAAGACTTCATTGAAGAATCAACTGGCACCGACACATATTTATCATGAACATCCGGAATGGTTTGTCACTTATGGCGATCAGATCTATTTCGATCCGGCACTTCCCGAAAGCCGTGAGCATATCTGCAAGATTGTTTCCGATATTGTATCCCGTTACGATGTAGATGCTATCCACATGGACGATTATTTCTATCCTTATCCGATCAAGGGAGTCGATTTCCCGGACAATGCGAGCTTTGCCCGTTACGGAGGCGGTTTCAGCAATAAGGCGGACTGGCGTCGTGGCAACGTGAATATCCTGATCAAGAAACTTCATGAAACGATACGGGGCATCAAGCCGTGGGTGAAGTTCGGTATCAGCCCGTTCGGTATTTACCGCAATCAGAAAACAGATCCCTTGGGCAGCAACACAAATGGTTTGCAGAACTATGATGATCTTTATGCCGACGTATTGCTTTGGGCACGTGAAGGATGGATTGATTATAACATTCCTCAGATTTATTGGGAGATAGGACACAAGGCAGCCGATTACGAAACACTGGTTGACTGGTGGGCGAAGCATTCGGAAAACCGTCCGTTGTTTATCGGTCAGGCAGTCATGAATACCATTCAGCATGCCGATCCGAAGAATCCTTCTATCAACCAGCTTCCACGAAAGATGGCTTTGCAGCGTTCTTATCAGACTATCGGCGGAAGTTGCCAATGGTATGCGGCAGCCGTAGTCGAGAACGCTGGAAAATATCGGGATGCCTTGGTACAGGAGTATCATAAATATCCGGCTTTGATTCCGGTATTCGACTTTATGGATGATAAAGCTCCGGGTAAAGTACGCAAGATGAAAAAGGTATGGACAGAAGATGGCTATATACTTTTCTGGACTGCTCCGAAAGCGGAGACTGAAATGGACAAAGCCATTCAGTACGTAGTATACCGTTTCGGTTCCAAAGAAAAGGTGAATCTTGATGATCCGTCACATATCGTAGCTATCACCCGAAATCCGTTCTACAAACTGCCGTATGAAACGGGTAAGACCAAATACCGCTATGTGGTGACGGCTTTAGACCGTATTCATAATGAGTCAAAATCGGTAAGTAAGAAGGTCAAGCTGTAAATTGATTAAATAAAGAATTAAAAATGGAGAGTGAAGAATCTTGTTGCGCTATTGAATAGCAAGGCAATTCTTCATTCTCCATTTTTTTATTGCTTCATTTTAATAAAGCAATAGTCCTGCAATCCCGCAGGCGATAATCATTAATATCGGATTTGCCTTGTATTTTCTGGTGCCGATAAAAGCTATCAGGAAGATAATGATGCTGATGACAAATGTGTAGGTGTCTTCTGTAGGTGAACCGAAGTTTTCCACATTCATCAATACCAGTGCGGCGGAAGCTAATAATCCGACAACTGCCGGACGCAATCCTGCAAAAATAGATTCCACTACCGGATGTTTCTGATATTTCAGAAAGAATTTGCTGATTGTCAGCATCAGTATGAAAGAGGGAAAAACAACAGCGAATGTGGCAACAATCGATCCCCACACACTTCCTGTCGACGTAAAACCGACATAAGTAGCCGCATTGATACCGATAGGCCCCGGAGTCATCTGACTGATGGCAACAATGTCTGTGAATTCTTGCGAAGTCACCCACCCATAGCGGGTTACTACTTCACCTTGTATCATCGAAAGCATGGCGTAACCTCCGCCAAAACCGAAAAGTCCGATTTTAAAGAACGTATAAAATAACTGAAGATAAATCATCTCTTTTTAATTTAGAATTATGAATCTTGAATCATAGCCTTGAGTGTTCACTCTCCACTTTTTTAAATTTTCCCCATAGGAAACCTCCTACACCGGCAGCAATGATAATCCATATCGGGGAGAAGCCCAATAGCCAGATCAATAATGCCGATACGACGGGGATCCATAAGTTGTACCGGTTGATTTTGGCCGACCGTCCCATGGTGAAAGTCGGTGCGGCGATCAATGCCACCACGGCGGGTCGTATTCCTTTAAATATGCGTTCTACAATCGGATTGTCTTTGAAAGAATGGAAAAAGAGCGCGATGGCCAGAATGATAATAAATGAGGGGAGTATAGTCCCCAGTGCTGTGACAATACTTCCCCGGATGCCACGCAGCTTATATCCTATAAAGATAGAGATATTCACAGCCAGAATACCCGGAGCGGACTGAGAGATAGCCAGCAGGTCGATAAAGTCTTCCTGTGCGATCCATTTCCGTTTGGTTACGATTTCATTCTCAATAAGTGGAACCATTGCATAGCCTCCGCCAATGGTGAAAGCGCCTATTTTAAAAAAGATTCCAAATGATTCGAGGTAAATGTTCATTCTTCTTTTTCTCCTCCTTCCTTATCGGACTTGTTTTCTTTTCCAGCCTTGCCCTCCTTGTGGGGCTTGCCTTCTTTTCCATATTGGCTGGGGCTTACGTTGAAGTGCTTCTTGAATACTTCACGGAAGTACTTCGCATCACTAAATCCTGTCATTTCTGCTATTTCTGTTATACTGTGTGTACCTTCTTTCAGCAACTTCACCGAACGTTTCAGGCGGATCAGGCGGATGTAATCGCCCGGAGCCTGATCGGTCAATGCCCTGAGTTTGTTGTAGAAGCTGGTACGGCTCATTCCCATCAGATTGCAAAGCACATCTACTGTAAGAGCCGGATTGTCTATATTATCTTCTATATTCTTCCGTACATTGGCGATAAACTTCCAGTCGATATCCTGCGAGCAGTTGATGCATTCGTCTTCATGATCATCCTCATCGTCCATATCCAGACTCCCGTATTTGCTTCGCAAAAGGGCGCGGTTGATCAACAGATTGGAGACGGTAGCTTTCAATATTCCAATATTAAATGGCTTGACAATATACTCGTCAGCACCAATCTGAAGGCCGGACAATATGTCTTTTTCATTATTAAGAGCTGTTAGCAGGATAACAGGAATATGCGACGTTTCGATATTATTTTTAATGGCGTCACACAATTCATCCCCTCTCATTTCCGGCATCATAATGTCCGAGATAACCAGTTCCGGTTTGTATTCCGGAATGATGGTCAGTGCTTCTTTCCCGTTGCAGCAGTTCTGCACCGTATATTCTTCTGCCAGTGTCTGTGACAGATAGTTGCGCAGCTCATCATTATCTTCTACGATTAGGATTCGCTGATGATTCGGATTCTGTTCCTTATGCACATTCTCATAGATGCTGGCAGGCACATTGGTTGTGCTTGTTATCTCTTGCCGGCGTTTGCTTGGTGCGGCAAGGTGTGCTTTATGGAAGCGTTTGCTGTCTTTAGGGAAAGATATCTTAATCACCGATCCCTGATTCTCCACGCTCGACAGGTTGATTTTGCCCTTATGTAACCGGACAAGTTTCCATACCAGCATCAAACCGATGCCGCTTCCCGTCACTTTCGAATTGATGGCATTGCTGCCACGGAAATGAAGCTTGAACAGTTTCTTTTGCTCGCTGGCTGGAATACCGATTCCGGTATCCTTCACTTCCACGCTCCACGAATCATTGTTCTCTGATACGAAAATCTGCACATTACCATTTTCCGGCGTGTATTTTAATGCGTTCGATATTATATTCTTCAGAATAGATTCCATCTTTTCCTTGTCAAACCATACATTCATATACCGGAAATTGCTTTCGTACGTAAAGTTGATATGCTTGATATTGGCATAAGGCTGAAATGCATTGAATATTTCTGTCATGAACGTGTTTAGCTCATGCTCCGAAATGTATAATTCCGAAGAATAAACATCTGCTCTCTCAAAGTTGATAAGATTCGTTGTCAGACGCAACAAGGCATTTACATTGCGTATGGCAGTGTTCATGTTGGCTATGCCTTCCTTGCTCAGAGCTTCTTTTTCGCGCAAATCTTCCAGAGGAGCTTTAATCAATGTCAACGGGGTGCGTATATCGTGTGCCGTATTGATGAAGAAGTGTATTTTTTCATCGGAAACCTTCCGCTGTTTTTTCAGAATAAGAACCCGCAGGATGATAACAGCAATGAGGGAAATCAGGATTGCATACAATATCATTGCCCAGGGAGTGAGCCAGAAAGGCTGGGCAATGATAATATCAATGCTTCTTTCTTCAAGCATCACCCGTTGGTCTTCGTTGGAGATGGCACGCACACGCAATACATATTTTCCCGGAGCGAGGTTGGTATAACGGATTGTACTTTCATTGCCGGGTTTGCTCCACTCTTCGTAAAATTCTTCCAGCTTCCATGAATAAAGAACATTGGAAGGATAATCATAGTTGATGGAAGAAACCATCAGTGAAAAGATATTCTGATTATATTTTAGTCTTAATTCTTTGGTTTCGTTGATATCTTTTTCCAGTGGTGAATTCTTGTCTCCCGGATATACCGTCTGATAAAACAGCTTGAAATCACTGAAGATCATCTTGGAAGAGTACGTCCTGGGGAGCTTCATGTCTTTATTGAACTCTATGGCACCGTCCGAGCTACCGAAGATAAAATTGTTATTTCTGCGCAGGGTACCGGACAACGCATTGAAGTGCGTAGTCATCAGTCCCATTTCCTTTGTCCAGTTGTAGAAGGTTTTTTGTTTGGGATAGAAGCTGGTGAGTCCGTTCTCCGTACTTAATAGAATTTCATTGTCTTCATCCGATAATATCGTGTAGATATTGTTGGATATCATGGCACAGTTTCCTGTATAATAATGGGTAAACAACTTTGTCTGGGGATCATAAATCAGTACTCCCGATCCGCTGGTACCTATATACAGTGAGCCTTGTTTGGTCTGATACAGGGAGTAGACATAGGTAGATTCTACCGGCAGTTGGATGCGTTCATATTTCCCGGATTCTATATCCAGAAGAAACAGGCCTGTTGCCGTACCTATCCACATACTTTTGTCATCCTTTTCGATGATGGCGGTAACGGAATGCAGTCCGTGGTAGAGCCGTATGTCTTTGGTTTGTACGTTGATTCGCTTCAGGTTATAATATCCTCCGCTCCATACATAACCGCGTGAGTCTTTGCGTATGTCACGTATGTATTTATCCGGACGTATACTTTCATGAGCATACAAAGCGGGTGTAAAATAAGTTGTTTTCGACGTGCGTTTATCTATCTGATAAAGTCCCGAGAAATATCCGCCTGCCCAAATAATGCCGGGAGATACTTCGCATAAGGTTGTAAATATATGGTTTTTGCTGTTCTGTACATTCTCAAAGGTGCTCAGAAACGAGCGCCATTTTCCGGTTTTTGAGTCCTGCAGGCTAATTCCGTTGTTGGTGCCATACCATAAATCTCCCTCGCTGTCTTCTATGATAGAGTTCACCTGGTCGTTAATCAGCGACTGCTTATTACCGACAGAATGTTTGATCCATTTATAACTCGGATAACGATTGTTCTGAATGGTAATTCCTATCGGATAGTTTGCCATCCATATCCGTTCTTCGTCGTCTATGTAGATGTCGTTAATGCTGTTTCCGTTCATGCCATTGTAGCTGTTGTAGTCTGCTACGATAAAAGGTACGGTCTGGTACGTATCGACATTCATCTTATAGATACCTCCGCCATCGGTAGCAATCAGCAGTTCTTTGGCATTCAGTGGTTTGATTCGTGATATGCTTACGTCTTTCAGGCTGACTTCCGGTTGTGTGATGGTTTTCGTGTTCATGTCGTAAACCATGACTCCCCGTTGGAAGGCACCGATGAACAGTTTGCGGATTTTGGGGTCGAAGTGTAAATCGTTAACTTGAATATTGACGTTGTCGAGCTTGTCGCAGGGGAGAAGTTGCAGTGTGTTATCTTTCAACTGGGCATGATGAATACCCATCTCCGTCCCGATAAAATAGTGGGATTCGTCGATTTGTTCGATGTCGTTTATAGCTTCGCTGAGGCAGTTTTTAACATGAGTAACCTCTTCCGTCCGGGTGTTGTAAAGGAAGATCGTTTCTTCGTTGCACAGCCAGATATGATTGTTATGATCGATCCAGCTGAAAGTAATGGGAGCCGGTAAATCCTTAAAGTCTTCTATCGGCAACTTGTAGACGAGTTCGAAAGTGTCATGAATACGGTCATACCGGAAAATCTTGCCTTTCTTACCGATTTCCCATAGCGTTCCTTCCGGATCGATATATAACCAATTCAGATTTAACAGCGAGTTGAGTTCTTTGTCGCCGTCCATTAATTTATACCGTTTAAACTCTTTGCCGTTGTACCGGTCGATTCCCTCGTGCGTAAGGAACCACATATATCCAACATTGTCTTTTTGAATGTAGTACACTCTCCGGTTGCTTAACCCGTCTTCCACTCCTAGATACTGATAGGTCTGGGCGACACAGGTCAGAGGAAACAATAATAATAAAAAAAGCCATTTTTTCATACAAATAGGACTTTTATGGGTTATTGAATCTTTAGTGAGGGGGAAAGTTTGACAAAATTAAGAAGATTTTTCGACACTACAAAATTTTAGGTTAAGATAACGGTGCTCTCAAAGTGAAGTATACAGGAGCTTTCGCAGCTATTTGTATATCCTGTTTATTTAGGGAAATTAAGTTGTAATATGCAGACTTTGGGTATGGAAAAGGAGTTAAAACAAGAGGCTGTTACTTTATAACAAATAACAGCCTCCGTTTCAATGATAGAAAGATATCTTATTTAGTCTTCTCTTCTACCCATTTGCGGGCATTGACAAATGCTTCTATCCATGGAGTAATCTGATCGCTGTTCTTACGGTCAGCAGGATAGCAGCCATTCTGCCACGGGAAGATAGCACGTTCGAGGTGAGGCATCATTGCCAGATGGCGGCCGTCGGCGCTGGCAAGACCTGCGATAGAATAATCGGAACCGTTCGGGTTGCCGGGGTATTCATCGTAGCTGTATTTTGCCACTACGTTGTATTGGTCTTCATCGTAAGGCAGAGAGAATTTACCTTCTCCGTGAGCCACCCAGATACCCAGTTTGCTGCCGCTCAATGAGCCGAACATTACACTGCGGTTGGTCGGGATTGTCAAGCCTACATAAGTCGATTCGAATTTATGTGAGTCGTTGTGCAGCATCTTGCCTTTCTTTTCGTGTTCCGGATTGATAAGTCCCAGTTCCATCATCAACTGGCAACCGTTGCAGATACCCAGTGAAAGCGTATCTTCACGTGCGTAGAACTTGTCAAGTGCCTCTTTGGCTTTAGGGTTGAACAAGAAACCTCCTGCCCATCCTTTGGCCGAACCGAGTACGTCGGAGTTGGAGAATCCACCGCAGTAAACAATCATGTTTACATCTTCCAGTGTTTCGCGTCCGCTGATCAGGTCGGTCATCGTCACGTCTTTCACGTCGAAGCCGGCAAGATAGAGTGAGTAAGCCATTTCGCGTTCGCCGTTCGTTCCTTTCTCGCGGATGATGGCAGCGCGGACACCGCTCGGAGTACGACGGTCCGGAGTGATACCATACTGAGAGAGTTTACCTTTGAATCCGGGCATGAAAGCGAATTCAACCGGTTGCATCTTATAGTTTTCGAAACGTTTCTTTGCGCAGCCGTTCATAGACTGTTTGCGGTCGAGCAGGTAAGAAGAAGAATACCATACGTCACGCATATAGTCAACACCGAACTGATAAGTAGCGTCGCCCTTCGATACCAGGATATGACGTTCGTCGGTCGGTTTACCCAGTTTCACGAATCCTACGCCTGCATCTTCCAGAATCTTTTTCACTTCTTCTTTATGCTTGTCGCTGATCTGGATCACGATACCCGGATTTTCTGCAAACAGAATCTTGATGATATCTTGTTCCTTCATCTTGTCGAGGCTGATTTCCATACCGCCTTCAACGTTGGCGAAGCACATTTCCAGTAATGTAGTGATCAGACCACCTGCTGAAATATCGTGTCCTGCCAGGATCAGTCCCTTGTTCACCAGTTCCTGTACGGCAAGGAAAGCATCGCGGAAGTATTCGGCATCCTGTACGCAGGGTACGTCGTCGCCAACTTTACCCAGAGACTGTGCAAAAGCGGAACCTCCGAGTTTCAGTTCGTCGAAGCTGAAATCGATATGATAGAGTGTTGTCTTTTCGTTGTTCACCAATACCGGAGATACGACTTTCTTCACGTCGGATACTTCGCCGCCGGCAGATACGATCACTGTTCCCGGAGAAATCACTTTCTCGCCGTTCGGATATTTCTGTGTCATGGACAAAGAGTCCTTTCCGGTAGGAACATTGATTTGCAGAGCGCAGCAGAAGTCGCTCAATGCTTTCACGGCAGTGTAAAGACGGGCGTCTTCACCTTCCTGTGAGCGGCACGGCCACATCCAGTTGGCAGACAGGGAAATGCTGTCCATGCCTTCTGCCATCGGAGCCCAGACAAGGTTTGTCAGTGCTTCGGATACCGAAAGGATAGAGCCGGCAGCCGGATCAGCCAGTGCGGCTTGCGGAGCGTGACCGATAGAAGTGGCGATACCTTTTTCACCACGATAGTCAAGTGCTACGACACCACAGTCGCTCAACGGCAACTGAAGTTCGCCCTGGCATTGCTGGCGGGCTACTTTACCCGTTACGGAGCGGTCTACCTTATTTGTCAGCCAGTCCTTACAAGCTACGGCTTCGAGTTGCAGCACATTGGTCAGGTATTCATGTAATTTCGGCAATTCGTATTCCGGCATTTTATAATGACGTTCTACGGTCTTGTCGATCATATAAGTCTTCGGAGATGAACCGAACATCTGCTCAACGGCCAGGTCGAACGGACGTACGCCGTCTGCCTGCTGGAAAGAGAAGCGGTGATCGCCGGTTGTTTCACCTACTACGTACATCGGAGCGCGTTCGCGTTCGGCAATCTTACGTACATGTTCGATGGCTTCTTCTTTGATCAGAAGTCCCATACGTTCCTGACTTTCGTTGGCGATGATTTCTTTAGCGGACAATGTCTTGTCGCCGATCGGAAGTTTGCTCATGTCGATCAGACCGCCACATTCTTCCACCAATTCCGACAGACAGTTTACGTGACCTGCCGAACCGTGGTCGTGGATAGAAACTACCGGATTCACATCTTCCTCGCAGAGTGCGCGTACTACGTTGTTGGCACGTTTCTGCATTTCGGCGTTGGCACGTTGTACGGCATTCAGTTCAATACCGCTGCTGTAACGACCGGTATCTACAGAAGATACGGAACCGCCACCCAGTCCGATACGATAATTGTCGCCACCGATGACGACTACTTTGTTTCCTGCTTCCGGAGTACCTTTGAGGCAGTCGCGTTGTGTGCCGTAGCCTACACCGCCCGCAAGCATTATAACTTTGTCGTAGCCATAAACTTCGTTGTTTTCCGTGTGTTCGAAAGTCAGTACCGAGCCGCAGATCAGCGGTTGGCCGAACTTGTTACCGAAGTCGGAAGCACCGTTGGATGCCTTGATCAGAATCTGTTCCGGAGTCTGGTACAGCCATTTGCGTACCGGAAGAATATCTTCCCATTCGCGGCCTTCGTCCGTGCGGGGATAAGAAGTCATGTAGACAGCAGTACCTGCGATCGGCCATGAACCTTTGCCACCACCCATACGGTCGCGGATTTCACCGCCTGTACCGGTAGATGCGCCGTTGAACGGTTCTACAGTCGTCGGGAAGTTATGAGTTTCTGCTTTCAGTGAGATGACGCTTTTGATGTCTTTCACCTGGAAGAAGTCAGGTTTTGAGTGATCTGCCGGAGCAAACTGTTCAACTACCGGACCTTCGGCGAAGGCTACGTTGTCTTTATAAGCAGAGATGATTTTATTCGGATTCTCCTGTGTGGTCTTTTTGATCATCTGGAACAGAGACGATTCCTGTTCTACACCGTCGATGATGAATGTTCCACCGAATATTTTGTGGCGACAGTGTTCGGAGTTGATCTGTGCGAAACCGAAAACTTCGGAGTCAGTCAACTTGCGTCCCAGATCGTTTTCTACCTTTTTCAGATAGTCCATTTCTTCTTTCGAGAGTGCGAGGCCTTCTTTCTCGTTGTAGGCTTCGAGGTCTTCGATGGATACGATAGGTTCCGGTTGGCGGTTGGTGGTGAATACGTTTTGGTCGAGTCCTTTGTACATGCGTTGCAGCATCGGGTCGTAGTCGGCATTTTCATCTTTTACCGGAAAATATTCCTCAATGCGGAGAATGTCTTCAAGTCCCATGTTTTGGGTGATTTCTACTGCGTTTGTACTCCAAGGGGTAATCATTTCGCGGCGTGGGCCGACGAAACAGCCTTTCAGGTTTTCTTCACTTTCCGTCACGGCTTCTCCAAAAAGCCAGCAGAGTTTATTACTTTCGTCCGGGGTGAGCTGATGGTTGCTCTCTACGGCAATCACGCTCTTGGAAGGGGTTCTGAAAAAAAGAATCATGTTTATTTTTTGATTTTACGATTTTTCTGTGGCGCAAAGATAAGCAATTTTGGTGTATATAGTGACTCTTGTGTGGAAAAAACGTTAATATCCTATCTTCTTCTCATAAAAAAGTGCGATATTTGCGGCATGATTCAGATTGAAACAATATTCGATATAATAGTGAAAGGCTTTATTATAGGCGTTGTTGTGTCCGCACCTCTCGGACCGGTGGGGGTTCTCTGCATTCAGAGGACGCTGAATAAAGGGCGCTGGTATGGATTTGTGACAGGGCTTGGAGCTTCATTAAGCGACATAGCTTATGCTCTGTTGACAGGTTATGGTATGAGCTTTGTGTTCGATTATATCAATAAGAATATTTTTTATCTGCAGTTGCTGGGCAGCATCATGCTGCTGCTTTTCGGAATCTATACCTTTCGCAGCAATCCGGTACAATCCATCCGTCCGGCATCGTCCAACAAAGGTTCTTACTTTCACAATTTCATTACCGCATTCTTTGTCACGCTCTCCAATCCCCTGATTATATTCTTGTTTATCGGACTATTTGCCCGTTTTGCCTTTGTGCAGCCCGGTGTCGTGGTGTTCGAAGAAATTACGGGATATCTTGCCATTGCTTCGGGGGCGCTGGTGTGGTGGCTCGGAATCACTTATTTTGTGAATAAAGTGCGCACTAAGTTTAACTTACGGGGCATCTGGATACTGAACCGTGTGATTGGCAGCATTGTGATGCTGGTGTCAGTGGCGGGATTAATCTATACGTTGCTGGGAGAGTCACTTTATTAAGAAGAAAACTTATGAATCAGATAGCCAGACAGCTTAAAGAGAAAAACATTGCCGAGTACCTTATATATATGTGGCAAGAAGAAGACCTGATCCGCGCCAATCATGGTGAGCTGGAGGAGATCGAGGCGAATGTGATCGCCCGTTATCCGGAAGATCAGCGTCCTGCCCTGCGAGAGTGGTACGGCAACCTGATCACCATGATGAATGAGGAAGGGGTACGTGAAAAAGGTCATTTGCAGATTAACAAGAACATCATCATCAAACTGACAGAGCTTCATAATGCGTTGACTTCTTCTCCCAAATTTCCTTTCTACAGTGCCGCTTATTTCAAAGCGTTGCCGTTTATTGTAGAACTGCGGAATAAGAATGGCAAAAAAGAAGAACCGGAACTGGAGACTTGTTTCGAAGCACTCTATGGACTACTTTTGCTTCGCCTGCAGAAAAAGCCTGTCAGTGAGGGAACTATGAAGGCGGTAGAAGCTATCAGCAGCTTTCTTTCCATGTTGGCAAACTATTACGATAAAGACCTGAAAGGGGAATTAAAACTTGATGAATAAATGAGAATTTTAGTGACGGGTGCCAATGGTCAGCTTGGCAATGAAATGCAAGTTCTTGCAAAAGAGAATCCGCAACATACGTATTATTTCACAGATGTGCAGGAGCTGGACATCTGTAATAAGGACGCTGTTTGGGCATATATTGCTGAAAAGCGGATTGAGCTTATTGTTAATTGTGCGGCATATACAGCAGTAGATAAAGCGGAAGATGATTCGGAACTGGCTTACAAGCTGAACAGTGAAGCTCCTAAAACGCTGGCATGTGCAGCGCAGTTTAATGGTGCGGCGATGATTCAGGTGTCTACCGACTATGTTTTTGACGGCACCGCTCATATTCCTTATACAGAAGAATGCGATCCATGTCCGAATTCGGTATATGGAACAACGAAACTTGAAGGAGAATATGAGGTACTGAATCATTGCGAAAAGTCAGTCGTTATCCGTACCGCATGGCTTTATTCCACTTTTGGCAACAACTTCGTGAAAACGATGATCCGTCTGGGCAAAGAGCGTGATAGTCTGGGAGTCATTTTCGATCAGGTAGGAACTCCTACTTACGCCAATGACCTGGCACAGGCCATCTTTGCTATTATTAATAAAGGGATCGTTCGTGGAGTCTATCATTTCAGCAACGAAGGAGTCTGCTCCTGGTATGACTTTACGGTAGCTATTCATCGTCTGGCAGGAATCACCTCATGCAAAGTGAAACCTCTGCATACGGCGGAATATCCTACAAGAGCGAACCGCCCTGCATATTCCGTACTCGATAAAACAAAAATAAAAACAACGTTCGGCATCGAAATTCCTCATTGGGAGGAAAGCCTGAAAAGATGCATCGATACCTTATAATAAATATGGCAGATAATACAGAAATACAGAGACGGCGAACATTCGCCATTATTGCGCATCCGGATGCCGGTAAGACATCATTGACGGAGAAGTTATTGCTTTTCGGTGGTCAGATTCAGGTAGCAGGTGCGGTCAAGAGCAATAAAATCAAGAAAACGGCTACTTCCGACTGGATGGAGATTGAGAAACAGCGTGGTATCTCGGTGACAACTTCCGTAATGGAGTTTGACTATCGGGACTACAAGATCAATATTCTCGATACTCCGGGTCACCAGGACTTTGCCGAAGACACATACCGTACGCTGACTGCTGTAGACAGCGTTATCATTGTAGTAGACGGAGCGAAAGGTGTGGAAACACAAACCCGTAAACTGATGGAAGTGTGCCGTATGAGAAAAACTCCGGTCATCATTTTCGTCAATAAAATGGACCGTGAGGGTAAGGACCCGTTTGACTTGCTGGACGAGCTGGAAGAAGAACTGATGATTCAGGTCCGCCCGCTGTCATGGCCTATCGAACAGGGAGCCCGCTTCAAAGGAGTATATAATATTTATGAGAAGAAACTGGACTTGTACCAACCTTCCAAACAAGTGGTGACGGAGAAGGTAGAAGTCGACATACATACGGAAGAACTGGATAAGCAGATCGGTAAGCCGTTGGCAGACAAGCTGCGTGGTGATCTGGAACTGATCGAAGGAGTTTATCCGGAACTGGATGTGGAATCTTATCTGGAAGGAGATTGCGCACCTGTATTCTTTGGCTCTGCCTTGAATAATTTTGGTGTACAGGAATTGCTGAACTGCTTTGTGGAGATTGCTCCCAGTCCTCGTCCTGTACAGGCAGAAGAGCGTGAAGTGAAACCGGACGAACCGAAATTCACCGGATTCATCTTTAAGATTACCGCCAATATCGACCCGAATCATCGTTCATGTGTAGCATTCTGCAAGATATGTTCGGGCAAATTTGTACGTAATGCACCCTATCAGCACGTCCGTCATGGCAAGACCATGCGTTTCTCATCGCCCACCCAGTTTATGGCACAGCGGAAAACGACCATTGACGAAGCCTATGCAGGAGATATCATCGGTTTGCCGGACAACGGAACTTTCAAGATCGGTGATACGCTGACGGAAGGAGAACTGCTTCATTTCCGCGGCTTGCCCAGCTTCTCGCCGGAGATGTTCAAGTATATCGAAAATGCCGATCCGATGAAGCAGAAACAGCTGGCAAAGGGTATCGACCAGTTGATGGACGAAGGTGTGGCACAGTTGTTTGTCAATCAGTTCAACGGCCGCAAGATTATCGGTACGGTCGGACAGTTGCAGTTTGAGGTTATCCAGTATCGTCTGCTGAACGAGTACAATGCTTCTTGCCGTTGGGAACCGGTAAGTTTGTACAAGGCTTGTTGGGTAGAAAGCGATGATCCTGCTGAGCTGGAAGCCTTCAAGAAACGTAAATACCAATATATGGCGAAGGACAGGGAAGGACGTGACGTATTCCTTGCCGATTCAGGTTATGTGCTTCAGATGGCACAAATGGACTTCAAGCACATTAAATTCCACTTCACAAGTGAATTTTAGTCTGCTTGGTGGAATTTAACAAAAATAATTGGTAAAAGGGGAAGAATTATGTTACCTGTTAATAAGGGAAGGAGAAATGAATACAACATTTTGGGAGAAAATCCAGCAGGGGGATGAAGAAGCATTCCGGCAACTCTACAATGAATATTCGGATTTACTTTACGGATATGGGATGAAGATTGCCGGTGATGATGATCTGGTAACTGAATCCATTCAGTCATTGTTCGTTTATCTGTATGAGAAGAGGCAGAGTTGTTCCGAGCCTCAGTCCATATCCGCTTACCTGTGTGTGGCGCTGAAACGCATGCTGCTGAATGAGTTGAAGAAAACTGCTAATGGCGTATTCACATCATTGGACGAAGTTAATTCAAGCGAATATAGATTCGATTTGGAGATAGACATAGAAACAGCGATTGTCCGTTCCGAACTTGAAAGAGAGCAGTTAGAAGTTCTGCAGAAAGAAATAAATGGCTTGACAAAGCAGCAGAGAGAGGTATTATACCTGAAGTATTATAAAAAACTGGATTCGGACGAAATAGCCGAAGTGATGGGGCTGACTTCCCGTACTGTTTATAATACTACCCACATGGCAATATCCAGACTGAGAGAGCGATTGAGCAAATCATTCCTGTTGACTGTAGCTGCTAATTTATGGATTTTTAATTGAGGTGAGGATATGGAGAATAGGAAAGAACTTCTGGAACAATATATGGAAGACGGCAAACTTCCTCTGAAAGGTGAGTTGTTTGCACGGAAGTCTGTAGTTGGTGGGAAGTTAGAAGAATTTCGTGAAGAAAAACGTGCGGATGCATTAACAAGCAGACCGAACGCTGCAGGAAGACAGAAACTGATTGTTCGCAGGAGCAGTCGTATCTACTGGAGAGTAGCGGCCCTGTTTGTCCTGCTTTTCGGAATAGGCGGTTATTACTATCTGTCGGAAGAGAAGATTACGTCTGAAGCAGTAGCTGTTGATTACAAGCTACCGGATGGCAGTTCTGTGAAGCTGATGCAAAACTCAACTTTGTCTTATAATAAAGTGAGCTGGCTTTGGGGGCGCAAGCTGCATCTCCTCGGATCAGCCTTCTTTGACGTGACTCCGGGTAAAACATTTACTGTACGAACGGAAGCCGGAGATGTTACGGTGTTAGGTACAAAATTCTTGGTTGAGCAGGAAGGAAAAACGATCACTGTCAATTGTGAAGAGGGAAGTGTGAAGGTAGAGACACCAATCGGCGAACAGACATTGAATGCCGGTGAAAGTGTACGCTGTGATGAGAATGAGATTGGTCCTGTTCAGGAAAAGGAAGAACTGCCCGAAGTACTCGGTTATGAAGATGATCCGCTGGTCAATGTAGTAGCAGATATTCAGCATATATTTGATGTGGAAGTGGTAGGGTGTGAAAAATATAATGAACTGTACTATAACGGTACGATACTGACAAAAGACCTGCACGAAACATTGAAAAAAGTATTTGGTTCTTTGGGAATCAATTATCAGTTGAGCGGGCAGAAAGTCATATTAGAATAGACGGGAACAGAAGTCCGAGCCGTAAAAAAGAGAAATTATCCTTGATATAAAGCAGGAAGTGAAATATTTCTGCAATTAAAAAACGCCTTTCAGAGTGCTCTGAAAGGCGTTTTTTAATTAAATCTATTTTTTCTTCTATTTTTCTTGGTAAAAAAGGAAAGAAAGCTCCTCTTATAAATATAAGGAACTATTTATAAACAGACAATAGATAACAGGTGGATGAACTGTCCATGGCTAGACAGAATTTTAAGGGGAGTAAATTAATAATTAGGTAGAGAATTAGATTGCTTAAGAGAAGAAGTCTCTTGAAAAGAACGGAGAATGATGCCAATTGCTGTTTTAAAAGAAAGCAATAGCGAACGAATTGGCAATTAGTAAGTGAGTTTAATTTTATTGTTTTCCAAATGTGAGAGAAAATTGAAAGGTTTTCTCTCACATTTTTTATGGGGTTACGGATTCGTGAGCATCAAAAAATAGGTGAATCTGATAATTTTTCGTAGCTTTGTGAAAAAGAAAGCTGATATGGAAGATTTGCAGAGATTATATCCCATCGGAATACAGACATTTTCGGAAATTCGGGAGATAAATTACCTCTATATAGATAAGATAGCATACATTTCCGGATGACGCATTCCTCCTCTAAATATATGTTTTTGAGTCGTCCCCGCCGTTTTGGTAAGTCATTGCTAACTTCTACATTGCACAGTTATTTTTCCGGTCGTGAAGAATTGTTCCGGGGATTGGCGATAGAGAAGCTGGAGAAGGAATGGACGGAGTATCCGGTGCTGCACTTCGATATGAGTACTGCCAAGCATACTGATAAGGATAAGTTGGTGCAAGAATTGAGTTTAAAGCTGTTTGGATATGAACAGATTTATGGAAAGCTGAATGAGGAGGTTACTCCTAATCAGCGTTTGGAAGGACTCATCAAGCGTGCTTATGAACAGACCGGCAAGAAGGTAGTTGTTCTTATTGACGAATATGATGCTCCTTTGCTGGATGTGGTGCATGAACATGAGAATCTTAGCATTTTGCGCAATATCATGCGTAACTTTTACAGCCCGTTGAAAGCCTGTGACCCTTATTTGCGTTATGTGTTTCTGACTGGTATTACTAAATTCTCACAACTCAGCATTTTTAGTGAATTGAACAATATTGAAAATATCAGTATGGATGAACCATACGCTGCTATTTGTGGCATAACTGAGGATGAAGTAGGTACTCAGATGAAAGAAGATGTCGCCTGGTTAGCAAAACAATTGAATATTACTGCAGATGAAGTATTGACGAAGTTGAAAGAGAATTATGACGGTTATCATTTCACCTATCCTTCACCTGATATCTATAATCCGTTCAGTCTGCTTACTGCTATGTCGAAGGGAAAGATTGGTTCTTATTGGTTTGGTAGCGGTACGCCTACTTATCTGATAAAGATGCTGAACAAATTTGGCGTAGAGCCTTCTGAGATAGGACCATTGGCTGCAAAGTCTTCTGCTTTCGATGCTCCTACGGAAACGATGACTACGATTATCCCGCTGCTTTATCAAAGTGGTTATATCACTATTAAGGGATATGATGAAGAATTGGATCTTTACACACTTGATATCCCTAATAAGGAGGTACGTTTGGGATTGATGGAGAGCCTCCTTCCTGATTATGTAGCAAGTAAGACATCGGAAGCTACGACCATGGTGGCTTATCTTTCCCGTGATATCCGGAATGGCGATATGGATGCGGCATTACTTCGTTTGCAGACATTCCTGTCTACTATTCCTCAATGCGATAATACAAAATACGAAGGCCATTACCAGCAGATATTTTATATCATATTCAGCTTGTTGGATTATTATGTAGATGTCGAAGTGCGTACTCCCCGTGGACGAGTGGATATGGTATTACGCACTCAAACGACACTGTATATCTTGGAATTGAAACTGGATAAGAGTGCGACAATCGGTATGGAACAGATCAATTTGAAAAATTATCCCGAACGTTTTGCCCTGTGTGGATTGCCTGTGGTAAAGGTGGCAGTCAATCTTGATAGTGAAAGTTGCACGCTGGGAGATTGGATAATCGAAAAAGCTTTTTAGTAATTTTAATATAGTCAAACAACATAAAACTAAGATTTCCTGTTTATTCATCTTAATTTGTATTGTGTAATCTAACTAGTGATGCAAATAATGAATAAAAATGGATTCAGTCGATGTGCCGATATTTATATCGGTCGTTTGCGAAAGGAGGGGCGCTATTCTACAGCGCATGTCTATCAGAATGCCCTTCTTTCTTTTACCAAGTTTTGTGGAGGGTATAGTGTGTCGTTCAGGCAAGTGACGCGTGAGCGTTTGCGACGTTATGAGCAGCATCTTTACGAGTGTGGCTTGAGGCCAAATACGATTTCTACGTATATGCGTATGCTGCGTAGTGTCTACAACCGTGGGGTAGAGGCGGGGAGTGCGCCTTATGTCCCGTATCTGTTTCGCGATGTTTATACGGGAGTGGACGTACGGCAGAAAAGGGCTTTACCTATGTCGGAGTTGCATAAGCTTCTGTATGACGATCCTCAATCGGAGCGTTTACGTCGTACGCAGTCTATTGCTACCCTGATGTTCCAGTTTTGCGGGATGTCTTTCGCTGATCTGGCACATTTGGAAAAATCGGCTTTGGACAGCGATGTGCTGCGCTATAATCGTATCAAAACGAAGACTCCTATCAGTGTTGAAGTATTGGATAGTGCTAAGGAGTTGTTGAACCAACTTCGGAACAGGCAGGAGTCTCGTCCGAATTGTCCGGATTATCTGTTCGGCATTCTCCGTGGTGATAAAAAACGGAAAGATGAGTGTGCTTATCGCGAATATCAGTCTGCCCTCCGGAAGTTCAATTATTGTCTGAAGGGGTTAGCGAAAGCTCTGCACTTGAAATCTCCCGTCACGTCTTATACGCTTCGTCATTCATGGGCCACTACCGCCAAGTATCGCGGGGTTCCTATCGAGATGATCAGTGAGTCGCTGGGGCATAAATCGATCAAGACGACGCAAATTTACCTGAAAGGGTTTGAATTGAAAGATCGAACGGAAGTAAATCGAAGAATTAATCTTACGCTAAAAAATGTTGTTTAGATAGGATGAAATGATTTATATAGCTGATATACAGTGCTTATAGGTGTGCGTTACTTCTTAGGTAACGGAATGATTTATGGCGCAAAGATGGACATATTTATGAAAATACGCAAACAAAAATGAAATTATTTTCGGAAAATGAATCAAATGCAGGCATAACTGATGAATATTGCAATATTCGTGTTATGTCTTTTTTTTATTCTAATTTTTGAAAAACACCTTCACATCTGCTCTATTTCCAAGTTTATAGTCATCTTTTCATCGTTTCGTTGAAAAAAGTTCCCTGTTTAGCTTGTCTTATGTTTGTTCGTTACCTAAGAAGTAACGGATAAACATGGGGTAAAAAAACATGATTTTAAGAAAAGAGAAATCACTCAATGCTGGGCCTATTTATGGGACAGGGGAAGGCGTAGCACACTCAAAACGCTGGTATGTAGCTTTGGTTCGGATGCACCATGAAAAGAAGGTTTCCGAACGTTTGGACAAGATGGGAATCGAGAATTTCATTCCTGTTCAACAAGAACTCCACCAATGGAGCGATCGTCGTAAGATGATCACCTCCGTTTTACTTCCGATGATGGTCTTTGTACATGTAGACCCAAAGGAACGTATGGAAGTTCTGAGTTTTTCTACTGTCAGCCGTTACATGGTGATGCGCGGTGAGAGTAGTCCTGCTGTAATTCCTGACGAGCAGATGGCTCGTTTCCGTTTCATGCTTGATTATTCCGCAGAATCAGTTAGCATGAACAGCTCCCCTTTGGCTCGTGGCGAACAGGTTCGTGTGATCAAAGGTCCTCTGATGGGTCTTGTTGGCGAACTGGTCAATGTGGATGGTAAGAGTAAGATCGCCGTTCGCTTGAATATGCTGGGATGTGCCTGTGTCGATATGCCTATCGGCTATGTTGAACCGATAACTGTAGCTGTTTAAGGCGATAAAGCGGGATGAATGCTATTCTTTTACAAGAAAAAATTGATCGTTTATTGGATTCAGTACGTATGTTGCTTCCTGATGGGAGTAATATAGGTTTTGTGTATTCTGATGATCTGGCTAATTTGAATAAAAGTGTTCACGATCAAATGGATGAATTGTATGCTCGGAGAGGTGAAACCGTAGAGCAGGAAGCTACCTTATGTTTAGCTGTGTTGATGGGCTACAATGTGTCTATGTATGCTAATTCTGATGATGAAAAGAAAAAGCAATTTATGCTGGAACGTTCTAAATATATTCTTTCGCAACTTCCTCATTCGCAGTTAAGAACCCGTTTATTATACTGTTGTTTGCGTTTTGTAAATCAAAAATAAATTTAATAGAAATATGAAAGAATTATTATTGTCAAAGGTTGAAAACAAAGAAATTGTCGTTGGGGTTGTTGGTCTGGGGTATGTGGGATTACCGCTTGCTGTAGAGAAAGCTAAAGCTGGTTTTAAAACCATAGGTTTTGATGTCCAGTTTGAAAAAGTAGATATGGTGAATCAAGGTCACAACTATATTGGTGATGTAGTTGACGCTGAATTAGCCCAATTGGTGAAAGATGGTATGTTATCCGCAACTACAGACTTCTCATTCATTAAAAATGTAGATTTTATAGCGATTTGTGTCCCCACCCCTTTGGATGCACACCAGCAGCCTGATATTAGTTATGTAGAGTCATCAGTCAAAGCGATTTCAAAACACCTAACTAAAAATACTATGGTTGTTTTGGAATCAACTACTTATCCTGGTACTACTGAAGATTTGGTGAAGCCGATACTAGAAGAAGGTTCAGGACTGGTTTGTGGATCGGATTTTTATCTAGGATTTTCCCCTGAGCGTGTTGATCCAGGTAATATAATCTATAAAACGAAGAATACACCAAAAGTAGTCGGTGCAATCGGTGAAGATGCTCGTGAAGTGATTTCTGCTATGTATAGTGCAGTTTTACAAGGAGATGTTCACTCTGTTTCATCTCCAGCTGTGGCTGAAATGACTAAGATTCTGGAAAATACATATCGTAATATAAACATAGGTCTTGTAAACGAACTTGCAATTCTTTGCAATAAAATGCATATTGATTTGTGGGAGGTTATCGAAGCTGCCAAAACAAAACCTTTCGGTTTTACGGCTTTTTATCCCGGTCCAGGCTTGGGTGGTCATTGTATTCCTCTTGATCCTTATTATTTGAGTTGGAAGGCGCGTGAATTTGGTTTCCATACTTCTATGATAGAGGCTTCGATGATGGTAAATGATAAAATGCCGGAATATACAGTGGAACGTTGTGGTAAAATTCTAAACCGTCATGGTAAATCTCTAAATGGTGCCAATGTACTTGTTGTAGGCATTGCTTACAAACAAGACATTGATGATTATCGTGAAAGTCCTGCTCTTAAGGTGATTGATGAGCTTGAGAAAACAGATGCTGTGATTTCATTTTATGATCCATATATTCCACAATACAAATATGAAGGTAAAGTGCGAACAGGTGAAAAGGAACTTTCGGAAGAGTTGCTTGACAGAACTGATCTTGTGGTAATTACTGCCGCTCATTCAAATATCGATTATGATTTCTTACAGAAACATTCCAAAGCAATTTTTGATACAAAGAATGTTATGAAATCTATCAAAAACAGAGATAATATAGAAGTATTGTAGTGTTATGGAGAAGAATATTTGTGTTATTGGTGGAGGTCGTTGGGGAAAGAACCATATAAGAACTCTTTCTGGATTAGATTCGTTAGCAGCTATTGCGGAAGTCAGTTCTACAAGATTGGATGAATTGATAAAGCAATACCCTAATGTAATAGGATATACTTCTATAGATGATGCGATAGCGGCTCGTTATGATGGCTATACGATTGCTACACCTGCTGAAACCCACTATGAAATAGCTAAAAAGATAATTGCACAGGGATTAAATCTTTTGATTGAAAAGCCAATGACTATGACTTCTGATGAATCGGTGGAGTTGGTAGCAATGGCTGAAAAAACAGGTTCTCGTCTGATGGTGGGACATGTATTGTTATTTCATCCTGCAATTATAAAAATAAAAGAGATAGTGGATAGCGGTAAACTTGGAAAGTTATTTTATTTGTACTCAACAAGATTAAACTTAGGAACGGTTCGTACAGAGGAAAGTGTATTTTCTTCATTTGCGCCTCACGATATTTCAGTTCTTGATTATATTATAGGAAAGGCGGCAACTAAGATAGAGGCTAAAGGAGCTAAATTTTTACAGGAAAATATCTTTGATAGCACTATGACGCAACTTACTTATCCTGATAATATTCATGCGCATATCCATGTATCGTGGCTGCATCCCTTCAAAGAACAACGCCTTGTCCTTGTTGGTAGTCAAGGGATGATATCATTTGATGACTCTTCAAAAGAAAAAGAAATACACTTTTACAATAAACGTGTTGATATCGAAAACGGGCAACCTGTGAAAATAGAACAACCTGACGAAATAATCCCTTATGAGAAGAAAATGCCTCTTGAAGAAGAATTAAAATATTTCATTGGGCATTTAAATACAACTATTGAAGTAGCCGACGGAAAATCAGGTTATGAAGTGGTAAAGATTTTGGAACAAGTTAAACAGATAATAGAAAGCAAATAATGGAACACAACTATTTTGTTCATGAAACCAGTTTTGTGGACGAGAATGTGGAAATTGGTGAAGGTACAAAGATATGGCATTTTAGCCATGTTCAGAGAGGCGCGACGCTAGGGAACAATTGCTCGTTAGGTCAAAATGTAAACATAGCTAATAATGTAAAGATTGGCAACGGAGTGCGTATACAAAATAATGTATCTATTTACGAAGGTGTTGAAATAGAAGACAATGTTTTCTGTGGACCGTCTTGTGTATTCACTAATGTAACAACCCCTCGTGCACATTTTCCGGTTCATGGAGTATATGCTAAAACACTTATTAAAGAGGGGGCGTCTTTGGGGGCAAACTCAACAGTAGTGTGTGGGTATACTATTGGTAAGTCTGCGCTTATTGCAGCTGGTGCGGTAGTTACTAAAAATGTGAAGGATTATGCTCTTATGGCGGGTGTGCCGGCAAGACAAATAGGATGGGTGTGTGAGTGTGGCGAAAGACTCGATGAGACCCTTGTATGTAAATGTGGTAGAAGCTATAAAGAAGAAAACGAAGTATTAATTCAAATTTAAGATTCAATTATGCAATTCAGAGATTTAAAACGCCAATATGAGGTGTTGAAAAAAGATATAGATCAGGCAATGATGGATGTTGTAAGTTCAAACGCTTATATTATGGGCAAACCTGTAAAAGAACTTGAGGCTGAGCTTGCAGAATATGTAGGTGTTAAACATTGTGTTTCGTGTGCTAATGGAACAGATGCTCTGACTCTTGCTCTAAAGGTTTGGGGCGTTACAGCCGGTGATGCCGTATTTGTTCCAGACTTTACTTTTTTTGCTTCAGCAGAAGTTGTTTCACTGGAGGGGGCAACACCCGTATTTGTCGATGTAAATAAAGATACTTATAATATTGATAGTGCGGATCTTGAAAGCAAAATCAAAGAAACTCTCGTAGAGGGGAAATTTACACCTAAAGTAATTGTTACAGTTGATCTCTTTGGACTTCCTGCTGACTATGCTTCAATTAGAAAAATTGCAGATAAGTATAATTTGCTTATCCTTGAGGATGGAGCACAAGGATTTGGCGGAATGATTGGTGATAAAAGGGCTTGTAGTTTTGGTGATATCTCTACTACCTCGTTTTTTCCGGCTAAACCGCTTGGTTGTTACGGGGATGGAGGAGCTTTGTTTACCAATAATGAAGAGTGGGCAATACTTGCAAATTCATACAAGGTTCATGGTAAGGGTACATTTAAATATGACAATGTAAGAATAGGTATAAACTCGCGTCTTGACACACTTCAGGCTGCTATTCTTAAAGTAAAGTTCAGGGCATTTAAAGACTATGAATTGACAGACATCAATATAGCAGCTGCAAAATATAGTGCAAAATTGAATGGAGTTGTGAAAGTACCTGTCATTCCTGAAGGCTATTATTCAAGTTGGGCCCAATACACTATTCAGTTGGAAGGTAGGGAACAAAGGGATACTATTCAGATGAAATTGAGAGACCAAGATATTCCATCTATGGTATATTATCCAAAACCTCTGCATTCACAAATAGCTTATCAAGAACTAGGTGAAAGTTATTGTCCTGTGACATCACAACTGTGCGAAACAGTGTTGTCTCTTCCTCTACATCCGTATATTTCAGATGAAGATATTGACAGAGTATGTAGGACCATTTTAAAATAAGAGAAACGATGTCTCTTAATACTCGTAGAGGAATAGTAATTATATTTTTTGATTTACTTATTATTCTACATGCATTTGGATTTGCTCGCTATTTTGGAGAACTCCCAAAATGGCGTTGGTTGTTATTTTCATCTGTCATTTGGGTAGTTGTGGGTGTGTTCTCTGGTAAGTTGGATTTTGGTGCATATAAACGGGTTAGGTATGCTTTATTCGGAGTGTTGACGATAAATATTATCACTGGATTATTGATTTTCATGTCTTATAGATATTTGATAGAAGGACATCAATATATCTATTCCATTTTAGTAGTTGTGGGTATGATAACGATCCTTGAATGGCTGCTATATTATGCAATAAGAAAGATTGTTTATCGTAAAATTCCCTTTTTCTATGAAACTCTGTCGTTTGAAGATCTTACAATTCGAGGTGTAAACAATGGTGCTATAGTAGAGACGGGATTAAAAAATAAAGATGCCCAATATTTATTTGAAAACATTCAGCAACAAAAAGATTTTGTTTCGTGGATAAAAGAGAATTGTAATTTATTTTCAGAAGAGACGATAATTGTTGAGACGTCAGACCCGGAAGAAATCTTTCGGCATAAGAAAAAAAATGTAAATCTTATCATAAATGCTCTGTCTCTTAATAAAATACGTCATATCAATACAGGGCTTTCTTTTGCTAACTATTGTCTGAACGATGGTGGATATATTGCTTGTCACTGTATAACAAGTGATATTCGTCGGGAAAAAATCATGAAACAATCACCTTCTGGGATCAATATCATATGTTTTTTCTTTGATTATTTGTGGCATAGGGTAATTCCTAAAATGTCGTTTACTAAGAATTTTTATTATCGAGTAACTAAAGGCGAAAGGCGATCTTTAACCCGTGTCGAGGTGCTAGGTCGATTTTATAGGGCTGGATTTGAAGTAGTTGAGGACAGTGTGATTAATGGAAAATTCCATGTTTTAGCAGTTAAAACAAAACCTCCTATCAGAGATGATAAGCCTTCCAATGGTATACTTATCCATCTTCGAAGAGTAGGCAAGGATGGGAAAATTATAGGTGTTTATAAGTTTAGAACGATGTATGCTTATTCGGAATATCTTCAACCTTATATATATAAGTGCAACAAATTATGTAAAGGAGGAAAAATAGAGAATGATTACAGAATTAGTCTGATAGGTAGATTCTTGCGTAAAACATGGCTTGATGAGCTACCTATGCTTATTAATTGGGTTAAAGGTGATTTGAAATTGGTAGGAGTCCGTCCTTTAAGTAGTCACTATTTTAGCCTATATTCACAGGAATTACAGCAATTAAGAATAAAAACAAAACCGGGTTTAATTCCACCATTTTATGCAGATATGCCGAATACATTGGCAGAGATAGAGGCGAGTGAAATACATTATCTGACATTATATTTTAAGAATCCGTTAATGACTGATTGGCGATACTTTTGGAAAGCGATGAATAATATTGTTTTAAAGGGGAAAAGAAGTAAATAAATGGTGGAATCATTAAAACATAAAACTATAAAAGGATTAAACTGGAGTATAATAGAAGGAGTCTCAAGTAAAGGAATAACATTTATTATTGGTATTTTGTTGGCAAGAGTCCTTCTTCCAAGTGAATATGGTTTAATAGCAATAGCTTTGGCTTTTCTTGCATTATTTAATTGTTTGATTGATAGTGGCTTTTCTCAGGGATTGATAAGGAAAATAGATGCTGATACAGTAGATTTTAGTACAGTATTTTTTTTGAATATAGTTGTTAGTGCTTTTTTGTATGGAATTCTTTATGCTATAGCCCCATTAATAAGTATTTTTTTTAATATTTTTGAATTAACAGACGTATTAAGATTAATGGGAAGTATATTATTGATTTATGCATTTACTGTTATACAACGAACTATATTGATAAAGATTATAAATTTCAAAAAGTTGTCAATAATTTCTATTTCAACCTCTATTTTAAGTGGTATTATCGGAATCGTATTAGCGTATAATGGATTTGGGGTATGGAGTTTAGTGTGGCAACAAATAACAAAATATCTTTTTGAGTCTATTTTATTATGGTTATTAAGTAATTGGAAACCCTCTTTTACTTTTTCAATCGCAAGGTTATCAGATCTTTTTTCTTTTGGGTGGAAGATAACAGTTGTTCAAATTATTGATTCTATTTGGCAACAAATAAATCAGTTTGTGATAGGGAAGACATTTTCTATGAATATTTTAGGGTGTTATTCGCGTGCTGAACAGTTTAGTGGGATAATCTCAAATAATACTCCTATGATAATAAATAGAGTAACCTATCCAGTACTTAGCTCTATTCAAGATAATATTGAGCAATTAAAGAAAGCATATGTATTGATTTTAAGATATTCATCTTTAGTGATATTTATATTAATGTCATTGTTATCGGCAGTATCGGAAAACCTAATATTAGTACTTATTGGAGAGCGCTGGATAGATGCTGTTGGCTTTCTACAAGTTACTTGCATTTCAGGAATCTTTTATTTTTTACATACTTGTAGTTTAAATATATTAAAGGTAAAAGGACGCTCTGATATATTTATGATATTAGATATAGTAAGAAAGATAATGCTAATTTTTCCTATAATAATTGGAATTATTTATGGAATCTATTTTTTATTATGGGGATCAGTCATTGTTGGAGTAATTACATATATAGTAGATTGTTGTTTTATTTCTAGGATCATCGACTATACATTAATTTCGCAACTAAGGGATTTAATGCCAATTCTTATTGTGTCTAGTATAATATATTTTTTAGTTTACTCAGTATCATTTTTCAATATTTCAATCTATATATTATTATTTACTCAAATGTCTGTAGGGTTAGCAAGTGCATTAATTCTTTGCAAATTATTTAGATTGGTTGATTATAGAAAAATTATGGAATTAATAAGATGCATATAAAACAATTGATGAATAAGATTTGGAATGGTAGATTATCAGGTGTGCCAGCTTTTATATGGAGTCTTTTTGTAATTGGTGGAGAAAGAATCCTACGATTTTTTTATACGTTTATATTTGTTCATAATATTAAAAAATGTGGGGAGGGTATCAGATTGTCTTCAATGGTTAAATATCGTTATCCCAATTGTATTGAGATTGGGAATAATGTGAAGTTTGGAAAAAATGTATCATTAATGGTAGAAAATAGTGATACCAAACGATTAGTTATTAAAGATGGCGTTAGCATAGTGAACAATTGTACAATAGATTTTACTGGTGGATTAGTGTTAGAAGAAGATGTTCATATAGGAAGTAATGTATATATTATTACTCATGATCATGGATATGATTATAAATCGATGCCTATTGGAAAGTCATTAACCATACAGAGGAACGCTTTCGTAGGTGCAAACTCAATCATAATGCATAATGTAAGTGTGATTGGAAAAGAATCTGTTATTGGAAGTGGATCGGTAGTGACTAAAAATGTTCCCGATTTTGCAATAGTTGCGGGTAATCCAGCAAAGATTATAAAATTTAGAAATAAATGATTAGAATAACACGTTTGTTGCTGATAAGTGTCTTTTTGATATATTTTTTTGTGACATTCTTTCTATTGGTTATATATCCTGCATCGACATTTATGGGAATATTTCCATTTTTGACTAATATTATATTTGTCGGTCTATTTCTTATAGCACTTAGTAATTCTATTACGATGGCTTCAAAAACAAAGTATAACCTGTTTCTAAAAAATATATTTTGGTATTCTCAGTTTTATTGTCTTGCGTATATATGTCTGCAATTCTTGCTGTCTTATTGTTATACTCCTGAGTTATTCCCATATGATATAGGTATAACAGATAATTATGAATATATTACTAATGGATCATTTTTTAATTTGGTATTAAAGGATGAAAGGTCAATGAAGACATTTTTGGCACTCTCCGGCATAAGTGATCAAGGCTTTCCTATTTGGTGTGGAACCATTTTTTATATTTTTGGTGATGGACAATTAGTCGTTAAATTATTGAATGCTATTGTTACAGGTATTACAGTTATTCTTGTTGTAAAAACTGTGAGAATTGTGTTGAATGAACGAATCGCAAAATTATCAGGAATATTATATGCTTTTATTCCAACGGTTGCTTATATTTCTGGATTTTTCTTAAAAGAATCATTGATGATGTTTCTAGTTAGCATCAGTATTTATAATGTAGTATTACTTTTGAAGGAACTATCGGTTTTTAGATTTTGTGTTTTATTTTTTGCAATTCTATCCATTTTCTTTTTTAGGGGACACTTGGCTGCTATAGTACTTTTTTCTTGTATGTGTTTTTTCTTAATAAATGGAAAAATGAAAATAGTTCCATTGTTATTTTGTTTCATTTCGTTAGTGTTAGTACTCAATGATACTTATATTATGGATTCGATTCAGAGTGAATTACTAGGTAGATATAACGAAATAAATGCTGATGAACAATATTTTCAAGAAAAGATGGAACAATCTTCAGCTTTGTCTAAATTGGGTTTAGTGCCACTTCTACCATTGGCTACATTATTTCCCTTACCATCATTTCTTGATTTAAGATCTTCGTTTAATATACAATCTATAGGAATATTATATAGGATACATGTTGATCTGATACGTATAATTCTTATATTTTGGGGTTTTCTTGGTACATATTATATTGTAAAGCATAGAAAAATAAAGATATTGTCCATCTTTTTGATACCTCTCATTATTCAGATTATTGTGAACGCTATGGTTGGAGTATTAACTTATTATAGATATCAATTTACAATAATTCTATTTTTAGTTCCTATAATGGCATACGGAATCAATTATTTTTGTTTGGACCTTAAAAGAAATCTTCGTTTGTATAGAATTTATGTTATAGTAGTATTCTTCATTATTTTAGTGTATAATGTAATGAGAACTAATTTTGTTGAATTATAAGGCTATGAATATATTACATATAGCATCAAGCTATTTTGACCGTGGATTGTATAAAGTCTTTTTCTCGAATCTTAGAAAAATAGGATTCGAAAATATTATATATGTTCCAAGATGGAATAATAATTATAGTATAGAACAATCAGGCATATACATGATTGACAAGAAATATAGTAAAGTATCTAAATTTCTATATTGGGGACAACAAAAGTATATTTATGATGATATTAGTAGAAGAATAGATTTATCTCAGATTGATATATTGCATATTCATCGTTTGTTTTATGGAGGTTATGCAGCACGTAAAATAAAAGAACGCTATAATATTCCTTATATTGTCACAATTCGGAATTCAGATATATATCAGTATTTGAAATATAGGATAACTATACGAAATCATGCTTGTAAAATAATGCTTGGGGCATCTAAAGTGATTTTTATATCGAAAGCTTATCAGGATTATGTGCTCGGTAATTTTGTTCCAAAGAAATATATACAATCAATAAAAGAAAAGTCTGTCGTTTTAACAAATGGAATTGATGATATCTTTTTGGAGAATAAACAGAATCCTAAAAGGAAAATAATAGATAAAAATATCAAACTTATTTGTGTGGCTGAAATATCCAACAACAAGAATCAACTTACTATTGTAAAGGCTTGTAAGGAACTCATTCAAAAGGGATATGAAGTAAAATTGACATTGATTGGCAAGGTGATAGATGAACGGTATTTTCATAAATTAGAAAATGAGAATATGGTTAAATATTATCCCTATTGTTCTAAAGAAGAGATCATTGAGCACTTGCGTAATGCGGATATCTTTGTTATGCCATCAAAACATGAGACTTTCGGATTGGTTTATGCAGAAGCTATAAGTCAAGGTTTACCTGTGATATATACTAGAAATCAAGGTTTTGACGGGCAGTATCAAGATGGGAAAGTGGGTTATTCAGTTCAATATAATAATTACTATGAAGTAGCAGATAAAATAATGAAAATATGTGATGATTATTATAATATTTCAGTTAACTGTGTGAATTATGCAGATGCGTACAGCTGGAGTCATATTTCACAAAAATATAAGAAAATATATGATCAAAGTGTGCTTGTCTCACGATATTGATAGAATAGATAAAACCTATCAATATTTAACCAAACCATTAAGAGTATTAAAAAGGGGAGATGTAGGATTGACGTTTAAATGTCTTTGGAGAATGATTTTTGATAGAAATCCTTATTGGGGGTTTAATCATATAATTGAGATTGAGAATTATTATGAAGTGAAATCAACATGCTTTTTTTTAGACGAGAGCATTAGATTTAATTTTCTAAAGCCCCAAACGTGGGTCTTGTCATTAGGAAGATATAAAATAAATAATAAAAAGATTCATCAGATTATGCGCTTTCTCGATAAGAATGGATGGGAGATAGGTGTTCATGGATCATATAATTCATATAATGATTTGGATCTATTGAAAAAAGAAAAAGCTGAATTCAACTTGCAAATGCAACAGAATTCTGATTAATAATTTGTTTAAATT
>ENA-OROR01000195-OROR01000195.1-human-gut-metagenome-genome-assembly--contig:-NODE-195-length-61369-cov-46.144991_pt1 | contig 61369 bp, 45 predicted proteins | sample MGYA00242135_ERZ509060 | MGnify/ENA primary metagenome ERZ509060 (study PRJEB26280, sample SAMEA2338742) | human gut metagenome | biome: human gut; feature: human-associated habitat; material: faeces... | reverse complement strand
TGTTGCTCAGGATATTATAAATAATGTTAAACTAAAGTGTTGCGGAATTAAGGTAAAAGTAACTTTTTTATAAGAACAAAACAAGCGAAAGTTGCGATTTTCACTACTCCTTGTCGGATAAAAAACTTATCTTTGCGATTGAAACAATCTCTTGTTAATGATATGAAATACACATCATACTCTTATCCTTCAGGCAGGGCGGAAGTGGCTGCATTTGTTGTGACCGGCGGAGTGACGGAATACCATGTGATGATACATGCCACTGACCCGAAACAGACCTATCGTGAACAGATGAATGTCGTGTTGGATGCGTATGCCGCTTTACTGAAAAAAGAACTGTCCGGAGCCGTGGCGGTTTTTAAAAGATACTTCCTGAGTGATGCCGCCAACCAAGCGGAACTGTTGCTTGCCGCTACGGCGGAAAGCTCCGATTGCGCGCTGTCTGTGGTGGAACAGCCTCCGCTGGATGGCACCAAGATTGCTTTGTGGGCCTATCTGCAGACCGATGTGCAGACACGAGTGCTGCCGAACGGACTGTATGAAGTGAAACACGGTGCTTACCGCCAGCTCTGGATGGGAGGCAGCTTCAATCGTGCCGCCAATTCGGAATACCAGATGCGTCTTTTGCTCAACGACTATGCCATGCAACTGATGGAGGAAGGGTGTACTCTGGCCGACAATTGCCTGCGTACCTGGATATTTGTGCAGAATGTGGATTGCAATTATGCCGGTGTAGTCAAGGCACGCAATGAGATGTTCGTCACCCAGAACCTGACGGAGAACACGCACTATATTGCCAGTACCGGTATCGGTGGGCGTCATGCCGATCCGAAAGCATTGGTGATGCTTGACGCTTTTGCTGTAGCGGGATTAAAGCCCGGACAAATCAAATATCTCTATGCCCGCACACATCTGAACCCCACTTATGAGTATGGAGTCAGTTTCGAACGGGGAACGGCGGTGGATTACGACGACCGTCGGCAAGTACTCATTTCCGGTACGGCGAGTATCAACAACCGTGGGGAAGTGATGTATGCCGGAGATGTACGCCGTCAGACAGAACGGATGTGGGAGAATGTGGAGGCTCTGCTGAAGGAAGCTGACTGCGGCTTTGGAGATGTAGGGCATATCATTGTCTATCTGCGTGATATTGCGGATTATGCTGTAGTGAAAGAGATGTTTGACAAGCGTTTTCCCGATACGCCGAGAGTGATTACGCTGGCTCCCGTCTGTCGCCCGGGGTGGCTGGTGGAAATGGAGTGTATGGCGGTGAAGAAAATCTCTGATTAAAAATATTATCTTTGGTTAATTGAATATTAGGCTGACAGTTGGTAAACGCCTACCTTTGTTGAAATTCTAATGTATAAGGATGAAAACACGTATCTTGCTTTTCTGTATCAGTTGCCTTCTTTGGGCAAGTTGTGGAAATTCCGGACAGAATTATGTGATTGAAGGAACGTTGCCGTCGGTGAAATACGACGGGGAATGGATATACCTCGTGCCGATGGAGAATGCGCCGGGGCGGGTGGATTCTGTAAAGATAACCAATGCCTCTTTTTCTTTTTCCGGACAAGGGGAGGAGATGAGGGTGTTGCGTCTGCGCCATCTGCTGCGTATCTACATCCAGGAACTGCTGGTGGTGACGGAGCCGGGAACCATACATGTGAAGGCCGACTCTGTCGGTTCGGTAACGGGCACTCCGCAAAATGATGCCCTTCAGAAATGGAAAGAGGGGAGGGAAAAGAAGCAAGAGGCTTACCATTTTATCCGGACGGGACTACGGAATGCCACCGGAAAAGATTCACTGCATCTGATACGGATACGTGACAGTCTGAGGATGCAGGAGCAGGAAACGAACTTTCTGTTTTTGAAAGAGCAGGGAAACAATACGTTGGGGACATTCATGCGGAAGATGGTGCGTGGCTCCTTGACGGAAGAACAACAAAAACTGTTGGATGAAAGCTTGCAGAAGGAAATACATTGAATGGGGAGCGGCAGGAATCGGTGCTTTGGCGTTGTTTCTTTTTTTCTTCCGGATATTGCCCTATCATCTGTTCCATCGGGAGCAGACACAGCTCTTTTTGCTTGCCACCGAACCATTGGCCGGGTATCTGCGGCATCCGGCGGCTCTGGCACGTCTGTCAGGAGATTTCCTCACTCAATTCTTTTATTACGAAGGGGGTGGCCCGACCATAATGGCTGTCGTGCTGTTGCTTTGGGGAGTGGTGGTGTTTCGTTTGTTGGCTCCGTACATGGGACGTTGGGCGTGGATTCCTACGGTGTTGGCGGTGGCTTGGGAGGCAGGAAGGCAATGCGGATTGAGTTATCCGCTTTCCGGCACAATCGCTTTAACCGGTATCGGAGGTGTTTTGTTGTTGTGCCGTAGCTGCATGCGACGTTCGTGGAAGTCGGGCTTACCGGTAAGCATATTGGCGGTATTGTCCGGCTATTGGCTGTTTGGCTGTGGCGATTGGTCGTCACGATGGTACAATATGCCCGATTTAGGGCGGGAATATCTTTTGGCGTTGGATTCGGAAATGTATTTCGGCCGTTCGGAAAAAGTACGGAAACTGTTGGTGGAGGGTGAATACCGCTCTCCGTTCACTGCCTATTATTATAATTTGCTGAATGCACAGCAGAACCGGCTTCCCGACCGGCTGATGGATGGTTATCAACCGGCTTCGCAAGGGCTGTTTCTGCCTGTGGCTCCCCATTCTACCTACCTCACTATTTATGCAGCCAATGAAGTCTGGTTTGCGTTGGGAGATATGACGATGGCTGAACATGCCGCCATTCTGGGAATGATTTTTTCTCCGCACCACACCGGGGCAAGAGCTGTCAAGCGTTTGGCGGAAATCAACCTGGTGAACGGTGATGAGGCGGCGGCTATGAAATATCTTCGTCTCCTGCAAAAGACAATGTGTTACCGTGATTGGGCAGAACGACGTATTCCCGGAAAACAGACGGCCGAAGTCTGCCAATGGCTGGAACGGAAGCGGTTGTTGTTGCCTGCAACGGATACTTTGCGTTCTTCTGCCGACATTCCGCTTTCACTTCGTCATCTGTTGCGTAACAATCCTGATAATACGTTGGCATGCGATTACCTTCTCTGCTTTGATTTGCTGAATAAGGATATTGGGGCTTTCGCCGGAGATTATCGGGAGTTTGCTGCAAAGAAGTTTCCTTCCAGATTGTATGCCGAAGGTTTACTTATCTATCTTGCCGGGAAAAAGGCTTCGTTGGATGAAGTGGAAAAATGGAATATACCGCCTCAAGTATTGGATGAATTTGGCGATTATACCCGACTGTACGAGGCGAATGGTGGTAATGGTGCCCCTTTGCAAGCCAAATACGGAAAAACATATTGGTTTTATTTCCACTATGCTACGATGAAAAAGGGGAAGTGATTTATGATGAACATAGATATGAAATATATACAAGTTGTTGTGGGGCTGTTACTGTGCTACTGCCTATATGCTTGCAGTCCCCGTCCGGAGTCTGTACAGCCTGCAGACCGGTTATTGGTGCTCTATCCGGAATATCAGGATGTAACCATTCCCTACAATGTGGCTCCTTTGAATTTCCTTGTGCGGAATGAAGGGGTGGATGCGGTATGCGTGAGTGTAAAGGGAGCATCGGACAGCTTGGAGATAAATGCGCGCGGGAACAAGGCGATATTCCCCTTGAAAGCTTGGCGTGCATTGCTTGAAGCGGAGAAGGAACATACTTTGGAAGTAACTGTTACTGCCCGTACCGACGGCCGCTGGCTGCGCTATCCTTCCTTTGCATGGCAGGTAGTGGCGGACAAGCTTGACGCCTATGTCAGTTACCGTCTGATAGAGCCCGGTTATGAGGTATGGAATACCTTGCAGATACGTGAACGTTGTATTGAGAATTTCGAAGAGCGTATTTTGGCGGATAACAGTCAGACAGACGGCAAGTGCATGAACTGTCATGTGCACGGAGGAAATAGTGGCAACCTTTCGATGTTCCATCTTCGGGGTGAGGGAGGGGGGACTGTCCTGAACCGTGACGGCAAGCTCCGTAAGCTTGCCTTGAAGAATGAACAGATGATATCTGCGGCTGTCTACGGGGATTTCCATCCTGACGGGCGGTATGGTGTGTTCTCGTCTAATGTGATTATTCCCATGTTCCATACGGAAAGTAACCGCCGTCTGGAAGTTTACGATACCGTCTCCGATTTGGCTGTCGCCGATTTTGACGGAAACCGGATGATTCTATCTCCGCTTACGGCGGATTCCACCGTATTGGAAACTTTTCCCACATTCTCTGCCGATGGGAAATGGATATATTACTGCTCAGCTCCGACTGTGCCATTGCCGGACAGCGTACAGCAATTACGCTATTCGCTTTGCCGCATTGCGTTCGATGCCAATCACGGCGCATGGGGTGACCGCGTGGATACCCTTTGGAATGCCCGGCTGGAGAAAGGCTCCGTGTGTCATCCGAAAGCCTCACCGGACGGACGCTACCTGCTTTATACCGTTGCTGATTATGGAACATTCCCCATTTGGCACCGGGAGACGGAATTGCAGCTGATGGATTTGCAGACGGGCGCCATCGACTCCCTGCCAATGGTCAACTCCAGCCGTTCGGACACTTATCACAGTTGGTCGTCAGGCAGCCGTTGGTTTGCCTTTGCCAGCAAGCGGGGTGACGGGCAGTACGGGCGGGTTTATTTTGCCTATCTGGATGCTGAAGGGAAGGCGCATAAGCCTTTTGTGCTACCCCAGTCGGACCCTGAAAAAGACGATTTGACATTGAAATCCTACAATATTCCCGATTTGTCGGCTACTCCCGTTCCTTTTGATGCTTCTTCCATCAAGCGGATAAACCGGCAACTGAAGGCTGAGGAATTCAAATGACAAGACATACAGAGAGTACCAAATTGTAAATAATAAATTGTAAATAGTAAATGTTCTTATTTCTGAAAAAGACTTGGAAGATAGGGTTGTCGATACTTTTTGGCGTAGCGGTGCTTCTCTTTTGGGGAAGCGTATATCCGGCCCATATTTCCTATCAGGAGCAGTTCCAGCTTTTCTTGTTCGATGCCGACTACTGGTGGGAACGGATAGTGGTTCCCGGTGGGTTGGCCGATTATATCGCTGAGTATCTGACGCAGTTCTATTATCACGTGTGGGCGGGAGCTTGTATTCTGGCTTTTTTGTACGTGTTGTTGCAACGGTTGGTTTGGAAACTGGCGAAGGAGCAGGGTGCGGCTGATGTGTATTATCCGCTGAGTTTTCTGCCCATCATTGTCTTGTGGCATTTCATGGGTGATGAAAATGCGATGCTGTCATTGGTGGTGGCTCTGCTGTTAGCATTGTCTGCATCCTGCTGGTATGCGGATTTGAAAGGGAAGTGGCAGCGTGTGGCATACATTCTGATAGTCCTTCCGCTGCTTTACTGGACAGCGGGTGCGGCACACTTCATCTTTATGGGCTGGGTGATTGTACGCGAGTTCCGGTTGAATCTTAAAGGTAAGAATTTCTGGGGTGGTGTCGGAGTGTTCTGGGGTGTAGGATTGTGGGGTATCGGTTGTCCGCTATTGGCAAGCATGTGGGTACAATTCCCCATTTACCGTCTGATGGGTGGTATAGGATATTACCGTTTCCCGGCAGTGATTCCCTGGATAGAGATAGGGCTTGCCGTATTACTGGTTGTTCTCCCCTTCCTGCTGTCCGCTTTGCCCGCTTTGAAGAAGAAGCCGGTATTTTATGGAGTTCTGCAAGTGGTGGCGGTAACATTGTTCGGCTATTACTACGTGGCGGCCGGTTGCGATATGGATAAAGAGGAAGCGATGGAGTATGACCAGCTGGTACGTAATAAACAATGGCAGGAGATTATAGAAAAGGCAGAAGAGAAGTCACCGGTTTCACCTTTCGGCGTGACCTGCCTGAATCTTGCTTTGGGAAAGACGGGACAGATGGGCGACCGTATGTTCGAGTTTTACCAGAACGGGACGGAAGGGCTGCTGCCGGAGTTTCAGCGTGATTTTACTTCTCCGTTGCCCACCAGTGAGGCATACTATCATTTGGGTATGGTCAATACGGCACAGCGTTTCACTTTTGAGGCGATGGAGGCCATACCTAACTTCAACAAGAGTGGCCGTTGCTTCAAGCGTCTGGCAGAGACGAACCTGATAAACGGGCAATACGAAGTGGCAGCCAAGTACCTGCGTTTGTTGAGGAAGACAATCTTCTACAGGGATTGGGCGGAGGATGCCATGACCTATCTGTATAATGAGGAAAAAATCAATGCCCACAAGGAGTGGGGTTGGTTAAGGCAGATACGCTATACGGAAGACTTCTTGTTCAGCAGCCAGGAAACGGACATCATGCTGGGGCTGCTTTACCAGCACAACCACCGGAACCGGATGGCATTTGAGTATATGCTGGCCTATGTCCTGCAGCAACGTGATTTGGAACGTTTCATGAAGTACTATCCGCTGGGTAAGCATGCCGGCTACGACCATATTCCCCGCAGCTATCAAGAGGCGTTGATATATGTATGGACACAGACGCACAAGAACTTCCAGGGTATGCCGTGGAGCATTTCGCCCCAAGTGGTGCGGGATGTAACGGAATTTGCGCGGATATATACCTCGCAGCAGAATGCCCGGCAGATGTTGGAGGCGCGTTTCGGCAGTACATACTGGAACTATTTGCTACTAAGAAAGTAAAATGAAAAAGATGAAGAATATAGCTGTTTGCATAATGGCTGCATGGTGGTTTGCCGCTTGCAGCAATCCGGTGACTTCCCCGGAAAGGGTGGATGAATGGCCGGATATCTATCCCGACTATATCGGTGTGACTATTCCTGCAACCATTGCTCCTATGAATTTCAATTGTATTGGCGGAGCGTACGAACGTGTGGATGTGACCGTGACCGGAGGAAAGTCCGGAGAGATGCATGTAAATGATAAAATAGTATCATTTCCGCAAGATGCATGGCAAGAGCTTTTGGAGGAGAACAAGGGTGATAGCCTTCTGTTTACGGTATGTATTCGGAAAGACGGCGAGTGGAAACAGTACCGCTCTTTTCCCATGTATGTCAGTCCGTATCCTATAGATTATGGGGTGGTATACCGCAAGCTGGCTCCCGGATATGAAGTTTATAGCAAGATGGGCATTTATGAGCGCGACCTTTCTTCGTTCGAGGAGCGTCCCTTGCTGGAGAATACCATGGTGCCGGGCATGTGCCTGAATTGTCATGCTTTCAACAAAACAAATCCGGACCATTTGAGCCTGCATATCCGTGGAAAGAACGGAGGGACTTTGATGCAGATAGACGGGAAGCGCGAAATGCTGGATACGAAAACGGATTCCACTCTCTCTGCATGTGTATACCCTTATTGGCATCCAAGCGGCAAATATATTGCCTATTCTGTCAACAATACGCGCCAGTCTTTCCATGCGGTGAAGGATGAGCGTGTGGAAGTGCTCGACTTGGAATCGGATGTATTGGTCTATCATCCCGAGACACATGAATTGCTGCTCTCTCCCTTGCTTCAGAAGAAGGAAGTCTTCGAGACTTTTCCCGTATTTTCACCGGACGGGCGCAAACTGTATTTCTGTGCAGCGGAGGCCAAGCCGATACCGGCGGAATATAAGGAAATACGTTATAGCTTGTGTAGTATAGATTTCAATCCGGAAGACGGGACATTTGGCGAAACGATAGATACGCTGGTCAATGCGGCAGCTATGAAGAAAAGCATCTCCTTCCCGAGGCCCTCGTACGACGGCGAGTATATCATGTTTACTTTGTCGGATTACGGGAATTTCTCAATTTGGCATAAAGAAGCCGATTTATGGCTGTTGGATTTGAAGGATGGCGGTATGCGTCCCATAAAGGAGGTGAACAGCGATGATACGGAAAGTTTCCATAACTGGAGCAGTAACTCCCGATGGTTTGTGTTCAGTAGCCGCAGGGGAGATGGGCTTTATACCCGTCTGTATCTGGCAAGTATGGATGAGAATGGGGTGGTGGGCAAGCCTTTCCTGCTTCCTCAGGAAAATCCTTGGGAGTATTACGACCGTCTGGTCTACTCGTACAATGTTCCCGATTTTACAAGCGAACCGGTGAAGCTGGAACGCCGGAAAGTGGAACGGGGAATTGTCTCGCGGAAGCGCGTTCCGGTGAAAGTTAGATGATACGTTTTTTATATTCTGCTTTTTAATATAGTAAAGGGATAAAATTGTATCATTTTCTCTTGGTGCAATCCGCTATCTTTGTGCCAGGAATTAGTGTTACCAATAACAATACCAGATTGAAAAACATGGATATGAGAAAAGTAAAATTTGCTATGATGATTCTGGCGGCAAGTCTGTTGACCGCCTGCGGTTCTTCCAAGAAAGAACAGAGTGTGAATGAAGAGACGGCTGCTGCGCGTACGCAGGAAACGGAGAACTTACTGGCTAACTTGAAAAAAATCCCTTCCAAAGGTATCATGCTCGGCCATCATGACGATACGGTATATGGTATCGGCTGGGAAGGTGAGGAAGGCCGTTCGGATGTGAAAAGCGTGTGTGGCGACTATCCGGCTGTTATCAGCTTTGATTTGGGAGAGCTGGAACTTGGGAATGCCGCCAATCTGGATAAGGTTCCCTTCGATAAAATCAGGAAAGAGATAATCAATCAGTATCAGCGGGGCGGCATGGTTTCGCTCAGTTGGCATGCGCGCAATCCCAAGACGGGCGGTGATGCCTGGGATGTATCGGATACGACGGTGGTGAAGTCCATCTTGCCTGGTGGCGAGAATCACCAGAAATTTGCCGGCTGGTTGGGAGGAGTGGCCGATTTCCTTCATTCGTTGAAGACGGCGGACGGCGTGAAGATACCCGTACTTTTCCGTCCCTGGCACGAACACAGCGGCAGCTGGTTCTGGTGGGGCGAAAAACTGTGTACCCCTGAAGAGTATAAGGCATTGTGGCACATGACAGTGGATACTCTGCAGGCCAAAGGAGTGGACAATGCACTTTATGCTTACTCTCCGGGCACGGAACCCAAGGACACGACGGAATATTTGAAGAAGTATCCGGGCGATGAGTTGATAGACGTTATCGGTTTCGATACCTATCAGTTCGATCGGGATGCCTATCTTGCCGGGATGGATAGGGCACTTTCCATTATCGACAGTGTAGGGAAAGCACACAATAAGGTGATTGCTGTGACCGAAACCGGTTACGAAGGAATTCCCGATGCCAAATGGTGGACTGGTACTCTGCTGCCTGCGTTGGAGAAATATCCGCTTGCCTATGTGCTGGTGTGGCGCAATGCCCGTGAAAAGGTGACCCATTACTATGCCCCCTATCCGGGACAGACATCTGCGGAGGATTTTGTGGAGTTCTATAACAATCCCAAGACGCTGTTTGCAGCTGATGTAAATCTGTATCAATAAACAAACAATCAATATAACAGACATGGAAGCTTTTAAAGAAAAGGTAGAGAGGCTCTTTCAGAGACACGAAGAGTTGATTACGAGAAAGAATGTGGCCGTGGAAGACGGCAATGGCATATTCACCCGCTATAAATATCCGGTAGTGACGGCTGCTCATACACCTGTATTCTGGCGGTATGATTTGGATGAGAAGTCCAACCCGTACCTGATGGAACGTATCGGTATGAATGCGACCATGAATTCGGGGGCCATTAAGTGGAATGGCAAGTATCTGATGGTGGTACGTGTAGAGGGCGCTGACCGTAAGTCGTTCTTTGCCGTAGCCGAGAGTCCCAACGGCATTGATAATTTCCGGTTCTGGGATTATCCCATCACCATGCCCGAAGACGCGATTCAGGCAACGAATGTATACGACATGCGCCTCACGGCTCATGAGGACGGCTGGATTTACGGTATCTTCTGCGCCGAACGCCACGACGACAATGCGCCTGCCGGTGATTTGTCCTCGGCTACGGCTACAGCTGCCATTGCCCGCACCAAGGATTTAAAGAACTGGGAACGCCTGCCCGACCTGAAGACCAAGAGCCAGCAACGCAACGTAGTGCTGCACCCGGAGTTTGTAGATGGCAAATATGCCCTCTATACCCGTCCGCAGGATGGCTTTATTGATGCCGGCAGCGGTGGTGGTATCGGCTGGGCGCTGGTGGACGACATAACCCATGCTGAGGTGAAGGAAGAGAAGATTATCGACCAGCGCTACTATCACACCATCAAGGAGGTGAAGAATGGTGAAGGTCCGCATCCCATCAAGACTCCGAAAGGATGGTTGCATCTGGCTCATGGTGTCCGCGGTTGTGCCGCCGGATTGCGTTATGTGCTCTATATGTACATGACTTCCCTGGAAGACCCGACGAAACTGATTGCCACTCCCGGTGGGGCCTTTATGGTACCCGAGGGTGAGGAGCGTATAGGTGACGTAAGCAATGTACTTTTCACCAACGGCTGGATTGCCGACGAAGACGGAACAGTATTCATCTACTACGCTTCTTCCGACACGCGGATGCATGTGGCTACCTCTACCATTGATAAGCTGGTGGACTATTGCATGAATACGCCTGCTGACGGCTTGTCTTCATCAGCTTCGGTAGAAACGTTGAAGAAGCTGATAGACAAGAATTTGCAGATAATGAAATAATAAAAATACAACATACTATGGCAACACTAAAAGAGAAAATCGGTTATGGTTTCGGGGATATGTCTTCCTCTATGTTCTGGAAAATATTCTCCTATTACTTACCGTTCTTCTATTCGAATATTTTTGGCTTGAGCTTGGCTGATGCAGGATTGCTGATGCTGGTGACACGTATTTGGGATGCAGTGTCCGATCCGATGATGGGAGTCATTGCAGACCGTACTCATACGCGTTGGGGTAAATACCGTCCTTATTTGTTGTGGATTGCAGCTCCTTTTGCCATTGCCGGGATTTTACTTTTTACAACGCCCGACATGGGGACAACGGGTAAGCTGGTATGGGCTTATGTCACTTACATCTTGATGATGACGGTATATACGGCAATCAATGTACCATACGGGGCTATGTTGGGAGTAATGACTGATGATTCGAACACAAAAACGGTTTTCTCTTCTTACCGTATGTTTTTTGCATACGGAGGTAGTTTTATCGCTTTGGGAGCATGGGAGCCATTGTGTAATTGGTTTAAATCAATGGACTATAGCAATGCTTCCAGTTGGCAATATGCCATGGTATGCATTGCCACGCTCTGCTTTTTGGGTTTTCTGTTTTGCTTTAGCATGACGCGCGAGCATGTCAAGAGTGTGGCGTCCGAATCCATCGGTAAGGATGTGAAGTCACTGGTGCGCAATTCGCCTTGGTGGATATTGAATGGTGCGGCGTTGTTGTCGAATTTCTTCAATACGGTACGCGGAGCTACTGCCGCCTACTTCTTCAAGGACTATATCAGTGCCAATGCATTCCTCGATTTCGGGGTGTTCAATCTGGTATTGTATGCCGGCTTGTTCCTGATGGTGGGTGAAGTGTGTAATATGATTGGTGTGGCGCTGGCTGTGCCTCTGTCCATGAAGTTTGGAAAGAAGTCCACTTATATCATTTCGCTCGTGTGCCTGGTAGTGTTCAGTGTGCTCTCCTTCTTTGTGCCGAATGACGGGCTGGGATGGTGGCTGATGATGATTTTCCAGGTGCTTATCTCCATCTGCACCGGTATCGTATCTCCGTTGATTTGGAGCATGTATGCGGATGTGGCGGACTATGCCGAGCAAAAGGATGGCACATCCTCTACAGGGCTGATATTCTCTTCCGGTTCTATGGCGCAGAAGTTTGGCGGTGCATTTGCAGGCTGGGCAGTAATGGCACTGTTGGCATTCTTCGGTTACAATACCGCAGAGAATGCCGTGCAGACTCCCGAGGCGCTGGATGGCTTGAAGTATCTGATGAGCTTTATTCCTGCTGCGATAGCCGCACTTTCCATCGTTGTCGTATTCATCTATCCATTGAATAAGACGCGTATGGCAGCCATCAATGCAGACCTGAAAGAGCGCCGTGAGAACCTTCAGCAGAATAACTCATAACTTATAACTCATAACTCAAAAACTTGTGGATATCAAGAAGATGAAACAGGAGATGGAGGAGGAGCTGGTTTCCAATATCCTCCCCTTCTGGATAAATAGAATGACGGATGAAGTGAACGGCGGTTTCTACGGCCGTATCACGGGCCGGGAGGAGGTGAAGCCCGAAGCTGAAAAGGGGGCCATCCTGAACGCCCGCATCTTGTGGACCTTCTCGGCTGCATACCGCTTGCTGAAGAGGCCGGAGTATCTGGAAACGGCTACGCGTGCCAAACGTACTCTTATCGACCGTTTCTATGACAATGAATTTGGCGGAGTTTACTGGTCTCTCGACTATAAAGGCAATCCGCTCGATACCAAGAAGCAGATTTATGCTTTGGGGTTCGCCATCTACGGGCTGAGTGAATATGCTCGTGCCACGGGCGATGATGAAGCGCTGGCATATGCCATCCGCTTGTTCGAGACCGTCGAAGAGCATAGCTTCGACCCCGTGAAAAACGGTTATTGCGAAGCCTTGACCCGCGAATGGGGAGAAATAGCCGACATGCGCCTCAGCGCCAAGGATGAGAACGAGCGCAAGACGATGAATACCCATCTGCATATTCTGGAACCTTATACCAATCTTTTCCGCGTGTGGAAGGATACCCGTCTGGAGAGGCAACTGCGCAATTTGATAGGCCTTTTCACGGAACGGATTCTGAATATCAAGACCGGTCATCTGGAATTGTTCTTCAATGATGATTGGGTTAGTAAATACCGCATTGTCTCCTATGGACACGACATCGAAGCCTCCTGGTTGATACACGAGGCTGCCCTTGTTCTGGGCGATAAGGACCTCCTGGAGAAAGTGGAACCACTCGTAGAATACATCGCTGCCGCTGCCGATGAAGGATTGACGCCCGACGGCAGCATGATATACGAGACTTTTCTGGATAAAGGAAAGACCGATACTGACCGCCACTGGTGGGTGCAGGCCGAGAACGTAGTGGGACATGCCAACCTCTACCAGCACTTTGATGACGAAGTGGCCATGCAGAAGGCTCTCCGATGTTGGGACTTCATCAAGCAGCATCTGGTAGACTACAAGTACGGAGAATGGCATTGGAGCGTGCGTGCCGACGGCACGGTGAACACCGATGATGACAAGGCGGGATTCTGGAAATGTCCGTATCACAACGGACGTATGTGCATGGAAATTATTGAACGTTTTTCATAGGTTTTCTATCATAAGAAGATGAATAGATTGATGGTTTTGGGGATTCTTGTCTGGATGGGGATTGCGCTGCATGCGCAATCTCTTTATCCGGACTTCAGCAAGCTGAACTTCGGGTGCGATGGAAACAGCATTACCGCAGGCGAACAATGGTCTAAGACTGTAGTGGATAAACTCGGATTCGCTACACATCACAACGTGGCGGTCGGTTCTGCCACATGGGCATGCCATCCCGATACTCAGGATTATGGCAGCGAAGCTTTTGCCGGCATCTCCGGCGGTTGGCAGGTTACGGAGGATAAGCATGAGTTACAGATGCGGCACAACAACGTGTCAAAGGTGCATATCCAGAAGTTCATAGCCGAAGTGGAAAGTGGCGCTTACCCTGCGCCCGATGTCTTTGTGTTCTCTATGGGAACGAATGACCGTAACTTGGGTAGTGCCGAAGAGGCCCTTAAAGGGAAGACGCTCGATGAAGTAGATGTCAACACCATGGCGGGCGGTGCCCGTTGGTCCATTCAGACCATTCTGGAGCATTATCCCCAATGCCGCGTATTCGTGTGCACGCCGATTCAGACCGGCAACCCCGAACACAATGCACTGAATCTGCAGAAGATTGCCATCTTGCGTGAGTTGTGCCGGGCGCTTTCCGTGCAGCTGATAGACTGTTACTCCAACTGTGGTATCACCGAAAAGTTTGAGCAGCCTTCCGGCAGCGGGCGCTATCTGCGCGACGGGTTGCATCCCGACAAACCGGGGCAGGAGCTGATGGGCCGTTACATCGCGAAGGAGATACGGAACCATTTCTTTTAGTTCCGTTCTGCATATTCCGGTTGGAATAACTTATCATTTAGGGCTTGTAAAGCCCTTTTTTTGTCTGTATTCTTAATGACGAATGCCACGTCATTATTGCTGCTGCCATATGAAATCATCCGTAGGGGGATGTCCTTTAGCGCCTCCATAATCTTTGCCTCAAACCCGGCATATTCCCATTGCATGTTGCCCACCACGGAGACGATGGTCATGCGGTCTTCTACCAATACATGGGCATATTGGCGTAGTTCGGAGATGATGTTCGATAAACGAGTGCAGTCGTCTATAGCCACAGATACGTCCAGATTGGAAGATACCAGCAGGCAGAGGGGGGTACGGTACTTGGCAAAAATGTCGAAAATCTTGCTGATGAACAGATAGGGACACAGATTATGGTTCGATTCGAACTTTATGTATATGATGTGGTCCTTGGCGGCTATGGCCTTGATGATATTGTCGTCCTGCAGGTTGGAAATCAACGTGCCTTCTGCCGACGGTTCCATAGAGTTAAGCAGCCGGACGGGAATATTCCTTAGGCGTGCCGGGGCGATACAGAAGGGATGCAGTATCTTGGCACCATAGAAGGCCAGTTGTTCGGCTTCGTTGAAGCTGAGGCGTTTCACGGGGCGGGTACCTGACACCTCGCGCGGATCATTGTTGTGCATGCCATCTATGTCCGTCCATATTTGTATCTCGTCTGCTTGGAGGGCGGTGCCAATGAGGGAAGCGGTGTAATCACTGCCGCCGCGTTTCAGGTTGTCTGTTTCGTTATAGGCATTCTTGCAGATGAAACCCTGAGTGATGAAGAGATTGATGCCGGGATGGCAGGCAAGCTGCTCTCGGAGTTTCTGTTCTATATATTCCAAGTCGGGTTCGTTGTCGGGGCCGATACGCATGAAGTCGAATGCACAAAGCAGTACATTGGGAACTTTCAGCTCGCGCAGGTAGAAGTGCATTAGGGCGGTACTGATAAGTTCGCCTTGTGCCAGCACTTCCTTCTCTTCGACAGAGGTGAAGGAATCTTTGGTAAATTTCCATAGTTGCTGGAAGCGGTCGAGGATATAATCTATTGCTTCCCGTTTCAGTTTCTCGTCGGTCAGCAACCCATTGGCAAATTCGATGAATTGGAATTCCAGCCGGGTGATACGGTCGTGGGCTTGTTCTATTTCACGGTTGAACAAGTTGGCGGCAATCTCCTCCAGATGGTTGGTGGTGCCTGCGGTGGCAGACAGTACCACAATCTTGGGTGTTGCATCTTTAATGAGTGTTGCTACATGTTTCATTCTCTCTACGGTGCCGACGGAAGTTCCGCCGAATTTACAAACTTTCATTTCTTGTTTCTTTTTTAACAGTTTCATAATTGCATTCATCCGGATGTTCTTCCTTCCGGCTTTTCATTTCAGGTGGCCTCTTTCCAAAATGGAAGGGGGAGGCATGAGGGGCTTTCACTGGGACTAGGCCTGCATAATGCCGCTGTGGCATTGCTGTGGTGGGATATTCATATCCCGGTTGGTGGCAGGCTCTTGCCCCTTCACCTATAAAAGTTCAAAAGATATGCCGTTGGTATTTGGGAAAAGCTTATATTTGCACACCCTGTTTTTTACCGTTATCAGTTTAAAAACTTATCGAATAGATATGAGTAAGATTCTAATCATTGATGATGAGGTACAAATCCGTACCCTTCTGACACGGATGATGGAGTTGGAGGGATATGACGTCTGTCAGGCTGGTGATTGCAGGGCTGCCCTGAAGCAACTGGAACTCCAAAATCCCGATGTAGTTTTGTGTGATGTGTTTCTGCCCGATGGAAATGGGGTAGACCTGGTGTTGGCTATCAAGAAGGCGGCACCCAATGTGGAAGTTATTCTGCTGACAGCGCACGGCAATATTCCCGATGGGGTGCAGGCCATCAAGAACGGTGCTTTCGACTACATCACCAAGGGAGACGATAATAACAAGATTATTCCTCTGATAAGCCGTGCTGTAGAGAAAGCGCGTATGAATGTGCGGTTGGAAAAACTGGAGAAGAAGGTGGGACAGACGTACTCTTTTGATTCTATCCTGGGAGAATCCAAAGTCCTGAAGGATGCTGTTTCATTAGCTCAGAAGGTGTCAGGGACTGATGTTCCTGTACTGTTGACTGGAGAAACGGGCACGGGTAAGGAGGTATTTGCCCAGGCCATCCATTACAGTAGTAAGCGTGCACGGCAGAATTTTGTAGCGGTTAACTGTTCTTCGTTCAGCAAGGAGTTGCTGGAAAGTGAAATGTTCGGTCATAAAGCCGGTTCGTTTACCGGCGCATTGAAGGATAAGAAGGGACTGTTCGAGGAAGCGAATAATGGGACTATTTTTTTGGATGAAATCGGTGAGATGGCGTTTGAACTGCAAGCCAAGTTGCTGCGTATTCTTGAAACCGGTGAGTATATTAAGATAGGTGATACGAAACCTACCCGTGTCAATGTCCGCATCATTGCCGCTACGAACCGCAACTTGTCCCAGGAGATTGTTGCCGGACGTTTCCGCGAGGATTTGTTTTATAGATTAAGCGTATTTCAGATACATCTGCCGCCATTGCGCGAACGTGCAGGTGATATCCGGCTGTTGGCGAAGGCTTTTATAAAGAGTTTTGCGGAACAGCTGGCGCGTCCGGTGGTTGAAATAGCTCCCGCATTTCTTGAAGCATTGGACTCCCAACCGTGGAAGGGAAATATTCGTGAATTACGTAACGTGATAGAACGCAGTATGATTGTTTGCGAGAGCGGATATCTGGACATTGCTGATTTGCCGTTTGATATTCAGAATGCCCATTATGAACACTCCAATGATTCAAGTCCCGGCAGTTTTGAACTTTCAGCTATGGAACGCCGGCACATTGCCCGTGTACTGGAGTATACAAAGGGGAATAAGACAGAAGCAGCCCGGTTATTGAAAATAGGTTTGACGACGTTGTATCGGAAGATTGAGGAATACAAGATCTCAGATCTATAATAGGGGGCTCAGTATACGACTGAGGTACCTTCGATATAGGACCGTGGCAAGATTATTCTTGAAACAGGCTTAGAAGCAGAAAGTGCCTATGGGCTAAAACATATCAAAACAGGTTGCACCTTTTCATTTTGAAAGGGTGCAACCTGTTTCTTTTTATACTTGTTTAGTATGTATTCTGTTGATAATTAATGGTGTATGGTATATGCGCTCTTTTTGGCACATATTTGGCACATTCCTGGCAGACAAAAATATGTAGTAACATTTTAAAAGGTAAAAACATGGGAATAACAGTATCATTTATTTTTTGCCTATTGAGCGGTTTGTTCGCCTTTTGGCTTTTCTGGAAATGCGTAGATTGGTTTGAGAAGATTTAAAAGAGAGAATTATGTACACAGCTTTATTTGTATTAGGTATTGTAATGTTCGGGTATCTGACTTATGTGCTGATAAGACCCGAAAAGTTTTAATGAATGGAGAGTGGAGAAATGAACACTGAAATTTTAGGTGTAGCCTTGCAGATTGTTCTGCTGATTGTGATATCCTATCCTCTGGGAAAGTATATTGCCAAGGTTTACAAAGGCGAAAAGACATGGTCGGATTTCATGAAGCCGGTCGAGAGATTGATTTATAAAGTGGCCGGAGTCAATCCGGAGGAAGAGATGAACTGGAAACAGTTCTTGAAAGCCCTGCTGATTCTGAATGCCTTTTGGTTTGTATGGGGCATGGTGCTACTCTGTACACAGCAGTGGTTACCGTTAAATCCGGATGGAAACGCTAACCAGACACCGGATCTGGCATTCAATACATGTATCAGTTTTATGGTGAACTGTAATTTGCAGCATTATTCCGGTGAAAGCGGACTGACATATTTTACACAGTTGTTCGTCATTATGTTGTTCCAATTCATTACCGCCGCTACCGGTATGGCAGCTATGGCAGGTATCATGAAGGGTATGGCTGCTAAATCGACGAAGACTATCGGTAACTTCTGGAAGTTCTTGGTTTTGAGCTGTACACGTGTATTATTACCGCTTTCGTTGATTGTGGGCTTCATCCTCATTCTACAAGGTACTCCGATGGGATTTGATGGTAAGCTGGAAGTTCAGACGATGGAAGGACAAACCCAGTTGGTCTCACAAGGTCCTACGGCAGCGATTGTTCCTATCAAGCAATTGGGTACGAACGGTGGCGGTTACTTTGGATGTAACTCTTCACATCCGTTGGAAAATCCTACTTACTTGACAGATATTGCAGAATGTTGGTCTATCCTAATTATACCAATGTCTATGGTGATTGCACTCGGCTTTTACATCAAACGTAAGAAGATGGCTTACTCTATCTATAGCGTAATGCTTTTTGCTTTTCTTGTCGGTGTTTGCATCAATGTTTCGCAGGAGATGGGAGGTAATCCGCGCATTGATGAGATGGGAATTGCCCAAGACAATGGAGCAATGGAAGGTAAAGAAGTCCGTTTAGGGTCTGCTGCTACTGCTCTTTGGAGTATTGTGACTACAGTTACTTCCAATGGCTCTGTGAATGGTATGCATGATTCAACGATGCCTCTTTCCGGTATGATGGAAATGCTGAACATGCAGATTAATACGTGGTTTGGAGGTGTGGGTGTAGGTTTCATGAACTATTATACATTCATCATTATCGCCGTATTCATCAGTGGACTGATGGTGGGACGTACTCCGGAATTTCTCGGTAAGAAGGTAGAGGCGCGTGAAATGAAGATTGCTACCATTGTGGCACTGCTTCATCCGCTTATCATCTTGGGCGGTGTGGCACTTTCTTGCTTTTTGTTCGCTCATTATCCTGAATTTGTGGCAGGTGAAGGCGGCTGGTTGAATAATCCCAGTTTCCACGGACTGAGTGAGCAGCTTTATGAATATACTTCGGCTGCGGCCAATAATGGTTCTGGCTTCGAAGGATTGGGCGACAATACTTACTTCTGGAACTATACTACCGGCTGGACGCTGATTTTAGGACGTTTCCTGCCTATCGTAGGTCAGGTAGCCATTGCTGGTCTGTTGGCCGGAAAGAAATATGTTCCGGAGAGTGCCGGTACGCTGAAGACAGATACAGTAACTTTCGGTGTGATGACTTTTGCCGTTATTTTTATTGTGGCTGCCTTGTCATTCTTCCCGGCACATGCATTGAGTACGATTGCTGAACATTTCAGTTTGTAATAGTAGTTTGTAAAAAGTAATTTCATAGGTATGAAAGATAATAAATCAGCTTCTCTGTTTCAGAAGGAGCAAGTAATGGAAAGTTTGAAGCAATCATTCGTGAAGCTAAATCCACGGGTGATGATAAAGAATCCGATTATGTTTACGGTGGAAGTCGTAACGGTTGTCATGCTGATTGTCTGTTTCCTTTCATTGGGTACTTCGGAATATGGAGCATTCGGATATAATTTCTTGGTATTCGTCATCTTGTTTGTGACGTTGCTGTTTGCTAATTTTGCTGAAGCCATCGCTGAAGCGCGTGGTAAGGCCCAAGCTGACAGCTTGCGTAAAACCCGTGAAGAGACTCCGGCTAAAGTGCTGGTTGACGGTAAAATCCATACCGTTAGCAGTTCACGTTTGAAGAAAGGCGACTATTTTATTTGTGAAGCGGGAGATACGATTCCTGCCGACGGTGAGATTGTGGAAGGTTTGGCTTCCATTGACGAAAGTGCCATTACCGGTGAATCTGCTCCGGTTATCCGTGAGGCCGGTGGTGACAAGAGTTCCGTAACTGGTGGTACAAAAGTTCTTTCTGATAAAATCAAGGTATTGGTGACGCAGCAACCGGGTGAGAGCTTTCTTGACAAGATGATTGCTTTGGTAGAAGGCGCTACTCGCCAGAAGACTCCGAACGAGATAGCATTGACTATTCTTCTGGCCGGTTTCACCTTGGTATTCGTCATTGTATGTGTGACGTTGATTCCTATGGCCGACTATACGAATATCGACCATCCGGGAACTTATATCTCCATTGCAGCCATCATTTCTTTGTTTGTCTGCTTGATACCGACTACTATCGGCGGACTGCTTTCTGCCATCGGCATTGCTGGGATGGACCGTGCTTTGCGCGCTAATGTAATCACCAAATCCGGTAAGGCGGTAGAAACAGCCGGTGACATTGATACCTTGTTGCTAGACAAGACCGGTACCATTACAATCGGTAACCGTAAAGCTACCAAGTTTCATTCGGCTTCGGGTGTTGACGAGAATTTGTTCGTAGAGGCTTGCTTGTTGTCCTCACTTTCTGACGAGACTCCGGAAGGTAAGTCTATCATTGAACTGGGACGTGAAAACGGTCATCGTATGCGTGATTTGAATACTACCGGTGCTCATATGATTAAGTTTACAGCCGAAACAAAATGTTCGGGTGTGGATTTGCAGGATGGTACTCAGATACGTAAAGGCGCCTTCGACGCTATTCGCAAGATTGTGGAAAATGCCGGAAACAAGTTCCCGAAAGAGATTGAAGAGGTGATTGCTGTAATTACCAGCAACGGTGGAACTCCGTTGGTAGTATGTGTCAATCAGAGGGTTACCGGGGTAATCGAGTTGCAGGATATTATCAAACCGGGTATTCAGGAACGTTTTGAGCGTCTTCGCAAGATGGGTGTGAAAACTGTGATGGTGACCGGTGACAACCCTTTGACAGCCAAATACATCGCAGAGAAAGCTGGAGTGGATGATTTCATTGCTGAAGCCAAGCCGGAAGACAAGATGGAATATATTAAAAAAGAACAGCAGGCCGGTAAGCTGGTGGCTATGATGGGTGACGGTACAAACGACGCTCCCGCCCTTGCACAAGCTAATGTGGGGGTGGCGATGAACAGCGGTACGCAGGCAGCCAAAGAAGCCGGTAATATGGTGGACCTTGACAACGACCCGACGAAGCTGATTGAAATTGTGGAGATTGGCAAACAGTTGTTGATGACACGCGGTACGTTGACTACCTTCTCCATTGCGAACGACGTTGCCAAGTACTTTGCCATTATCCCTGCTTTGTTTATGGTAGCCATCCCTCAGTTGGCTCCTCTGAACATTATGGGACTGCATAGCCCTGAAACGGCCATTCTCTCGGCTGTCATATTCAACGCTATCATCATTCCTATCTTGATTCCGTTGGCTTTGAAAGGTGTTCAGTATAAGCCAATCGGTGCCAGTGCATTGCTTCGTCGCAACCTGCTGATTTATGGTGTGGGCGGTGTCATCGCTCCGTTTGTCGGCATCAAACTGATAGATATGATAGTTAGTCTGTTTTTTTAAAACTTGGATAAAATGAAAACTCTTTGGAAATCATTTAAAATAACAATTGCATTTTGCATATTTTTCTCTCTGTTCTATATCCTTGTCTTGTGGATATTTGCACAGTTCGCCGGTCCCAACAAGGGAAATGCAGAGGTGGCAACCCTCAATGGTAAAGTGGTAGGTGCTGCCAATGTAGGCCAGATGTTTACGCAAGATATTTATTTTTGGGGACGCCCGTCTGCGGGTGATTATACAGCCGATGCTTCGGGTGGTAGTAACAAGGGGCCTACGAACGATGAATACCTGGCAGAAGTGGAAGCCCGTATCGATACTTTTCTGGTACATCATCCTTATCTGAGCCGCAAGGATGTGCCTGCTGAAATGGTAACCGCCAGTGGTTCCGGTCTAGACCCACATATCACACCTGCTTGTGCTTATGTACAAGTGAAGCGTGTGGCTCAGGCACGTGGCATGAACGAGGCTGAAGTGAAAGCCATTGTAGACAAGAACATCAGCAAACCCTTTTTAGGACTGTTTGGTACGGAAACTGTAAACGTGCTGAAACTGAACATTGCATTAGAAGGAGTCGATCAGAATAAATAATTTTTTTAGTTGTGTTTGTCATGTGTTATGGGCAGGAACGGAAGTATTTCTGTTCAGGCAGTGAAAGGCTGTCATTTTACAGGGGGAGCCGAAACTTCCTTCCTGCCTTTCAACGATTGATTAGTAATGGTAAATAAATAGTTGGATATGAAAAGTCTAAAAATATCAATTTTAGTTTTTGTGAGTATGGTGGCTGCTTGTTTTATAGGAATTGGCAAAGTGCAGGCTCAAGAATTTACAATACAAGGTGATTTGGTCAGTTCTTATGTTTGGCGTGGCTTTTACCAGACGGGAGTCAGTTTTCAGCCTACTTTGGGTTTTGGGGTCGGTGATTTTTCTCTGACAGCATGGGGTTCTACCGATTTTGACGGAGCTTCTTCAGGAGAAGGGGCTGCGGCTAAGGAGATTGATTTGACCGCTGCCTATGCTTTTGGAGAATCAGGTCTGACTTTTTCTGTTGCCAGCTTGTGGTGGGGCGGACAAGGAGCAAGAAAGTATTTTAATTTTAAGAGCCACGAAACAGCTCATCACTTTGAAGCGGGATTAGCTTATACATTGCCGGTTGAAAAGTTCCCTTTGTCAATCGCTTGGTATACTATGTTTGCCGGAGCTGACAAAGATGGCAAAGGCAGGCAGAACTATTCTTCGTATGTTGAACTCAACTATCCGTTCAGTGTTAAGTCTGTAGATTTGAACCTGACTTGCGGATTTCTGCCTTATGAAGCTGGGGTAGGAGTATATGGCGTTCCTAACAGCGGGTTTGCTGTAACCAATGTGGCACTGAAAGGCATTACGGAAATCAAGATTACTGACAGTTTCTCAATACCTGTATTTGCACAAGCCATTTGGAACCCTCGTATGGAAGATGCACATCTGGTATTCGGCGTTACTTTAAGGCCATGATTTATTTAGATATAACTTTAGAACTCATGAATTAGTGTTGGATGCCCGTGGCGGTCGTGATGATCGTTACGGGTTATATGGCATATATAAGACAAGTAAAAAAACAGAAGAAATGAGTAGGGAAGAAAGCGTACAGCATTTTCTTGATTTGATTAAAAAGTCGCGGCGTGGCAAGTTCAAAGTCTACATCGGCATGATTGCCGGTGTAGGTAAATCTTATCGTATGCTTCAGGAAGCACACGAGTTACTTGACAACGGAGTAGACGTGAAGATAGGCTATATAGAGACACATGGGCGTGCCGGTACGGATGCCATGTTGGAAGGATTGCCCGTTGTTCCTCGTCGTAAGATATTCTATAAAGGGAAAGAACTGGAAGAAATGGATTTGGATGCCATTATCCAGATACACCCTGGGATAGTAGTGGTGGATGAACTGGCACATACCAATGTGGAAGGTAGTCGGAATGAGAAACGCTGGCAGGATGTGATGGATTTGCTTGATGAGGGTATCAATGTGATTTCTGCCGTTAACATCCAGCACATTGAGAGTGTCAATGAAGAAGTGCAGGGCATTTCGGGTATTGAGGTGAAGGAACGTATTCCCGATAGCGTTTTGCAAGAGGCAGATGAGGTGGTGAATATTGACTTGACTGCGGAAGAATTGATAGCCCGTCTGAAAGCTGGAAAAATTTACAGACCGGAAAAGGTCCCTACTGCCTTGAACAATTTCTTTAAAACGGAAAATATTCTCCAATTACGTGAACTGGCTTTGAAAGAGGTGGCTTTGCGGGTGGAAAAGAAAGTGGAGAATGAAGTGGTTACCAGTGTGGGAGTCCGTCATGAGAGGTTTCTGGCATGTATCAGCAGCAACGAGAAAACACCACGACGCATCATTCGTAAAGCTGCACGTCTGGCAACCCGCTACAATACTTCATTTGTCGCCCTTTATGTACAGACTCCCAGAGAAAGTACTGACCGCATCGGTCTGGCAAATCAAAGGTATTTGTTGAACCACTTCAAATTGGTGACCGAACTGGGAGGGGAGGTTGTTCAGGTACAATCGCCGGATGTGTTGGGAAGCATTGTGGATACTTGTAGGGAGAAACAGATAACAACTGTCTGCATGGGAAGTCCGTCACTTTCTTTTCCGAAATCATTGTTTATGATATTGAAATACCGAAAATTTGTGCGTGATTTGGCACAAGTAAACATAGATTTGATTATACTTGCATAATATTAATTCTTAGGAACATTATGAATATTCGTACAAAATTGATACTCAGCGTAGGGGTGTTGGCTGGAATGATTATTTTGCTGGTTGCTCTTTCTGTGGTGAATCTACAGATACTGACGGCTACGGAGCCGGATAGTCCTGCTGCTGTACCGGGATTGCAACGTGCATTGCTCTGGATTTCTGTGATAGGTGGGGTGTGTATTTTTGCCAGTATCATATTGTTGGTATGGCTTCCCCGTTCCATCAGCAAACCTATTCAAGAACTGACGCGTGGGATTCTTGAAATAGCGAACCATAATTATGAGAAACGTCTGGATATGAGTGGACACGAGGAATTTCGTGAAGTGGCTGATAGTTTTAATCGGATGGCTGAACGACTGACGGAGTATCGCGCCAGTACGCTGAACGACATACTTTCTGCTAAGAAATTTCTTGAGGCTATTGTGAATAGTATTGATGAACCTATTATTGGTTTGAACCGTAATAGGGAAATTCTCTTTATCAATAATGAGGCTTTAACTGTGCTGAATTTAAAACGGGAAGAGGTAATTCGCCGTTCGGCTGAGGAGCTTTCTTTGAAGAATGATTTGCTCCGTCGTTTAGTTCGTGAATTGGTAAATCCGGGTGAAAAGAAAGAACCGTTGAAGATTTATGCAGACAATAAGGAGAGTTACTTTAAAGCTTCTTACATTACCATTATAAATGCAGAGGCTGATGATGACGAACCTCATAATCTTGGCGATGTGATTTTACTGAAAAATATTACAGAATTCAAAGAATTGGATAGTGCCAAGACTACTTTTATCTCGACTATTTCTCATGAACTGAAAACGCCTATATCCGCTATTCTGATGAGTCTGCAGTTGTTGGAGGACAAACGGGTAGGGGTGTTGAACGACGAGCAGGAGCAATTATCGAACAGCATTAAGGAAAATGCTGATCGCCTTCTTGGGATTACCGGAGAACTACTGAACATGACGCAGGTAGAAGCCGGTAAACTGCAGATGATGCCTAAAATAACAAAGCCCATTGAACTGATAGAGTATGCCATCAAGGCTAATCAGGTACAGGCTGATAAATTCGGCATTCAGATAGAAGTGGAGTATCCGGAAGAAAAAATGCCTAAATTGTTTGTCGATAGCGAAAAGATTGCTTGGGTACTCACCAATTTGTTGAGTAATGCTATCCGCTATTCCAAAGAGAACGGGAGGGTGGTTATCGGCGCCAAGCATGACGAGGATTTTGTGGAAATGTATGTGCAGGATTTTGGAAAAGGTATCGACCCGCGTTATCACCAGAGCATTTTTGACCGTTATTTCCGAGTGCCGGGCACTAAAGTGCAAGGTAGTGGCTTAGGACTTTCCATTTCGAAAGACTTTGTAGAAGCGCATGGCGGTACACTGACTGTTCAGAGTGAGCTGGGTAAGGGGAGCCGCTTCGTTATCCGGTTGAAAGCGTAACGTTTTCTATTTTTTGCGGTACTGTTGCGGAGACATGCCTGTTTGTTTCTTGAAAAATGTACCAAAATAAGAAGCATTGGGAAAATTGAAGAAATCGGCGATTTCCTGGATGCTTTTCTGGGTGTTCTTGAGTAGTGAGATGCTTTTGCGGATGATGGATTTGAATATCAGTTCCTGCACCGTGAATCCGCAGACGGACTTGGATAGTGCAGAGAGGTATTTGGGTGACAAGCAGAGTTTGTCTGCATAAAACTCTACGCCGCGTTCTTCCGTGTAGTGTGCATCTATCAACTGAATCAGCCGGATGAAGATTTCATGTTTGTGGCCAACCGTTGTTTTTAGGTTCATCAGTTTACGGTTGTAAATGGAACAGATGCGGTATGTGAGTCCCAGCAGAAGCAGCCTTTGTTCGTTGTCGTTGAAGGTGTTGTTGTCCAAGTGCAGGGTATTGTCCAGTAAGGACATGTATTTCAGGACTTCTTCTTCGTCTCCGGTGTTCCATACGTAGCATGGTTCAGTCCGGAGCTGCATGTATAGGTACATGGCTGCCACTGAATTACCTATGATGTCCCGTATCGGTTCTATCTGGTAAATGAATATGAATAATTGCAGGTCTTCCGATTCGCTCAGCACTTGGAAGAGGGAATCTTCTGGAATGAAAACTGTTTCGCCTGCCTGGGCCGAGAATGCTTTCATGTTGAGCGAAAAGGTGAAGTTACCCTGGCGGCAGACCATCAGTCCTGCTCCATTAATCATAAAAGGTTTCTTCAGGGAGGCGGGAAAGGAGCAGAGCATACCTTCTGAACTACAAATGTTTTCTCCGTTTGACAATGCGCGGTCCAAGTGGGATAAACGTTCTTGTTGGGTATCCATAACAGACAAAATTACAGGTTGTACTGAAAATTGTCTGCTAAGTTAGTAATTTTCGTTTAGGATACCGCACGACAAGCACAAATATCATGCAAATCAGGCAGGCATAGAGTGTCCATCCTGCCATTTCCTTTACAGCAGAGAGGGTGGCCTGCACTTGGATGCGTCCTTTGGTGGATATGGCAGCCATGTTGATTGCTTCTTGTTTGCTCTTTCCCTGATATTGCATACCTTGTACGGTTTGGGTAAACGAGGCGGACGCTTCGGGGTGCAGCATGTCTACATTCTGTGCATAGCGGGTGACGTAGTGCTGCTGGCGTTCTTGCAGTACATTCGTATAGAGTGCGGCTCCGATGCTGGGAGCCAATACCATGCGTACGGTAAGCATGGTGCATATCCAGGAAGAAAGATATTTGTAAGGCATGCGTTGGGTGGCATAGGTTGGAATCAGCGAATAGAGGAACATCATACCTGTGGAACGGATGATGACCGGATACTTCATCCGTTCGTACAGTCCTACACCTTGTACCTCGAAATACATGAACATGGCGGAAAGCCCCAATAGAAGGAAACCTGCGGCAAAGAGATATTTGAAGTGTACACCTTTCACGCTGAGCCAGATGGTGGCAATGCCGCCGATGAAGTAGCCCAGCATGGACCAGTTGCCCAAGGTGGCGTTCTGGAAGTTGTCCAGTTTCATGCCTATACCCGTGAATACATTGACAAACATGGCGCTGGAATTCAGTACCATTAACAGAAAATAGAATAGGAAACCCATACGGATGGTGCGCAGTTTGAATACATCGAGTTGATAGTAAGGATTGCGTTGGGTAGACTCGATGTAGAGGAATGTGCCACCGGCGATGATGGCGCAGACTGTGGCCCATTGTATGGTTGGGTCGTCGTACCAGTCAAGCACTTTGCCATAAGTAAGCACGTAGGTAATGCAGGCCAGTGTGATGCAGAAGATGGAGGCATTGCCAAACTGCTTGAAGTTGATGGGGAAACGACGGGTGGTATATTTATGATAAGGCATAGTGATGAATGTGATGAGGATACAGAATAATAGCAGACCCATCATGAAGTAGTGTATGTACTGCCATTCGTACTCAAAGGCGAGCCAGGCGGTGAGCGAGGTTCCTAATTGTCCCAGTACCATGAAGAATAGGTAGATGGCGGGTTGTGCCGCACTCCGTTCGATGTCCAGCTTGTCCCAGCCTTCGTCGGTTACGGGCTCGTTGCCGGGTGTAATCTTATCGTACGCTTCGATATGCCCTGCATACTTTATGAGTGTGAAGAGGTTGACCATCATCAGTACCATTCGTAAGAATCCCATAAAGATGCTGCATAGTGCCAGCAGGAAAACACTGTCTGTCTTGGCGCAGATATAGCTGAAGATGTACATCAGTGAGAACCCTGCTAGGCACATCATTTTCTGCCGGCGGATGACTACCAGCCTATACAGAAAGGGACAGAATGCCGCCATACCGATGGAAGTGGCGAAGTTGGCAAACTGGATATGCTCGGAAATGATGCCGAGTCCGCTCATCATTTCGGTGCTTGCCACCGAGTAGGTACCGCCCACGGTCAGTATCGGCAAAAAGAATACGAATAGGATGATGATACCTACCGGTTTAGGTACCCAGTTGTAGAAGGGATAGTTCTTGGAATATGAGGGCATGGGGATAAGGGTTAAGGGGTTAGGGATTAAGGGTTAAAGATTAAGGATTAGGGGGTAAGGATTAAGGAGTTGGTTGCCTTAATCCCTAACCTCTAATCCTTAATCCCTATTTTTTTGTTTTCGCTTTGACTATTACCATCATACCGGCGGCAAGGCTGCTGTTGTCTTCTTTGGACAAATCGGTAAAGTCGATGCGGACTGGGATGCGTTGCTGTATCTTCACGAAGTTGCCGGCAGAATTATCCGTAGGCACTAGGGAATACTTGGAACCGGTGGCTCCGGAGATGGCAGTGATCTTCCCTTTGAACTCTTTGTCGCTGATGGCATCGACGGTAATGACTACTTCTTGTCCCAAGTGCAGATTCTCAATCTGGGTTTCCTTGTAGTTGGCTATAATCCACTTTTGTGTGTCAGGCAGAATGTAAGTAATGGTTTGTCCGGCAGTGATGAATTGTCCTTCTTCAAGGGTACGCCGTCCCAATTTCCCATTACAAGGAGCTACTACTACGGTGTAGGAGAGGTTCAGCTGTGCCATTTCGAGTGCGGCTGTTGCCCGTTGTATGGCAGCTTCTGTATTTTCACGGCGATGTGACACTTCGTTCACACCCGACAAGGCAGCTTTCTGTTGTCGTTTCACGGCTTCCAACTTCTTGTGGGTAGCTGCATATTCGGTTTCTATCTGTTCCAATTGAATGGGGGTGGCAGCGTTTCTCTTCACCAGGTTCTGGTATCGCTGGCGGTCTTTCTCCAACTTGGTAAGGCGGATTTCTATCTCTGCGATGGAGGCGTCGTAGACGGAGGCTGTGGTTTGCGTGGTTTGTAGTGTGGCACCAATGACTGTGGCGCCGGCTTGTGCATCCTTGAGTGCAGCTTCAGCTTCCATGACTCTGATTTTATATTCCCGGTCGTCCAATATGAGTAAAGTATCCCCTTTGTGCACTTCCTGATGTTCTGTGAAACAGATTTTCTTGATATAGCCCGATGCGCGCAAATTGACGGGGGATATGTATTGCTCAATCTGTGCATCATTACTGGTTTCCGTGCATTTGTAGTCCCAAAAGAGGCAGATCACTTGAATTATCCCCCAGATAAGGATGGCTATTCCCAATAGGCTGACAACGATTTGCCAACGGCGAAGCTTCTTCAATTTCCGTGCTTTTTCTTGGTGGGTACTTGCGGTGTTATTGTTCTCTTTTGTTTCCATATCTTCTATATTATATTGTTTACTTATTATTATATATACATCCGTCCTTGAATATGGACTCTATTCATCTTCCCCTTTAAGGGATTGAGGTGCTCAACGTCTCCAATTGTCCCGTCAGCTTCAGCAAAGTCAGATTGGTTATCCGGTAATTGTAGTGGGCACTGATATAGTTGTTTTGTGCTTCGCTCATCCGCATTTCGTCCTGCAATACTTCGGTCATTGAGGCGATTCCTTCCCGATAACGGTCCATGGTAACGGTATATACATCTTCAGCAAGCAGATAATTGTCCTTCTGCTTCTTAAAGTTACGCTGGCTGTTCATCAGGTCATTGGTAGCATTCAGATATTGTGTCTGAAGATTTTTTCGGGTATTCTCTTGAGCGAGTTTGATGTTCTCTATGTCAATGGTTGCCTTGCGCATCTTGTAGCGTTTGTCCAGTCCGTCGAAAATGGGAATGCGCAAGGAGAGTCCCACTCCATAGGAGCGATACCAATGGTTGGAAGGGCCGGAATGGAACCAATGGTAAGCTTTGTCCGTATAGGCGGAGAACATCCAGCTTCCCGTCAAGCTCAAGGAGGGGATGTAACCGTTGCTGACTATTGTTCTCTGTTGTTCAGCGAGTTGTTTCTGTGATTGCAGCAGCTGGAGTTCATATAGTGTTTCGGATAGCCCGGTGAGTGCTGCGGGCGTAATCGTTTCTGTATTTACCGGTACCAGTGCTATTCTTTCTTCCGCCGGATAGTCGATGATGTATTTAAGTAGATTCAGTTGCTGTTCCATCATGGCTTGTGCGTTGTCGTGCTGCACCTTGAGGTTCTCCAGGTTGATGTTGACGCGTTTCACATCTACTTCCATAGCCATACCGTTGTCATAGAAGGCCTGAGTGATATCTCTCAACTCTTCCAGGCGAGTGATGTTGGCTTTTATCAAAATAATCTGTTCAGCTGTAACCTGTCCTAGGTAGTACATTTGACTAATTTGAAGGATGAGGTCTTCTCTTGCCTTTTCATAAGAAAGGCGATTCATCTCATCCATGGTTTTAGCTATGGACAGAGTGGTGTAGAGTGTTTGGTTATAAAGTGGTATCTGCAGCTGTAATCCGAAGTTGGCGTTGTATTGTAAGGTTTGGGTTACATTGTAGGGATTGCCGTACGCTGAGCCGTCAGTGACGGATACGGGTGGATCGATGTTGTCGTTATAGTTGGCAAAACCATTGATTTGGGGCAGTAGTTTGGCTCGATTCTCAGAGATGCCGTATTTCCCTTTTTGTATTTCCTTCCGTTTGCTTTGTAAGGACAAATTGTTTTCGATACCTATTTTGAGGCAGTCCTCCAAGGTTAGGGTATCTTGTGCTCTTGTACCTAGTGCAAGCAGACACAGAAAGGAAAATGTGAACAGTTGTCTTTTCATAATAGTCACTTGATATTTGCACACAAAGTTAGTGGCTTAAAATGCAAGAGGACTATCCATATATCAACTGTTTGTATTCATATTTTCCTTTTTACTATAATTTGAAAACAAACCATAGTAAAAAACGAGTATTAAAAACAAAAAAGACCGCCAAGAGTGGAAGCCTCCTAACAGTCTAAATCTTCTTTGTAGCGGGACCCGGGATTGAACCGGGGACCTCATGATTATGAATCATGCGCTCTAACCAGCTGAGCTATCCCGCCATCATTTCTCGATTGCGGGTGCAAAGATATAGCTTTTATTTAAATTGCCAAAACTTTTATGGATATTTTCTGCTTTTTCTTTTGCTGATAGGGTGCTGAAGTGGTTTGCAGTACTTTTTATTAAAAGTCTTTGTATAACATTATCAATGAATTAGGGGCGTATGGAAAGGGAGGTATAAATAAATTTGATGATTTATTTTCTGTAATTAGAAAAAAGTATTTATCTTGGCTGGCGCAATAAAAAGCAGAATAGACTATGGAAAGAAAGAAAATACATTTGGAATATCTCTTGAATGCGACTTCTAAAAGTATTCTTTGGGCAGCGATAAGTACCCCTACTGGTTTGGAGGGCTGGTTTGCTGATAGGGTTCAGTCAGACGATAAAACAGTAACCTTTTTTTGGGGAAAAACAGAAAAACGTGATGCCGAGATTATTGCCGTGCGGGCGTATTCATTCATCCGCTTCCGCTGGCTGGACGATGAGAACGAGCGAGAATACTTTGAACTGAAGATGACAAACAATGAGTTGACCAATGATTTCGTATTGGAGATAACAGACTTTGCCGATATAGACGAGGTGGGTGATTCGCGTGAATTATGGGAATCGCAAGTGGATACTTTGCGAAGAACTTGTGGTTTTTAGTTAACTTTAGATTAAAAATTTCCCGTACTCCCTTTTTTGTACTACTTTTGTGCTCTCATTGCATGAAACGAGTAAAATGCTGCGCATAAAAAAGTTAGATATATTTGTTTTGAAGAGCTTTTGCATGCTCTTTATGGGTACTTTCTTCATCTGCCTCTTCATCTTTATGATGCAGTTTTTATGGAGGTATGTGGACGAAATGGTAGGAAAAGGATTGGAGATGACTGTCCTTGCACAGTTTTTCTTTTATTCTGCGCTTTCGTTGGTACCTGCGTCGTTGCCGCTGGCTATTCTGCTGGCTGCCCTTATCACCTTTGGAAATTTCGGAGAACGTTTTGAATTACTTGCCATGAAGGCAGCCGGTATTTCTTTATTGAAAATCATGCGGCCCCTGATTATCTTTATTTGTTTCATCTGTTGTGTCTCTTTCTATTTCCAAAATGTCATAGGACCAAAAGCCCAAACAAAATTATGGACTTTGCTTATTTCCATGAAGCAGAAATCTCCCGAAGTGGATATTCCTGAAGGTGTGTTCTACGATGAAATAGATGGTTATAATCTGTATGTGAAGCATAAGAACCGCAAAACTGGTATGCTGTATGACGTACTGATATATAATTTTGAGAAAGGTTTTGAGAATGCTCAAATTATCAAGTCTGATTCGGGACGTCTGGAGATGACGGCTGACAAACAGCATTTATATTTGCATTTATACAGTGGTGAGCAGTTTGAGAATTTGAAATCGCAGAACATGAACCAAAGGAATGTGCCTTACCGGCGTGAGACATTCCGCGAAAAGCATGCAATCATTGAGTTCGATTCGGATTTTAATATGGTGGATGCAGGTATCATGAGTAATCAGTCCAACAGTAAGGATATGAGAATGCTGCAGGCGGATATTGATTCCATGAAATTGCAGAATGACAGTGTGGGACGTGGTTATTATAAAGAAGCTATGGCAGGAACTTATAAGGTGACAGCCAGCTTGTCTAAAGAGGATACATTGAAGATTGAAAAGGCCTATTTAGGTGAGTACAATGTAGACAGCCTCTACAATGTGGCTACACTGATGCAGAAACAGAAGGTTATATCCACGGCCGTCAGCCGTGCAGAGAGTGCGGGGAGTGACTGGGGTTTTAAGAGCTTTAATATATCGCAGACTGAAAGCAGCCTTCGACGGCACATGACTTCCTGGCATGAGAAACTGACTCTTTCTCTGGCATGTCTCATCTTCTTCTTTATTGGTGCGCCACTCGGAGGAATTATCCGTAAAGGAGGCTTGGGAATGCCGGTGGTGGTTTCTGTATTGATTTTTATTATCTATTACATCATCAACAATACGGGGTATAAGATGGCCCGTGACGGACAGTGGGTTGTCTGGATGGGTATGTGGACCAGTACTGCTGTCTTGGCTCCATTGGGTGCGTTCTTGACATATAAATCCAACAATGATTCAGTGGTATTGAATGCTGATGCTTATATAAATTGGTTCAAGAAGGTTGTGGGTATTCGCAGTGTACGCCATCTGTTCCGTAAGGAAGTAATCATCCATGATCCTGATTATACACGTATTCCGGAAGAGCTGAAGGCTTTGTCCGTAGACTGTCGTGAATATGCTGATAGAAAGGGGTTGAAACGTGCTCCCAATTACTTTAAATTGTGGATGACTGATAGCCAGGATGAGGCAGTGGAAGATATTAACGAACGTTTGGAGAGTCTGATAGATGAGATGTCGAATACAAGATCCGTTACTTTGTTGACAGCGCTGAACACCTATCCGGTCATCCCCATCCATGCGCATGTCCGTCCGTTCCGCAATTATTGGTTAAACTTGCTCTGCGGTATTGTTTTCCCGATAGGCTTGTTCTTTTATTTCCGTATCTGGGCATTCCGTATCCGTCTGAATAAGGATATGGAGCGGATTATCAAGACAAATGAAGATGTGATTGGAATTATAGAAAGGGATCAGAATAAATAAAAACAAAATAGATTATGGAAAATGTAAAGTTGAATACGATAGAAGAGGCCATTGAAGACTTCAAAGCCGGTAACTTTGTGATTGTTGTGGATGATGAGGACCGTGAGAATGAGGGTGATTTGATAATTGCAGCTGAAAAGATTACACCGGAGAAAGTAAACTTTATGTTGAAGCATGCCCGTGGTGTACTTTGTGCTCCAATTACAGTTTCGCGTTGCAAGGAACTGGATTTGCCGCATCAGGTATCGGATAATACTTCTGTATTGGGTACTCCCTTCACTGTAACTATTGATAAATTGGAAGGCTGTAGTACCGGGGTTTCTGCGGCAGACCGCGCTGCTACTATCCAGGCGTTGGCCGATCCGGCTTCTACTCCGGCCACTTTCGGGCGTCCTGGCCACATTAATCCATTGTATGCTCAGGAGAAAGGTGTGTTGCGCCGTGCCGGACATACGGAGGCTACTATTGATATGGCACGTTTGGCTGGACTTTATCCGGCGGGAGCCCTTATGGAAATAATGAATGAGGATGGTACAATGGCCCGTTTGCCCGAATTGCGCAGAATGGCAGATGAATTTGGCTTGAAATTGATTTCTATCCGTGACTTGATTGCCTACCGTTTGAAGCAGGAGTCTATTGTAGAAAAAGGAGTGGAAGTGGATATGCCTACAGACCACGGTCATTTCCGTTTGATTCCTTTCCGCCAGAAGTCGAACGGTTTGGAACATGTAGCTTTGTTCAAGGGTACTTGGGAATTGGATGAACCGATTCTGGTGCGTGTACATTCTTCTTGTGCCACTGGTGATATATTCAATTCCAAACGCTGTGATTGTGGCGAGCAGCTGCATAAGGCAATGGAGATGATAGAGAAAGCCGGTAAGGGGGTAGTTGTATATCTGAATCAGGAAGGTCGCGGCATTGGCCTGATGGAAAAAATGAAAGCATATAAATTGCAGGAAGAAGGCATGGATACTGTGGATGCTAATATTTGCCTGGGACATCTGGCAGACGAGCGTGATTATGGTGTGGGTGCCCAGATTCTTCGTGAGATAGGAGTGCACAAAATGCGGCTGATGACCAATAATCCCGTGAAACGTGTGGGCTTGGAGGCTTACGGTTTGGAAATAACGGAGAACGTAGCTATTGAGACTACTCCGAATCCATACAACGAGCGTTATCTCCGTACCAAGAAAGAACGTATGGGACATACACTTCATTTCAATAAGTAACTGTCTTTTTGTTTTCTTATATCAAAGAAAATCGCTTATTTTGCAACCGGATTTGCGTAACAATCATTAAATAGTAACAAAATGAACCAATTATCAGATCGTTTAAACAGTTTGTCGCCTTCTGCGACACTGGCTATGTCTCAAAAGAGCGCAGAGCTGAAGGCTCAAGGCGTAGACGTAATTAACCTGAGTGTGGGAGAACCGGACTTCAATACTCCCGACCACATTAAAGAGGCTGCGAAAAAGGCGATAGACGATAACTTTTCTCGCTATTCTCCAGTGCCGGGTTATCCTGCCTTACGTAATGCAATTGTAGAGAAGTTGAAGAAGGAAAACGGTCTGGAATATACCGCCGCACAAATTTCTTGCGCCAATGGTGCCAAACAGTCGGTTTGCAATGCAATCCTGGTATTGGTAAATCCGGGTGACGAAGTAATTGTACCTGCTCCCTATTGGGTCAGTTATCCGGAAATGGTAAAGTTGGCTGAGGGTACGCCGGTTATCGTACCTGCCGGTATCGACCAGGACTTTAAGATAACACCTGCACAGCTGGAGGCTGCCATCACCCCGAAGACAAAGGCGCTGATTCTTTGCTCTCCCTCTAACCCTACGGGTTCGGTGTACAGCAAGGAGGAGTTGGCAGGCCTGGCCGCAGTATTGGCAAAGTATCCGCAGGTTGTTGTGATTGCCGATGAGATTTACGAACATATCAACTATATCGGCAAGCATCAGAGCATAGCACAATTCCCCGAAATGAAAGAGCGTACGGTCATTGTGAATGGTGTTTCCAAAGCATATGCAATGACTGGTTGGCGTATCGGTTTCATTGCAGGTCCGGAATGGCTTGTGAAGGCTTGCAATAAATTGCAGGGACAGTATACTTCCGGTCCTTGTTCTGTATCTCAGAAGGCTGCTGAGGCTGCTTATACGGGTACACAAGTTCCGGTGGAGGAAATGCGCAAGGCTTTCGAGCGTCGTCGTGATTTGATTGTAAAGTTGGCCAAGGAAGTTCCGGGTTTCGAGGTGAATGTACCGGAAGGTGCTTTCTATCTGTTCCCTAAATGCGATTCATTCTTCGGTAAATCTGCCGGAGAACGTAAAATCAATGATTCAGATGATTTGGCCATGTATCTGTTGGAAGTGGCTCATGTGGCTTGCGTAGGTGGTGCTTCTTTCGGAGCTCCCGAATGCATTCGTATGAGTTATGCAACCAGCGATGAAAATATAGTTGAAGCTATCCGTCGTATAAAAGAAGCACTGGCTAATCTGAAGTGATTCTAACTTCTTCTACAAACTTATTTTAGCAAGACATCTGTCATGCTGTCACGAACAGTTCGTTTCATCAAAGCGGACTGTTCGTTTTGTTATGACGAACACTTTGTTTTGTTATGACGAACACTTTGTTTCATTATAGCGAACACTCTGTTCCATACAGTATAAACACTTTGTTTTATATTATACGAACATTTTGTTTTCTACTATATGAACACTTTGTTTTATACTTATGGAACAAAGTGTTCATGTCTGTGAACTAACGTATTATCCGTATATAGAAAATAACAATGAGGGGGGTGAAGGTACTGAATTTCACGTGGGGGATATAAAAAAGCGCAGGCAGTTTATCTACCCACGCTTTTGTTTTTGATACTGGGATTGTATTATTCTCCCGGATGAATTGCTTCAGAAGGACAAACATCTGCACAAGTACCACACTCTGTGCAAGTCTCAGGGTCGATATGATAGATATCACCTTCAGAGATAGCGCCAACCGGACACTCGTCGATACAAGTTCCGCAAGCAATACAATCGTCACTAATTACGTAAGCCATTTTCTTTTAGATTTAAATTATTATTAGTACTAATTCGTTCGGCAAAAATAGTGGTTTTCTTTATTACTTGCTATCAATCTTGATTAAAAACGTATAATTTGTATGTCGTCTAAATAAGGAGTCGAGAAAGCGGCATAGCATACCGCAGAGACTGAAAAATGTTCGTTTTTGAATTTCGTAAACGAATTGCTCTGATACTATTGGCTTTAGCTGGAGCTTAAGCCGATTTTCAACTTTTAAGAAAGAGTCGGATAGGTAAAAGTAATCACTGCGATTTCTCCTTCTTCGACATTCTCGGTTTGATAGGTACCTTTGAAATGTTCAAAGAACAACTGGTTGATTTTCTGTTGCACTGATACTTTTTGAGAGGCAAACCTGGGATCGGCTATCGGACTGTTCTTTATCCGGCATGCTATGATGTGTTTGTCCGGATGGTTGACCAAGAACATGCTGACTTTGCGTGTTTCTTTGCAGTCGTTCGGATAAAGCAGCATACTTGTCACTATTTGTGTAAGGCGGTTGACGTCGGTATGGATACGTACATCTCCTACCTCCACTTGTAGTTCCAGGAGGATACGGCCTTCACTACGCATTTGTATTAGACAACCTAGTTCGTTGCACCATTCTTTTACATTACAATCCTGCAATTGAAATTTCATCATATTCGCTTCTAGGCGTGAGAGGTCCAATACGTCGTTTACCAGTTGGATAAGCTCACCCGAATTGGTCTGGATAATACCGGAATACTCTTTTCGCTCTTCTTCATCCAGTTCATTGTCGGTGGAAAGCAGTTGGGAGAAACCGACTACATTGTTCAGTGGAATACGGATATTATAACTCATATTGGCAAGGAAACGGCTTTTTACTTCGTTGGCTTCTTCGGCAATAATTGCCAATTTACGCATTTCCTTCTCATCTTGTTGCAGCCGCTTCCTGCTTCTATACATATGTAGGTTGAAAAGTAACAAGGCTATAATGATGATAATGGAAGTGACCAGACAGATACGGTGAAAAGTGGCTTGCCGCTGTTCTTTCTGGAAAAGCAGTTGGTCCATATTATATAGGCTTTGTATCTGTTCTATCTGTGAGGTGGAGAATACTGTATATAACGAATCTCTTGCCTTGGTTATCTGTTTATAGATAGGAAGTGCGTCGTCCGGAAACCCCATCTTTACTAGTATATCCGCTTTCTGAAGTCCATAAATCATGGCATTATCCAGTGAAATAGGGGTTACAAGTTCAATGGCGTCTTCTAAATAAACCAAAGCTTTGTCGTATTCTTTTGTCAGTTGGTAATATTCGGCATATGCTGCCAAACGTATCAACCGATAAGGAAGAAATGAAGATGTACTGAGATGCCGCTCTGCTTTCTGCAAATATTCCCATGCTTCCGCAGGACGTTGAAGGCGGGTATAGTAAAGGGCGTATTGTAAGTCTATGAGCAGATACAAATTGGTATAGCCGTTTGTCAGTACGGTGGTGCCTTCTTCCTGCAATCTGTTTTTTGCATTGTTGAGTTCCTCCAGATACCGGAACATGTTGTCATTGTCATGCAGATATGAGTAAGCCAGTACCGCTTTTGTCAATAAATCAATCTGAGTGGCAAGGGAGGAATCCGGACTTGTCAGTTCAAAAGCCTTGTTTAGGTAGGTGATTCCTTCTTTGTAACGTAAGGTATTGAAATATCCAGTCATCAGGCATAGGCATGCTTCGCGCATACCGTCATGGTTGCCAAGACTTTGAGCCTTGTCGTACATGTCTTGTGCTTGTTTGAGGGCTAATTCAATCTTCTGGCTGATGACATAGAATTCTATCATCATCTTTTTGCCTCTGAAGTAATGACGGTAGTAGTTGTGCTCTTCAGACAACTGTTCGAGCCTCTTCAGCCATTGTTCTGCATGTTTTTGGTCCAGTAGATTGTAATAATAAATAATGTGCGCATATATGGCCGCACTCTGGTAAAGTATATTTTTCTGGGCGATGGCCTCTTCCAGTAATTTGTTCTCGTAATAGATGAATGTCGGTGACAGTTGGTCAAGCAGTGCTATCTGATATAGGGTTTCCAATCTGGTGGTATCGGCTGGGGAGGCAAGATATATACGTAGCAGGCTATCCTTGGCTTCTGTCCGTCGCACATCTGCGTGTGCGGACGGTAACAGCCAGCATAAGGCAATGAGCAATGTAAATATCTGTTTCATTTCTTATTCTCCTTTCTGCTTGTCTGGCTTATGGGATGGGTGAAACAGAAGCGTGAGCCTTCGGTATACTCTGAATCAATCCATATTTGTCCTCCGATATGTTCTATGATAAGTTGGCATATGGAGAGCCCCAACCCACTGCCTTGAACATTTTCATTCAGCTTTTCAAAACGTTGGAAAATGTTGGTTTGCCTATCTTTGGGAATGCCGCAACCGGTATCTGTTACGGTGAATAGTACGGTGTCGTTCGTTTCTTTTTCCAGCTTTAGGACAATGCTGCCTTGTGGGGTAAATTTGGTAGCATTTATCAGTAGGTTAATCAGGACTTGCTGTAGGCGTGAGTCGTCAGTCTCGATGGGCATTTCTTCCAGCTCGGTGGTGAATGTAAGTTCAGCTTGTGTCTGTTTCACTTTATTCACGGTATCTATCACGTTTTTGCAAATGCTTACGGCATCATGTTGTGCAATACAGAATTGCAGTTTGCCGAATTCAAGACTCGATAGATCTATCACGTCGTTAATAAGCTTCAGCAATAGTTCTGAGTTCTGTTGGATAACTTCATTGCACTGACGGCGTGTCTCATCGTCCAGTCCCTCTTCCGTCAATAGGGATGAAAAGCCCGATAATGCATTGAGCGGGGTACGGATTTCGTGGCTCATGTTCGAGAGGAACACGCTCTTTGCACGCATGGCATTTTCGGCATTTATCCGTGATGTTGCCAGTTTTTGGGTGGAGAGCTTCACCTTTTCCCGCTGCCTTTTGAGTAGGATGGCAAGTAGAACAAATAACGTTACTAATGCCATCGTTCCTACCAATATGCTGGTTATGATTTTATTGTATTCGTTATTGCTGGCCGTCTCTGCCTTATCTACCTGGTATTTTGCCTTTATCGTATTGATTTGCCGGATATAGCTTTGTGAAGCGAGTGTATCTATAGGAGGATACAATTCCTGGTAGATTCGGCAGGCTTCCATGGCCATGCCTTGTATTTTACAGAGATAGATTTTTTCCAGCGAAGTCCAGCGGTAATACGTGGAGCGCTTATTACCGGAGTATTCTGCTTGCAATTTGGAGTAGATGTCCAGAGCTTGTTTCCAGTATTGTTTGTCCCAATTTCCCATGGCTCTATAGTAGGCGGCAGTGGTGTAATCCAAGTGAAACCGGTAGAACTTCTCTGGGTGCAGTTGGTAGATGGAATCCATTTTGTGGAGCCAGATGTTTGCTTCATTAAGATAGTCTTGTGAGAGGTGTCCATGGGAAATGGCAAAATTCGTCTTTTCGATGCAGAAAAAGAAGTCTGTCGGGTAGTCAGGCTCCTGATATAATATTTTCTCCAGTTCTTCCAGGATTTTTTCCGCTTCTTCCAGACGTCCTTTCCGTTGCAGAACGTTGGACATTTTTAAAAGAAGCTGTGCCCTATATGGATGCTGGTCTGAAATGTTGGATAGTTCAGTCAAAGCATCCTGGTATGATTCCAGGGCTTTATCTCCCATGTTGGCTATTGTATTATAGGCGTCTCCAATGGCTTGGTTAGCCACTACCATACCAAATTGGTAGTCTGTAGCTTTGGCTTCTTCGTACATAAGTTGTGCCCGGTTCGTTGCTAAGCTGATATCGCCGCGCAATGTGTAGGCATTGGCCAATTGAAGTTGTAATAGAAAATACGTCGTTCTATCTTCATTTGATTGTAGGGTGGGAAGAAGTTGCTCACTCCACGTAATGACGCTGTCTATGGATATGGAGTCATCATAGAGAACTTGTCTTTTGACCAATGATTGCAGAATACTCTGCTTTTCTTGATTGGCTATTGTATGTGCTGATAAGACAGAAGTATACAGTATCTGCCCCAATAGCATCCATATAATCATTTTTGTTCTCAAATGTTTGTTTGCCTCTTTTGTTTATTATTGGCAAAAATAAATATAAACGAGTAAATAAAAAATTAAATAGATGCTTTTTTTCTCCTTTATAGTCAATTTGTTAGCAACTTTATGCAGGAGATTGGAAGGGATTAATAGAGTTCCAAACCAAACTCTTCTTTTAGTTGTAACAGTGCACTGTTCTTTTGTGCCATCATCTGGAATTTTTCAACGCGTCCATAGGCACGTACCTTTTCGGTAGGAGCACTAATCCGGACAGTCATGGTGACTTTGCGGTTCTTTAGCCGGGTACGTAGGTAATTTTGCAGAGTGGGTATCATGCCGGTAAATTCCTTGGCAACGATTTCATTATCTACCACAGCCTCAAAAGTTGTGTCATTTATTAAAGTGATGCGCATGTTCTGCATGCGCTTGGCAATGGCTACTTGCTCCTTGGGCATACGTCCGGCATACTCCTGCCAGTAATAGTTCAAATCCCTTTCATTGAAGATGTAGTCTTCTTCCGGTTGTGCTGCTTGGTGGGCGGCAGTAGGGTTAGATGAAGGGGTTCTTTGTTCCTCTTCTATATGGGGGCGTTTGATGGATACCCCTAATCCGGACATTTTCATGACCGGAATTTTTTTCTCTTCTCTCCCTTGCGCCATTAATACGGCAGTAGGTGTAGCATGTGGAGTTGTTGCATTACTATGCTGCGTGGCAGCAGGTTGGGGAGTGCTGTTTGTCTGTACTGCCGGCTGTACGGTTTGTTGGGGCATGGCAGCAGTGGCCTGTGGCTGCTGAGCGGCGGCAGGCTGCGTGAATATGGGTTTTATAGCTTGTTTAGGGCTGCGCCCATTGGCACCGTCGTCCTCCTCGGCGGTCAGTTGTGCCACTTGTATCAGAGTGAGCTCTACCAGTAGCCGTTTGTTTTTACTGGCACGGTAGTTCAGGTCACAATCGTTGCAGAGCTTCATGGCACGGTAAAGAAAAGGGAGGGGGCATTGCTGTGCTTGTGCTTGGTAACGTTCGCGGATGCTTGCGCCCACTTCAAGCAACGGCAGTGTCGCCGGGTCTTTGCTGACAAGCAAGTCGCGCAGGTGGGATGAAAGTCCGGTGATGAAGTGGCTGCCGTCGAAGCCTTTGTTGAGCACATCATTCAGTAATAGCAACGCGTCACTGATTTTGTTCTCAAGAAAGAATCCGGTTAGTTTGAAGTAGTATTCATAGTCCAGCACATTGAGGTTTTCAATCACGCTCTTATAGGTGATGTGTCCTCCGGTGAAGCTTACCACCTGGTCGAAGATGGATAGTGCGTCGCGCATACCGCCGTCTGCTTTGAGGGCAATGACATTCAACGCTTCCGGTTCAGCAGTGATACCTTCTTTGGAGGCGACATATGCGAGGTGTGCTACGGTATCTTCCACACCAATCCGGCTGAAATCATATATTTGGCAGCGTGAAAGGATGGTGGGCAATATCTTGTGCTTCTCGGTAGTGGCAAGGATGAATATGGCATGGCGTGGAGGCTCTTCCAGTGTTTTCAGGAAAGCATTGAAAGCCGAGGCGGACAGCATATGTACCTCGTCAATGATATATACTTTGTATTTACCTATCTGAGGTGGTATGCGTACCTGCTCCACCAATTGGCGGATGTCATCCACAGAGTTGTTTGAGGCGGCATCCAGCTCATGGATATTGTAGGAGCGCTGCTCATTGAAGGCAGTGCAGGATTCACATTGGTTGCATGCCTCGCCGTCTGCTGTGGGGCTCATGCAGTTGATTGTTTTAGCAAAGATACGGGCACAAGTTGTTTTTCCCACGCCTCTTGGACCGCAAAAAAGATAGGCATGCGCCAGTTTTCCGGTGGCAATGGCATTCTTCAAGGTAGTGGTCAGTGCACGTTGGCCTACTACGGACTCAAAGGTCGAGGGACGATATTTCCGTGCAGATACGATATAGTTTTCCATATTTGGGATATTCTTTGCTTTTTGTGCAAATGTACACAAAAAAAAGAAATCTTTCGGTTATTCCTCTTATCTTTGTGACGTGAAGTTATATGATGGACAAGCTCCATCATGAATGATAAATTGCTAAATAGTAGATAACGAGATGGATAAACTTGCTTCTCTTTGGTCTTTTGTCCGCAAGCATAAATATCTGATTACGCTTGCGTTGTTTGCTGTAATTATCGGGTTCCTGGATGAGAACAGTGTTGTACGCCGTTTGGGTTACGCCCGGGAAGAAAGCCGTCTGCGCGATGAAATAGAAAAGTACCGCAAGGAATACGAGGAGAATACCGAACGGCTCAATGAGCTTGCCGTCGACTCCGGTGCCATCGAACGGATTGCCCGTGAGAAGTATCTGATGAAAAAGCCCAATGAGGATATTTATGTATTTGAAGAAGATATAGAAGAATGAAACAACTGATACCCGCCCTTTTCGCAGTAGGGGCCGTGATGCTCTTGGCAGGAGCTGCCGTTTATATCACGGGCTGGCCTCTTTCACCTTATATATATACTATCGGCGCTACGATGGTTGCTTTGGCCCAAATCAATTCTCCGTCCAAATGTAAAAGCCCCACTGTCAAACGCCTGCGCCGACAGCAAATATTCGGTGCGCTTTTGCTGGTGCTTACGGGGGCATTCATGCTCTTTACAAGGGGCAATGAATGGATTGTGTCTCTGACGATAGCCGCCATTCTTGAGCTTTACACTTCGGTACGTATTCCACAAGAGGAGGCGAAAGAAGGTTTAAGCTAAATCCGGAACATATATTCTGCATAAACAAGAGGGGCTGAACTCTTTTATAGAGCCAGCCCCTTTCTCATTTAGTTAATCTTCTGCGTTATCCGTCTATCTTTCTACCTTTTCTACTGTCAGAACTGCCGAAGAGACACCTGCCGTTACGTCAACTGTGAACCGGTAAGCGACACCGTTTTCCAGGCTTTTGCCTTCTACGAGGCCCAAGTTGCCGGCATCACGTCCGTTGGTACCGTCACCTATAAATACTAGGTCACTGGTGGTAGACAAGGCATCGTTTTTATATTCACCTCCCCAACCTTGCTGGTGGAAGAACTTGAAGTTGATGTCATCAGATTTGATTTGCTCTCCCGCTACTACTGTTACCTGATACTTCTTCGCTTCAATCTGTGACATGCAGAGACCTTTTTCTGTAGTCCAACCTACGGCATTGGTCGCTACGGAAGGTTTACCGATACCGTCACCGATAATCCAAAGGGCGCCGGTTCCGTCATCGTTCAGAGTGGCGGTGCTTGTTCCGTTCATTTTCAATACTTCCAGATAATTCAGGGCCAGGTTGGCAATGACGCGATAAGTTCCATCGATGGGCAGGAACTTCAGCGAACCGTCTTCATTCTTTTCGAAGAAGTCGGGGTCTATCCAATATTGGTCGAAGTTGGGAATGTCTGCAGTGATGTTGTCCCCTTGCTTCAGATTGAGGTCGATGCTGTAATGGTCATCATCCACCATCTCCATTTCAGAACCGTTCAGCAGTAGTTTCACGAAAGGAGCGGCTGCATAAGTCAACGTATTGAAGGAGATGGAATATTCTCCAGCTGACAGATTGGAGAAGGTAATTTCACTGGAGGTACCTTGTGTAATGGCACCGTTGCTCCATCCGAAGTTGATTTCATTCCCGTTGGCGCCTACTTTAGGAGCTTTGATGTAACCTTTCACTTTTTGTGCAAATTCACCGGTCACGCTATACTGATTGGCTGCGACTTTTTCCATGCGGTATTCTTGGTCTCCGGAAATCAGAGTTAGGTAGGGGAAGTCCGGACGACTCAGCGCCACGTCATAGCTTTTTTCTGTAATTGTGAAATTGATGTTCTGCAGAATGAACTTCAATGTAGCTGTTCCGTTGGGAATATTTGCCAGATAGGGAACATATATTTTCCCGGTATAGTCTTGACCGTTTACTTTTGTACGGATTATAGTCTCTGACACCATTTCGTCGCTGAAGTATAACCGCGCTTTTAACGTGGAAAGGGGTACATCTGCGTCCGATGCCTTGATTGTAAAAGGCAGACTGTCTCCGAACAAGGCTGAAGAAGGTTCTGCTTGAAAGTCCATTGTCGGGTTGCCGGGAACCGGATCGTCATCGCTGCAAGCATTCAGCATGGCTATGCCTGCCAATGCCATTAGATAGTATTTTAAGCTTTTCATTATAATCTTCTGTTTAAATTATTAGTTTTATTTTTTCCAACGGTAAGAAACGACTGCTTTGGCCGGAACTTCGTAGGAAAAGTAGTGTGTGCCGTCGCTTACGGTGATTCGCTTGGCATCTGCATTGTTGTTTGCCAATACGAATGCATAGGTACCGTCCGTATTCTCGAAGGCGGAGTAGGTGATTCCGTTGGCTGTGTAACCGGTCGTTCCGATACGTACAGCTCCCGGTTTCACGACTGAAGACATGTGCCCGATAAGGTAATAATGGGAATTACGGACAATTTTAGAATAGTTTGTATTGTCAATATCCACTGCACCGTAGCAGGTCTTGCAAGAACCATCTGAGGGGCTTACCGGTCCCAGGTCACTGTCTAACATCAGATTCCACACAATGGTGCCGCGGCACCAGTTGTTGGCTGTTCCCAATGCTATTTCTTCCATATCGTTAAGCAGGCGTGCTTCCAAATCGCGACCGGAGTTCCAAGTACCGATGGAGGTTTCCGTAAAAAGCAGTTCCTTGTTGGGATAGAGTTTGTGGATATTCAGCAACTCAGAACGGTTACCGCCATAATTATGGTAGGCAGCGCCCGCAATGTATTGTGAGGCTTCCGCATCATCATAAATCTTGGTAGGGTAACTTTTTTGGTCGACCAGATTGTCGTAGTTGTAGTTATGGTCGAAAACATAAATCTTTGTAGTAACTCCGGCTTCTTTGAAGGCAGGGCCCAGGCCGGTCTTGATGAAGTCACGGGCTTCTTCCCATCCCATGAACAAGGATGCTGAGTTACCGTGGTTCAGCGGTTCGTTCTGCGGAGTCACAGCGTGGATTTTGATGCCTTCCTTTTCGAAAGCTTGTATCCATTTTACGAAATAGTCGCCATACGTTCTGTAATATTCGGGGTTCAAGTGTCCGCTGGTCCATGAGTCAAAGGGTACACGTTCCTCCAGGCTTTTCACTTTCATCCACTTCGGACATGTCCAGGGAGCGGCAATTATTTTGACGGCAGGATTGATTGCCAGAATTTCCTTCAATATAGGAATCACATATTTGGTGTCTTCCATCGGAAGGGCAAAGTGCTCAAGCCCCTTTTCGTCACAGCAAGTGAATTCACTGAATGAGAAGTCGGAACAACCGATGGCAATACGTACATAGCTGAAGCCATAGCCTTCTTTGTCCGAGAATGTTTCAGTCAGAAACTTCGTGCGGTTCTCTTGTGTCATCTGCATCAGGTTGTAACCGGTAGAGCCGGTGATGGCTGCACCGAAACCGTCCATTTCCTGATAGCGGGTGGCAGGGTCAAGTATCACGGTAGAAGGTGACATGTTGCTTCCGGTGCCGAAGGCCAGCCCGGACTTTGTCAAATCATAAGTACGACTGGTGTTCGTTACATAGAGGGTAACATCCTTTGCCTCTTCCGTGGGTTGGTCTGGCTTGGGTTCCGGTGTAGGGGTGATGTTACTGTCATTGTCATTGCCGCAGGCTGCCAGTATGGTGAAGCAGCCTAATGCGGTAGTGAATATATTTCTTAAATTCATATTCAATTGATTTTTATATTACTCATTAGTATTAATAGCCCGGGTTCTGTATCAGATTTTCGTTCTGGTCGATGGCTCCTTGGGGAATAGCCAGCAGATAGGAGTTCTCATTGAACAGATTTTCTTGTGCATGGCGGCCGCTGTCTTTGGCGTAAACGGCGTTCATCACTTCTTCTACCTTATTGAGGCGGCAAAGGTCGTACCAGCGCTGTCCTTCAAAGGCAAGCTCCATGCGGCGTTCGTCCATATAAGCTTGGAGCAATGCTTCTTTACTGCTGCGGGTGCTTTGTGGAAGTTTGCCCAGTCCGGCGCGGTTGCGGATGCGGTCGATGATGTCGGCTGCACCGTTCAGGTCGGGAGCCTCTCCCATAATTTTTGCTTCGGCTTTGAGGAGCAGGATATCGGCATATCGCAGATAGATAATGCTGTTGAACGCAGAGCGGCATTTGTACATGAAGGCATAATGGTCTGCCGGATAATAGTTGCTCCATCCGCAGTCATACCATACAACAGATTCATTGTAACGTTTCGTGTCTCCTTGCTCTTCATAGAGGCGGATAAGGTCACGGGAAGGGGTAATCCATTTGGCCCAGGTGAAACTTTCATCCCAGTTGCTCAAGTTACGGCCGAACATCCAAGTACACCAGTTGCCGGAGCCGGGAGGAAAGTGGGCTTCGAGAATTGCCTCCTTGGTATTGCGTACCCGGCAGTCTTTTTTTTCCGTATCATACGCCCAAAGGTCGCTGAAGTCTTCCACGAGGTCGAAGCCGTCGGCAGCAAGTTCATCGGCATATTTGATAACCTTGGCATAATCGCGCAGAGGTTTTTCTGCATAGACCTTGGCAAGCATGGCACGTGCCACCGATTTGGTAAGTATGCTCTTGTCTGATGTGTCGTTTGTCGGTGTGTTGGGGTTTTCCACTGCTTCAGTCAAGTCTTTCTCTATTTGGGCGTAAGCCTCTTCAGCCGTATTCTGTGGAGGAAAATAGGTCGGGTACATTTCTTCTACGTTGTCTTCGGTAATGTCACCGCCCACGGTAGTGATGACCGGGAAGTTACCCCATAAGCGTACCATATCGAACATGACCATGGCACGGAATATCTTGGCTTGTGACTGATACTTGCCGCGTTCACTTTCACTGAGTGCCTTGAGCTGGTCACAGCCCACGATGATGCGGTTGGCAACGGCAATGTCGCCTAAGAAACGGTCCCAGTCACGTTTTAGTACAGAATTAGAGCCTTCAATGGAGTTGGTTTCGTAAGGCACCACTTCGGCCCCCGTTGTTCCGGCGTAGGCATTATCGGAATGGGCGTCACCGATAAGCAGTTTGTCGACATACCAGTGCTCCTGCTGGTCACGAAATTTTTTGTGAAGGGTTACCATTGAAGTTTCCACGTCTTGCACACTATTGAAGATAGGCTTTTCATCAGTTTTGTTCACTCCTTCCGTCACATCCGAGTAGGTGTCTACGGGATTATAGTCCAAGTCACATGAGGTTGCGGTCATTGCCAACACTACACCGCAAGCTATACTTTTATATATATGGTTTAATTTCATAAGTTATTTCTCCCTTTTTTAGAATTCAACATTGATACCGAAAACGAATGATTTGCTCTGTGGGTAAGTTCCATAGTCGATGCCCTGTACAGAACCGCTGTTGCCGTATTGGTTCACTTCAGGGTCCATACCTGAATAGCTGGTCCAGGTCAGCAAATTGCTGGCGGTAAAATAAGGCTGTACGCGGCTGATGCCCCATTTCTTGAACTGGCGGCAACGGATGTTGTAAGAGAGTGAAATGTCTTTGACACGCAGGTAGCTGCCGTCTTCTACAAAGTAAGTGGAGTTCTTGATGTTGAAGTTGGCTTTCGGGACATTCGTAATCTGTCCGGGAATTCTCCAGCGTTTCAATACTTCCGTTGACTGGTTTTTACCGTCATACATACCTTCGGTTTCCATACGGGACACATTGAAGATGTCGTTTCCGTAGCTTCCCTGGATGAAGATGCTCAGGCTGAGGTCTTTCCATGTAAAGGTGTTTGTCAATCCGTAGATGAAGTCGGGGTTCGGGTCGCCGATATAGGTACGGTCGGAAGTGGAAATCTTGCCGTCTTCGTTAAGGTCGCGATAAATCAGGTTACCGGTTTCAGGGTCTACGCCGTCGCTGATGTAACCGTAGAAACCACCCAAAGGACGTCCGGGCTCATTGCGTACGATATTTTCTTTCACCACCTCGGCACTGCTTGCTGCTGTATAGATTTTCTGCAATGACAGCTTGGTCAGCTTGTTCTTATTGAAAGAAATGTTGAAGTCTGTATCCCAAGAAAACTCGCCGGTCAGGTTATGGGAGTTGATGGCGAACTCGAATCCCTTGTTGGTCATCTCGCCTTCGTTACGGGTGATGCTGGTGGTTGCTGCCGCACCAGCAGGCAGACTTACATTCATCAACATGTCTGTAGTTTTCTTGTAATAGTAGTCCATGCTGAAGGTTAGTCTGTTGTTCAGTACAGTCAGGTCAAGACCGATGTTCGTCTGGTTTGTAGTTTCCCATTTCAGGTCACTTGTTCTCAGGTTGGCCTGGCTGATACCGGGAACTGCATGGTCGTTACCTTCTTCAAACCAGGGTATGCGGTTGATGTTGTAACGTTGCAGATACGAGTAATCACCTATACCGCTTTGGTTACCGGTCTGTCCCCAGCCACCGCGGAGCTTCAAGTCATCAATCCAAGCGATGTCTTTCATGAACTTTTCCGACGAAATGCGCCATGCAGCCGAGAAGGAGGGGAAAATACCCCAGCGATGGTCGGGATGCAGCTTGGATGAACCGTCGGCACGCATGTTCATGGTAAGCATGTACTTGCTGTCATAGTTGTAGGACACACGGGCGAAATAGGAAGAGATAGCCCACTGTGAAGCTCCTGACCCGGTACCGTCCCATGAAATTTTATTGGCAGCGTTCAGGGTCTGTATTTTATCGTCCCGGAAATGTGAGCCGTTTATCCAGCTGTTGGTATAGTCCGATTTGGTATAGGAAGAACCTACCATTACGTCGATGCCATGCTTCTTGATATTGGTATTGTAAGTCAATATGTTATCGAACACCAACACAGTATTCATATTCCGGTTGTCAGAGGCTGTACCGAAGCTGTTGCGTCCGTCGGTGGTTGATATTGGATCGAGGAATGTGGTGCTTACACCGTTACGGCGGTCCAGGGCTACAGATGATTTCAACTTCAAGTTGGGCAGGAAGCTGATAGTAGCGGCTCCGGATGCGATGAGGCGGTTCTCTTTGTTCTTGTTGTTTTTCTGGCGGGCCAGGTTTTCCATCGGGTTCATGATGTTCACCCCATAGAAGTTCTTATTGTATTGATTCGGTTTTTCAGGATCCCAAATAGGAGCATAGGTCGGAGTGTTGATGACCGAGAGGACTACACCACCACGGTTGGCACCCGTACCTGAGATGATGCCGGTGTTTCCGATGTTGTCGGAGTAGGAGATATTGGCACTTACATTCAGCCAGCTGCGTATTTGGTTGTCGATATTGGCGCGGAAGCTATACCGCTTGAAGTATGTTCCTTCCAAAATACCTTTTTCATCCAGATAACCGGCAGAGAGGAAGTATTTCATCTTTTCATTTCCGTTTGATACGGACACTTGGTAATTCTGGGTTTGTCCGGTCTTGTAAACCTCGTCAAACCAGTCTGTCTGGTCGGTCAGCCCTTCAAGAGCAGTTGGATTTACAGCCCCGATTTCTTCTTGCAATTCGCGGTACTGTTCTGTATTCAGTGCTTCCATGCTCTTGCCTACTTTTGTCATGCCATATTGTACGTTCAATGCTACTTTGGCGTTGCCTGCCGAGCCGCTCTTGGTAGTAATCAATACCACACCGTTGGCTGCGCGCGAACCGTAGATGGCTGCTGATGAGGCATCCTTCAGAATAGAGAGGTTTTCAATGTCGTTGGGAGAGAGAAAGTTGATATTGTCTACAGGTACACCATCCACTACGTAGAGCGGGTCGTTGCTACCATTGAATGAGGTGGTACCACGTACGCGGATACTCATACCACCGCCCGGTTCGCCGCTGGGCTGCATAACCGACACACCGGCTGCTTTACCTTGTAGGGCTTGGGCTGCCGATACAATGGGGCGTTGGTCCAAATCCTTTGTAGAAACCGTAGATACGGCAGTGGTTACGTCTTTACGCTTCACACTTCCATAACCGATAACTACCACTTCGTCCAGCAGTTCGTTGTCTTCCTGCAATGTGATATTCATGTTGGTGGCTGCTTTTACCTCTATCGTTTTGTAGCCGATGAAGGATATTACCAGTGTGGCATTCTGTCCTACACTCAGGGAAAACTCCCCATCCAGATTGGTAACAACACCGTTGGTTGTTCCCTTTTCCAATACAGATGCACCAATGACCTCCAGGCCTGCGGCATCTACTACTTTACCCGTAGCTGTCAATCGTTGGGCAAATGCATTTGTTGACATTAGCAGTACGAGTAATGTCAGAAGGAGCTTGTAACTCCGCGTAAGAAGATTTCTTGTAATCATTCTCATAGTACTTTAATTAAAAGATTTAATTTATTTTAGAAAAGTATGTTCTAATAGAGATTGGATGTTTTCCATAGTACACTTTTCTTTCTCTGTTGCAAAGATAGTGGACAACCTTATTCGTCCGATAGGCGGGTAATGTGTAGAAGTAAGTCGGAGTAAAATGTAAATGTCACATATATAGTGAGTTATATTCTTGCTGATTGCTGTATAAAGTAAAGATCAGCTACTATGGAAGGAGGTCTGTATATGCTGTTTTATCGCTGTAAATGGTCGAAATACCTCTTAACTTTCATGTACTTTTTAGGGTAGAAGTAGCTTATGTTTAGATAGATTAATTTATCTTTGTGCTCTCAGCCTTATATAAATAATAGAAATGAAAAGAAAAATCATAGCTTTACTATTTTTACTGATGGGGTGTACCTTTCTGAATGCGGCACCTTACAGTGAAAAGATAAAAGAACTGCTGGTGCGCCTTGACTCTCTGATTGCGCAAAAAAACACGTTTGCTATGCTTAAAGAGGCGAAGATTGCCCAGTTGCACAAGCTGCAAAAGGATGTGCGTACTTTGGAAGAGAGATATTGGCTGAATAAAAATCTTTATGATGAGTATTGCGTCTATAACGCCGATTCTGCAATGAATTATGTGGTAGACAATTTGGATATAGTTTATAAGCAGAATGATAAATACCGGCAGATGGAGTGGAAGATAAAAAAGTCTTTTCTGTTGGCTGCCACCGGTTTGTTGAAAGAAGCTCAGGATGAATTGCGCGGAGTTTCAGGCGGTTCGCTCCCCAAAGAATTGTTAGTGGATTATTACGGGCAAATGCTGTATCTGTATTCGCATTTCAATCAGTATACCGGTAGTGAAATGGGTACTTTGCATGAACATTATGCACAGTTGGAGCGTGTTTACAAGGACTCTTTGAATATGGTTCTTACCCCTGAAGACCCCTTGTTCTTGTGGTATAAAGGGCAGGTAGTACAAGGTACGGACAGTATGTATGTTTTTAAAGAACGTTTGCAGAAGGGAATTCTTAATTCTGCATTCGACACTCGGCGCGATGCCATGAATGCTTACGTGCTGGCCTGCTTTTATCGCGAGTCCGATGAGCAGGAAAATTATCTGACTTACCTGATATATTCTGCTATGGCCGATGTACGTATCTCCAATAAAGATATTGCTTCGTTGGAAGAGCTGGCGGGGGTACTTTTTAGTTTGGGTGATATTGACCATGCCTATGTCTACATGAGTTACTGCTTGCAGAATGCCTTGGCATATCGGAACCGGGTGAGGGTAGTGGGCATCTCTGCAGTGCAGGACACCATTCATCAGATCTATCAAGAACGTAATCAGAGGCAAGAAGCGCGGTTACGTATGTATTTGGTACTGGTCAGTGTCTTGTCCTTGATATCCTTGTTTGCCTTCCTGTATATATATAAGCAGATGAAGCGATTGAAGCAGTCGCGCCAACAGCTGAATGAGGCAAACAACCGCCTGAATAAGCATGTGGAAGAACTTTCGAAAATGCACGGACAAGTGGCAGAAACGAATGTGCAGCTGACTTCTTTGAATGAACAGTTGAGAGATACCAATAATCAGCTTCGTGAATCCAACTATGTGAAGGAGGAATACATAGGTTATGTCTTTTCCATTTGTTCCAATTATATCAGCAAGCTGGATGAGTATCGGAAAAATATCAATCGTAAGCTTAAGGCAAATCAGTTGGAGGATGTGAAAGCATTAACCGATACTCATTCTATGGCACAGAATGAGTTGAAAGAGTTCTATCATAACTTTGATGCTATCTTCTTGCACATTTATCCGGATTTTGTAAGTGACTTCAATGCCTTGCTCCATCCTGACGAGCAGATTGTGCTAAAAGATGGTGAGCTGCTGAATACGGAATTGCGCATTTATGCTTTGGTGCGTTTAGGTATCACTGATAGTGTGAAGATTGCCGAATTCTTGCATTATTCACCTCAGACCGTTTATAATAATCGTTTGAAAACACGTAATAAGGCTATCATTCCTCGGGAAGAGTTTGCTGCCGTTGTGCGTTCTTTGGGTAGGGCACAGAAGTGGATTTGATAAAGGCTTCTACTGATTGTCGCAGTATGGTGCGTAGATGACACCTAAGAGTTAGGAAAAAAACTGCGATGTACTACCTTGTTTTTCTCTAAAAACTAATCTTTCCACAGCAATGTTCTTTTCTTACCACAGCTGTGGAAAGAAAGAAACGCGGGTGTGGTAAGAAAGAAACATATCTGTAGTGAGAAAAGTTGTTCAGTAGTTCTCGTTTAGTATCCGGGCTTTCCGGATGTAGCCTAAGGGGGACAAATCACTTCGTATGTTAACTCAACATAGGTAAATGTGACTGAAATACCTATGAATAAGGAGGTTAAATGAAATTGGGCAATTAAAGAATATCAAATCGAATTGTTACATTATAGGACATAGATGTTACATTTGAAGGGAAAACATAAACGGTCTAAACGGTCAAATGTTACATAGTGGCAAAACAGAGGGCTGGATTGATGCTTTTGAGGCACGATTCAGCCCTTTTTCTGTGCAGGGTGGACAGGACTACTCTTGGGTACTACGAATGAGGTGAGACTGTCGTATAATGGCTTTCTGGGTCAGTTTAACACCGCCATCAGTGAGACCAGCATGGAGTAATGAGCTCTTTTTGATGCCTATTTGGGCTTCGTTTAGTACAGTATAAATAGCACTGATGCTGCCGAAATAATAGTCTTTTTTCTCAAAAATGAGATGTACATGGATTACTTTGGTCATATTCTTACTATTTGGAAGTTTATTTTGCAAATATATTCCATATAATTATTATACAGAAGTATTTACCAAGAAAATATACATTGTTTAAGGTGTTTAGAGGATATGGCTTCATAAGTTCTTTTATGTGTCCGAATGGATAAAATGGTATTGATGAATAGCCAGAGAGTGAAATGTTAAAAACAGAGTTGGAGATACTTTTGGGGATACAGTTGGAGATACTTTTTTATTCTGTTTTTTGAGATTTGACAAAAGTTGGGGATACCTTTTTAACTATTATGAAAGGAAGTTTTTTATATGATGTTTCTTTTTAAACGCTGTTTTCGTAGCTTTAAATGAATATTTAAGGTGGGATAGTATAGGTAATTTAGTGGCTTGCCGGATGAGGATAGATAAATAAATGATTGATTTATAGTGGATATATAGAGGATTGGTGTTATATTAGCGCCATAAACGTGCGTGCGGCACGAAAAAGGCAGTATAGCTCAGTGGATAGAGCGCGGGTGTGCATACGTGATGATGCGTGCGGCACGCCTTTGGGCCACAAGTTCGAGTCTTGTTGCTGCACAATATTTGTTTGGATGTGTTAGCGAACGTTCCCGGTGTTCAGCGCTCCGTCTGAGGGAATAAAACGTACGGAGATTTAAGGTAATTGATTGATTTTTGAAGGAAATGCTCCTGGTGATTGTGCCGGGAGCATAGTTTGTCTGTTTATGGATGGCTATTTTGAACTTATCAAATTGACTGCACTCTTTATTATTGTAATATGCAAACGGGTGAAATTGGTATTGGGCATATTGCTAATATGGTGTAAACTATTAATTAGAACTATATTGGAGCTTGTATTCTATATAGTTCTTTTTCTATTACTGATATCTCCTTTGTTATTGTGGCTGTTTATCATTGTCAGATGTCTCTTCTTTGGGAAGTAATCCCATTTCTTTATTGAAATTCAGGAGTTGCTTGTAGTCAATGTCCGTATCTTTATCGTTGTCCTTCAAGATAAGTGAGGGATGCACTTCGCCACCCAATTCTATCAGTTTATACATCTCTTTGACGGATACACGTAGCCGTCCTAAGCGTTCATTGTTTGATTCCGGATAGTATTGGCTTTCTAATTGGCGTGCCTGAGCATCAATTTCCTCATTGAGCATTCTTTCATTGGTCTCTTTAATGGTTTTCATAACCTCGTTGCCCATTGCATAGCGTTCATATTGCTTTGCCATGAGTTTGATGGCATAAAACTTTTTAGCCACATAATAGGCAGCTTTAGCAATGGACATAACCATTCCCGCAGCCACGGTGGCTCCTACGGATATGATAATCCACGATGAACCATAATCCAATTGTTTGAATTCTAATGTTCCTCCTATTTCCGCTACAGATTGAGACAAGGATTTGTTGATTAGCTTACAACTCTCTATGATGTCTTCAAGATTATGTATCTGCGGCAGTCTTATATTGATTGTTTCTTCCGTTTCTTCTGTTGGAACATAAGAATTAATCCATTGACACATTAATTTTAATGTGTATTCCATTTTGCTGAATTCATTTTTGTAACCATTAATTTGGTTCCCATCTAATACCATTCTGTCTGTAACGTAAGATATGACAATAGAATACATATCAAGAGACTTCTCATTGTATCCTATGATACCGATGTTATACAATTCTTGTATAGCAACTTTCATAGCTTGTATGTTGTCGATATAATAGTTTCCGTTGTTGCTACCATATTTAGGATGGAAATTCTCGTATGCTATATTGATGCTGCGCTTTATGTCTATCAATCTCATATTTCTATATTATTTAATTGCCAATTAATCATCATTTAAAAGAATTTGCTGATGCTACCCAGCACTTCATACACTTTGAGGATGCGTCTTTTATCGAACTCCTGTTCATCAAAGTCGCGGGTGTTGATGGGTACAAAGCGAAGCTTCATAGGGTCGGATGACTTGCGGAGAATCTTTACGGTGCGTATGGTGTCAAGCACAATGGCGTATATTTCGCCATATTGTACGTCATCAAGAGTACAGCTTTTAAGGGCTATCACATCTCCGTGGTTTATCTTGGGTTCCATAGAGTGACCAGTGATGTTACACCAAACCACTCCTTCCTTGTTATAGGGTTGGTAGTTGATGTAGTAGTCAGGACGCTGGGTCTGGTCGTTGAGAGTGAGATCAAAACCACCCATAAAATCAACGCTGTAGTAGGGAGCACCTTTGTATTCTTGGTTAATGGTAGGAAGGGGATCAGAGGGCACGGAGTGGTCTGTGGAGGAGGTGGATGATGAAGTACCAGTTCCATCAGCGCGAAGCATGGAACCATTGCCGGTAAGGAGCCAGCGGGTTGAATATTGGGGATAATTTTCAACTAATATTCTTATCCATTTAGATTGTATATCTGTTCCATTGCTTATAGCACGTGACAGAACTCCTTTACTTGCGCCTATGGCACGCTCTAAAGAACCGATAGTTATACCTTCTTTCTGAGCTATTTCTTGTATTCGCGATAAAATGCTTCCCATATAGTTGAAAATTATCACGCGTTTATTTGCGTGGTTGAAAATTATCACTTAAATTTGCAGCGTGGTTAATGATTTATAAATGCTTAACCGTTTACAGCGGATAAAGGTAAGCATTAAACTTTAAAATATAAAATATATGAAGAAGATTGATTGGGAGGATTCCCGAAAGAAAAGCGCGGCTTATGAACATCTGGCAAAAGTGTTTAACGTCAGCAAACCGAGCATAAGCCTTGCCATGAACTTCAAGCGGAACAGCCTTGAGGCTGCACGCATGCGTCATGTAGCTGTCCATGAGCTCGGAGGACGGCTGTTGAGTGATGAGAATGTAACCGTATCTCCGGTGAAGGTATTGGATTCCCACGGGAAAGTGAAGGCGGTAATAACGGATAGTGCGGTAACTTTATAAAGTAATATGGACAGAAAACTGACCACCAAAGAAACGGACTTTCTGCTTGAGTTGCGGGAGTTGATGGCGAAGCACAGTGCCATTATGTACTCTGAGAACGACCGTGTGTGCTTCGATGTGGACTACTCTGGTGAGGATGACCCGGAGGAACCGGTCACGATGCCGAACGAACTACTTGTGTTTTACGATATAGATAATTTCATCAAACAAAACTCTTAAACTTTGAAAATATGAAGACTTTGAGAAAGATTCAGAAGATTGCCGTAGCAGTGGGCATGACTTACGGTCTGTGGTTAGGAGCAAATGTGGATGCCACGGATGCGGACTGTCGTAATGCGTTTGTCATCGTTGCCTTGTCAACCGTTGTAGCGATTTCGCTTTGTATGCCGGACAGCGGAAAGGAGGAAATGGCATGAAGGTAAAAGTGACAATTGAAGGCAAGGTCGTGCAATATGACTATAACGGCCACAAGTCGTAAAATTCCCAATGGGTAGCAAGTCCGGATCCTTCCCAGTGCCATGCGTGTGGAAGCGGCCGCCTTCCCGGTTCGATGCCGGGACTTGCGCAATGTTGAAAATATAAAGTTTCTGATTATGGAAATGTATGGTAAAATAAGGTGTGTCACCCATGCGGAACTGGTAGGAGGCGGACTCATCAGCGCGTCCAACCTGAAAAAGAAGGTAAGGGACAAGCTGATTGTACAAGTCCAGCTTGGTGGAAATGGCCGGAAAGCCCTTTATGACTATTTCAGCCTCCCCGTCTCACTCCGCCGGGACTATGACAGCCAAAACCCCAATGCTTTGGAAGAGATGAAAGAACAATTAATGAGCAACATCATCCGCAGCGACAGCAACGCTGTAAAATTCTATAAGGACTACCGTCCCGCCATTTCGCTGGAACGCCAGGCGCAATACGTGCTGAACGCCGAAGTGATGAACGAACTGGTACGTGTGGAACGGGAGTGCGAATCGCTTCACAGCAAAAACGGCTACACCCGAACGCCAGAAGTATGGAAAGCGGTATGGGGCACGTGCGAAAAGCTCCGTGAACACTACGGACATACATTACCCAAGACTCAAAGCCGCCTCCGTGAGAAATTCAACGCTTACAAGGTGGAGAAATATGCCGCCCTTGTCAACCGGAACACCGGCAATCAGGCGGCGCGCGTGGTAGTTCCCGAAGTGGCACGGCTGCTGCTGAAGCTCCGCCGCAGCATCGTTCCCCGCTATACCGAGGCGCAGATATTCGACGAGTACAACCGCCAGGCGGTGGAGCGTGGGTTGAGTGTTATCAAGTCACCCACTACCGTGAAGAACTACCTCAACGACCCCTCCGTGATGCCGATGTGGTACGCCTCGGTCCATGGCATGCAGAAGTGGAAAGCCAAGTACGCCAGCCTGCTGAAAACCGGACTTCCGCAGATGCGCGATGCCCTGTGGTATGGCGACGGCACCAAACTGAACCTCTACTACCGGAACGAGCAGGGAAAGATGTGTACCACCTCTGTCTATGAAGTGATGGATGCTTATAGCGAGACCCTGTTAGGCTATGACATCGCCCCGAACGAGAACTTCGAGAGCCAGTACCGCGCCTACCGCATGGCGGTAGAGGTTTCCGGCTGCCGTCCCTACGAGATAGTGACCGACAACCAGGGTGGGCACAAGAAAGGCGACGCGGCAGGCTTCTTTCAACGCCTTACGGTGCTCCATCGTCCCACGATGCCCTATAACGGACAGTCCAAGACCATAGAGAATGCCTTCTACCGTTTCCAGGCACAAGTCCTTCATGCCATCTGGTATTTCACGGGACAGAACGTGAACGCCAAGAAACTGAACAGCAAGCCCAACCTGGAATTCATAGAAGAGAACGCCTACGCACTCCCCACGTTTGAAGAGCTGAAAACAATCTACAAGGAATGCCGTGACAGATGGAACAATAAGGAAAAGCACTTCGCCACCGGTATTCCACACATGGAGATGTACCGCATGAGCGGGAACCCCGAGGCCCAACCCGTTACGGAGGTTGACATGATGCGTATGTTCTGGCTGTGCCATCCCAAAGCCGTGACCTATACCAACTACGGACTTCAGTTTGAAATAGACAAACGGAAATACCACTATGACGTATATGCCGCCGACGGCCTGCGTGACGAGGCATGGGCGCTTCGCAATACCGGACGCGAGTTTACCGTGATGTATGATCCTATGGACATGACCCGCGTGGAGCTGTGGCGGAATACCGCCACCGGTGCCAAGTACAGCGCCACCGCCACTCCTAAGGTCACTGTCAGCCGCGCCACGCAGGAGCGCACACCGGAAGAGAGCAGCTTCATGCGGAAAACCATCGACCGGAACAAGGAGACCATGGCCGCCATCCAGCTGGAAGGCGAGCGTTTCGACCTTGACGAACGTATTGCAGCCGAGCTCTTCGGTCTTTCCACTCCCAAACCTAAGAACCTCAGCAAGAATAAGATGGACGGATACCGTGAAAGGCATGACCGTGGCGAGCTCCATATTCCTCTTCCCCTGCCGGAAAAACAGAAGCGGGAGGAGGCCGAAGCGGACACGGAAACCGATTACTCCACTATGGGGGAATATACCAAGGCACTCTCCAACATGACGTTGGACGAGCTGGCACTGGACAGATTTTAAACGGCAATCAATAACCAATTAAATACCATTCAAGAATGAAAGGACTAACCAAACAAGACAAGGATGCCATCCGCGACGCACTGATGGCCTACTGTGAGAACTTTCCCAGCCGCAACCGCGCCAGCGAGAGCCTGCAGGGTGTCAGTGCGGCTGTGGTGAGCCAGATTCTGAACACCAAGTATGAAAGCATCAGCGATGACATGTTCAGCCGCATAGCGGCGCAGATAGGTTTCAGCTTCGAGCATTGGACCATCTGCGAGAGTGAGAACTTCCGTCTCGCCACCTACGTGCTGGCCGACGCCCAGATGTACAAGAATGTCACCTGGATGGTGGGCGATGCCGGATGCGGCAAGACCACTGCCGCCATAGAGTTCCGTCGCACACACCGCAACGTGTTCTATATCCTTTGCTCGGAAGATATGAAACGCAGCGATTTTGTGCGCGAGATAGCCAAGCAGGTGGGCGCGCCTACCGACAGCACCAGCAACCTGCGTGACATGCTGGACTATGCACTCGGTATGATCGGTTTTCTCCAGAACCCGCTGCTCATCTTCGATGAGGGGGACAAGCTGACGGACTGTGTATTGAATTACTTCATCAGCATCTACAACCGCCTGGAAGGACGCGCGGGTATCGTGTTCATGAGTACCGACTATATCAAGCGGCGTGTGGACAACGGGCTGAGATACAACAAGAAAGGCTACAAGGAAATTAACAGCCGCATCGGACGCAAGTTCTTCGACCTGAACGCCACCAGCCGCAATGACGTGTATGCCATCTGTCAGGCCAACGGGCTGACCGGTGAAGCCGAGATAAGACGTGTGCTGAAAGATGCTGAAACCAGTGACAATGACCTGCGCCGTGTGAAGCGGGTGATACATGCGCAGAAGCGCCGTGCCGAGCAGCAGAAAGGAGGGGCAGAGTAATGAGTGAGACTTTTGAACGTAATGCCAAGGGGGTACGTGAGATGCTTTCCATGAAGTTTGACACACTGGACTTTGAGGGGGTGTGGCATGACGCTTTCGGCACACCCGAGCGTCGGGGTGTCTGGTTTGTGTGGGGGAACTCCGGTAACGGAAAGACTTCATTTGTGATGCAGCTCTGCAAGTATCTCTGCCGTTTCGGCCGTGTGGCCTATAACAGTATGGAAGAAGGTGCCTGCCTCACCATGCAGGACACACTCCGCCGCTTTGGCATGATGGAGGTCAACCGTCGCTTTCTGCTTATCGACAATGAAAGCATCGAGCAGCTCAGCCTGCGTCTGAAACGTCAGAAATCACCAGATTTTGTGGTGATAGACAGTTTCCAATACACACAGATGACCTATCGGCAGTATATTGAATTCAAGGAACGCCACCGTAACAAGCTGATGATTTTTATCAGCCATGCCAGTGGCAGGCTGCCTACCGGACGCAGTGGCAAGAGCGTGATGTTTGACGCGTCATTGAAAATCTACGTCGAGGGCTACCGGGCTTTCAGCAAGGGACGCTTCATCGGTCCGAAAGGCTACTATGACATCTGGCCGGAAGAGGCGGCAAGATATTGGGGAGAATGTAATATGCAATGAGCCATGAGAACGACTGCCGACAAACCTATCAGCACCCAGCAGCTTAAAGCCCTGCACGCCACCTTCCACCGTATCGGCATGGATGACGAGGCCCGCCACGGCTGCATCTACGAGTTCACTTCCGGCCGTACAGAAAGCAGCCGGGAACTGACGATGCAGGAGGCGCGGCAGCTGCTGGAGCGGTTGAACCCGACGGACGACAAGGCACGGGCCATGCAGATGGCAGAAGCCAGGAATGTATTCCGGGACATCTACCGTCTTTCGTTCCAGATTCCCCAGCTGAACCAGGGGTTCACCAGCGACAGCGAGGAGGAATACCGCATGAACGTGGCGAAGCTGAACATCTGGGCACGTAAGTACAGCAAGGCGCATAAGGACATTACAAGCATGAGGCTTTGGGAGCTCCAGGCCACCAAGAAACAGCTGGAGGCGTGGATGCGCCGTGAGGAAAGGAAACTTAAAAAGGATTGATACAATGAGAAAGAAA
>ENA-OROR01000193-OROR01000193.1-human-gut-metagenome-genome-assembly--contig:-NODE-193-length-62245-cov-11.412478_pt1 | contig 62245 bp, 64 predicted proteins | sample MGYA00242135_ERZ509060 | MGnify/ENA primary metagenome ERZ509060 (study PRJEB26280, sample SAMEA2338742) | human gut metagenome | biome: human gut; feature: human-associated habitat; material: faeces... | reverse complement strand
AAGACCGAATGACAAAGTCTGCTCAAAGAGCGACTTTGTCAACGGTCTGAGCAGCGAAAGCTGCTTTTTTTATTTATGTAATAATTTACATAAACTTTCATGAAAAATATCTAAAGAAATGTAAAGTTTATTGAAAATCAATTTCTGTAATGTTAGCATATACCCAACTTTCTTTGAAAGCAGGTGATGAAATGATACAGAATTCAAAATTCCAATATGATGCTTCTAAAATGGTCTTAAAAGATATTCCTTCATGTACGAAAACAGATGAAAAAGATATGGAAAATGAAGTTGTACGTATTACGGTTCTTGTTGATGAAACAGCAAAAAAAGAGGAAGTTATAAAGCAAATGGAAAAGCTTATGAAAAAAGATGAGAATTTTCAAATTCATCAAAGAAACTTGAATCCACATACCTTTAGCGTAAATATCTCACACAAGAACATACAGGAACTACAGAAGATACAGGGAGTAAAAGAAATCTGTATTACAAAAGCGGTATCCACTCATTCATCAAAAAACAAACAAATATCGTTAGAGAAAGATAAACAAGTGATTTTAAAACAAAAGGATGAATGACAGATCGCAAAAGTCTACGATACAGTAACCGTATGTATGGTAATCGTTGTGCTAGGTATAGCTGGCTTTTATTTACATCATCAAAAGAAAAGGAATGACAGGAGGAAATGATATGGAGTTAAAAAAACACAGAGGGCAGCGTCTGTTGTTGACATGTGTCGTATTTACATTAGGAATATCGACATCGTTACAAGCTATAGAGGCCAAAGCTGAACCAAACAATTTACAATGGGATGTTGTACAAAATCCAACACAAGATGTAAGAAAATCGCAAAATTCATACGCTTTAAAAGATACCATTTATAAAGACAACGATACGGTAAGAGTCATGATTGTTTTTAAAGATAAAGCATTGATGGACAAAGGATATTCTACACATCATATTGCGAAAAATAAAAGCGCAATAAGATACATAGAACAATTGGAAGATAAACAAGAACGTATTGTGAATAAAATTTCAAATCATGCATTAGATGGAAAACAACTGGATGTACGCAGAAATTTTACAATTTTTACAAATGCAATCTCTGCAGAAGTTACCTATAAAGATATATCTGAAATAGAAAAAATGGAAGATGTCGTATCTGTTTTTGTTCTTCCACAGTATCAGGTACAGGCTGTAGCAGATGCCGATCCAAAAACGGTAACATCTGGAGAAATGGTAGGAAGCTACAATACATGGAATTTAGGATTTCGTGGAGCTGGACAACGTATCGCAGTAATTGATACAGGTCTAGATTTAACACATCCTTCTTTTGATGAAAATGCGTTCATACATGGCTTAAAAGAAGAAGCGCAGAAAGAAAAGAAACCAATGGAAGCTTATCAGCTTTTAGATGAAAAGGAAATTGCAGGTGTATTGGAACATTTGTCAATGAAAGGTGCCAGCGCAAAAGATCTATATAAAAATAAAAAGGTGGCATTTGGTTATAACTATGTAGATAAAAATCTTGATATCACACACAATGCTGATAAAGAAGGAGATCATGGTACACATGTATCCGGTATTGCGACAGCGAACGTTTATGTTCCTAAAAACGATAAATTTGAAAAACAGGAAAATGGCGTTGTTGGTATTGCACCAGATGCACAGCTTTTGTCTATGAAAGTTTTTGGTCAAAATGGAGGCGCTTATTCGGATGATTATATGGCTGCTATACAAGATGCTTTACTGCTTCATGCAGATGCAATCAATTTAAGTTTGGGTTCTTCTAATGGAGGTAATTCAAAAGAACTTTTAAGTGCAGATGCATATATCAATGATATTTTTGATAAATTAGAAAAAAGTGATACTGTTGTATCAATTTCTGCAGGAAATGAAGGGTTATGGGCTGAACACAGTGCAATTGGAGGTTTAAAACCAGAAGATGTAAATTTCCAAACTAATGGAAGTCCAGGTTCTTACACAAATGCATTTACAGTAGCTAGTGCAGATAATATTGGAAATACGGGATATGCACTTCGTATCAACGATGCATTTATTTATTATACAGATGGAGGAAATGAAAACTTAGCTGGTTTTTATCAGTTAGATACAGAGAAAAATGAAAATGGAACAACGTATCCTTTTGTATTGATGAAAACAAGTGGAAAAGAAGAAGATTATAAGAATATTGATGTGAAAGGCAAGATTGTGATTGTTCGTCGAGGAGATATCTCTTTTGTTGAAAAACACGAAATTGCTGAGAAGCAGGGCGCCATTGGTCTATTGGTTTACAATAATGAACCAGGCAGCATTTCCATGGATTTATCAACAAGTTCCGCAAACATCCCATGTGCATCTATTACACAGGCAGATGCAAGTGCAATTCAAAACAATGCACAAAAGAAAGAACAGTATTATGAAGGAAAAATGCAGGTTTCTTCAAAAGTAACGACTTCTTATAATGAACAAGACAAAATTAAGATGAGCAAGTTTTCTTCTTGGGGAATTTCTACGGATTTAAGTTTAAAGCCAGAAATTACAGCACCAGGTGGAAACATTTATTCTACACGTGATAAAGGAAGCTATGGCTTGATGAGTGGGACTTCTATGGCTGCTCCAGGTGTTGCAGGGATGAGCGCTTTGGTATTGCAGTATATTGAAAACAATGATCTTGTACAAAAAACAGGGATGAACCCGCGTGCATTGACGCATGCATTGTTAATGAGTACAGCTACTCCAATAAAAGAGGAAGCAAGTGCGTATTCTCCTAGAAAACAAGGGGCAGGTCTTGCAAATGTAGAACATGCAATTACAACACCAGCTTATATTGTGATGAAAGAAAATGGACAGGATGGGAAAGTAAAAGCAGAACTTGGAGATGATCCAAAACGGAAGGGAACCTATCGTTTTACATTTACATTGCATAACTTGAGTGATGAAACACAATATTATGCACTAGATAGTGAAACATTAACGGAAGCACTTGTAGATGGTTTGTTAAAAGGGAAATCTTATGCACTTCATCCAAATGTAAGTGTAGATGGTTTGGAAAAGCGCTTTGATTTAGATAATGATTTAAAGGTTGATAAAAAGGACGCATCTTTACTGCTTGCTTATGTGAATGGTGAGTCTAAAAATGAAAAAATCCAAGAAAATGAATCTTCTTTTGATTTCAATAAAAACGGTCTTTTAGATAGTGATGATGTACACCAGTTCTTGAATAAAATGGAAAACGATGCTTCTATGCAAGAAGAAGTACTTGCATTAAAAGATAAAAAAGAAGTAACAGTGAATATAACATTATCAAAAGAAGATAGGGAATATTTAGATAAAAACTTTAAGAATGGAATGTTTGTAGAAGGATATGTATATTTGAATGGAAAAATAAATTTAAGTGTACCTTTTATGGGATTTTATGGAAACTGGCAAGATGCCTCTATGTTTGAACATAAAAACTATTTACAGCCATCGAAAGAGGATTACAGTTATACAGATATAAAAGAAACAAATCTTCTCACTGTAAAAACAAAAAACGGGGAAAGTAAATTTGGAGGAAATGCCTATGCAGAGGATGAAGAATATCTTCCAGAAAGAAATGCGATAAGAAGTGATACACAGCTTGCAAGTGTATATTATTCATTAATTCGAAATGCAGCTGATGTAAATATTACAATGAACCAGCAGGATAGTGATAAAATTTATAAACAAGTAGATACTGGATATCAGTTTGCAGCCTTTTATCATGAGAAAAAACGTTCATGGGAAAATGCGCAAATCAAAGCCCGTTTAGATTGGGATTTGAAAGATGAACAAGGGCAAATGTTAAAAGAAGGCACAAAACTGAATGTAAATGTAGAGGCCTTAACAGAATATGGGCTACAAAAAGGCGTCAAAGGAAAGGGAAGTTCATGGAATGTACCGATGACAATTGACAATAGTGAGCCTGCTATCAAAGATGTTAAAAAGGTAGATGCTACACAGTTAGAACTTCGTTTACAAGATAATCATTATGCAGCCGCCGTATTGGTGCTTGATAAAAATATGGAAAATATTCTTTCTCGCCATGCGTTAAACCAAAAGGAAGAAGGAAAAGAAATGCGTATGGTACTGGAAGTACCACAAAACGTAGTACATCTTGCTGTTGTTGATTATGCTGGAAATATGCAGACGATTCGTGTAAACAATACAGGAAGAGAAGATACTCAAAATGTACAGAAAGTCATATTAGATAAGACAAATTTAACGCTTGCACCTGGAGAAAGTGCTGCTTTAAAAGCAGAAGTACTTCCTGAAGAAATTATGGATGATCGTGTTGTGTGGTCTAGTAGTAATGAAGAGATTGCCAGTGTTGATAAAAATGGTGTAGTGCATGCGAGAAAAGAAGGAGAAGCGGATATTATCGCAACTTCTGTTTCAAAAAACGCTCAGCAGCAAAGCGAACAGGCGATTTGTAAAGTAAGGGTTGACCAGTCTAAACAGAAACTAATTTCGTTTATACAGGAAGATGGACAAATGTACTGGGGACAGTTTGAAAGAAATAATCCAGAAAAAGTTGAAAAACTCATGGATAGTCGTGCATCCTATGTAAACGCAACAGCCTATGATAAGAAAGTAATGGCGATGAATGTGGAAGATGGAAATACTGTGTTTTATCAGTTAGATCCAGCAAAAGCATACACAGAGAAAAACATAGGTAGTCTCCAGCATACAGTACTTTCATCAATTACCTATGCAGATCAATTGAAGAAGTTTTATGTTACAGGACAGAAATCCATTTTATCCATTGATTTCTCTTCTGGAGATATGAAAGAAATTAACCTAGAGAAAAATGTAAAAGGAAATTTAACAAGTATTGCCTATATGGGTACTGGTAAAAATGGAGATAGTGGTTTCATATTTACAGATACAAAAGGAACATTTTATATGTTGCTTGTAAATGAGCGTACAGGTCAGATAAGATTTGGAGAAATTGCATCTTCTCAGCAGGAAACAGCAGATAATGGATGTGCAATCTATTATAATCCTGCCAATGATAGTGTATTATGGTCTGCTTATGATGGGAAAAATACAGTGCTTTATCAATTGGATTTAGAAACACAAAAGATTGAAAAACTTTCACGTGTATCGAATAAAAAATACGTGGCTTTGTTGAGTGAAAAACAAAAACCGTTAATCGAAGATTTACATGCGAAAGTAGATATTGTTTGGAAAGATGTAACCTATACGTCTTTAAATAAATTATAAATGAAGGAGGAGATTCATATGAAAGCAGCATCGTGGCTATTAGGTGCAAGTGTTTGTTTTATGCTTGCTGGGAATAGTGTTGTTTCTGCCAAAGAAGAAGCAATATTTAGCGTAGATTCTTCAAAGGTAGAGGAAGATGGCAGTGTATATGTGCAGGCAAAGGTTTCTGAAAAAGAAATTACAAGCGGGAAAGTTATCTTTTCCTATAATGCAGAAGAGCTTGAATTAGAAGATGTAAAGAGTGAGATGATCTGGGATGTAGAAAATCTTAATAAAGATAAAAAAACGGATAATAAACGCGCTGTTTCCTTTGCATGGGCAAACAAAGCGCCATCAAATCAGAAAGGAAATTTGATTTCTTTAAAATTCAAAAAGAAAGAAGTTTCAAAAGATGCCTATATATATACAAAAGTAGAAGAGCTGTATCAGCATAATGAAAATAAAAAACTGGATAAAGAAATAAAAACAATGATTTCTTCAAATAAAACAGATACATCAATACCTGCAAATCCAAAACAGCCAACAAAGAAACAACAGAATACGACACAGCAGTCACCTGTAAAAAAAGAGATAACTTCAACATCTAAGAAAGGTGTTATGACAGGTGTAGCAATGCCGGTTGTTAAGTTTATAGCTCTTGCTGGTACAGGTGCAGTGCTAAGTTTCTATTTCTTATCATTGAAGAAAAAACATAAAGATAAATCCTAAATACGAAAAACGCAGGATCATCTTCAAATAGATGAATCCTACGTTTTTTTTACTCATTTTTTAACACATATTTTTCATAAATATCCTGTATTCTGCATACATGCTGTAAAGCTTTCCATGCATCTTCTTTCTCAATTCGCAAATGACGTTTTTGTTTTGGTTCTTCTTTTGGGGTATATACAAGAAAATAATGGGTTCCTCTTTGAGCGATAGCCATACCATCTTCTTCCAGCAGAATTTCTGCCTGCTGGTCTTTATCTTTTGGCTTTACTTCTGTATGGATACGATGCCATAATTCATTCTGTTCTTCATTGGAAAGCATGGTTAAAAAATTCTGTTTAGCCATTGGATATGTCTCATATAAAGAGGTAAGCATATCTTTCATCGCCTGACGCTGTGTATATCCATCATTTGGACAGGTACTTTTTACAAATGGGATCCGATTGATCTCCAATGCCTGTAAAATATCACTTTCATAGCTGTAAATCAATGGGCGAATGAAAGTAATATCTGCTTTTGATAAATACATCATAGGTAAAAAGGTAGAAATTTTACCTCCGTAAATTGCATTCATCATTAATGTTTCAATCGCATCATCTGCATGATGTCCAAAAGCCACTTTGTTACAGTTTAATTCTTTCGCAGCTTCATTTACCGTTGCTTTTTTAAACTTTGAACAAAGAGAACATTTTATCTTTCCATCTTTATCAGGATGCATTTTTAATATATCATATACTTTTGAATCAAACTGATGAAATTCTATACCATGTTTTTCACAAAAACTTACGACTTCCTGAAAGTCCATATTAGGAAAACCAAGCTTGATATGAATACCAATAACCTTAAAGTTTTTTCCTTTGAATTTGGAGTACATGTGCAGAGCAGTTAACAAAACCATACTGTCTTTTCCTCCGCTGACACCAACTCCTATACGATCTCCATCTTGAATCAGACCATAATCCAAATCTGCTTTTCTTATATCTCCTAAAATCTTTTGTAGATTCATATATTCACTTCCTTTATAAAATCTGCTTTATTATATCATGATTTTATGAAAATGAAGCAGTATATATTTGTTTTGTTTCTAGCGTTTTATTTTCGAAAAAAAAGATGAAAAAATGAAATTTAAAAAAGTGCTATAATAAGTTTAAGGATTGGAATTTGAAAGAGAAAATATGAACGAGAAAGCTGAAAAGAAAGGAGGATAAGGATATGGGTATTTTTGTAACTTTGTAATAGCAAGGTGTATTCGTGCTGTTACGCCTTGCTAATCAAGCGATATGAATACCATTGATTAGGAGGCAAAATTATGTCATATTTTAATTATCAATCAAAAAGAATATTCTACAGGGAAACAGGACATGGAAAACCACTTATTTTGCTGCACGGAGATAGCGCTTCTTCCACTATGTTTGAAATGCTGCTGCCACTCTATCAGGAACATTTTCAAGTAATTTTAATAGATTTTTTAGGAAATGGAAAATCCGATAGAGTAGATAAATTTCCAGCAGACTTGTGGATTTCGCAAGCACAACAGGTGATTGCACTTATTGAACACTTACATTTAAAGAAAGTAAATCTATTAGGAACAAGTGGTGGTGCCTGGGTTGGAATCAATACAGCCTTAGAACGTCCAGACCTTATAGAAAAAGTGATTGCGGATAGTTTTGATGGCAGAACCTTGCATTCAACTTTTTCAGAAGACCTAAAAAAAGAACGTGAATATGCAAAACATGATACATTCGCAAAACAGTTTTATGAATGGTGTCAAGGCGAGGATTGGGAATCAGTAGTTAATCTTAACGCACAGGCACTTGTTGCATGTGCAGAAAAACACATTTCTTTATTTTCTAAACCATTGGAATATTTAGCGGTTCCTATTCTATTTACAGGAAGTCTTGAGGATGATATGTGTCGAAAAGATATGTTAAAAGAATATATGGAAATGAAAAAGCTGTTAAAACATTCTAGCATTCATATGTTTTGTACTGGAAAACATCCTGCAATTGCAAGCAATGCAGAGAAGTTTGCAGAGATCGTACTTGCGTTTTTAAAATGATGAAAGAACTATGCGGTTAGTCTATGGACTAATCGCATTTTCTATATACAAAACATTTTAAAATTCCAATATTCTATATAGAAACCTATCTATATAATTTTATAAGGTATTCATACATCGTATTTTATAGAAAGTATGCTATAATGGATGAGGTGATTACATGGATGGTATTTTACTTATAAATAAAGAAACAGGTATGACATCTCATGATGTTGTAAATAAATTGCGTAAAATTTTACATATAAAACGTATTGGACATAGTGGAACATTAGATCCACAGGCTAGTGGTGTTTTGCTTGTCATGGTTGGAAAAGCCTGCAAAGTCCTTCCTTTTCTTGAAGATACAGATAAAGAATATATTGCGAAAATGGTTTTAGGAAAAAAAACAATCAGTGATGATATATGGGAAGAAGTGCTGGAAGAAAAACAGGTTACACCAATTTCTGATTTTCAGTCCGTACTGGATACATTTAAAGGAGAAATTAAACAGCTTCCTCCAATGATTTCCAGTATCAAGGTAAATGGAAAAAAACTGTATGAATATGCTCGTGCCAATCAGGAGGTAGAACGTCCTGTTCGTACAGTTACAATATATGATATTGAAGCTTTGGATGAAAAAGAACTGTGTTTTCGTGTAAGCTGCAGCAGTGGGACATATGTTCGATCTTTATGTCATGATATTGCGGAAAAGACAAATAACTTTGGATGTATGAGTTCTTTGATTCGTACAAAAGTAGGACGTTTTACATTAGAGGACTGTGTTACGATAAAAGATGTAGAAGAAGGAAATTATATTCTTCATCCTGTTAAAGAGGTTTTATCTCATTATAAAGAGATAAAGATATCGGATACAAAAGATGTTGTGAATGGCAGAAAAGTGCATTTGAATTGTGAAGCGGATGAGGTTTTGCTTACTCACCAAGAAGAAGCTTTAGCAATTTATCGTCGTGAACATGGCGATGTGTTTGGCTGCGTACGCGGTTTATGGTAGGTGAAATTTATGAAGGTATTGCATTTTAACTTACATGAAAAGTTTAAACAGCCAAAAGAAGAAATCACTGCATGTATCGGTTATTTTGATGGTCTACATTTAGGACATCAAAAACTTATCAAAAAAGTAATGGAACTTGCAAGCAGTGATCATACAAAAAAGGCTTTAATCACCTTTTCTCCCGATCCCTGGGTCGTTTTGAAACATTTAGAAAATATTCCTCATATCACACCAATGAAACATCGTATTGAATTGGGAGAAGAAATGGGGCTTGATTATTGGATCATTTTACATTTTGACAGAGAACTTGCCCATTTAAGCGTGGAAGAATTTCATGAACGTGTACTAAACTGCCTGCATTTAAAAACATTGGTATGCGGGTTTGATTATCACTATGGAAACAAAGGTCTTGGAGATGTTCATACTTTAAAGAAACAAGATGTTTTTCAAGTAGAGGTTATCGAGGAAGTAAGCAGTGATGATAAAAAAATCAGTTCCACAAGGATTGAAGAACTGCTTACATCAGGAAACATTGAAAAAGCCAATGAGTTTTTAGGCAGAGCCTATGAAATTCGAGGAATCATTCGAAAAGGACGCTGTCAGGGTAGAAAACATGGATTTCCTACTGCAAATCTAGAAGTATGTGACCATTACCTTCCTTTGGGTGGAGGTGTTTATATCGGTGAGGTTTATGTTAAGGGGACATGGCATCAGGCAATGATCAACATCGGACATAATCCGACCTATAACTTTCAAAAAGAAATCTCCATTGAAGCACATATTTTAAATTTTGATGAAGATATCTATGGAGAACAGGTACGTTATCGTTTTCTTTCCTTTATTCGAGCAGAGAAAAAATTTAGCGATGTAAATGAACTATGCGAACAATTGCGAAAAGATTTGCATGCTACAAAACAATATTTTAAGCAAGGGAGTGGCAAATATGCGACTGCAGGTATTTGATACAATTGAAGAAACTTTAGATTTACTAGAAAAAAAAGAGGCTTTCCATCATGAAGTAAAACATGAGTTACATGCTGTGTTAAAACAATTGCTGGCAGGCTGTAATGATATGGTTGTTGGCTTAAATTCACGTGTAAAGACAAAAGATAGTTTGCGTGAGAAAATTATACGCAATCGTTTATATGTGAAATATAACAGTGCCCAGGATATTTTAGATACATTAAGCGATCTTGTTGGATTTATTATCGAATGTCGATTCATAGAAGATGAATTTAAAGTTTTGACGCATCTTCGCAAAGTTATGAATGTACAAGGGGAAGATGGGTATTATTTTCATCCTGATTTTCCAAACTTTCATCTGGAACATGGCTCAAGACAGCCTCAAATACAAAAAAATGGTTTTTCAATTTATCGTATAGATGGATATTTTCTTAAAGATGGACAAAGAGTTAACATAGAACTGCAAATAAAAGCACTGGTACATTCTTTCTGGGGCGATATTGAACATAAACTTGTTTACAAAAATACAAATTATTATGTATACGATGATTTTATGAAAGACTTGCTGGCAAGTATCAAAGCAAATTTAACGATTACTGATCGTCAGCTGAACATCATTTATGATCAAATGCAGGAAGATTCCAAAGATGGGAAAATCATTAGTGAAAGCAGTTTTGAAAGACAGATTTCAAAGGCTATCAATGATTTGTTTGCTCAAAAGATGTATGAATCTTTGGGATTTACCTTGAATTTAAAAAATACTTCAACGATTTTAGGGCATTATTTATTTATAAAAGATATACGCTATGGAGGGGTCAGCAACGATCGAATCTCAGCCTTGTTTAAAACTTTCAAGAAATTAAATTCAACAAAAATGGATTTTGAAAGTGAAATCGAGGTTAGTGATAATTTTTATTCACCAGATATTTTTGTACATACCCTTGGAACTTATTTGATTTCTGTTATCAATACAGACTATGACTGGTTTATCTTCTTTAAGATGCTGTTTTCTATTGAACCAGGGAATAACTTTGAAGACTTTACTTTGTTTTTAAATGTAATTAAAAATTATCTTGTCGATAATTACTGGCTAAATACAAGTTTTGTAAAACTTTCGATGGAGCAAAGCAGTCTTTTGCATGATGAACTGGCGAAAATGCTGGCTGCATCTTTAACAGAAATTGGTACAATTGAAATCATTTATGACAAACATATGCTTGCGATCAACAAAGCGTTTGTTGTTTTTGTTGAAGAGCTGGAAAAGCGTGTGATATCCTACTCTGATTTTATGCAGTATCAAAGTGCATACTATGATGAATGGCTGCATCGTTTAAGAAAAATATTTGAAGATTGACATACAAAAAGTCCTTTTTGCATATGCTTTAGCAGGCAAGGAGGACTTTTACTTATGAATAAACAGGCACTGGCTTTTTTAACGATGTTTTCTTTAATTCTCATGTTAAGTGTATATTATGTTACGCTGCCCAATGATAATATGAGCGTTATGACACAAGATGGAAAAGCACAAAGTGAAGCAATGATGGAAAAAGAAAACAAAGAAGAGAACAAAGAAAACACGAAAGAAACACAAGAAAAGAACACAGATGAGGTACTTGCACTGCAGGAAGAAATCGAAAAAAAAGAGGATGAAGAAATCCACAAGCAGGAAACTATCGTTTCAAAAGACAATACATCAAGCGAGGACAAGCAAAATGCAGTAGCAAAAATGGAATCCATCAAAGATGCGAAAGAACTGCAGAAAAAAATAGTGGAAGCATTAAAACAGCAAAACATAAAAAGCGCTGTTGAAATTACTGATAAAAACTGTATCATAAATGTATTTAACATGGAAAACAACATGGAAAATGCGAAAAAAGCAATGAATGCAGCCTACAGCATTACAAAAGATGATTATTTTATCGAAGTCGTTTTTAAAGATGCATAAAAAAGAAATGGCAGATGGCAACTTAAAATAAAAGACCTTCTGCTTTTTATATACGCATAAGTTAAATAAAGCGTTATTTTTTATTAAGAATCTTATAAGAATTGTATCCTCTTTTGGTTTATTTTTATTTCTTATAATAAACAGGAAAGAGGCTGGTAGTATGAATAAAATAATAAGCAGAAAAAGAATGTTGCAAATCATCGTAATTCTGTGTATTCTGGGAGTCACGATTTATGGTCTATGTTTTATAGATTTTAAGCAGGTATTACAGCAGGTAGAAAAACTTCCTTTCTTTTTAAAAGCCATTACAATGATTCTTTTCATTATGCTTCAGGTTGTTTTTGCCTTGTTTCCAGGGGAACCGCTGGAGCTGGCAAGTGGGTTTTTATTTGGAAATTTCTATGGAACATTGCTTTGTTTAGCTGGTTCTTGTCTTGGTACTTTCTTTGTTTATTATCTTGTAAAGTTTTTTAAACATAAAATCATTAATTTGTTTTTCAGTAAAGAAAAAGTACAGGAAGTTGAGCAAATGCTTTCAAAAAACAAAAGCAAGTTTTGGATATTTTTAATTTTTCTTGTTCCAGGCAGTCCAAAAGATATTTTGACATATGTAGCAAGTCTTGGGAATATAAACCTTGTACGATGGCTGATCATGACAACACTGGGAAGAATTCCAAGCATTCTTACTTCTACGTATTTGTCTGCCTCTTTAAAAGAAGGAGATATCATTTCTGCGCTTATTGTATTGCTTCTTACAATTGCCATGGTCATACTTGGAGGGATATATTATCGCTATAGTGTAAAGAAAAGCAATGCCTGATCAATGTAACATTCTACCTCACATTTTTGTAATGTTATCCTTTATGTATTGAAAAAACATGGAGGTGTTTTATAATAGCAATTGAGGTGAAAGCATGGAAAACATTCGTATATTGATTGTCGAAGATGATGTTGTGTTAGCTAGAGAACTGCAGGAGTTTTTATCTAAATGGGGGTATATGGCAGTATGTGCCAAACAATTTGATAATCTTATAGAAGAGATGTCTTTATATGCTCCAAAGCTTGTTCTTATGGATATAAACCTTCCTTTTTATGATGGCTTTTACTGGTGCTTTAAAATACGAGAATCTTCTAATGTTCCTGTTTTATTTATCAGCAGCCGAAGCGATGATAAAGATAAGATCATGGCAATCGCACAAGGTGGAGATGACTATGTAGAAAAGCCATTTCATTTAGAATTGTTAAAGGCAAAAATAGAGGCAATCCTTAGAAGAACCTACCAGTATAAAGTAGAACATAAAATTTATTTACATACCGATTTATATTTTGAAAGCAGTACAAGTTCTTTATATTACAAGCAGAAAAAACTGGAATTAACGAAATCAGAAAATATTGTTTTATCTGTTTTGGCACAGCATAAACCTTCTATTGTGGCTAGAGATGCGCTTATGGATGCTTTATGGAATACAAATGAATTTATTTCCGATAATACATTAAATGTTGTGATATCTAGACTACGAACAAAGCTAAAAGATATATGCAAAGAAGATGTCATACATACAAAGAAAGGGCAGGGGTATTTTATCGCATGAGATACATAAGGAAACATGCCGGCTATCTTCTAGTCCTTGTTCTGCTTTTTCTTTTCTTTAATCTTTATTATATTTTTCTAATACCTAATATGCAGTTGCATTATCTTATCTATCTAGATATACTGCTTGCTGTTTGTCTGGGTATCTTTTTTACGATCGATGGTTACTTCTTTTATAAACAACAGATAAAAAAACAAAAACTTTTAACAGAGGATTATGTTATCGCAAAAGAAATGGAAGAATTTGAAAACATTGATATTGCCTTGCATGATGGAAATGTGTATGAAGCACAAATCCACAAAGAAATAGAGAATCAGCAGGATCTGCAAGATTACATAACCAAATGGTGCCATGAAATAAAAATCCCTTTATCTGCGTGTTTATTAATGAATGAAAAAATGGAAGATGCAGTTTTAAAACAGCAAATAAAAGAACAGCTGGAACGTATGAATCAGCTTTTAAACGCAGCTTTAGTTGGCTGTAAAGTACAAAGCAGTTTGTATGATTTGCAGATAAAGAAAGTTGATGTAAAAGACTGTGTACAAACCTCGATTAAAAACAATCGTTTCTTTTTGATACAGAATCATTTTGATATCTTTGTTGAAATACAGGATGCATGTGTCTATTCCGATAAGGAATGGCTTGTTTATGTATTGGATCAGCTTATGAGCAATGCGATAAAATATGCGAAAAATCGTCATGAAATTCATATTTGGACAGAAAACAGGGAAAATACGACAATCTTATTCTTTGAAGATCATGGAGAAGGAATTCAAGATGTTGATATTCGAAGAATATTTGAAAAAGGCTATACCGGTAATAATCATCATAATGGGAAATACAAATCTACAGGTATGGGGCTGTATATGGTCATGTTAATTATGAAAAAACTGGGACATGAGATCCAAGTAGAAAGTGAATTCGGAAACTATACAAGATTTTCTATAACCTTTCATGAAAACAAAGACTACTTTCTTCTTTAACGTTGCATAAATGTAAGCTAGACATTAAGGTTGTAATGCTGGTGTAAGGTTTCTATAAGCGTGCTCATTTATACTGTAGGTGTAAGGAGGAATTACAATGAAAGAGAATAAAGTAGTTGAAATAAAAAATCTTGTGAAAAGCTATGGTGCAAGAGGATTTCAGACAAAAGTATTAAAAGGAATTGATTTAACGATTTTTAAAAATGATTTTATCGCTATCATGGGGCCAAGTGGTTCAGGGAAGACAACCTTATTAAATATGCTTTCTACTATTGATAAACCAACACATGGAACTATCTTGCTTGATGGCATGGATATTACAAAGGCGGGAAATAAGGAATTATCAAATATAAGAAAAGATAAAATTGGTTTTATTTTTCAGGACTATAATTTACTGGATACCATGACACTGCAGGATAATATCGCACTTCCTTTATCTTTAAATGGAGTAGCAAGCAGCACATGCATACAGAAAACAAAGGAATTGGCTGCTATGTTTGGTTTGGAAGAACATTTAAAAAAATATCCATACCAGCTATCTGGAGGACAAAAACAAAGAGGGGCAGCTTGCAGAGCATTGATAAGTGATCCCAAGATTCTTTTTGCGGATGAGCCAACCGGTGCTTTGGATTCAAAGGCAAGTCATGATTTGATGGAATGTTTAAAAATGGTAAATGATGCACAAAAAGCAACGATTCTTATGGTAACCCATGATGCATTTAGTGCTTCTTATGCAAAAGATGTTTATATTCTTAAGGATGGTTCTATTACATGCAAGCTCAGCAAGGGAAATGATCGAAAAGAGTTTTATGATCGCATCATTGAGATGCAGGCTTCTATGGGAGAGTGATTGCGATGCGTATGTTTTCACTGGCAGTTCAAAATTTTAAATCCAGTTTTCGAAGTTATGTATCCCTCATTCTTTCTTTAGCATTTACCATTCTTGTTTTATATAATTTCAGCAGCTTGCTTAACAGCGGCATATTGAATCAGCTGGGAGAAACCAATGCCAGAAACATTGAAATATGTATTCAGGTACTGTCCTTTGTGATTGGCTGTTTTATGTTTTTCTTTATATGGTATTCTACCAACGTATTTCTAACAAAAAGAAAAAAGGAAATTGGTATTTATGCATTTATGGGACTTTCCAATCAAAAAATAGGAAAATTGTATATGATAGAAACAATGTTGATTGGATGTGTTTCTTTATTGCTTGGTATTATTTTTGGTATTTTAACTTCACAGCTGTTTGTGATGATCTTGATGGCTATATCCAGTATAGCTATAGATATTCATTTTTCCATCTCCTTAAGCTCTGTACTTTCTACTTCTCTTATTTTTCTTGTGATGTATATGATTTTTGTAGGGAAGGGCTATATCAATATTGTTAGAAGCAGTGTATTAAGTATGCTGAATGCCAATCGACAAAACGAATATGTAAAACAGAATATCTTCATTTTACTTATAAAGGCAATCTTTGGTATTGGTTTTATGGCAGCAGGATTTTATCTTGCGACAAAAGATGCAGGTATGGAAGTCATGTTTAATGTATTAACTGCTGTTATTTTTGTAGTCATTGGTATTTATTTTATCTTTGGAGGTTTTTTGCCTTTATGTATACAGGCATTAACGAAAAGAAAAAGATTTCTTTATAAAAAAGAAAGAACCCTGTGGATCAACTCTATTGTTTTTCGTATGAAAAAGAATTATCGTACCTTGGCAATCGTATGTGTATTGATGCTATGTTCCATAACAGCCTTAGCTTTTGGCTTTGCGATGAAAAACAGATACAACAGTATGGTTCACTTTGAAAATACGTATACCTTTCAAATCTTAAGCGATCGTACAGGACGTAAAGAAGAATTTAAAAAGGATATCGAAAAACAAAACACAGTAACTTATGCATCTGCTGTTGAGGTAAATGTAATCGATAAGAAATATACAAATACTACGTATTCAACTCCAGTTGCCGTTATACCGTATTCACAGATAAAAACATTGGCAAAAGACACGAATATGGAATTTGCACTTCCTATGCCATCCAATGACGAGTATATAGAACTTCATCACATATACTTAATGTCTTTGACAAATGATTCGATTACAAGAAAAGAGACAATCAATGGCATTGATTATACATCCATCAAAAAAACAGCTACTCCTTATCTTGGATATCTGCAGGAAAATATGGATTATATGATTGTGAATGATGAAGTTTATAAACAGATGAAACCTCTTGGACAATCGTTCTACATGTACAATTATAAGATCAAACAGCCAGAAAACTTTGCAGCCAGTGTAGAAAGCCTGCAGGCTAATCCACACTGTCATGGACTTGTGAAAATTGATCCAAACAGAGAAGATATCAAATGGATAAAAATTTTATATAGTGTTTCTATCTTTGTGTTCATGGTATTTGTCTTTGCCAGCGGAAGCATTCTGTTTATGAAATTATACAACGATGCATTTGATGAAAAAGAACGATATGATATTTTGAAAAAAATAGGTATCAGTCATAAGGCTTTAAAAAAATCAATTGCCAAGGAACTTGCATTTTCGTATGTATCTACTTTGTTTGTTATGAGCATATCTTCTTATTTCTCGGTAAAGGCTATTGGAAATTTGATGCAGGCATCTTCCTTGCTTTCTGTAAATGTGATAAGTGCACTTATCATCTATGCTTTCTTCTTCCTTTGTTATCTTGTATCCAACTATTTGTATCAAAAGCAATTACGATTATAATATTTATAAAATTAGGGATAGACATACCGTTCTATTCCTTTTTTTCATAAAGGAAACCATATTTTAACAATTTTATATGATGAAATTTAAAAAAATAGTGTATAGTATTTACGTATGTAATTTTAAAGGAAGGAACTTTGTATGATGAAAACAAAACTTACAAAACTGGAAAAATACTGGGTACTGTATGATGTAGGCAATTCTGCATTTATATTGCTGGTATCTACGATTATTCCTATTTATTATAACTCACTGGCAGAAGCACAGGGAATTTCCAGTGTAGATTATCTTGCGACTTGGGGTTATGCCGCAAGTTTTTGTACCATTCTTATCGCACTTGTTGGTCCTGTACTTGGAACAATTGCGGATAATAAAGGATTTAAAAAGCCAATTTTTACTTTATCAATGATGTTAGGTGTCATTGGCTGTGCAGCATTGTCGCTTCCTGCAACATGGATTGGATTTTTAGCAGTATTTGTTATTGCGAAAATTGGATACAATGCAAGTCTTATTTTTTATGATTCTATGTTGCCAGATGTTACGAGTACAGATCGTATGGATATGGTCTCTTCTCATGGCTATGCATGGGGATATTTAGGAAGCTGTATTCCTTTTGTGCTATCCCTTGTACTTGTACTTTTTTATGAAAATATTGGTATTACGATTACAATGGCAATGGCGATTGCATTTTTGATCAATGCGGCATGGTGGTTTTTGGTAACCATTCCATTATTAAAAAACTATGAACAAAAACATCATGTAGAGCATCATGAAGATATCATAAAAACAAGTTTTCAGCGTTTAGGACATTCTTTATCCGAAATTAAAAACAATAAAGGCATTTTACTTTTCTTATTGGCATTCTTCTTTTATATTGATGGTGTTTACACAATTATTGATATGGCAACCGCCTATGGAAGTGCATTGGGCTTAAACACAGAAGGTTTGCTGCTGGCACTGCTTGTAACACAAATCGTTGCCTTTCCTGCATCTTTATACTTTTCGTATTTATCAAAAAAAGTAAATACAGGAAAACTGGTAAAAATCTGTATTGTCGCTTATACGCTAATTTCTGTTTTTGCGATTGGCTTAGATACCCAATGGGAGTTCTGGGTTCTTGCGGTATTTGTTGGAATGTTTCAAGGTGGGGTTCAGGCATTGTCAAGATCTTATTTTGCGAAAATCATTCCTGCAGAAAAAAGCGGAGAATATTTTGGCTTATATGATATTTGCGGTAAAGGAGCATCTTTTTTAGGAACTTTTCTTGTAGGTGTATTTGCACAGATTACAGGACAGGCAAATGGTGGTATCTTTATTTTAACTGTCATGTTCATCATTGGATTTTTCCTGTTTACAAAGGCAGACCATATCAATCAGAAAAAATAAAGGAGAGATTTTATGCCTGCAATTTATGCTCACGATACTTTTGGGAAACTTGTTTCGAAACAGCTTCCTAAAGAGATACAAGATATTATTAAAACTTATCCATCCGCATTTCGTATTGGTTTACAAGGGCCAGATCCTTTGTTTTATCATCGCCCTTATGCTTCCAATGATGTAAAAAAAGAGGGAAGTCGCATGCATCGAGAATCTTGTGCCAGCTTTCTTCAAAAAACAATGCATCATGTTAAAAAAGAAGGCGTCAACAGCAAAGAGTTTGCCTATCTTTTAGGTTTTCTCTGTCATTTTACATTAGACAGTGAATGCCACCCTTACATTGATGCATACATTGAGCCAAGAAATCTGGGACATTTGTTTTTAGAAAGTGAATTTGAGAAATATATGATGCGAAAAGATGGAATCGATCCTATTCATACAGATATTTCAAACATTATTCCAACAGATATGCAGACAGCAAAAGCAATGTCTGTATTTTATGAAACATTGGATGAAACCTCCGCACAAAAAGTATTAAAAGAAATGCGAAGAGAAAAACGGTTGTTATATACACCATACTTATGGAAAGAAAAACTTTTTGTAAAAGTCTTTAAAATGATTGGTCACTTTGATGATATGGGTGGACTTCTTTTACAAAGTGAAGATGATAAGCGCTGTGATGAAAGCAATGCCTATCTATATAAAAAACTGCATGAAAGTGTTCCTCTAGCAGTTTCTTTACTAAAAAACATTTATGAAGTTATACAGGATAAAGCAGAATTATCTCCACGTTTTTACCGCAACTTTGAAACACTGGAAGAATATGAGATTCCTGATGTGAAATAACTTATACCGCAACAATATAGTAATACCTTTTCCATCTTTATGAAAAGTTTAGAAAATAAAAAGCCCAAATCTAGAGTACGAAATACCATTTATGGTGCTAGACTCTTGACAGGGCTTTTTCTATTTACGACGAAGAAGATAAATAAACTAGACTATGCTTTGCTATCTTCATAAATACTCTGTAATTCTGTTTTAAGAGAAGTTAAAACTCCTTTTGTAGAAATATCATATATTTTCTGAAGAATGTCTTGTTCTGAAATAAGCTTTCCTTTTTGATACCAGTAATTAATGACACCTAACACTGCAGAAATCTGATATTCTAACAGGATTTCTATTTTTTCATAAACTTTCGTGTTGGGTTTTACATTTTCAGATATAAGCAGTAAAAACTCTTTTTTAATCTTATCGCTTAGAACATAATGATTTTGCCGTTTAAACAATAATTCAATATATTTATCCTGCTGCTGAAAATATGTTAAAAGTACACTGCCCATCAAATCTTTTTGCAATAAGTTGTAAAAGTTTTGTGATGAGAATACATTTCTTTTAACAGGAAATAAAATATCATAGACAGCTTTATCAAATAAGGCATAAATATTTTCAAAATGATTATAGAAAGTAGCACGATTGTATCCTGCTATTTGACATAGCTGATTGATGGATATTTTTTCGATGGGCTTTTTTTCATATAATTGCCAAAAGGCGCTAATAAAATCCTGCTCTGTATTACGTTTATCCATAAGTAACCTCTCCGATATCGTATAGCTAGAATTATAACATAAAAATAGACAATCCGTACTTAATTGTTGATTGAAACATAGTATAGAAATCATTAAAATGATAGCGATAAATTTTTGAAAGGAGTGCATTTCAATTGAATATGATCGATATCCAGCACCTTACAAAAGACTATGGTCAAGGAAAAGGTGTGTTTGATGTTACATTATCTATAAAAAAAGGGGAGGTCTATGGATACTTAGGTCCAAATGGAGCTGGCAAATCTACAACGATGCGTCATTTAATGGGCTTTAGTAAACCGCAAAAAGGAAGCGTATATATACAGGGGATGGACTGCTGGAGTAAACAGAAAAAGATTCAAAGACATGTTGGCTATCTTCCTGGTGAAATATCTTTTCCAGATGATATGACAGGACTTGCCTATTTAAAACTAATTGCGAAGATGAGAAAGATGAACGATTTTTCCTATGCAGAAAAATTATTTTCTTTTTTTGAGATAGATCCTAATACAGGCATGAAAAGAATGTCAAAAGGGATGAAACAAAAAATTGGTATTATCGCTGCTTTTATGCATGATCCTGATATTCTTTTATTGGATGAGCCAACCAGCGGTTTAGACCCTCTTATGCAAAATCGCTTTATTGAATTGGTCGAGCAGGAAAAAATGAATGGTAAAACGATTATATTATCTTCGCATATCTTTGATGAAGTAGAAAAAACATGTGATAGAATTGGTATGATACGAAATGGAAAACTCATTCAGGAAGTCACAGTCGATGAATTGCGTCATTCACAATTCAAGACTTATAAAATCGAACTTTTAGATACTTTAAGTTTTGAAAAATTAAAACAGGCATATCCAAATGCCGAACATAAAGAAAAACACAAGCAAATGATCATATCTATCAATGATAGTGAAATCAATCATTTGCTATCTGTTTTATCAACGTGTCATGTTGCATTTTTGAAAGAAGAAAAACATACACTGGAAGAATATTTTATGAAATTTTATGGAGGGGATAAAAATGATTAGTATACCTTACTTTAAACAAATTGCGAAATCAAATGCTAAGTTTTTAGGGGTATTTACTCTTGTTTTATGTGTATTTCTTATTGTTATGACAAATGTATTTACCCCCGAAACAATAAATGGCTTTCAAAGTGCTACGAAGGGAACAGCTGTATCGCACATCATGGAAGGGAATGGGACATTGATTGGTTTTATGTCAAATTCATTTTATGCAATTATGGCAATCATTTTCCCTATGGTCTATTCTATTATGGTGGGCAATCGAATGATAGCTGAAAAAGTTGACAAGGGGAATATGGCAGGGTTTCTTTCTACACCAACAACAAGATTACAGATTACTGTTTCCAGTGCTGTTTATTTCGTATTATCCTTAGCACTCATGTGGGGCATTTCTTCTATTGTTGGTATTATCGCAGCAAACACTTTTCAACCAGACGCACTAGATATTGATACCTTTTTATTACTAAATTTAGGGGCGTTTCTTTATCATTTGGTAATCAGCAGTATTTGTTTTTGTGCATCTTGTATTTTCAATAGTTCGAAAAACTCTTTGACCTTTGGAGCTGGAATTCCATTATATTTTTTTGTTGTCAGTCTATTTATCAAACTATCAGACAGCCTTGATTTTTTGAAATACTTTACCTTGAATACACTATATGATACACAGAAAATTGTTGAGGGCAGTGGATATGCAGGAGATTTTATTGTTATGCTGATAATTTCCTTTTGCTTATATACTGTCGGTATTGTTTGGTTTCAGAAAAAAGATTTGCCACTATAAATAAAAATATTTTGTTTAAATACTGAAAAGCTCGTGCTTAATTTTAAAATTGTACGGCTTTTTTCTTTATAGAGTAATTAAAAGAATTTTATATTTGATTTTAGTGAGAGAAAAGATAAAATTTAACAATCATCCTTTCTACATCTTCTGTATGGATGCTTGCAGGCCTAATTATATGAATAATGAAACAAAGGATATACAGATAGTATCATCACGACATATTCTTAAGAAATTTTTGAGGAAGTCACTTTGCAAGGTTATCATTATTTGATATAATGAACATAAGAAGGTGGTAAAACTATGGCACAGGAATATATTGCGTTAAAAGAAAAAAACAATGATGGCGTGATTGCGCTTAGTACATCTGCTTTTTCAACGATTGCGAAAATTGTTGTGGAGGAAGATGAAAATTTGAAGCTTGCGAAACCAAGCAGTCCGCTAAAATATCCATTGAATTGCAAAATTGTGGATGATCAGCTGATTTTATCTGTTGATGTAAAAGTCAAATACAATGTAAATGTGCAGGATGTCTGCAGTAAAGTACAAAGTAAGATCTTTGAAAATATTGAACATATGACCGGGTATAAACCTGATGTAATTGATATCCGTGTATCTGGCTTTAGTTTTTAAAGAAATCCCTTACGGATTTCTTTTTTTTAGGAAGGAGTGTGTTGTTGTTTGGTAAGTTTAAAGAATTGTCTGGTAATTGGAATTAGTTCACGTGCCTTATTTGATTTGGATGAAGAAAATCGGATTTTTGAAGAACAGGGTTTGGATGCATATGCAAAATGGCAAATTGATCATGAACAGGATATTTTACGTCCAGGAAGTGGGTTTGCGTTAGTAAAGGCATTATTAAAACTAAATGAAATCAGTAAAGAGCGTGTTGTAGAAGTACTTGTTATGTCCAGAAATTCTCCGGATACCTCTTTAAGAATTTTCTCATCCATCGAACATTATGGATTGGACATTACACGAGCTGTATTAAGTGGAGGAACTTCGCTTTCTGCATACTTAAAAGCGTTTGGTGTTGATTTGTTTTTAAGTGCGAATGAAGGGGATGTAAAGGATGCCATCAACAGTGGTTTTGCGGCTGGGCGCATTTATACGAATACGATTTATGATTTTGACCCAATGAAGGAATTGAAACAGATTCGTATTGCTTTTGATGGGGATGCGGTTTTGTTTAGTGATGAAGCAGAACGTATTTTCCAAAAAGATGGATTAGAGGCGTTTGTAGAAAATGAAAAACAAAATGCACGAAAAGAACTTCCAGAAGGACCTTTCGCGAAGTTTTTAAAGACCATCAGTGATTTACAGAAACGTTTTGAACCGGAAAGCTCTCCGATTCGTACCGCACTTGTTACAGCACGCAATGCTCCAGCACATGAGCGTGTTGTACGTACTTTGCGTGCATGGGATGTACGTATTGATGAAGCCTTCTTTTTAGGAGGTATTTCAAAAACAGAAGTGTTAAAAGCTTTTGAACCTCATATCTTCTTTGATGATCAAAAAGTGCATGCGGATTCTGCAAGCAATGTAGTACCTAGTGCACAGGTTCCATGGAAGAATGAAAAACAGTAAAATGGTATTACTTAAACTGCTTTTATGATAAAATAAAATAGTGAAATGGAGGATTTTTATGGCAGCGGTTAGACATAAATTAAGAGAACAGGCGATGACGAGCCTTTATCAGCATTTATTATTGAAAAAAGATATTCGAGAGGCGGTATATGATGTCGTTGGGACAAATGAAATTGATCCTTTCCTTTATACCATTACCATTGATGCGGTAAAGTATAAAGACAGTTATATCAAACAGATTGATGCACAGCTTCGTGATGGCTGGACATTTGAGCGTTTAGGGTTTGTAGAAAGATCAATTCTTCTTTTGGCATGTTGTGAAATTGATTTGGAAACAGCACCAAAAGCAATTGTTATTAACGAAGCTATTACATTAGCGAAACGTTATTGTGATGATGATACATACAAACTTGTAAATGGAGTGTTAGACCGTCTATGAAACAAAATGTTTTCAGTGTTTCTTCTTTAGTTCATTATCTAAAGCAAACACTGGATAACGACAGCAATATTCGCTCAATTCTTATCAAAGGAGAAATCAGCAACTTTACAAATCATCGAAGTGGACACTGGTATTTTACTTTGAAAGATGCGAAATCTCGTATTAGCTGTGTGATGTTTGCATCCTATGCATCTCGATGCCGTTTCTTGCCAAAAGAGGGAACAAAAGTCATTGTAAGTGCTTCAGTTTCTATGTATGAAGCTGGCGGAAGTTTACAGTTATATGTAAATGGCATGCAGGCAGATGGGCTTGGCGATTTGTTTTTACAGCTGGAACAGATAAAAAAGAAACTTTCTATGGAAGGACTGTTTGATCCAAACCATAAAAAATCACTTCCTGTATATCCTATGCGAATTGGTGTTATCAGTGCTAGAACAGGTGCTGCCATACAGGATATTCTGACAACGATTTCTCGAAGATGGCCATTAGCTGAAGTTTGTTTTTATCCAAGTCTTGTACAGGGAATTTCTGCCAGTGAGGATATTATAAAAAATCTAATGCGAGCAGATGCTGATGGACATGATGTCATTTTGCTGGCAAGAGGTGGAGGTTCTATAGAAGATTTATGGTGTTTTAATGATGAAAAACTGGCACGTTGTATCTATGCAATGCATACGGTCATTGTAACTGGAGTTGGCCATGAAACAGACACGACACTGGTGGATTATGTAAGTGATGCCAGAGCACCAACACCAACAGCAGCCGCAGAACTTATTACACCGAATATTTCAGAAGTTGGTTTGCATATCATGAAGATGAAAACCGTATTGGTCAATGATATGAAACATCGTTTAGAAAAAGAAAAAGCAGCATTAAAGCCACTGCAGGAACATCGCTATATGAAAGATCCATTATCTTATGTGGCAGATAGCCAGATGAAACTTGCTATGCATGTAAAAGAACTAAGTATCATGGAACATCAGGTACATGCATGGTCACAGAAATTATCTTCGCTATCTTCTCATTTGGGACTTTATGCCAAGAAAATCGAAAGAGAAAAAATGGAAGATGTCAAGCAAAAACAAAATCTTCTATTCGTAAATATGGAACATTATAAACAAAAAGCAAATGAAAATTATATGGAAAAAGTTCGTCTGTTAGATGCTTTTAGTCCATTAAAAATATTAACACGTGGATATACCTTAACTTATCGTAAGGAACATTTAGTAAAAAGTATTCAGGATGTAGAAGAACAGGATGCTTTGCGTATTCGTATGCAGGATGGATATATCCATACAAAAGTAACAAAGAAGGAGGGGCTGTAAATGAGTGAAAAACTACCTTTTAAACAATCCATGCAGCGCTTGGAAGAAATTATTGGAATGCTTGAAAAAAATGAAATTGAATTAGAGGAAGCAATTTCTCTTTTTGAAGAAGGTTTGAAACTGGTAAACAGCTGTGATTCTCAGTTGAAAAACTTTGAAAATAAAGTAGAAGAATTATTAAAGACATATCAGGAGGACAGCAGCAATGTCTGAGTTTGAAACATATCTGTCTACTGTCTTGGATGATGTGAAAAACTCTACGGTAAAAGAAGCGATGCGCTATTCTTTAATGGCAGGGGGAAAGCGAATTCGCCCACAGCTTTTATTATCGACGTTGAAAGCGTATGGCGCAAATGCGCATGTCGGTTACAAGGCAGCAGCAGCCATCGAGATGATTCATACGTATTCTTTGATTCATGATGATTTGCCTGCGATGGATAATGATACGCTTCGAAGAGGAAAACCTACCTGTCATGTCAAATATGGCGAAGCCAATGCGATTTTGGCAGGAGATGCTTTATTGACACAGGCTTTTGTGTTAGGAGCAAATGCGTGTGAAGAAGCAGATATAAACTGTCATATCGTTTCCCTGCTAAGTCGATACAGCGGGGCAGATGGTATGGTGTTAGGACAGTGTCTGGATTTGGAAGGGGAAGCAAAAAAAGATATTACACTGGAAGAAATGAAAGAAATTCATTACTATAAAACCGGTCGTTTATTAACGCTTCCTTTCTTATGTGCTGCCTATTTGACACATAATGAAAAAGATATTCCTGTATGGGAAAAGATTGGTTCTTTATTAGGGTTATCTTTTCAGATACAAGATGATGTTTTGGATGTAACTGCCGATGAAAAAGAGCTTGGTAAAAACATCAACAGTGATGCAGATAACAATAAAACAACTTATGTTACACTTTTAGGTATAGAAGATGCACTTTCACAGGCCAACGCTTATTATGAAGAAGCACTCTGCCTGCTGGATACGCTAAAAATCAACAAAGAACCATTAATGGAAGTCTTTGTAGCTTTACTGCATCGAAAAAAATAAAGAGGTGATACACATGAATCTTTTTGATATAAAAGATCCTTCTATTATCAAAACGATGTCAATAAAAGAAATGGAAGATTTAGCGAAAATGATTCGTTCATTTCTGATTGAAAACATATCCAGAACAGGTGGACATTTATCCAGTAATCTGGGTATCGTGGAATTAACAATTGCAATGCATTATGTATTTTCTTCTCCAAAAGATAAATTCATATTTGATGTTGGACATCAGTCTTATGTGCATAAGATTTTGACCGGAAGAAGTGCAGAGTTTTCGCATTTGCGTCAGTATAAAGGAATCAGTGGATTTCAGAAGCGAAAAGAAAGCATACATGATGTATGGGAGGCAGGACATTCTTCTACATCCTTGTCTGCTGCACTGGGTATGGCAACCGCAAGAGATTTAAACCATGAAAACTATCAGGTCGTACCTGTCATTGGCGATGGGGCTTTGACAGGTGGAATGGCAATGGAGGCCTTAAATCAGATTGGCAGTGACAAGCGTAGAATGGTCATTATTTTCAATGATAATAATATGTCTATCTCAGAAAATGTAGGTGCAATGGATCAGGCATTTACAAAATTAAGAGTAAGCAAACCATACACAACCTTAAAACATGATTTAAAAGGTGCATTATCAACTTCCAAATTTGGGAAAAGTGTTTTGCATACGATGCAGAATGTAAAAAATGCAGTGAAGGAAAATGTGGTCGATACTTCTATTTTCGGTGATTTTAATTTGGATTATATCGGACCAATTGATGGGCATAATCTTCCTTCTTTGATTCGTGTTTTAAAGCTTGCAAGTGAAAATGATGGGCCGGTCGTTGTCCATGTACTGACCAAAAAAGGGAAAGGATATTCCTATGCGGAAGAGGATAAAACGGGAAGCTGGCATGGAGTATCTCCTTTTGATGTAAGAACTGGTAAATCTTTATCGCAAATGCCAATGGGACATGCTTCATGGAGTGAAGTTATGAGCAGTACACTTACAAGTCTTGCGGCAAAAAATAAAGATATCGTTGCGATTACACCAGCTATGAAAAGTGGCAGTAAACTGCAAAACTTTTTTGATAAATATCCAGAGCGAAGCTTTGATTGTGGAATTGCGGAAGAGCATGCAATGACTTTTGCGGCAGGTTTGGCTGTCAGTGGCAAACGTCCTTTTATTTCTGTATATTCCTCTTTCTTGCAGCGTGCCTACGATCAGATAAATCATGATGTTGCACGTATGAACTTGCCGGTTGTGATTGGAATTGATCGCTGTGGCCTTGTTGGGGAAGATGGAGAAACCCATCATGGTGTTTTTGATATTGCGATGCTTCGTCATATTCCTAATATGATACTTTCTCAGCCTAAAGATGCGAAAGAAGCACAAAATCTGCTGTATTCTGCATTTCAGCAGAAGGAACACCCATATGCAATACGTTATCCTAGAGGAAATGTTCCTTTTGAAAAAGCAAAAGAATATACATATATTGAACCTGGAACATGGACAAGCTGGTCATTCGATGAACATAGCCGTTTAATCATCATTACGTATGGTGATTGTGTAGATAAAATCATTTCGAAAGCACAGGTAAATCAAATGCCAATTACCGTTGTCAATGCTCGTTTCTTTAAGCCGCTGGATGGGGATATGCTGGAGCGTCTATGTCAGATGGAACTTCCTATTTTACTTTATGAAACTGATATGCTTGCGGGTGGATTAAGCAGTTCTATTTTAGAATATGCCAACGATCATGGATATACTCGTCATTTTGTTCGTTTAGGAATTGAAGATCATTTTGTAGAACATGGAAGTATATCACAGTTAAGAAAATTAGAACGACTGGATATCAATTCTTTATTTGATATCATTTCCAGTTATTTATAGGAGTTTAACTATGCGATTAGATGCATTTCTTGTAGAGAAAAAATATTTTGAAACACGCAGCAAGGCACAGGACGCGATTCAAAAAGGACTTGTGAAAGTAAATGGAAAAGCAATTCAGAAAAACAGCTATCCAGTAAATGAAGATATGGAAATTCATGTAGAACAGGAAGATATTGCTTTCGCAAGTCGTGCCGGATTTAAGCTTTATGATGTTTTAGAACCATTTGGGATTTCCTTAAAACATAGAACCGTTATTGATGTTGGTGCCAGTACTGGTGGTTTTAGCGATGTCTGTTTAAAAGAGGGTGCAGATTTTGTATATGCCGTTGATGTTGGAAAAGACCAGCTGCTGCCTCGTTTAAGAGAAGACAGTAGAGTTTGCTGCATGGAAGGTGTGAATTGTCGTTATTTAACAAAAGAAATGTTTGATCGTCCCATTGATTTTGCATGCATGGATGTATCTTTTATTTCTATTAAACTTATTCTTCCTGCACTGTTTTCCATAATGTCAAAAAAAGAACTGGTTGTATTAATCAAGCCGCAATTTGAAGCAGGAAAGAAAAACATTGGGAAAAATGGAGTCGTAAAAGATGAGAAGGTACATATACAGGTATTAAAAGATATTGTTTCTTTTGTTGAAGATGCCGGACTTTATGTAAAACATTTATGTGCCAGCAGTATACTAGGAAGAGATGGAAATAAAGAATTTGTCATGCATATTGTAGAAAATCCATGTCATTGTGTATTTTCTTATAAACAAATCGTAAAAGATTATGTAGTAAAACGTTAGGAGGTGAGTTCATGTTAAAACAAATCTATGTAAAAGACTTTATTTTATTAGATGAAGTACAATTGGATTTTAGTGAACATATGTCTGCTTTTACCGGAGAAACCGGTGCAGGGAAATCTTTGCTTATGGATGCGATTGGAGTATTAAAAGGAGATCGTGTCAGTGCTGGAATGGTAAAAGAAGGGAAAAAGAAGGCTATCATTGAGGGGGTATTTGAAATTCCCTGCAATCATGAAGCTTCTAGAATTCTTGAAGAAGGCGGATTTGAATTAGAAGATCAGCTGGTTATTGTAACAAGAGAAATAAGTGCTGATGGGAAAAGCAATGTGCGCATCAATCATCGCTTATCGACCGTTTCTTTTTTGAAACAAGTATTTTCTTCTCTTATCGATATTCACTCGCAGCATGATACACAATACCTTTTACACTCCAAATATCACTTATCTTTACTTGATAAATTCGGTGTAGACAAGACATTGCTGGAACGCTGCAAAAATGCTTATCAAAACTATAAAAGTATTGTCGACTACATGGAAGAAATGCTTCGTGAAGACTACAATGAAGACGATTTGGAATTTTTAACATATCAGCTAAACGAGATCGAAGATGCAAACTGTAAAGAAAATGAATTAGAAGAATTAGAATTGCAGCAGAAAAAGCTTCAATCCTATGAAAAAATATGCTCTACTGTTCAAAATTGCGTAGAGTTGCTGGAGGCAGATGAAGGAATTTCCAATCAGTTGTATGAAGTATCAAGACAAATCGGTACACTTAATGAAGATTCTTTTTTTGAAGAGATTCAAAATGAAGTAACGGATGTATATTATCGTTTAGATGATATCCGGGATCGATTAAAAAATTATGTGGACAGCATGGAATATGATGAAGAAAATTTTGCTATGATGCAGGATCGAATTTATCAGCTTCATAAACTTTATCGAAAATATGGAGGAAGTTATGATGCACTCATGCGAAAAAAAGAGGAACTGCAATCACATATTGATTCCATTTTGCATCGACAGGAGTTTCTTGAAAGAGAAGAAAAGAAAAAAGCAAAAGCATGGAATGAATACAAAAGCATTGCAGATGAAGTGCATAAACAGCGTATTTGTGTAAGTAAAAAACTAGAAGAAAGCATACTTGCACAGCTTCACGATCTTCAGCTTCCAAATGCACAGTTTAAAGTATCTATCGAAGAAACACAGGGAAATGCAGCTGGCTATGATAAAGTAGAATTTTTGATTTCTATGAATCGAGGAGAGCGCTTAAAAAGTTTATCTATGACTGCCAGTGGCGGAGAACTATCCCGATTTATGCTTGGATTAAAATGTGTATTTACTCGTCTTCAGGGAATCGAAACCATTATCTTTGATGAAATTGATACAGGAGTAAGCGGCAGTGTTGCCTTTTCAATTGGAAAGAAAATGCAGGAGCTTTCAAAACAGGTACAAGTATTTTGTGTAACACATCTTGCAGCTGTTGCGGCTTGTGCTCATCAGCACTATATTGTAGAAAAACATCAGGATGATGCCTCTACAACGACATCGATTCATGAACTTGAAGAAAAAGAAAGAATCGAACATTTAGCTTGGATTTCCAGCAATTCTTCCAGCACCTCTGCTTTAGAAGCGGCCAGGGAACTTTTGGAAAAAGCACAAATTGAATCATAATATATATAAGTTTTCTTCATGAAGTATGCTTTCTGAGACACACTAGTAATCAGGAGGTGATACTTTGTCTAGAAAACTTTTTTCTTTTCTCTTATGTTTTTTCTTCCTGTTTATAACACCGCAGTCAGTTTATGCGGCACAAGAAGTTTATTTAGGTGGAGACAGCATAGGAATAAAAGCAGAATATGATGGAGTGATGATTACAGGAACATATTCCTTTCAGGCAAATGGAAAAACATACGATCCATCGTCAACTTTTTTGCTTGGAGATGTCATCATTCAATGCAAAGGAGAAGTTATTTCTAATTTGGAACAGTTATATGCCATACTTTCCTCTTTACAAAATACAGAAAATACAGTCGATGTAAAAATTAAAAGAAATGATAAAATCATAGATAAACAGTTAGTAACGGTTTATGATGAAAAAAAGAATAACTTTCAAAGCGGATTGTATGTAAAAGATAGTATTACGGGAGTTGGTACACTTACCTATATTGATCCAGGCACAATGAAATATGGTGCGTTGGGACATGAAATAACAGATGCAGACTTAAAAAAGATTGCGCCAATTCAATCCGGTTCTATTTATGATTCTAGAGTAACTTCTATACAAAAAGCACAAAAAGATGTACCAGGGCAAAAACATGCAGCTATCGACTATACAAAACAAATTGGAGATGTAAATACAAATACGCCTATAGGTATTTATGGAAATTACTTTGGCAACAAGGAGCATTCCTTGATTCCTTGCGCATCGAAAGAAGAAATTGTATTAGGAGAGGCATATTTTTATACGGTTATTGATGGTAATACAGTAGAACCTTTTAAAATTGAAATCACAAAACTGCATTCACAAAAGGAAAGCGACATAAAAGGAATCGAATTTCGTATTGAAGATGAAAGGTTAAAACAGAAAACAAATGGTATCGTACAGGGAATGAGTGGTTCTCCAATCGTACAAAATGGAAAGCTGATAGGTGCAGTTACACATGTTATCTCAAGTGATCCTATGAAAGGATATGGTGTATATATCGACTGGATGCTGGAAAATACGAAACAGTAAAATACAAAATAAAATAATCTAATAAAAAAGGAACTAACTTACGATTTGTTATTTTCATAGCCCGTAATAGTTCCTTTTAACATAGTATAGTATGTTTAACCTCTATAAATAGAATGTACTATGTTTTATGTCTTACTTTTTTGTTAAATGCATTTTCAAGTAAAACCATGTATTTTCCAGTTTTCATCGCAAGACAATAATGAAATGGAATCCAAAGAAAAGGCAAAAAATATAAGTATATTGAAATAAAAAGTAAAAGCAATTGATCTATAGAATAAAAAAGTAAAGTGCCCCAAAACAAAGAAATAAGCAGAAGATGTATAATACTTTTTACATGCTTTATAGAATATATAAAAGAAAGGCGATGAACAATCCAATGATATATAACTTGAACAAATTGAAGAAGAACAGGCAGTAATAGAATTGCTAGTACTATATTAACAGAGAAAAGAAAGTATAGAAATATAGACCATAATAGGATAAAAACAATGAGAAATAAGAAAAGCTTTATATCTTTGTTCACTTCCATTTCCTCAGAAAAGGATATAAGCAAAGGCTTTCTTTCAGGAGGAAAGGTTTTGTTTACAGATAAATACCAATGATGATAACCATAAGAGATAATATATATAATAAATGGCAAGATGACGGTAGTGATCCATAAATTGAATGTTCCATTTTGAACATGATTTACAAAAGTTTCATAAGAAAGTTCATGTGTGAATTCACTATGTATATAAAAACGCGTAATATAATAAAACCCTACAAAAGATAGGAGTAATATTATACAAAATATAAAATGTGATTTTAAGAAATGTTTCATAAATATCCCTCACTTTTTAATGATTTTAACATAGTATAAATAACTTCATCTATCTTAATTAGATAAACTTTTATGTGACTTAAAAACTATCCTTTTGATTATTTGATCTTTACTTAAGTTTCTTTTTTATTCTTGTTATATCTAAAGATTACTTTAAAAAGGACACAAATCGACAAAAAGAAAGAAATCGCTTACTCTTTTTTAGATTTTTCATAGAATTTTTTATCTTTTTGAAAATATTCGACAAATTAAGTGAAATTTTTCCAGGACACATTCGTATAATTTGAAATCGTAAAGGAGAAGAAAATAATGAAGGAAAAGATGAGTGTGTATATAGTGGATGATAATATTGATATGATCCACTGTATGAAGGAAAAGTTTTACAAGAATGATACATATGAGGTAATTGGCAGTGCAGGGAATGGGGAACAATGCATAAGGGAATTAGCAGGCAAGCATGTTGATGTTTTAATTCTAGATTTAATTATGCCAAAAAAAGATGGTGTTTCTGTATTGAAAGAAATGAAAGAAAACAGAATAGAGGCTGATCATATTTTATGTACAACGCCATTTATCAACGAAATTATTATATCGTCAATTCAGGATTACAAAATTGACTATATTTTAATGAAACCATTTGAGATTGAAACCATGATTGATAAACTGGATAATATTTGCGGTTATGCGAAAGCAAGTAAAAAGCAGATGCTGATGGATATGAATTTAAATGAGGATGAAAAAGAAAGACTTGCGAAATTAGAACTGGAAAGCGAAATTACAGAACTATTACATGAAATTGGAATTCCAGCTCATATTAAGGGGTATATGTATTTACGAACTGCAATATTAGAAACGTATTTGAATGTTGATTTTTTAGGACAGATTACAAAAGTTTTATATCCCGAAATAGCGAAAAGATATAGTACAAGTGCCTCTCGTGTTGAAAGAGCTATTCGACATGCAATTGAAGTAGCATGGAACAGAGGAAATATTGATGCTATCGATGATATCTTTGGATATACAATATCCGCCAGCAAAGCTAAACCTACAAATTCTGAATTTATTGCGATGATTTCTGATAAACTGCGCTTAGAACATCGATTAAAAAATAAAAATGTAAGAATGCAGATGTATCGCTAGAATTTCTAAACAAAACACTGTATAATACCTCTTACGAGGGTGATGATATGGCAGGACGAGTGATTTTTCATGTAGATTTAAACTCCTTTTTTGCAAGTGCAGAAATCTTAAAAAACTCTGCATTGGAAGGGCAGCCAGTTGTTGTGGCTGGCTTACATAGAAGAAGTGTTGTTTCTACCGCAAGCTATGAGGCAAGGAAATATGGAGTAAACAGTGCAATGCCTTTAATGATGGCATTGGAAAAATGTCCTGACCTTGTAGTTGTTCAAGGGGATTACAGCTGGTATGAAGAATTAAGCAAACGCTTCTTTCAATATTTACGAAAATTCACCCCTTTTGTAGAACCTGCCAGCATAGATGAAGCCTATATGGATGTAACAGAGGTTATCAAGAAATATAAACGTCCTATGGATCTGGCATGGATTCTTCAAAAAGGAATTTATGAAGATTTAAAACTTCCATGCAGCATTGGTGTAGCACCAAATAAATTTCTAGCAAAAATGGCCAGCGATATGCGAAAACCAATGGGTATTACCATTTTACGAAAACAGGAAATTGCCAAAAAATTATGGCCTTTGCCTATTGGAGACTTATGGGGCATTGGTAAAAAAAGTGTTTCTATTCTGGAAGCTAATGGCATTTCTACCATTGGAGATTTCGCAAATCCAGACAATGAATCTAAGATCTTAACACTTTTAGGAAAACATGCCTATACAAGCATACAAAATGCCAGAGGAAATGGAAATTCTGCTTTATCTTATAATTCCAGTGTGCAGTCTATTTCTCAATCAACAACACTGGATAGTGATGTAAGCGATTATGATGAAATCAAAACTGTTTTTTATAGACTTGCAAAATCTTTAAGCAGAAGAGCAAAAGAAGATCATATAAAGGGTTCTTTGATATCTGTATCCATTCGTTATTTCGATTTTACCAATATGGTACGAAGTCAAACGATACATGAATATACCAATGAAGAATCGATTTTAATGGAAACTGCCATGCTGCTGTTTGACAAGCATTATAATGGTCTTCCCATACGACATTTAGGAATTTCCTTAGGTTCCTTATACAGTGCTGATAAAACCATTGATCAAATGAGTATTTTCCAGGAAGAAAGCGAAGATACAAACAGTATTTATAAAGTTTTGGAAGAATTAAATAAATTAATGCCAGATGCTCATCTTATTTGTGCAGCACAGGCATCTGCAAAAAAGGATGAAAAATGACGATGAAAAGAAGGAGGTTATCCTTCTTTTTTTTCATATACTCTAGTGAGGAGGAAGTATATGCACAAAAAAAGAACATATCATGGTTTTCTAAAAAAGTATCATAACGTATATCTCTATATAGGGATTCTTGTTGGATGTGGGATTATTGCTGGAAGTATAATGTCTTCCTATATTGATGTTAGTGATACCCAATATTTATCTTCTTTTCTAACTACAATTGATTCTAATGTAAGCAAGTACGATTATTTTGTAAGTGAATTTTTTTCAGGTATTTTGTTCATCCTTTTAATATTCTTTTTAGGTACAAGCATTGCTGGTATTCCACTCATTAGTTTTGTTGCCTTTACCAAAGGGCTGCAGATTGGTTTTTCAGCTGCCTTGTTTGTTGTAACGTATCATTTAAAAGGTATCGCTGGTATTGTTATGACTTTGTTTCCGCAGGTCTTTTTTGATTTGCTGGCAACTTTTTTAATATCAGCAAGTGCCATTCAGTTATCTATGTATCTTATATATGCGACAAGCAATAGAGAAAAGCTTGATTTTCGCAAATTAACAAACAGTGTATTAAATGACATTTTGATTTGTTTTATCATCTTGCTTGTTGGCTCTTATTTGAAATCTACCCTTGTAATTGAATGTATAAAACTATTTAATCTCATGTAAAATTCCTGTATAATGAATACAAAAAGGAGTACATGCTGTGAAAAAAGAATATACATACGATTATGTGAATGGAACTGATGTTTATTTATATCAGAAAAAAGGAATGTTTCGTATCAATACGGACACTGCTTTGCTGGCACATTTTATGAGAATAGAAAAAGGGGAGCGTGTTTTAGATATAGGTACAAACAATGGCGCATTGCTTGCGGTAGCTGCAAAATATGCTCCTTCTATGCTGTATGGGGTAGAAATACAGGATGAAGCCGCAAAACTAGCGAGATATAATATGGAACATTTAGGAATAGAAAATGCCATCATTTTAAGTGGAGATGTTCGAAATATGTCGTTAGAAAAGGTAGATGTTGTTATATGCAATCCTCCTTATTTCAAAACTGAGGAAGATAGTCATATCAATCTGTCTTATGAACTTGCTACTGCTCGTCATGAAACCTACCTTACTTTAGATGAGCTTTGTAAGAAAGTCAGTGAAGTATTACAGGAAAAAGGAAGGTTTTATATGGTGCATCGTGCAAATAGAATCTGTGATATCATCGAAGCTTTACGAAGACATCGGCTAGAACCAAAAAGCATGCAGTTTGTATATGATGAAGCAAAAGAAGAAGCTATCAGTGTTTTGGTTGAAGCCTGCAAAGATGGAAAAGCAAACCTTCATGTTTTAACACCAAAAATGATAAAACGATAAAAAGACCTGTTTGTCATAAGAAATTATGAAAACAGGCCTTTTTTGCATATTGTTATTTTATAATAATTTAGCTAATCCATTATTTAAACAAAATGTAAGGTTTAATGTACGCTCATTCTGATTAGCAAAACGAATCGTAGCTAAATGATTATCTAATTTTAAAATTGTTCCTTCTCCTAAAGATTCATGCATGATTTTACGTCCTCTTCTTGGAAGTGCAGGTGCTTGTCTTTCAACATTTTGTGGTGCTACATTTTCTTTTTCAGGCTTCTTGAAAAGTTCTAAAAGGAAAGATGATGGTCTTAATCTTGTATTTCCCACACGTTTCGCAAATAAAAATTCCAAATGATCCTGTGCCTTCATCATTGCCAGATAAAGTCTTTTTCTTTCTGTATCCTCTTCAGTTAAAGGGAACAAAGACTGCTGCATATCCATTACATAAACTTCGCTACATTCCTCTATTTCACAAGTATCAATACTATCAAGGATAATACGTGCTGTGTCTGGATAGGTTGCAGAAGCAAGTGTACGCAGACATGTAGTTACATCTTTTGGATCTGTATAACGTTCACACAATGCCTGGAAAGCAACCATAGCAGGATGTGATAAGGAAATATTTTCCTGAATCAAAAAACGTCGATATTCCAGCTTTTGTAAAACAAACTGAAACATAGCAAGACTGGATGCATTTTGAATCATACGGAAATTTTCAATATATTTACGAATCCCATTTTTTATTTCAGCCTTTACATTTGCATTCATAATCGCCTGATATACATCAAAATCATCATTTTGTGATAATTGTTCCGCAATGCTCTGGTATGTTTTTTCGCTGCATTTTATATTCAATTTAGATGAAATAGCTTCAAATGCCAAAAGATTTCTAGGATCTGTCAATAAATCAAAAAAGTGCATCATATCGGTAATAAAAGAATATTTGAAAAAGTATTTGATCGATGGACATTGAAAATTAATTTCATTCTTTACAAATAAATCCATCAATGGAAGCAGCATCTCTTTGTTTCTTGCTAAAAACAGACATTTCCCTTGAGAAGCTTTTGCTTTTTCTTCTGCATAGGCATACAGTTCTGTTTCTGTTTGAAATCCTTTATAAAAGCAAACATCTTTTTCTATTTCCTGTGTTTCTTCCATATCTTTATGGAAATAAAAAGATTCAGCAAGTGACAAAATAGCAGGAGCATTTCGATAGTTTGTTTTTAATTCAAATCGCTCCACAGACGCATAGGTTGATTCTAATGCCTGAAGCGGCTGCAAATCAGCTGCATGACGCAAAGACAATTGCTGGTGTTCATCATAAAATAAATGAAGCTGTTTTTCATTGTTCACTAATCTATGCAAAATCAAATGCGCCAAAAAAGGGAGTTCCTGTGCATCATCTACATGAATATATTGAATGTTTGAACAAAGTGAAGCCAAAGATGTTGTTGATAAAAGCTGAAATGCATGTACCAGCAAATCTTCAAAATCATAAATTTTCAAACGTTCTTTTTCTTTTTCATACTGTTTAAATAAATAAGCAAAATCTATATCTATATTTGGAATACGAATTGCCTGTATTTCTTTCTCACTCATCATGCTTGTTTTAGATAAAGCAATCTTGCTCATAATACATTCACATTCTTCAAAAGATAAATCTAAATTAAAATGTTTTTTTACAAGGCGCATAACAATAGAACCAAGGTCTTTATACGCTTTCCATGTTTCTATATCATGCTGCGCATTGTACTTTTTAATAAGCTGATAACAAAAACTATACAAGGTAATAAAAGAAGGGTATTTTTCCTCTTCACTCCACTTCTGTTTAAAGCGAATCGTATTGCTTTTGATTTTATAACGAGAACCAGCAATATTTAACATTTGTGAATATGGTATTCCTTCTTCATATAAAGCATGGATACGCTGTAAATAAACTTCAGTTTTAGCACATCCGCTTAATCCCTCAATGGCACAAACCTGTGCCTTGCTCTTTATAATTTGACTAAATGTAAAATTTTCTGATTGTAGTGTACTCATTCTAACCTCCAAAAAAACGAAGTGATTCAATTATAGTACAAATCGAATAGGATTTTCAAATGTTTTTTTAAAAAATTGATGTAGATTTTACAATCTGCAGAAATGATTTTTAGACGCTTTTTAATACAAATACATCTTCATGTATGTTATAATAAAAAAGGTGAGTTTATGCAGATTAAGGATGCTTTGGAAGATTATATGCACTATCTTCAAGTTGTAGAAAATAAAGCTTTATCCAGTGTTTCATCCTATCGATGTGAACTGAAACAGTATCTGGGTTTTCTGAACAGTAAAAACGTTGATGAAATGAACGATATTGATGATTTGTTAATTGAAGAGTTTTTATCTTTGCAGCAGCAAAACAAAACAAACACAAGCATAAATCATATGATAACAACATTACGAATGTTTCATCGCTATATATCCATGAGCTATCCTGCTATACATGATCCAACATTGCATATCAAAAGTCGCAAAACTGCTAGAAAATTGCCTGCGTTTTTTAATACAGCTGATATAGAAAGACTTTTGGACAGTTTTTCAAACAGTGATAATGACTTGTTTCATAAAGCCATGCTGGAAATCTTATATGGCTGCGGTCTGCGTGTAAGTGAATTATGTTCTTTACGTTTAAATCAAACACACCTGGAACAAGGATATTTGAGAGTAATTGGAAAAGGGGACAAAGAGCGCATGGTTCCTATGAACCAAAGAAGTGTCAAAGCACTTTCCCTTTATTTAGAATTTGTACGTCCTTCATGGGTAAAAAATCGAAATTCCTATGTTTTTATAACAAAAAGTGGACATATGGTATCTAGACAATATGTGCATACGCTAATAAAACAAAAACTGCAGGAATTAGGGCTGGATGAAAGATTATCTGCGCATAGTTTTCGCCACAGCTTTGCAAGCCATTTATTAGATGGCGGCGCAGACTTGCGTTCACTGCAGGAACTTTTAGGACACAGTGATATCTCAACCACCCAGATTTATACACATGTACAGACAAAAAGATTGAAAGAAGCTTATGCTTCTTTTCATCCAAAAGCAAAGGAGGAACATAAATGAAAAAATATAAAAGAGTATTTACCATCGTTGTTGATTCATTGGGAGTTGGTGCTTCCTGGAATGCGAAAGATTATGATGATGAAGGCTGTGATACGCTGGGGCATATTTCTGAACACATGGAAGATTTCAAAATCCCTAATCTTGTAAAGCTTGGACTGGCAAACCTTCATCCGCTAAAAAATATAGAAGGTGTTCAAGAACCATTGGCATATTATGGAAAAATGCAGGAAGCAAGTGTTGGAAAAGATACTATGACTGGCCATTGGGAAATGATGGGACTATATATCACAACACCATTTCAGACTTTTACAGATACAGGATTCCCTCAGGAATTATTAGATGAGCTGACTCGTCGCACGGGTCATAAAATCGTTGGAAACAAAGCTGCAAGTGGAACAGAAATCTTAGATGAACTGGCAGAACATGAAATTGCGACAGGGGATATGATTGTTTATACTTCCGCCGACTCTGTACTACAGATTTGTGGAAATGAAGAAACATTTGGATTGGACGAACTATATCGCTGCTGTGAAATCGCAAGAGAAATCACAATGAAACCTGAATGGAAAGTAGGACGTGTTATCGCACGACCATATACAGGAAAGAAAAAGGGCGAATTTGTTCGTACAGCAAATCGTCATGACTATGCTTTAAAACCATATGGACGCACAGTGTTAAATGCTTTAAAAGATGAAGGATACGATGTGCTTAGCGTTGGGAAAATCAATGATATTTTCGTTGGGGAAGGCATTAGCGAAGCATATAAATCAAAAAGCAGCGTGCATGGCATGGAACAGGTTATTGAGTTGATGGACAAAGACTTTAATGGGCTGTGTTTTGTCAATTTAGTTGATTTTGATGCCTTGTGGGGACATAGAAGAAACCCTGTAGGATATGGGCAGGAATTGGAACGTTTTGATGAAAAACTTGGAATTGTTTTAGATAAATTAAATGATGATGATTTATTGCTGATTACAGCAGATCATGGAAATGACCCTACATTTAAGGGAACAGATCACACAAAAGAAATGGTTCCTTTAATTGCATACAGTCCTTCTATGAAAGGACATGGTTTAATGCCATTAAGAAAGACATTCGCTGATTTAGGGGCTAGCATCGCAGATAACTTTGATGTTTCTATGCCTGAAAATACAATTGGCGAAAGTATTTTGGATATGTGGAAATAAAGAGAGGTAGATGTATTTATGAGTAATTGCAGTACTTGTCCTAGTAAAGGAAAATGTGGTAAAAATGAAGATTCCTGCGGAATCAAAAACAACCCTAAAAACAAGATCAAACACGTTGTTGGTGTAATGAGTGGAAAAGGCGGCGTTGGTAAAAGCTCTATGAGTGTTCTTTTAGCAAAAGAGCTGGCTCGCCAGGGATTTAAAGTTGGAATCATGGATGCGGATATTACTGGACCTAGTATTCCTCGTTTAATGGGATTGGAAAAAGAAAAGGCGTATGGTACAAATGATGCAATTGAGCCTGTTATCGACAAAGATGGTATTAAAGTAATGTCTTTAAACTTCTTGATGGATGATGAAAATCAGCCAGTTGTCTGGAGAGGTCCTATTGTTGGAAATGCTGTACGTCAGTTCTGGAGTGATGTTGTATGGGAAGAATTAGACTATTTACTAATTGATATGCCTCCAGGAACAGGAGATGTCGCTTTAACGGTTCTACAAAACATTCCGGTAAATGGTGTTGTTATGGTTTCTACACCACAGCCAATGGTATCTATGATCGTTTCAAAAGCTATTAACATGTGCAAACAGGTTAAAGTACCAGTGCTTGGTATCATTGAAAATATGAGCTTTGTAGAATGCCCTGATTGCGGTAAACGCATTGAAATCTTCCAGCATAAGAATACAGAAGAATTTCTGGAAAACAACGAAGTAGAATTATGGGCAGAACTTCCTATGATGGATTGTGTTTCTGCAATTTATAAAGATGATGATTTTACTGTTGAAACTGTAGAAAAAATTCGCTCTTATATGAAACCGGCAGCAGATAAACTTACTGCAGCTTTAAAATAAAACAGTATTAAAATCTGTATTCCAATAAACTGGAGTACAGATTTTTTGTTGTTATTTTCTAGTATATCCATAAGACTTTCTTTCCTGGATTTTCTAAATAAAATTGTTTATTTTTTAATTGTTTTGTGCTATATTATTAAAGGTTTTTTTTAAATAACAAGGTTATAATACCAAAGGAGGAATTTTATATGCCAGGTTATGTTGTTGTAGGTACCCAGTGGGGCGATGAAGGAAAAGGAAAAGTTGTTGATTATCTTGGTTCTGAAATGGATTATGTTGTCCGTTTTCAAGGTGGTAATAACGCAGGACATACAGTCGTTGTTAACGATGATAAAGTCGTCTTGCATTTATTGCCAAGTGGCGTTTTACAGCAAGCTACTTGTATCATTGGTCCAGGAGTAGTTGTTGATCCTTTTGTCTTTTTGAAAGAAATTGCTTCCTTAGAAGAAAAAGGAATGGACACTGGACATGTTAAAATTTCAGACTGTTCCCATATCATTATGCCATACCATGTACGTTTAGATGCATTAATCGAAGAAAGTCTAAAAGAGCAGCGTATAGGAACAACAAAACGAGGTATTGGACCTTGTTATGCAGATAAATATTCAAGATTTGGAATACGCATGGGAGATTTATTAGATTTTGAAAGTTTTAAAGTAAAATTAAAACATGCACTGGAACAAAAAAATATTTTGTTTAAAAATGTTTATCATGATGAAGGTTTTGTATTTGAAGAGCTTGTCGAGCAATTTGCACAGATACGTGAAAAATTAGTTCCAAGAATTATTAATGCTCAGATCGAAGTAAACAATGCATTAGATGAAAACAAACAGGTACTATTTGAAGGTGCGCAAGCTGCCATGCTGGATATTAACTATGGAAACTACCCATATGTTACAAGCAGTTCTCCTACATCTGCCGGTGTATGTACTGGGGCTGGTGTTTCACCTAAAAAACTTGATGTTATCATTGGGATTGCGAAAGCTTATTCAACTAGAGTAGGAGAAGGCCCTTTTGTAAGTGAGCTTCATGATGAAATGGGAGAATGGCTGCGTGAAAAAGGTGGAGAATATGGCGCAACTACAGGACGTCCTAGAAGATGTGGATGGATGGATGTAAATGTAGTAAAACATGCTGCCATGATCAATGGACTAACAGATTTAGTAATTACAAAATTAGATATATTAAGTGGTTTAGACAAAATAAAACTTTGTGTGGCTTATGAAATAGATGGAAAACGTTATGACTACATTCCTTCTAACATGGAAGACCTAAAGAAAGCAAAACCAATTTATGAAGAGCTTGAAGGTTGGAAAGAAGATATCTCGACCATGAAAACATATGAAGAGCTTCCAGAAAACACAAAGAAATACTTGCGAAGAATTGAAGAACTTTGTAAAACAAGAATTTCTATGGTATCGGTAGGTCCTGAAAGAAACTGTAACATCTACATTCATAATATGTTAATGAAATAGGGAAATGTCAAAAGACATTTCTTTTTTTTACGCCCCATATGTCGAGTATTGACATAGTGAGAATTTGTGATATATTATATATGACGACACTCGACATATATGGATAGGAGATGTTATAAGTGGCTAGAGATCAATTACAACGATTAAGTGAACCAATGTATTATTTGTTATTAACTTTATTAGAAGAAAATCATGGATATGCTATGATGCATGATATTGAAATGATTTCTAAAGGCCGGGTAAAAGTAGGAACAGGAACTTTATATACTTTACTCGCAAGATTTGAAAAAGAAGGCATCATACGTGCCACAAGAAGTTTAGAAAGAAAAAAATACTATATTATCACAGAGAAGGGAAAAGAACTGTTAAAAGAAGAATATGAAGCATTAAAAAACCAATTGGATGATGGAAAAGAGATTGAATCAATATAAATTTAAGGGGAGTCTGTATATGAAAATAGAAGAATACTTAATTGATTATTTTCCTTTTGAAAAAAGTGAAATAATAGATTTTCTAAATGAAAAAGCAAAACAGGGTTTAAAAATAAATGGTATTAGTGAATCAGATAATATCTGGACGTTTATAGAAACAGATAGTAAAAACATTCATTATGATATATATTTATTTGGAGAAATTCTTCCTGATATAGAATTTTATGATTCCTGTAAACTTATGGGATGGGATTTTCTGTTTAGAACAAATGATTTTGCGATTTTCTATAATGAAGATAAAGTGCCGCCTCTACCACTGATAGATAAAAGCATGGATAAAGATTTAGAGAATAGTTTATATGATAAGGTTATTTCTGATATAAGAAAAGATTTTCGTAAGTGTATCTTACTTGATATAGTGTATTTCCTCGTGCTATTTTTAATATTCTTTTTTCTTCGTGAAGATACACTATATGATATCCTTCTTCTTTCTATAGAATGTGGTTTATTGTTTTTGCTTCTATCAACAGGTTATTACATTGTCTTATCAGATTTGAAAAAAAGAAGAAAGATAAAACTTCGACCAGTAATATTCCAAATATTATATTACTTTATATACCAACCTGTTAGTGACATCTTGTTTTTATATTTTTTTCTTGATATACCTATTTCTTTTTTAAACATAGCAATCTTTCCTTTTTTAATTTTGAATATTATATTAATGTTATATCTTAGAAAAAGACCACACTCACCTTTATTACAAAAATTATATAAACATAATTTTTTCATAAGCACTGCTATTATTCTACTAGTGTTAGGAATATCATTTTTCATATACTCTATCATATGATTTCATTAAGTGATGTTCAAAGACTTGTAAAATACGGTGTTTCATAGTGTTATTATCAAAAGTAATTCTTATATCTAAAAAAGCTGGGATTCTTCATCACCAGCTTTTTCTATTTTATCTAATGTATTTATACGTTTATTTCTGCATGCATTCCAAGTGCATCTTTTTCTTTTTCAAGAATAGGGGAAATAAAGTCATGGAAATATTCTTCCGTTTGCTGAGGAGCACGTCCAACAAATTTATTTGGGTGCATAATAGCTTCCAGCTGTTCCATATTCATTCCAAACATTTCATCATTTGCAATTCTTTCTAGAAGATCATTTTCTTTTCCTTCTTCTTTTACCACTTTACCAGCAGCCATAGAATGCACACGAATACGTTCATGAAGTTCCTGACGATCTCCACCAGCTTTTACAGCATCCATCAAAATTGTTTCTGTAGCCATAAAAGGAAGTTCTTTCATTAAGTGAGATTGAATTACTTTTGGATAAACAACCAAACCATCTGTAATATTCAAATATAAATCTAAAATACCATCTACCGCAAGGAAGCCTTCCGGAATGCTAATGCGTTTATTAGCTGAATCATCTAATGTACGTTCAAACCACTGTGTAGCTGCAGTAATTGCTGGATTCAATGTATCTGCAATTACATAATTTGCCAATGAAGCCATACGTTCACTTCGCATTGGATTACGTTTATAAGCCATCGCGCTGGAACCAATCTGACCTTTTTCAAACGGCTCTTCAACCTCTTTTAAATGCTGAAGAAGACGAATGTCATTAGAAAATTTATGTGCACTTTGAGCGATGGAACTTAATACATTCAAAATCCTTGAATCAATCTTACGAGAATATGTCTGCCCGGAAACAGGGTAGCATTCACTATATCCCATTTTTTCTGCAATTAGCTGATCCAGTTTTTTTACTTTATCAGTATCATTATCAAACAGTTCCATAAAGCTTGCCTGTGTACCTGTTGTACCTTTGCATCCAAGCAGCTTTTTATTTTCTAACAGCCAGCAGATTTCTTCATAATCAAGCTGAAGATCCTGTGCCCAAATAGCTGCACGTTTTCCTAATGTTGTAGGCTGTGCAGGCTGAAAGTGTGTAAATGCCAAAGTAGGCAAGTCTTTATATTCCAATGCAAATTTCTGTAGCGCTGCCAGTACATTGACCAGTTTGTTTTTTACAAGTTCCAATGCTTCATACATTACAATTAAATCTGTATTATCTCCTACATAGCAGGAAGTAGCTCCAAGATGAATGATTCCTTTCGCATTAGGGCATTGTGTACCATAAGCATATACATGACTCATAACATCATGACGAACGATTTTTTCACGTTCTTTTGCCACATCATAGTTAATATCATCTTTATGAGCAATCAACTCATCAATCTGTTCCTGTGTAATATCCAAGCCTAGTTCTTTTTCACTTTGCGCAAGTGCAATCCAAAGTTTTCTCCAAGTCTTGAATTTTTTATCCTGAGAAAAAATGCCCTGCATTTCTTTGCTGGCATATCTAAGTCCAAGTGGACTTTCGTATCGATCGTACATAAGATATTCCTTTCTATAACTTATTTAATACCTAAACGTTTGTAAACTTCATGGTATGCATCTTCTACATTTCCAAGATCTCTTCTAAAACGGTCTTTATCTAAATGATCGTGTGTATGAATGTCCCAAAAACGGCATGTATCTGGAGAGATTTCATCTGCCAGAACAATTTCATCTTTATAACGTCCAAATTCCAATTTAAAGTCAATCAACTCAATATCTGCAGCAGCAAAGATTTTTTTCAGTTCTTCATTAACTTTAAATGCCATATTTGTAATTGTTTCAATTTCTTCTTTTGTAGAAATTCCTACAGCCAAAGCCATATATGTATTGATCATAGGATCTCCTAAATCATCATTTTTATAGCTGAATTCAAGAATAGGACATTTCAACTCTGTTCCTTCTTCTAATCCCATACGTTTTGCAAAGCTTCCTGCTACCTTATTACGTATGATAACTTCCAAAGGCACGATATCCACTTTTTTAACAAGTGTTTTACGATCATCTAATTCTTCAACAAAGTGTGTATGAATTCCTTTTTCTTCCAGTTTCTGGAACAGGAAGTTTGTCATCTTATTGTTAACAACACCTTTACCAACAATTGTTCCTTTTTTTAAACCGTTAAAAGCAGTTGCATCATCCTTGTAATCCACGATTACCATATCTGGATTTTCAGTTGCAAAAACTTTTTTTGCTTTTCCTTCGTAAAGCATTTCTAACTCTTTCATTTGTTCATCCTCCATTTGTTCTCTTGGAAATAAGAAAGTGAGTTTTCACATTTCTTACCTATTAATTATAGGTTTTTAAAAAGAGAGTGTCAAGAAAGGGAAGGGAAAATTTTACAACTGTAAATCAGTGAAAAAGTTCCTTATTTTTTCGTAAAATATATTCCCCAATATATAAAAACAATGGTATTTCATGTATAATAAATAAGGAATTTGAAAAAATAAAAAATACAAGGAGGAATACCATGAAAAGCATTGCCATATTTATAACAAAGCTATCTGCTTTTCTTTTACATCTAATACATCGAGGCGGCTCTTTGCCAGGTCAGTTAGGATTAAAGATATGTAATGATGTTTTATGTAAACTAAAAATCACATGTCCTGTCATTCTTGTGACTGGAACAAATGGAAAAACCAGTACAAGCAATATGATCGTTGAAATGTTTGAACAAAAGAAAGATAAGGTAATAAGCAATCGCAAAGGTGATAATCTTCGTGCAGGTATCACTACTTCTCTTTTATGTGCTTCTACACTTACAGGAAAAATTCATGCAGATGCCATCGTTTTGGAGGTAGATGAATTAAATATTCCTTATATTATAAAAAGCTTGCCAGTTACTGCATTGGTCGTTACAAACTTCTTTCGAGATCAGCTTGACAGAGCAAGAGAAATGGAACAGCTTATTTCCAAGGTTGAAGCAGCAATTTCGGATTTTAAAGGGACTTTGATTTTAAATGGAAATGATCCAAATGTTGTACGATTAAAAGACAAGGCGCCACAAGCAGATGCCATGTATTTTGGTATGCATAAATGTATTACCAGTTCATCTGCAACAAAAGAAGCCAGTGAAGGGAAATTCTGCCCACGATGTGCAAACCGTTTGAAATACCAGTTTTATCAATATTCTCATATTGGAGAATTTCACTGTACAAATTGTGATTTTAAAACACCAGCGATGGATGTATGCGGTACAGTAAAAGATATTGAAAAACGGGAGTTCATTTATGAACAAAATGTGTTCCATGCGCCACAAGGCGGCTTATATACTATGTATAACTGCATGGCCGTTTTATGTGTTGCGAAAAAGTTTGCTATTCCATTAAAATTTGCTGAACAGGCATTTACAACAATTGTTGTTCCTGATGGAAGAAATGAAAAAATGGAATATAAAGGTCATGATCTTATCTTAAACCTTGTAAAAAACCCAACTGGTGCAAATGAGGTTATGAAAGTTATTGAAGAAGATCATAGAAAGAAAACAATTCTTATCGTATTAAATGATCATGCACAGGATGGCAGGGATGTTTCATGGATCTACGATACTTTCTTTGAAAAACTTTTAAATGATGAAACAAGTAAAATCATCACAAGTGGAACAAGAGCCTATGATATGGCTTTACGTTTGAAATATGCTGGATGGGAAAAAGATTTAACTGTCATTGAAAATTTAGAAGACGCCGTAAATGATTTATTGCGCTGTGATATGACAATGTATGCGATTGCTACTTATACAGCTTTACAGCCTACAAGAAAACTTTTGAGGAGGGAAAGCTAATGGAAATTAAAATTTGCTGGATGTACCATGATATTATGGATTTATATGGTGACAAGGGAAATATGATGGTACTTAAGAAACGATGTGAAGCTCGTGGAATATCCTGTACAATTGATACTTTGGGAATTGGAGAAGAAAAAGACTTAACACAATATGATCTGCTTTTTTTAGGTGGGGGAGCAGATAAAGAGCAGATGATGCTGATAGAGGATTTATTATCACGCAAAGAAAACATCAAGCAAGCATTGAACCAAGGGACTTTTGCTTTGCTGATTTGTGGTGGGTACCAGCTGTTTGGTCAATACTATATTAGTGCTGACAATGAAAAAATTGAAGGTTTAAAATTGTTTGATTACTATACAGAAACAGGAGATAATGGTTCTCGCTGCATTGGAAACATCGCAATCAAATGCAATCTTGATGGAAGAGAAATCATTGCTGTTGGATTTGAAAATCATGGTGGACAGACACGCAATGTGTCATCTCCTCTAGGAAGTGTATTAAATGGACATGGTAACTGTTTTGGCGCAAAACAAGAAGGCTTTTATAATGGACAGGTTCTTGGAACCTATATGCATGGTCCACTGCTTCCAAAAAATCCAGAAATAGCAGATTTCATTATTTATAAAGCTTTAAAAGCAAAAAATCCAGATGTTGCTTTAACGGATCTTGTACCACTTGATGACACCTTGGAACACAAAGCAAAAGAAGCTATGCTGCATCGTCTTCAAGTGAAATAAAAGCATTACTTATATAGTAAAAAAGACATTTAGTATTCGATACTAAATGTCTTTACTTTATTCATACTCCATGGTATTCTAAATATGACAAAGACAAGGAGGAATTATTTATGGTAAGAATTATTTCTGATTCTTCTACCATGTTAAATGTAAAAGAGGGAAAAGAGCATGGTATTACAATTTCCCCTTTGAGTGTAACAATCAATGGTAAAAGCTATAGAGAACTGGAAGAAATCACTGCAGAAGAGTTTATAAAACTAATAAATGAAGGATTTATGCCAACAACTTCACAACCTTCTATCGGTGAAAAAATGCACCTATATGAAACACTTGCAAAAGATGATGAAATCATCGATATTACAATAGCTGATGGCTTAAGCGGTACTTATCACAGTGCCTGTACAGCAAAAGATGATTGTCCTCATAATGACAATATTCATGTTTTCAATTCAAAAACATTATGTGGACCTCATCGATATCTTGTTTTAAAAGCTGTTGACTTAGCTTCCAAAGGCTTTACAGCAAAACAAATCATACAGGAGCTGAAAACACTGCAGCAGCATGAAAAATCATTCTTGATTCCAAGTGATTTTGCGTTTTTAAAGCGTGGCGGCAGATTGACACCAATTGCCGCAACAATTGGTGGTTTGTTAAAAATCGTTCCAGTAATGACCTTAACGGATGATAAAAGCAAATTAGAAAAATATACGGTAAAACGAACATTATCCAAAGCTATTATTGAAATTGACAAATGTTTTCATGACATGCAGGTAGACGAATCATTTTATATAACAATTACTCATGCAGAAAATGAAGAACTTGCTAAAAAGGTAGCATCACATATGAAAGAAGAATTTCCAAATACAGAAATAGAAATATATCCGTTAACACCTGCTTTTATTGCACAAGGTGGACCTGGATGTATTGCTATACAAGTAATTAAGAAATCAGCAGCCTAAAAAGCTGCTTTTAAAATGCCTTATAAATTACATAATATATATTATGCGAAGTAGATTGTTTAATAAGACTCCAATATATTATTGCCATATGTTGTACTTTAGAAAAGTATAAATCAAAATAATTTTACGTATACAGGAGGTTTTTACCATGTTAAGTTATAACGATATGAACAAAGAGCAAAAACATAGTCTTAAAAAAGTCCTGTTTGTTTTTATTATAGGAACAATTTTAGTTGTGTTTATTCCAATTATTTTTCACTATCTATTTTAATAAACTGAAGTTTTTTGAATTTATTCTTTTAAACATAAAAAAGTGCGACATCTTTCGCACTTTTTTATTAGTCGTTATTTCTTCTGCCTAATACCATTATTAGAATTCTAAAAATTTGTAGTAATGTTGATAAAACAGATGCTACATATGTAAATGCTGCAGCCTTTAACATACTTCTTACCATAGGTCTTTCATCATCCTGCATTAACTGCAATTCAGATATCTGTGCAATTGCTCGAGTAGATGCATTAAATTCTACCGGTAATGTTACAACCTGGAATAAAAAGACTACTAAAATCATCCCAATTCCAAGATAAACCAATGATGAAAAACTGGAAAAAAGAAACAATCCAAGAATCAGCGTGATCCAGCCTAACTGCGAACAAATGTTTGCTACTGGTAATAGTTTTGATCTCCAGGATAAAGCTGCATACCCTACTTTATGCTGTATCGCATGTCCACATTCATGTGCAGCAACGCTGACAGATGCAATACTTGCATTATAGTAAATATCAGATGATAAGCGAACTACGCGATGCACAGGATCATAATGATCACTTAATGTTCCGCCTTTCGCTGGTTCGATACGTACATCCTGTAAACCATTTCTATCTAATATAATGCGTGCCGCATCTACCCCACGTATTCCCTTTTTATTAGGTATTTGCTTATATTTATTATACGCAGAACTTACTCGTCCCTGTGCATATAATACAATAAGAATACCTAATAAATACAGAAGATATTGTGATGAAAACGAAGGATAATAATATATTGGCATAAGTTACATACTTCCTTTCCTTGTTTGTATTATGATACAATATGCTATTATTATACCATGAGAAAAAAAGAATACTTTGCAGTACTCTTTTCTTCTACATTATTTTACTGCTTCTTTTAAAGCTTTCGCAGCTTTAAATTTTGGAGTTTTAGAAGCTGCAATTTTTAAAGGTTCTTTTGTTGCAGGGTTAATTCCCATACGTTCTGGACGTTCACTGATTTCAAATTTTCCAAAACCAGCAATATCCACTTTTCCACCTTCAGCTAGTGTTTTTGTAATTTCTTCAAATACTGTATCTACTGCAACAGTAGCGTTTTTCTTAGTGATTTCACAGCTTTCCGCAACGACTTCCACTAATGTTTTTTTATTTAAAATTTCACTCATGTTCATTACCTCCAATGTATGCTACTATCATACCATTGGTAGGCTTGTTTTTCAATAGAAGCCTATAAAAACTATGAGATTTTATAATACAATAGCGATTACATTTCCTTTTCCTTTATTCACAAGTTTTGTAAGAATATCCTGTAAACGAACACGCGCAGCTTCTGGAATCATTGAAAGTTTCGCATTTAATCCATCTCTAATTAAATCTGATAATTTTCTTCCAAAGATATCACTATCCCAGATAGAGTCATCATTTGTGCCATCGTCTCGAAGCAAATATTTTACTAACTCTTCACTTTGCTGCTTTGAACCAATAATCGGTTCAAAACTGCTTTCCACATCAACTTTGATCATGTGAATGCTAGGCGCAATAGCCTTTAACTTTACTCCATACCTGCTTCCCTGTTTAATAATTTCCGGTTTGCTTAATTGAATATCTTGTAATGATGCGCTGGCAAAACCATATCCCGTCTGTTTTACCATCTGCAAGGCAGAACTAATCGTATCATACTCTTTTTTCGCTTTACTGTATTCCTGCATTAGCTCCATCAATTCAGCTTTATCTTTAATATCTTTACCGATGATTTCTTTTAATACTTCATTATAAAGTCCTGCCCGTACCGTAATATCAACATGAACAATTCCCTGCCCTGTATCGATTGTAGATAAATTGCTGCTTTCAATATATTCATTTTCATTTAACACATCACTAATTGCTTCTACTTCCCTTAATCTTTCTACACTTGACATACTTTGTTCAATTGATTCCTGAAAACTCTTCTTCAGCCAGTGCTCATCACTTAAAACCGCAACCCACTTAGGCATATTAATATTAATTTCAGAAACTGGGAATTCATATAATGCCTCTCTTAAAATATCATGTATATCCTGTTCGCTCATATGGTTAACGGCTACGGCTAAAACTGGCACATCGTATTTATCTTTTAATTTCGATACTACACTTGTACAAGTTGGTGAATGTATATCCTTGCTATTTACAATAACAATGAATGGTTTGCCAATGGATTTTAATTCATCAATGACTTCTGCTTCTGCTTCAATATACGCTTCTCTGCTTAAATCAGAGATACTTCCATCGGTTGTCACCACGATTCCAATTGTAGAGTGATCCTGAATAACCTTTTGTGTTCCTGTTTTTGCAGCTTCATGAAATGGTATAGGTTCTTCACTCCATGGCGTACGCACCATACGCACACCATCCTCATCCTTATAGCCTTTTGCTTCTGGAATGACATAACCTACACAGTCAACCAGTCTTACATTAACATGAAATCCATCATCAAAAGTAATCGATGCAGCTGTATTGGGCACAAACTTTGGCTCTGTTGTCATAATCGTTTTACCCATACCAGCCTGTGGTAATTCATCAATCATACGTGCTTTTTCATATTCATCATTTACATAAGGAATCACTGCTTTTTCCATAAATTCACGTATAAACGTAGATTTTCCAACACGTACAGGCCCTACAACTCCAAGGTATATATCACCACCGCATCTTTGTGCAATATTTTTTAGTATTTCTGTGGTATCCATCTTTTATCCTCCCTTAGTCATTCTAACTGTATGAAAGAAAGATGAAAAATATGCAAGAAAAAAGCATAAGACAATCTCATGCTTTATTCATCCATATTACCAAATTCACTTAGAGAAAGGTTTTTATTCTGATCAAGTGCCCACTTGATACCCCAGTTATTCATAAAGATAATTAGGTTTCTGCCTTTTAAATCTTTTACACGTTTAGAATCAGATGTTAAATTTAAAGTATGTGGATCAATCGTTTGATCATCAATCCATCTTACACACTGATAAGGTAGAATTTCCAGTTTAATTTCTACATTGTATTCACTTTTTAATCGCTGTTCTAAAACATCAAACTGAAGTACACCAACACCACCAACAATAATTTCTTCCATACCGGCATCAATTTGCTGGAATACCTGAATTGCCCCTTCCTGGGCAATCTGGTTAATTCCTTTCGTAAACTGCTTACGTTTCATTGTATCTTTCTGCGTAACACGAGCAAAATGTTCTGGGGCAAAAGTAGGTATTTTCTTAAATGTAAATTTCATTGACGGATCACACAAAGTATCTCCAATCGAAAAAATACCTGGATCAAATACACCGATAACATCTCCCGCATAAGCTTCTTCTACAATTTCTCTATCCTGTGCCATAAATTGCTGCGGCTGAGATAAACGGATTTTCTTATTTTCTTGAATATGAGTAACTTCCATTCCTTTTTCAAATTTTCCACTGCAGATACGCATGAAGGCAATACGATCACGATGTGCCTTATTCATATTTGCCTGAATTTTAAATACAAACGCTGAAAAATGCTCATCCAATGGATCAATAAACCCGTTTGATGATTCTCTAGGAAGAGGACTTGTTGTCATATCAAGGAAATGTGATAAAAATGGTTCAACACCAAAATTCGTTAAAGCGCTGCCAAAGAATACAGGAGTTAATTCTCCCTTGCTAATTAATTCCTGATCAAACTCTGTACTGGCGATATCTAATAATTCGCTATCTTCTTTTAATTGTTCAAAGAAATGATCGCCTAAAATAGAACGGAATGTATCATCCTGTAAGCTGCCTTCTGTAACTTCTGCAGCTTTCATACCATGATCTCCACCATGAAAAGCTATAATACGTTTATTATCACGTTCGTATACACCTTTAAATTCTTTCCCTGATCCAATTGGCCAGTTCATTGCATATGTAGAAATACCAAGTTCACTTTCAATGTGTTCCATTAACTTAAAAGGATCCATAGCTGCACGATCCATTTTATTAATAAAAGTAAAAATAGGAATTTTACGAAGCAAACATACTTTAAACAGTTTTTTTGTCTGAGCTTCTACACCTTTACTTGCATCGATAACCATAACAGCTGAATCTGCAGCCATCAGTGTACGATAGGTATCTTCAGAGAAATCCTGATGTCCTGGTGTATCTAGAATGTTTATACAAAAATCATTATATTCAAACTGAAGAACAGAACTTGTTACTGAAATTCCCCTTTGTTTTTCTATTTCCATCCAGTCACTAACAGCATGTTTATTTGCTTTTTTTCCTTTAACACTCCCTGCCTGCAATATAGCACCACCATATAATAACAGTTTTTCTGTTAGTGTAGTTTTACCGGCATCAGGGTGAGATATAATTGCGAATGTTCTTCTTCGCTTTATTTCATTAATATAATCAGCCATAGCTACCTCCTGACATTTTTTATAATTTAATAGCAAATGCGTACCTTATTATACATGTTTTTATAAAATATTACTAGGTATTTTTCATTTAAAAAAAGAGCTTTCGCTCTTTATCTATTTCTTTCTCTTGCCAGGATACGAATTGTCGTTCCTGTAAAGGCAAATGCATCACGCAAACAGTTTTCCAGATAACGTTTATAACTGAAATGCAGTAATTCTGGGTCATTTACAAATAACACAATTGTAGGAGGTGCTACCGATACCTGAGATGCATAATAAATTTTTAATCGTTTTCCTTTATGTGTAGGAGGTGGTGTCATTAACTGAGCATCCATAATTACTTCATTCAATACGTTTGTCTGAATACGAAGAACTGAATAATCATGCACTTCATCAATTGCCGGAAGAAGTGTATGGATACGCTGTTTTTTAAGCGCAGATACAAATAATATTGGTGCATAGCTTAGATATAGGAACTGTGCACGAATTTCTTTTTCGATTTTCTGCATCGTCTGCTCATCTTTGTCTACAGCATCCCATTTGTTATAAACAATGATGACCCCTTTTCCAGCTTCATGTGCATATCCTGCCACATGTTTATCCTGATCGCGAATACCTGTTTCTCCATCAATTACTACAAGAACAACATCACTTCTTTCAATTGCTGCCATAGCACGTAAAACAGAGTATTTTTCTATATTTTCATAGACTTTTCCTTTTTTACGTATCCCTGCTGTATCAATAACAACATAGTCCTTCCCTTCACGCTTAAAAGACGTATCAATGGCATCACGTGTTGTTCCCTCAATATCTGATACAATAACACGTTCCTGATTTAATATTGCATTTACTAAGGAACTTTTCCCAACATTTGGTCTACCTATTAGACAGAAACGAGTCATACCCTCATATTCTTTTTGCTGCTTATCCGGAAAAGCCTTAACGATTTCATCCAGCATATCGCCAGTACCAATACCATGTGCTGCAGAAACTGCAATCGGATCTCCAAGACCTAAGTTATAGAACTCATAAATTGCATCATTCTGTGAAAAATCATCCACTTTATTTACAGCCAAAACGATTGGTTTTCTAGATTTTTGAAGAAGTCTGGCAATATACTCATCATCCATCGTAATTCCATCTTTACCACTGACTACAAATAAAATCACATCCGCTTCATCAATTGCAATTTCTACCTGCATATTGATTTCATCACGAAAAGGCTGATCTGCAAGCTGAATACCACCCGTATCAATTACTCGAAATTCCTTTGTAAGCCATTCTGCTTTTCCATAAATACGATCACGAGTTACCCCTGGGATATCCTCAACGATACTTTTTCTTTCCCCTATAATACGATTAAAAATCGTAGATTTACCAACATTTGGACGACCTACTATTGCTAAAATACCACTAATCATAAAAGATCCTCCTTTAAACTTCTGCTGGAAGCAGTCTGCGAATCGTATTTACAACTTCCTCAATACTCATATCTGATGTATCTATTTCAACAGCATCATCTGCTTTTTTTAATGGTGATGTTTTGCGATTCATGTCCTGATAATCACGCTGTTCGATATCTTTATAAATCGTATCGTAATCTGCTTCTATTTGTTTTTCTACATATTCTTTATATCTACGATCTGCGCGAGCTTTAACACTTGCCACCATATATACTTTTATTTCTGCATTTGGTAAAACAACGGTTCCAATATCTCTTCCATCCATTATATATCCTTTATGCTCTGCCATTTTCTGCTGCATAGCAACAAGTTTTTCTCTTACCGCAGGATAAGCAGAAATTTTACTTGTCAACATGGAAATTTCGTTTTTACGTATTTCATTAGACACATTCTCATCATTAAGATATACATTTCCCTGTGCATCAAAGCGAATCTGCATAGCATCAATCAAAGAAGCTATTTTTTCTTCATCATCAAAAGAAACATCTTTTAATTTTGAAAAGTAAGCAACACAGCGATACATCGCTCCTGTATCTAAATGTGCATACCCTAATTCTTTTGCCAGTTTCTTCGCAATTGTACTTTTACCAGCTGCACTTGGTCCATCAATTGCTATATTAAATTTCATTTAAAACCCTCCTGTAGCCTGCCATAAATAATATCCGATAAATCCAATTATGACAAGCAATACCAAAATCAAAAAACATAAAATAAAATTTAAGATACGATTATTTTTCTCTACTCCACTACTTAAATCAGATAACTCACCTTCATACTCATCCAGCTGTACACGAAGCTGCTGTGTTTCTTCAATCAGCTTTTTATGCAAAGAGTCCTCCTCATCATTTGGTTTAACAGAATCTTCGATATCCTCTTCTTCATCATCACTTGGAAGAACTAAAGCAGCTGCTTGATGCAAATCAATTTGCTGTGTCTGCATAAGTTTCTCGCTAAGTTCTTCTACATCTGTATCTTGTGTTTCTTCATCGAATGTGGAATCCTGCACATCTTCATCAATTAATAACTGCTGAACTTCTTTTGCTAAATCTTCTTTACTTAAAACAGGTTTTCCATTTTCTTCATCACTTAGCGGCTCTATAACAGTATCATCCTGCTTATCTTTGATTTCCTGCAGATAACGTGTCCGTTTTGCTCTGTTTTCTGCATTCAGCTGATATAAGATATCAACCTGTGTATCTTCGCTTTGTCGATTCCCTTTACGAATATTGTAGTCTCTAACTTCCTTGATAAAGTCATCTAAATATTCATTGGTAAAGGTATCACTCGTGCTGCTTTCTTTACCCTCTACTTCTTTTTCTTCTTTTGCACGTTTAGGAGCTGTTTCTTCCTTTATTGCTGCTTTTTTAAAAATAGAGGAATCAAAAGATTTTAATGCCTGTTCACTGCTCTTGCTATCTTCTGCAGCATCTATATTATTATCTATTTCAATTGCTTTACGCAAACTTTCATATTTTTTAACTCGCGATAGTTTTTCCATATACACTACCTCCTAATCTAAGGTATATTATAACAAAAATAAGAAAGATTGAATATTACTTTTCTTACAATTCCATAAAAACTGTACAAAAAAAGCTGACTAGCAGCTTTTTTACTATTTAGCTCTTCCTGAATATTTCCCATCTGCAGTAGAAACAACGATCATTTCATCCTGAGAGATGAACAATGGAACTTTGATTTCCAATCCAGATTCAAGCACAGCATTTTTACTAGCAGAAGTAGCTGTATCACCTTTTACCGCAGGTTCACACTCTACTACGCGCAAAGACACCTTATCTGGAAGAATAATTCCAAGAATTTCTCCTTCAAACATCGAAATATTTACATTATCATTTGGTTTTAAGAAATTAATTTCCCATTTCAAGTGATCCTTAGGAATTTCTATTTGTTCGTAAGTTTCATTATCCATGAATACCAATGCGTCTTCTGTATCATATAAATACTGCATTTCTTTTTTATCAATCTGTGCAGGCTGAATCTTATCTCCGCCTCCCCAGGATAGTTCTACATTAGAACCTGTTCTTAAATTTCTAACTTTTGCCTTAACAACCATAGCAGAACGTGCAGTTTTATTTTGACTCTGTTCCAAAACAATAAACAACTCTCCATCCTGCTGAATGGTCATACCTGGTTTCAAATCATTTGAACTGATCATCTTTATTCACCTTTCCTTGTTTATAACATTACTGTTCTTATTTTAATGGTTTTGCGGTATTTGTCAATTTTTTTCTACAAAACTGCTAGAAAACCAAAAGAAAAAGCTAAAAAAGACTTTTAAAACGTAACGTATCTATATAAAGCATCATGGAAATAAAGGAAGACATATAAAGATAAGCTACACTGACAAGTGAAAAAACTTCCTGTCTATGATACAAAAAGAATATACAAAGCAAAACAAAGAAACCAACATAGAAATAATCATATACTTGAATCGCAGAACAATTTCCTTTTTTTATAAAAAACTTTAACAAGAATAAATACAGCATATATAACAAAACCAAGATATAAAAAGCTTCGTTTATAAACAACAGTACTTTTCCTAAAAGCAGGAACAAGAAAAACGCCAAAGTACTAACGAAAAGCGTCATGTGTATCCCTCCTGTTACTATAGTTTTTCACATTTGTTCATATCTATACGCTAAAATCTTTTTTTCCTGCTTATTATAAGTAATATACATAACATAACTTTGGTTTTTTTCCTTTACTTTACAAATAGCTTCCTGATCATCATATGTAATAAAAATATATGCATCATTATAAAACAATTCTTCTTCTGTTATATTAGAATCTTCCAGGCTTTCTTCATTTTCCTCATTCATCATTTCATCTGGCACTTCTTCTGTATTTTGCTTTAAATAGGAATTCACTTTATATAAAACAAAAATATCACTATAGGATAATTTCGTCATCGTATAAGCAGTATGTATCTTACAAAAAAGAAAAGTTGAAAACAGCATGGCAATGCTTAATAAAAGCATGGCATAAACATTGAAAAATCCATCATTGGCATACAAGAATCGCTTCATACACATGTTCCTTTCTTTTCCAATTTACCCATATACAGTTATTTTCTTCATAAAAAGATGCATCATCAATATTTTGAAAAAATATCTCATATCCCGCCATGGACACTAAACGTCCATTATGCAATTGCAGCTTTTTCACTTCTTTGAAAGCCTCATAGTCCAATGCAGATGAAGAAAGATGTATACTGCTGGCTGCCGCCAATTCTCTTCGAAGAAAATATAAAGCCATTGCATCATCTGTTTGTCTACTATCTTCACTTAAAACTTTCATAGCATGCACACAAGGAAAAACAAATAACATACAAACGAGGACAATCTGTAAAGCAATTAATACTTCCAGCAATGTAAAACCACTATCATCTTTCATAAATAAGCTCCATTTCTTTATTTTGAAAAACGTTATCCACTACTGTTTCATAATGTATATAAGACATACAAAATGATAAGGTTAAATGTACCAAAACAATAGAAATCATGAGTAAAAACAACGCTTCTATAAGCACAAATCCATTATCGGATGTCACTTTGTCCACTTCCAAGCTGAAACACCATCTTTCTTGTTATACCTTCCATTGTACAGGTAGTCGTACCTGCTTTTGAAATCGTTCCTTTTTCTGTAAAATGAAAATCCAAAAAAGAACACTGCATTTCTTTTGGATATTTTAAAATTTTATCATCTATAAGAACTCGATCAGACAAAAATTGAATCCGCTTTCTATCTTTTTCAGATACAGCCTTTATCTGCGTTTCTGTTATATTTTCTCTTATGATTTTCATCTGATAAATAAATGCAGTCTTATTTTTCGATACAATCGCCCCGCCAAATAGCAGCAAAACACAAACAACACTCAAAACAAGTATCATTTCCAGCAATGTAAAACCTTTATCTGACAACAGCTTGTCCATTTTCAATTGTAATTTTATCTCCACTTGGACAGCGCTGCTGACTTGCCTTTAAATATCCTTTGTTAATAAGCTGCTGTATCGTAGTAGGCGGAGATAAATTTTCAATTTCATATAACAAAATTTGTGAGTTTACAACCTCTGTCAAAGCTTCGCATCCTTTATTTCTAATAATATCTTCCTTTTGCTGTATATTGGGCAGCGTTAAAAGAAAAATCAACGCAATAACTGATAAAACAATCATCATTTCTAATATTGTAAAACCATCATCTTTTTTCATAACTCTTCTCCTCTTTCAAAATTGTTCCAGCATAGATAGGGGCAGCAGCATCAGCTGATAAACAACCAGTACTAAAATCGCAACAAAGCTATAAGAAAGCAGTTGGATAAAAATACCTATTTTTTTCACTTTCTTTTTCCAGATAAGTTCCTGCTGCTGCATAAAAATTTCTAATAATTCACTTATCGACGATGTCATAATACCGATAGGAATCATTTTATGGAATAACTCATTTAACATTTCTGTTTTTTGTAAAACATCTATAAAATCAATACCATTGCATAATTGTTCTTCACAAGAATTGATACAAAGTGAAAACAAGCTATCTTTCTGTACATTCATCATATATTTCATAGCTTTTTTTGTAGGTACTCCCTGCTTTTCTAAAACTTTCAAATATCCAGCAAACATATAGGATGTATGATCCTTTAATAGAGTTATCTTATTTTGCAATCGAATTAATACTTTTAAGCGTAATGGCTTATATAAATATAAAACAAGAAAAAAACAAACACTTGCAACTGCGCCAATTGCCAGAAACACACAAAAATACCGCAAAGCTTCTACACAGAACAATAAAAAACCAGAACTTTCAGTTAGTTCAAAGCCTTGTATCATTTGCGGAAGCAGAGATGTTGAAAAAACAGCCATCATTACATAGGCAAACAAAAATATAAAACAGGGATAAGCACAGGATGAAACAAGAAACCGTATCCATCCTTTTTCAAACTCTTCCATCGTTAATGCGCTGTCAATCGCATTCGCCACATCACTAATTTCCAGAAAAAAAGAAAGATGCTCATAAAATCGTCCTTTATGTCCATCAAGCAGTATTTGTTTTAGGTCCTTCCCTTCTTTAAAAGCCTCTTCTATATCCTCACTAGGTATTTGTAATATTTGTATACTTTCTAGAAAGTTATAACCTGCCTTCATCAAAGCACTGATACCCATCCATTGTTCCTTAGGAAGCGTACAAATCAAGTTTCGCGTCTTCTTTATCGATAATTCCCTTGTCAGCTGCATTTTGAATAATATCAAAAATTGTTCGATGTTTTTTATCAAGTTCATTGTTTTGGAAGTATCCTGACAATTCTTTTTTCTCCAAGATTTCATATAGACAGACTCTCCCCTTTCCTTTTTTTCTTTTATAAATACGTTGTGCACAAACAGCACTTAAAGTACCTTTCAAATCCTCTTTTCGAATTCCCAGTTCTTCTAATCTTTTTAAAGTTTCTTCGCATGATTTTGCATGAACTGTCGTAAATACCATGTGTCCAGATAAAGCACATCGCAATACCATTCTTGCCGTTGAAACATCTCTAATTTCTCCAATCATAATAACATCAGGATCATGACGAAGCAGCTGACGAATTCCTTCTTCATAAGAAAAACGAGATTGTTCATTGATTTGTAATTGAAGATAACTGTCATCTAGGATTTCAATTGGATCTTCTAAAGACACAACACGAAGTTTTTGTTTTTCTGCAATATGGTGCAATATGGCATGCAGTGTAGTGGTTTTCCCACTCCCTGTTGGACCACTTAACACAACCATTCCACATCTTGACTGTGTCCATCTTAAAAAAGATTCTGTGATTGTTTTATCTTCACTTAATGAATAGATATCCAATTCTTTCTTTGCGTTTAAAATTCGTAATACACCTGTTTGTTTTTCGATTGTTGAAAGCAAAGAAAAACGAAAAAACAATTCATTTCCTTGATACGTATATGTAAAATTTCCACTTTGTGCTCTAGCACCATTTCCCAAATCCATATTTGACAAATATTTCAAATAATTAAAAAGCATAATATCAAAAGCACTACTATTCATTTCCTCTAAACCATTAATCGTACGCATCGTAACCTGCATATATTTTCCTCTCACTAAAAAATGAATATCACTGACATCATGTTCCATTGCCATAGATAATAATTGTTCTATTTTCTTTTTCATAACTTCACCTCCTTCTTCACTATTTATATACGAGAAGAAAAACAGAAAATACAAAAAAATATGAAAATTTATTAAAGTTATAAACTTTTCAAGACACAAAAAAAAAGGTCATTGATAAGATTATCAACAACCTAAA